>Ga0114995_10000369_pt1 | contig 30941 bp, 33 predicted proteins | sample ArcticOcean_MG_C_11_FD_87038 | JGI IMG/M metagenome (GOLD analysis project Ga0114995, IMG submission 87038) | Marine microbial communities from western Arctic Ocean - ArcticOcean_MG_CB2_154 | ecosystem: Environmental > Aquatic > Marine > Oceanic | place: Arctic Ocean: Canada Basin | collected... | reverse complement strand
ATTTGGCCAGCCACTTCATTTTTTACTTCCAACCTTTGAAATACAACATTGCAATTGTAGGTTGGAAGAGATGAAATTTCACATGATAAAATTATTTGTTCGTCTTCTGTCAAACTTGGTAAAACCATTTCTGCGCTTAAAACTGTTAAGCGTAATTCATCATAGCTGGGCACCAAAGACAAAACGGCCACTATTTCAGTTCCAACTCGATAGTTTTACGGAGCGCAGCTATTGCGGCAGATTTAATCTGCGATACCCTGCCAGTACTAACGGACAAAATCTCAGCTATTTCGTAAACGTTCAACTCTTTAACATAATATAGTTCGACTACCAGAATTTGCTGTTGATTCAACTGGCCAATTGCTTCTCTCAAATACGATTTAAGCTCTCCATTAAAAATTTTATCTTCCACATTTGGTTCAACAGAAAAAATAAAATCCCCATATAGCTCCGTCACCTCATCGATACTTTGGTTCTGGTTAGCAGCAAAACTATGCTCTCTGGAAGCCATTTCAGAGAGTGTGATTTGCAACTCCTCCGCAACTTCGTCTGGAGTGGGAAATCTTCCGAGTTTTAGCTCTAATAAACGCTTAGCTTTATCGGTATCTTGTTTTTGTTTTACTGTAGTCCTACACAGATTAGACGATTTTCTTAGGTAATCTACAATTGAACCCTTGATACGTAAGCGCGCATAACTTTCGAAGGAAACACCATCTTTGTGTTTGTAGTTATGAGCAGCCTCAATGAGACCTATCATCCCAATCTGCAATAAATCCTCTACTTCAACTGCCTTCTGAACGCGTCCAGCATAAAAAAATGCATACTTTTTTACAAGATTAGTATGACCCTCAATTAGCCGGTCTGCTGGCACTCGTTTGATATAGGGATTAGACATTTTCTAGCCTTCACTTTTGGAACTAAAAAAATGAATGCCTGAACGCTTTTGAGGAGATATCTCCTGGATATTTTTTGTAATGATATCCATGCATTTCCCAACAGACCTTTTGGATTTCTTATCGAGTATAAAGGGCTTGCGTGCGATAATGGATTGTACAATGTCACTTGAGCCAGGCATCCATCCAATAAAGCTCAACTCAACTGGGAGAAACATAAGGGCTATTTTCTCAAAGCTTTTAAAATCTTTAAAAGCCGTATTTTCATTTTTAGCCATATTAACAATTACCGAAAAATTACTAACACTTTTCTCTATGTGTAAAGCCTTAAGAAACGCATATGCATCCATGAAACTCGTAGGCTCACCTACCAATGTAATAACTACATGGTCCACAGCAGCCGCAAATTCTATGCTGGAATTGGACGCGCCGGCTGGAGTATCAACGATTAAATAGTCGAGATCATCTTCCAGGACATCTAATGACCTGATTATCTTCCAGCGCTCCTCAGTATCTAAATTGAGCGTATCAAGTGTTCCAGACCCACCCGGGATAAGTTTCACACCAGCATGTGAACGATATACTACATCGTCTAACGTACAAGCTCCAGAAAGCATATCTGCGATAGTCTTATCCGCTTTTACATCCATCATAATATTTGCATTAGCTAATCCAAAGTCCGCGTCTAAAACTGCTACTTTGAAGCCACTCAGAGACAAATTAATAGCCGAGTTAATAGCGAGTGAGGTTTTTCCAACCCCTCCCTTTCCACTTACAAAGGCTAGTGATTTTACCATCTGACTACCAACCTTCCTGTCTAGATAAATTTGTCAAAAAATTCTCGACAACAGATACTTTAGCAAAATCAAGACCATCCTCCAAAACTTTCAAGCCAGAGAAAAACAGAATTTTCTTCTCCCAGTCAGCAATTGCCGATAACTCACTAATGGACACTTCTAACAAATCCATCTTAGTTAGAGCTATAAACAAATTTGGTATTTGAGGCTTCTCTAGTGCATTCTGCACGGCATTATAACTTTTGCCAACTTCAAGTGTATAAACGACGCTTACATTTGGCTTTTGCTCAAGACCATCTAATTTTAGCAGGACCGAGTTCAAAACATCAATGGAACCCTCATAATCAATAATTAATCTACCATTACCTAAATTGACATCCTGGCTCTTTCGAAACAAAGACGTGATGTTTGAATCCAACCCTGACTTAAATAGTGACGCCAAATCACCAGTGAGCGTGTCTGCAATAACTCTGTTAGGCAGGGCATCACTGATGGCTGGCAGGAAATTAGCTAGCTTCTTAGATAGGGTAGTTTTTCCAGAATTTTCAGGGCCACAAACTAAGATAATTTGGCTTGCATCAAAATCTTTATTTTTGCCTTGCACAATTGTTCTGGTAAATTTCTTGATCACGTCAGGCATTTCAATGCTGGGTTCAACACGCCATAATTTATTTATGGTCTTACCACTAAACCCAAGTATCTTCATTTTTGAGTCAGTCGTAAGGGAATGCTTTTCGATTGGCGCAATAGATAGTGCACTGTCGAATAACGACTGGAGCTCTGCAGCTATCCGGGTGAATTCAGGGGCTATATCCGCACGATTAAACAATTTAAGTGCGGCATCAGCCACGGGTTCGGCGGAGACTTGGGAGAAATCTGCATCAACAGGATTACTTACTGCGTTGTATTTTTTAACCTCAACATCAATAATTTTTGAAAAGCTATGATTACCACTACCAGTTTCAACCCTAGGAGCCGAATTTGCATCTCGGCGCGCTTTGCGCATTTCTAATACTTGCAAGTTAGCGGCCTCAACTCGGTCGGGATCGTTTGTCGCTGTTATTTCGATCAGACCATCCCGGCGCTCAGTAGATAAAATGAGGGCGTCAGGTCCTAATTTTCTTTGCACTTCTTCCATTGCGAGAGACGTATCGGCAGCACTAAATTTTAATTCTGGCATAACATAAGCTCCAATCTAAGATATTTTTGATTATTCAACCGCATCAAAACCTCCAACTGTGAAAGCAATTTCAACACTACGATCTTCAGGTAATTCCATAAAGCTCAAGACATTTACTGAAGGAAGTTGAGACCTTACAAACTTCGCAACATGTTTACGAATTTGTGGCGCTACAATAAGGAACACGGGCTTACCCTCTTTATTAAATTCTTCTGAGGCTTCATTAAGGTTCGAAAGTATCTTTTTGGCAAGGTTTCCCTCAAGCAGAAGCATTTTCTCCTCTGGGTTTTGTCGGACAGTGGTTAAGATCATCTGTTCCAATTCAGGGGCAAAGGTAATCAGGGGAACAGTATCCTTAAACTTTATCAATTTCTGAATGAGTAATGGCACGAGCCTGGGCCGTATTTTTTCTGCAATATCCTCATTGTCCATCTTTTGCACATTCATCGAGCCTAAGCTTTCAAGAATTAACCTCAAATCAGAGATAGGAATGCCTTCCTCTAAAATACACTTCATAACGGAAGTTAATTGATTGAGAGGCATAATCTTTGGGACGACGGTTTCGACTAGGTTAGGGTACGATAATTGTAGATTATCTAGCAACTCCTGTACCTCTTCCTGGCCCAGCAGGTCGGACGCATAACTATTTATTATTTGGCTTAGGTGAGTGGTCAAGACATCATCTGGCTCAACTATTACGTAACCTTTCGCTTCAGCGTCAGCTTTTTGCTGACCATCTATCCAATAGGCATCAACACCAAAAGCCGGTTCTTTTACCTTTACACCAGACAGTTCTAAGTTGGTATTATCTCCTGGGATTGCTAGTTTTTTATCTGAGAAGATGATGTCATCTGCAACGATTTTCTGACCAATTTTTATTTGATACTGAGACGCTTCCAAGTTCAAGTCATCACGGATCCGCACACCAGGAATTATAAAACCTAGCGCCTTAGAAATTTCTTTCCTCAAGCGAGTTACCTTTGGCACTAGGTTGTCAGCATTACCCTCGTCGACTAACGCAACCAGGCTGTATCCAATATTGATTGAAACTTTAGATGCGTCTTTGACGTCAACTAGCCCAAACTCGCCATCTTCGACTGTATCATCAGCCTCAAGGGCCGTGACTTCATTTGACGCTGTTAAGGCCTCCCTCTTTCTTGAATTCCATGCAAGAAAGGCAGTTATTAAAGAAAAGCCAATAAAGAGCATATTAGGCATGCCAGGCACTAAGCCTAAGGCGAGCATGACTAGCGACGTTGGCAGCCAAGCGGCAGACAGGTTAACTTGGCGTGTTATGTGCTCCGACATGTTTTCGGATGAGGAGACGCGCGTAACGATGATGGCAGTGGCGATTGAGAGCAAAAGTGAGGGGATTTGTGCCACCAGCCCATCACCTATTGAAAGCAGGATATAATTTTCTGCTGCCTGACTTATGCTTAAGTCGTGCTGCGCAATCCCAATTATTAGACCGCCTAAAACATTGATAGCTAAGATCAGGATACCAGCAATGGCATCACCCTTAACAAATTTTGACGCACCATCCATTGAGCCGTAAAAATCTGCTTCCTTCGATACATCTGACCTTCGCTCTGTTGCCTCTTCAGGCGTTAAAACGCCTGCGTTCAAATCTGCGTCAATAGCCATTTGCTTTCCGGGCATAGCGTCGAGAGTGAACCTGGCCGACACTTCAGAAACTCGACCGGCACCCTTTGTGATAACAACTAGATTAATAATGACCAAAATTGCAAAAACAAACAGCCCGACAGTGTAATTTCCAGCGACGATAAACTCCCCAAAAGCTTGAATGACCTGACCCGCCGCATCCGCGCCAGTGTGTCCTTCAGACAGAACTATTCTAGTGGATGCTACGTTAAGACCTAGCCGCAACACAGTTGCCAAAAGTAGCAGGTTGGGGAATGAAGAGAAATCAAGGGGGCGGTGTGTGTGGAGGGCCACCATCAGAATTAATAGGGATATAGTTATGTTGAAAACAAAGAAGAGATCCAGCAAAACTACTGGCAAAGGTAGGACAAGCATTCCAACCAAAGCGAGAATGCCAACAGGTAGCAGTGAGCCTGACATTTTTTTTATGTCGCCCAATGAAAAACCTATGGTCTGGGTCTGTTGCATCGATAGAACTCTCAAACATGTCAATTAAACGACAATTTAACTCATTATTTTTAAACGATTAAAGTTGATAAAATCATATTTAAAACCGTTGGGTAATATTAAAGCATAAATCGTGCCATCATAATTTTTTGCAAAAAATAGAAAGTGTTTAAGTGAACGTTATTTTTCTAAATATTAGTAAATTTTTTCTGGCACAGTAATTGCTTACTTTGACCGACATGAATTTTTAAAGGATAGACATCATGCGTTTAACAACCATCGCGAAGCCAGCAATCTTTGCTGCCGCCAGTATTCTGGTGGCCGCTTGTGAACTACCGGTAACGAACAACGTTCAAGCTACGGGTCAAGCACAGCAAAGCGCTCTGCAAAATACTCAGGCGATCACTAATGAAATCGCACTCGCAGAATCTCCAGATTATTATGACTCGAAGATTTTTGCTACGGGCTTCTCCGCTATAGCCATCCAACCGTCAAAGAATTTGAACCAGAGAAGGCTAATGGCGATCCGAGCTGCAAAAATTGATGCCTACCGAGTTTTGGCAGAACAGATTTACGGCGCACGGCTAGATGCTAAAACAACGGTCGCAGAGGGAATGTTAACTTCCGATGTTTTAAGTTCTGCAGTACGCGGGACAATAATGGCCGCAGAAACAGTTACGATTGAACCTAAAGGAAACGATACCTACACGGTAGTACTCTCTATCAGTCGTAGCCACCTGGAACGTCTAATTAAAGTCTATCAGCAGGGACGTGGTTAAAAACTGCGATTAAAGCCAATGTCTAACCTCAAGATACTGATCTCAGTAATCGCCATAATGCTAGCAAGCCCCTCCACTGCCGACGAACGGCTAGTGGAGGCGGATGGCACCGCAATGAAGACCGCTGAGATGCCTGATCACGTCTTCGAAGCCAGGGCGATTGCCAACGCCCTGCAGTCAGTCGTAGACACTGGAGCACAGTATCTGGATAGTTTCTCGTTGGTTGAAAATGGCCAAGTATTATTTGACCAGGTCTCCACAAAATCCAATATAAAAATTGCAGGCTACAGGGTTGTGTCCACCAAAGACCATGGCAAGAAGATAACCGTGCGCCTCCAAGTACTTCTGCTGCCCCTGGGTGGTGATGCAAATGCGCCTACTTGCCGGCAGCCCAGTGACTTGGGCATAGCTTTGACTTGGCAGGGTATATCAGTGCGAAAGTCGCTACCTTTTTGGATGCAAATTGATGGGAAATCTATACTCCGCCAAGTCACAGCCCAAGTAAATGCCGACGGTAAATTTAAGGTAAGTCCTGGGCCCTCCAACAATAGTTCGGACGCATCCAGCTATTCTTTATACGAAAAACCTAGTGACAGCCAGAGTTCTAACACTAATCCGAAATACACAGCCTCTTTAAAGTTAGAGTTAGACATAATTAATAATTCCAATTTACTGGCGAAGTCTAAGACACTTATAATCACAGCTAAATCTGATTTATCCAGAAAAACTCAATTGATTAACTCGACAGAACTACAAGCAGACATCGAGTTTGATAAGCGAGGGCTTTATGCGGGAACGCAATTTTCAGGACGTAAAAATTTGGAGAATATCCAAAATGATATTAGCGCTTTAGCGCAGCGTGCGGTGGCTGAGACGTTGCAAGAATTAGAATGCAAAAACTTTAGAAGCCCAATCAAATATAAAAGTAAAACCTTGAGCATCGACTTCGGCCTCCGAGACGGACTGCTCGAAAGTGATATTTTTAGTTCGGCTGAACCAGGGATGAAGCAATATTACTTTACAGTTAAAGAGATGAAAAATAATTCAACAACGCTTTATGCATTATCTAGAGATACAAAAGCTAAACTGTTCGATGGATTGAGCATTCAGTTATTGGAACGCTTCTAATGAAAATCTTTTTTAAAATTGTAATTATTATCTTTGGCTTTTTTCAGACCCAAATGCTCTCAGCAGAGGGGAAATTACTTTATGGATCAGATCTCAAAGTAATCGCCAAAAAGTATCTGGCTGACGAAGGCATTTCCAACAAAATATTAGTATCAGATAAAAGAGCATTTTTTCCATGTGCAACGCAAATTTATATCTCACCAAAAAATGAAAATAATTGGAACACCTTAAATGTTTCCTGCGGTAGCCCCGCAAGCTGGTCAGTTGCCCTGCGCACGCAGGAGAGCTTTGGTGCGAGTGACGGCGAAGCTGCCACAGAAACACCAGATTCAGTAAAAATAGTTTTTACCAGTCGAAATATTCCAAAGGGCACAGTAATTCAGCAAGACGATTTAATGATGCAGTGGGCCAGTTCTCGGTCGTCACGTGGCGCCTACATAACGATTGAGAATATAGTTGGACACAAAGCTAAAAGAAATATGGCGAGAGACACAGTAGTTAAATCCCAACATATACTTCCCAATAATGCCGTAAATAAGAATGACACCATACTAATAGTTTCAAGTTCATCCGGATTAAGTATCACCACTTATGGAGAGGCCCTCTCAAACGGAAAATTAGGTGATATGATTTTAGTAAAAAATCTGTCTTCTAATAAGAAATTCAAGGCAGTAGTGACTGCAGAAAAAAAAGTTACACCAATAACTAACATAAATTAGACTTTCGTCGTTAAGTTATTCGAGAGGGGTACTAGTTATGATTAATTCAGTAAGTAATAATATACCAACCACTACTGTGAACGTAAATGACAGCTCTAAGATGAGCCCTACAGTAGACAGACAGGTTTCTGACCTGCCGACCACGGAAATCGTAAACAGGCTAGATAGCAAGGATCTTACTATAAAAGATCAAGTTAAACAGCTCGCTGACGAACCTCCAGTGGACAAGAGTTTGGTGAACCAGATAAAAGCCAAAGTTGAGCAGGGTATCTACCCTATTGACCTTGATCTTGTTACACAAAAGATGTTTGAAAGTTTCCAGGAAACTGGAAGCAAGTAAAATGGATGAGAACCGGCATTTGTTCCTGGATACATTGGAACAAATGAAAGAGTTGCTGGGAGGTCCCGACGTTGAGTCGAGGGCCGAAGACCCGTTTATGACTAAAATTATTTTGGAGTTTTACCAGCTGATAGACGAATATGCTGTTGAGCAAAGCTCTGACTTAGACGCACCAGAAGACACTGAAGTAATAAAAGATATACTAAATAAATTGGCTTCTAAAATCGAGATCATAGAAAACTATAATACTAAGAACCTAAATAAATTAAAATTTCTATCTGACGTGTCGCCCAAAAAGACTTAACTACTTTGGTATTTCCAGAAAAATTACTGTCGCTTCTTCCTGATACGTAATTCGATCCTCGACTTCGATTAGGTCTTCGATTTCGGATATCATCTCACTCACAGTCTCATTGCCAAACGCCTGAGAAATTAGAAGCCAAGTGTAGGCCATCTGTAAGTCTGGCTGAATAAACAGATTATAGTATGTATTACCCAATCTTTCTGAGGCATTTTGGTCACCCGCCATGGCCTTAGCGGTCAATTCTATTACTATTTCTTCAGCCACTACTCCGACGAGGTCATCAGTCACTATATCGCGCACATCGTCAACTAAAGCCAATGCCGGCTCGCTGCCACCCAGCGATGCGCGCCAGCCCCAATAGAGTGCTCTTTTGTAATTTGTAGGGCTTCCCAAGCCCTTAAAATACAAAATAGACAAGTTGTGCTGAGAGGTAGGCTCGCCTTGATCAGCAAGAACTGTAAATAGCTCAACTGCTGTTTGAAAATCTTTTTTCTCAAAGGCGGTAATAGCATTTACGAAAACCTCAGAATCCTCTCCAACTAGTTCAGCTTGCGCATCCGCAGAGCTAGCTAAAAACATTACTGCAGAAATAAGAGGGAATATTGTACGTATCATGTTGATGCCACCATAACTAATTTCAACTCCAGCAACCTTGTGTTCTTTGACCCACTCGTTTGATACACTGTTACCTTGGGTCTTTCATTATCTTTCTTAGTAAACTTAATAGAAATCGATTGAGGGAGGAATACCCCTGCCCGCTCCAACATTTCTTTAGGTTGATCATCAAATGCATCTAAGAAACGCTTATCCACCCAAGTTCGGGCAAGCGCCTGACCCAGTATGTCAGGCAAAAACTCCTGAATTTGGGCCTCACTCTCTAAAATTATGTCTTGCTCATCAAACCTGGTTAGATCGTATTCAGGCAGTATTTCTCTTTTCTTTTTTGCGAAAAGTGCTGGCATAAGTTTAGCAGGTGCAAGCGACGCTAAAAACCGTTTCAATTAACACTTCCCATAAACATGACTACGTTTCCAATAATTGAAACTTCAGGGTATCTTAGTGACAACAGTGAATAAAGTATTTCATAAATTCTATAATAACTATTTAGTAATATATCAAAAGTGTATACGGTACTTTAATGGTGAACAGTCAATGGTACGAGAAGTAATTTAGTCAGTGGCGCATTTTAAATGACAGTGATGTATTCTAAGCTGGTTGGGACTTCTGAGGCAGCTACCCGCCTCAAGAAAATGATATCGATGGTGGCACCATCTAGCTCTGCGGTTATCATTCAAGGTCAGACAGGCGTGGGCAAGGAGCTCGTAGCTGAAAGCCTTCACGAGGTGAGCCGTCGAAAGGGTAAGTTCGTAGCAGTTAACTGCGCCGCTATACCGCGTGACTTAATGGAGGCAGAGTTATTTGGATATGAAAAGGGTGCCTTCACTGGAGCCTTAAAAACTACGCACGGGAAGTTTGAACAAGCCGACAAAGGTACTCTGTTCCTCGATGAAATTGGGGACATGAACCTAGACTTACAATCAAAATTACTAAGGGTCTTAGAAAACTCTAATGTAACTAGGGTCGGTGGGCGAACAGATATACAATTGGATGTACGAATTGTTTGCGCCACTCATAAAGACCTCAGTGAACTAGTGTCACAAAATAAGTTTCGTGAAGATTTATTGTTCCGACTGAATGTGTTCCCAATACAGGTCCCAACACTCAAGGAGCGGCTGGACGACATACCTGAAATAGTTTCTCACCTTCTTAAAAAAACAATTAAAAGCAACTCAGCTGGTAGCGAGATAAGGTTTCAAGAGAGTGGGCTTAAGGCACTAAAGTCGCATGACTGGCCAGGAAATGTAAGAGAATTAAAGAACATATTAGAACGTGCAAAAGTTTTTTTTCCTGGCCAAGACATAGGCCATGACCAGGTAACTCAAACACTTCTAGGCTTCGACCAAAATGCATTTTTTCAAGATGTGGAAGAGGTCGCAACTATTTGGAGTGCGATGGACGACCTAGGTGGGTCAGAGCGTGGTCACGACGAATTACAGCAAACACCACCGTCACCCTCAGATTTCTCACGGTTATTCGATGTTAACAATAGCGTCGATATTCGAAAACTTCTCAGGGACATAGAAATTGTATTAATAGAAAAAGCGCTTGAGCGGAATGCAAACAATACAAGCGAAGCGGCAAAAGACCTCCACCTCCAAAGAACAACATTAATTGAAAAAATTAAAAAATATGGGCTTTGAGACTAATAAGATTTGTTCCAGCCATCTACTAACTGAGTGAGATACTCTGCTGAAGTGGTTGAGGAAGTTACCGTCTTCTCCATCGCAGAAAACTGCTTAGTGTACTGGCTTTGAAGGAGTAGTTCCCTCTGATCAATTTTATCAAGCCGCAATTTTAGGTTGTCACTTCTTTCTTGATACAGTGTGACGACAGTATTGTGGATACTTGAAGTGGCTTGCGCCTCAGCAAAGAAGTTGGACAATTTTGTTTTGGCACTTCTGCCCACGTAAATGTCAAAGTCACCTGGAGTATTACTATCTGCCTGGAATAGAAATCCTGGGTAATCGGCCGTAGAAAAGGAAAACTTAGTGCCTACCGCCGCCGAAGCTAGCGTTTTTTCAGAATTAGTTGCGCTGTGTGATAACTTATTGCCAGTGTCTGCGAAAGTATGTTTGCCTTGCGGTACCTTCGATGTCGCGGTTGAGAAAACGTAGACACTGGGGTCACTCGCATAAGACTTATCTTGGGTAAGGGCGGAAAACTTGTCTGGCGTGTTCCTAAATGTCCGATCAAAGGTGGTCTTGTCAAAGGTATAAGACCCATCAATGGCCGTCTTAATACCAAATTCCACAAAGTATATGTCAGCGTCTCCATACCCCGTAATTGGCGACGTCATAAAGTTCATAAACTTTTGCTTGGCGCCTCTCAGAAAAGAACTTTGAGCTAAGTCGCCATCTTCGTCACCAACCTCGTCGACAAACCCAAGTGCATTTATATCTGCCTTATAGGCATTTAACTCTGCAACCAAGTCTTCAACTGTCTTTTGGATTTCAGTTGTTGATTTTTTTACGTTAATCGACTGGACATCGGCAGTATTTGCAAGCAGCTTCACCTGCAGCCCGGGAATGATATCAGTAACGGTGTTGCTCGAGCGGACGAAGTCTTGTCCATTTAACTTAAAACTAGCATCAGTAGAGGCTTGAGTTATACTACCTGCTCCGGCATTTGCCGTCTGCCACCGACTGTCACTAACCGAGCTGGATATTCTGAACCCGTTCGTTGAGCCTGTTTCGCTAGTAAAAATGACTGAAGTATTTGTCGAGTTAGAGTTAAGCTGCACCAATTCCACATTTATCCCAGCGACATTGTTCAATTCCTGTACAAGCCCGGCCAAAGACTTTCCAGAAAGAACAACTTCGTGGCTTCTTGCGGGGCTTGACGCAGTAAAGTTGTTAGAGGTTGTATTATTTCCAAATTCTATAGTTATCGTCTGGTTAACGGTACTACTCGACGCAGCTCCCGCATTATCAACCCGATAAACCATTGGCTTAGCCAATACTATATGGCTAATTGTATGACTGCTCGCTGTGACTTTAGTGGCATCAGCAATGCTTGTTTCCATGAACCGTGAATCCGGTGATTGGCTCACCGCGTGGTGGGTACTTGAACTCAAGCCTTTTATAGTGGTCTCACTTATCTTTGCACTGGACTTCAAGGCAGCCATCCCTGAGATCATGGCGTCTACTTTTTCTTTTTTAGCTGTGACGATCTCCTTGGCCGGGGCAATTGCGGCGTCGACAATAGCATCCACGATGACGGGAATATTATAGCCCGAACCCCGCTTATTGATCATACTTACGTAGTCGTTACTTATCGTCTCGCCCATCACAGCACCTCTTGTAATTTAACGACCAATTTCACAATAAATTTAGATTAATAAGAAATTTCAATTTCAATCCGGCGGTTTTCTTCTCTGCCACTTGAAGTTCCATTGTCCGCCAGGGGATCCGTTTCACCCTTACTAACTGCTGACATGCGGCCACCAGAAACCAAACCAGTCTCCTCTATGGCCTGCACGACACTTGCCGCTCGACCCGCGGCCAAGTCCCAGTTATCGCGGAACTTACCATTAGAAATCGGGATGTCATCTGTGTGGCCTGTCACTGTAATCTTACTGTCCGGGCTCATAGCCGTGAGGGCTATACGATCTAAAATCTCTTGGGCATCCACCGTTAGGTCAGCAGTGCCAGACGGGAAGGCTCCACCGGCGCCGACAGATATGAATACACTACCCTCGCGTTGCTCAACCTCAATAAGACCTTGGTCAATCTGCTCTTTTAGTGCGACCGTTAGCTCTTCAGTCGCCTGAGAAGCATTTCGAAGCTTTTCTCCTAGTTGATTTTCACCTACTTGATCTGAAGATCCGCCCTGATTGGTGCCGTCTTGTGGAAAAGTTTCGTCCAGGGAGGCTGCCAATTCCTGAAGCTCAGCCTCTAGCCCGCCGAAGAGGACTTCGCTCTCAGATGAACCGGCCGCCTGGCGAGCCTCCGCGAGTGCGGCCATCGTCTCCTGGATCATACTTTTTATTTCTTCCTGCTCCAATTTCTCCTTGGGAAAATTAATCACTACATTTTCACCGAGGGTCTCAATCTTCACCTCGCCACTGTCGATAGCCTTCTTCAGCTGCTGGGCCAGCTCATTCGCATCGAGCGACGCAGCGCTCTCACCACCCTGACCATCAAAGTCAGAAACCTTCTTCTTGTCGGCCTCACCACCATCGGGGTTGTCTTCTGTTTTTGTTTTCAACTCCAGCTCAGGGTCTTGGAGTGTGGTAGTTTGCTGGCGAAGGGTCTCGGTCACGGACGGCGTTGGGTTGGGGCTAAAGTTTAAAGAGATGACGGTTGTTCCCTTGGGCTGCTCCACAACTGGCACAACTTTTTGTACGCCAAAAGCCTCACGCAGTGAGCCTGAAATTTGCTTAAATTTTGGGACGTTGAATTCCGCAAATGATAAAATAAGAACGAAGAAGGCCATCAACAGGGTCGCCATGTCGGCAAAGGTTGCCATCCACGCTGGCGCGCCCACTGGTGGGCACTTGGGGCACTCCTGCTCCTCTTGTTCTTCTTCGTTTGTTGCTTCTTCAGCCATTATAAATCACTTCGCCCTAAACTCTATGCCGCAATTTCAAATTTAGCTTGCAGCTTAGGTGGCAGGGTGGCTGCCATTTGATCTTGGATATTTCTCGGGCTGTCGCTACGGGCTATGCCGCGCAAACCTTCCAAAACAAATTTCCGGTAGTTAACTTCAAATTCAGTGAAGCCCTCAAGCTTCTTGACCATTGGGTTAAACATAACGTTTGCGACGAAGGCCCCGTAGAGGGTTGTCAAAAGGGCAACCGCCATCGCCGGACCAATAGACTTAGGGTCACCCATATTTCCCAACATCAGAACTAAGCCAATCAGTGTCCCAATCATGCCCATCGCAGGAGCTAGGTCGACCCAGCTATTAACGCAGCCTGTAGTGGCTGCGTGCCTAACTTTCAAAGACGCAATTTCAGAATTCATCTGCCTAACGAGTTTCTGCTCGTCGGCGCCATCCACTAACATTTGCATTCCCTTTTCAAAGAACTTGTCAGGAACTGGCTGGCCCTCCAGAGCCATCATACCGTCTTTCCGCGCCATGCCCGCGAGCTCCACCATGCGCTCAACAGTCTCGTCGAGCTTTGGCAATCCAGGCTTAAAGCATTTGCCCATGGCCGCAAAACTAGACAGAAACGTTGCCATGGGCGCAGAATACATTACGGCAAAGAAACTTCCGCCAAAAACAATTAAAACAGATTGGCTGTCAATAAATGGCGCAATTCCGCCACCCGCAACCATGGCGCCCAAAATCATGCCAACAGCACCGATAAAACCAAGTAATGCTGCTATATCCATGTTAGATACTCCCCTTTTCAGAACCTTATATACAAGATTTGTACCATTCGATATACAACTGGTAAAAAAATGGCGTTAAGTCACTATTTTTATGAGCCCCACGTTGGAAGTAGAGTGATGTATAAATATTTCATTAGTGCCATAATCATTTCGCTTTACATGTCGGGCCCCACTGCCGCCCAATTTATAGCAAGGCAACACACCGTTAAGGACTTAAGCTCTGGCACGACGTGGCTTCGTTGCTCAGTGGGTCAAGCATGGGATCCTGCATTTGACACATGCACGGGCGAGATAGTCAAACTCGATCAAACTCAAATTAGCTTTGCTATTAAGGAGGCAAAGCGCCAACTTGGGGGTAACTGGCGCCTGCCAACCCGCGATGAGTTAGAGGGCCTCGTATGCGACGCCTGCCCTCCGCCAAAAATTAACTCTAAATATTTCCCAAATGTTTCTCCTGAGGCGTATTGGACCAGCGATAAGAACGTACTGAACCCCAAAACATTCTGGTCAGTAAACTTCATGACTGGCCATTCATATTCTAGGTTTTTCCCATATCAATTTCTACCAGTTTTACTAGTTGAAGCCGATTGAGTAAATAGAGTGGCCAAAATGCGGTGTTTCACGGGCTTCTGAATAGGAATGAAAGGCGTCAAATTAATCTGGCAAGCGTCAGAATAATCACGAAACCACACACCACCGCAGCAGATATCTCCAGAACTTGTGATTTGGCATTTTTGACGTTTGCTATGTAGGACGCCCTAACTTTACTCACTTTGTCATTATAGATTTCAGTCGCGATCTGGTATGAGTTCAGCAAGTCCGGAGCCAGGTCTGACAAGTGAAGGCTCTTCAACTCAATAGACTTAGACGACTGAAGAATATACTCAATTTCCTCAAGGCCTGACGATGTCAGGTTGACCGACTTCGGGACAGGAACCCCCCTAAATAAAAGAAAACCATTCTCAGGGTAGATGGCGGGTAAGGCATTAATAGGTAGGGAATTTGCGAACAAGCAAAAGCAATTCAGTTCCTCAGTTGTGAAAAATCTATTAGGAATTTCATAGCTAGAAATTTGTTGGTCGTTGAAGCTAACCAAAGTATCTACGAGCTTCAGAGCAAAATCTGCTTCCTGCCTCTGGAGGTCGACTTCAGCTTCGACAACTGACGGCTCACTATTTTCATGGTCAGTCGCAGTTTTTTTTTCGTCTTCCACCACAACCATTACCTCCGTTTTACAAACTATTCCTTCTTAGGGCTAAAGCAAGATAAAATATTCAGTTTATAAGTTCAGCCAGCCATAAAAAATACGGCTGGCTGAACTTGTTGTTATGTCAGGTTTTTAGGTCTGCAGGAGAGCGAGCATGCCCTGCCCCTGCGCGTTCGCCTGTGCGAGCATCGCAGTGCCCGCTTGTGCCAGGATCTGACCCTTTGCGAGCTCAGTTGTCTCGCCTGCAAAGTTTACATCCATCTTAGATGCAACGTCCAACTGGTAGCCCGCATCCAAACTGCCCATGTGAGACATAATATTAGAGACTTTGTTGTACAGATTACCAGCCGTGATGTTCATGGTGTCCACGGTAGACTTAAGCGTTAGCAGAGCAAGAGCTGCCTCAGGAGATCCTGAGCCAACATCTGAACCAGCCAATGCTATTGGACCAGCTACTGCACCTAAAGCAGTACCAATTGCAACTGTATCGCCAGTAACGGTGGCGCCCTTAGTGATACTTGTAACGGTCTCAAAAAATGAGCTGGATGTGGTTACAGCGCTAGTAGCTACTGTCAAGGTAATCGACTCAGTTAATGCCTTTCCGTCTACGCCTGTACCTGTAATTGTAAATAAAGTACCGGCAGTCATGGCAGTGGTCCCGCCGTTTGTGAATGTGATCTGACGCGCGGCTCCAGTCATATCGCCACTACCCGCAATTAAAGCAACATCCGCACCTACCGCAGGGGCGCCTGCTGCTAGGGCCGCTGAAAAAGCGTCAGGATCTGCAGCAGTGGCATCTCTAGCACCGGCTGATGTCAAGTGTTCGTTGAAGACCGCACCGCCGACCGCTAACGCACGCGAAGCACCTTGTTGGCTGGCATGAGCAGCTACTACGACAGCAGCATCGGATGTCGAAGTATAAGCAGTACCGGCTCCCGCAGAACCAGCCTTATCAATCTTCAGGTAAATAGAATCGGTAGACGTGTTAAATCCTAACGCAACTTCAGGTATAACAAAGGCCGGAAGCGCAATATCAACATTTGTAGTGTTTCTGCCAAAGCTCATGTCATTAGCTTTGGCCGTTGCGCCCACGATGCCATTGCCTTTCCACTTAGCGTCTACTGTAATGCGGGACATTTCAGCGAGCAAGTTTGTTGCCTCAGTAGACAGGGCTGACGTATCTTGGGCAGTGTTGAAGCCATTCGAACCTAACGCGTGAATTTCTTCCAGGCGAACAACAATGTCGTTCAACTGAGCAAGGTCATTTGTCACCATTTCAATAGACTGCAGGGCCTCAGTACCATTCTGCATGCCAACTTTAAGGCTGGCAGATTCAGCTTTCATACCGAAAGCTACCGCAGTAGAGGACGTGCGGTCACCAGGAGAAATATTTTGCTCGCCACTGGCGAGACGTTGCATGCTCTGAGACACTCGCTCAGAATTCTGGTTCAATTGGTTTTGCACACGATAAAATGCGCCGCCGGCGTTAATACTTGTCATTTCAATCTCCCTTAAACTGGTGGGCTGTTGTGCCCTCAAGTAATTTAACGTCAGACAAACAAAAATGTTTAGGAATTAAATACCCATACCCCCAGAACCTGTCAAAATAATGACACTCAGCAGGTGTCAAATATAAATTTTGGAACCTCCGTAAGCACATGTTAACATGTAAATACTTAGGGAGAAAAATGATGAAACTCGACTTCAATATTGGAATTGGCCAGCGGCAGGGCCTGACCCTAACGGTCCAAGTACAGCAAGCCATAAAGCTATTGCAGATGACCAATCTTGAGGTCAACGAATACATTGAGGAAAACTTTTCAGTTAACCCATTTGTCGAACTAACAGATCAGATATCACGCGATAAGGCATCCAGTAGCCCCGACACCAAACCCGACACGGCATCAACAGCCAAAACGCTGGAGGAAAGCCCCTTCGCTTCCGAAGCTAAAAAGACAAAAACCGAGATAGAAAACCAATTTGAGACCGGTGAGAGCTTCAAGACGAAGAGTACAGTGTCAAAGGAGCAAACAGACTTCGATCCAATCCAGCTCATAAAAGCTCACGAGAAATCACTATACGTCCACTGCGGAGACTACATAGACCGCCTGAACCTCTCGCTTCAGCAACGTATCGTAGCCTATAAGTTTTTGGACGAATTAGAGCCGACAGGTTGGATAAGCGCCACAGTAAAAGATATTGCGCGGCAGACGTCTGTGGATGTCGACATTGTTGAGGGCGTTCTGGACACCTTACAAATGATAGAGCCAGCTGGGTTATTTTCGCGAACTCTTGCAGAGTGTTTAAGATTACAGGCCGCAGACGCAGGATTTCTAGATGGGACACTAGGAAATATTTTAAGCAACCTGCACCTGCTGGGAAGCGGAAAATTTGATTTATTAAAACGACGGTGTGGGTGCAGCGACGAGGAGCTCTCAGAAAATTTAAAAATAATTAAGTCTCTAAATCCAAAACCTGGACTTCAATTTTCGTCTGAGGCGATTAACATACGCGAGCCTGACTTAAAAATTACAAAGAGTGATGGCGGTTGGTTAGTCACCCTAAACAAGTCAACACTGCCAAGCGTCGTAATAGACAAAGGCTACGCAAAAACTGTTCGAAAAACCAAAATGGATGTCGAGCAAAAGGAATTCATTAAAGAGAAAATAGCTGAGGCAAACTGGCTCAAAAATGCCCTGCAGAAGCGAAATGACACTATGCTCCGCGTCGGCGCCGAAATTGCAAAGCGGCAGACCGAATTTCTAGAGAACGGTCCAAGCTTCATCCAGCCTATGGTGCTACGGGACGTCGCAGAGGCTGTGGAGATGCATGAAAGTACTATCAGTCGCGTGACTACCGGATCTCTCATGGAGACACCTCAGGGAACTCTAGAGCTGAAGTCATTTTTCAGTGTGAGCTTAAAGTTAAATGACGATCAAAGTTCTCAGTCATCCGCGGCGGTAAAGTTTAAAATCAAAAAGATGATTGAAGGTGAAAGACCCCAAAGTCCAATTAGCGACGATGAGATTGTGGAGACACTAAAGGCCGGCGGGATAAACGTTGCGCGCCGGACCGTAGCTAAGTACCGAAAGGTCCAAAATATTCCCGCGTCATTCATGCGGAAGCGCCAAAGCACATTGGCAGGAATGCTGTAGCCATAGCCCTAAGGGGATAGCTTAGTTAAAGAAAATTTTCTATTCTTGGCTATCATCAATTGATTTCTCAATCGTCTTTTTAATGTTTACTTTTCTTTTTATAACATTTCTCTCGTACCTAATTTTATTATTAGGATCGATCCTTTTAATAGCTAAGCTAACATCAATTTCATTTGCCGCTGCTATTGTCATGTAGTGGTACTTATCTTCATACATCGTGAAAGAACGCATTAAATTATTTTGCGCACGATTTACATAAATAGCCAACATAATAGCAGTCGCGATAAACAAATAAATATTAACAACAAAGGTAAGCAGATACATAATCGATACCACAGCAAGAGGTGGGTAAAGGCGATATTTGAGCAACCACAAGGGCGGCAGCATCCACGCCAACGGGTCAGGCCTGAAGCTTAAAATATCACATTTTCCTCTTGGGTCTCTGTAAATTTCAAAATTTTCGTAACTCTGGAAGTCGCCATATGTGTGCTGACTAAAAGCAGTTAAGACAAACTCTGTTTCATTTTTTGTAGAGTAACCGAAAGCGCTCTTGATTGGGTGCTCAATCAAAATATCAAATAAAACTCCATTTCGATAGAAAGTCAGGAGCCATTTAGCCTCCTCACCTCGGTCCTGAAGGAACGTACTGCGCAATCGCTGCGGTCCATCCAGGTAGGCCTTGCCGTCTATAGCCACCAGAATGTCATCTTCATTCAAGCGCTTCACATAATCCTGAACTGTGATGCCACCAACTGCGATTTTTAAAAGGAAACCTTGCTGGTCAGCTTCATTAGCAACGACTTCTTCGCCACCATCAGGATTTTCAGGATCCTCATTTAGGTCATCGTTCATCAGAATTTCAGGAAGTTTGTAGCTGGCTTAGGCTTAACCTTTTTCCGGACTAACTTCTTCTTTGCCGCTGCCACCGCCAGTCGGTTCATCTCGAAAATCTTTGCCGCGATATCTTGTTGCAACATAATCAGCTTGTCTACCTTGTTTTCGAGCGCCTGGAATTGCCTATACGTTACGATGCTATCACCGCTTTGACCAGCGTCATCTTGCTCATCGTCCACTTGCGAGAAAAATTTCTCCATATTTGAAATTTGTCCAACCATCTGACTAACCAATGAATTTTGGGTTTCCTCTGATTGCGCCTGGATGCTCTCCAGAGTTGTAGTTGCAAACTGTTGGATCAAGCTATCAACTTCACGAACTGTGAGCTTAATCGCCTTTGAATATTTAGACTCGGCGCCTGTAATGTCGTCCACGGCCTGCTGTGCCGAAGCTTTTAAATCAACTAATGAGGACTTAATTAGGTCCTGGTTTTCAGAGTTCTGCTTAATCAACTTCACAGACTCGTCTAGCGAGGCAACATTTTCTGTAAAAATGGCCAAAGCCTCAATCGAAACATTTGAGTTGGTTTTTAGGGTTCCAAGTGCCTTGTAATACATCATAGATGCGGCGGCCAGTGAGACGAGGCCGGCAACAATTGAACTGATAAAAATAATCATGACAGAGTTGTAAATTCGCTTGGCTTGAATATTAACAACTTCAAATTGCTCTCTTAGGTTGTGAAACTCTTCCGTCACCTCAGCAGCAGTGTCTGCCGCATCTAAGGCGACCTGAATACTATCCTGGATATTATCTTGTGGAGTTATCTTAGCAGCCATCTATCAAAACCTCTTGGACAATAACGAGTTCGCCTTCGCTTTGTGATAAGCACAATCTGTGCCAGTTGTTATAAAAACTGCCTGGCTAGGCAGAGATTTCGACTTAAAATTAAATTTTTTACATCCCCAGGGGCGGTTTTTATCATGGGTAACGTAAAAGTGTGAGCAATTAGAGCATGTTATTTTGGCCATAACACTTCACCAAACTTGATTACTATTCTCTGAATAGTAAAACGCATCGCTGCAAGCAACGATAAGAAAGCGCCAGAATACACTAAAACTCCTTTAAGAATATTATCATTTTCCATAAATATTTTAGCCTCAAAACCCAACCAAATTGATGCACCAAAAAAGGCTACCGACGAAATTAACTCGCCAGTTGATCTCCTACGTTTACTCATCTCACAATCCTTAAACTCATAGTTTTGCACCAAATTCATCATAGAGCAGATCACTAGGTATTTGTGGGTCTTCAAAGGATGGATTGGCGCCGCGCTCTAATTGAAGCACATAGGCTAAAACAGAAGCAACCGCCGAAAATAAATCTTCGGATACGTCGGCACCAATATCGCTCGTAAAGTATAGAGCCCTTGCCAACAACGGGCTGCGGACCCTGCTGATATTTGCCTTGTCTGCTTCATCTATAATACGCAGGGCCATAGGTCCCTTACCCATTGCGATGATATAGGGGGTATCTCGCATATCGGGAGCATACTTTAACGCCACAGCAAAATGTGTGGGGTTGGTAATAATAACTGACGCCTCATGGACATTTTCTACTGCTTGAGCGCGCTGAGAGGCTTTCTGGCTCGCCTCCATTTGGAGGCGCCTAATCCGAGATTTAACTTCGGGTGACCCCTCACTATCCTTTGACTCATCCCTCACATCTTGTACGTTCATACGCAATTTTTTTAGCCACTCGTGGCGACTAAATAAGTAGTCTGCTACACCTATAATAGCAAAAATGCCTACCAACGCCCCGACTAATGCCAAAAGAGACTGATGGAAAACTTTTATCCCATCATTCAAGTTTGAGCTACTCAAATACAATATTTTAGGCAAAAACGACCAAATTATTAGTCCCGTCACTGAAATACAGAGCGTAACTTTCATTATTGCTTTGACGAGCTCTACCAGTCCCTTAACAGAAATTATTCTTTTCAATCCAGTGAGAGGGTTCAGCTTGCTGGGCTTAAAAGCAATGGCCTTGCTTGAAAAGTTAATAGACCCTGCAACAACAATTTGAGTGAATAGTACTGAAATAAAAATTGGGATCGCAAAGAGGGCCGCCCCACCTAAAATCAGATTGAAAGCTAAATCCGAACTAAAAACTCTCAAAACATTTAAGCCCTCGGGGTGATCCCACCTGAAAAGAGAAGTCCAGCTAGCCAGAATATTTTTTGAAAACATACCCAGACAAAAAAGAACAAATACACCCATCAAAGTTGATCCAAAAACAAACATCTCCTTGGATTGAAGGATATTTCCATCTTCCTTAGCTTTTTCTAATTTTTTGTCGCTGGGGTCTAATGTTTTTTCTGCACCCTCATTCTGTTCAGCCATCTTTCTGCTCCACCAGCAACGACATTAGCAGGTCTATTATTTGCTGAATTAGGTCCTTGAAAGCAAACGCAAGGGCATCCACAGAAAAATACAGGATTATAAATGCGCCGATCAGCGTCATTGGAAAGCCAAAAGAAAATAAATTTAGTGTGGGGGCTGACTTAGTAATAAAACCTACCGCCACATTAACTAACAGCAACACAGCCACGACCGGCAACATTATAATTGCTGCCGCTTTAAACAATATTTCGCTAGCACTGAGCCCAGCGCTTACTAAGTCACCATATGTTGTGAATTCCCCAAGTGGGTAATATTCGAAGCTTTTGTAAAGCATTCCAAGAACTACTAAATGTCCATTAAGCGCAAAAAAAGTTACTATTAAAAACAGATAGAAAATTTGACTTATGACGGGCGACTGCCCTCCGGCAGTAGGATCGACTGTCGCGGCAAATGCCAGCCCTGATGTAGCGGCAATCTTTTCTCCAGCCAAACTTACAGCAGCAAAACCAATAGTCAGAACTAAGCCCACAGTCAGTCCAATAAATAGTTCCTGCATAATTATTAAAATCAACTTTGGCCCAAGCAGAACACTTTGGTCCGGAAAATCCAAGGTGCCCAGCACCCAGAAACCTAGGCAAAATGAAAATACAATTCTTATTTGTAGCGGCACCATTCTACCCCCAAAAAAGGGGGCGGAAATTAAGAATGCGCCTACTCTTAGGGAGGCAATCAATAACAAAATTAAAAAAGTAAATAATTCTTGTAATTCAAGTCCTGGTAGAGATCCTAATTCATTAACTATCGGTAACAAATCAGAGCCCCTTTCTGGAAATTTCATCAAAAATATAGGCAAAATAATCTGTCATTTGGGTGATAGTAAAAGTAGCCATAAACGACATTGCTAATAAAACGATGAATAATTTGGGGACAAAGCTCAGTGTCATCTCATTAATTGAAGTCGCAGCCTGGATCAGGCCAATGAACAAGCCAACTGATAAAGCCACTACAAGAATAGGGCCTGCCACAAGGATAATCTGCCAAAAAGCCATACTAAGATATTGAACATTTTGATCAAAAATCATGGCGCTATCCCACTACAAATGTAGAGGCTAGTGACCCTATCATCATGGCCCAGCCATCAACCAATACAAATAGTAACAACTTAAAAGGGAGGGAGATTAGCATGGGCGAAAGCATCATCATCCCGAGGGACATCAATATGGAGGCGATAACGAAATCAATCACCAAAAAGGGTAGGAATATTAGAAATCCAATTTCAAAAGCTGTTTTCAACTCAGAAGTTATAAATGAAGGCAAAACTATTGATAGCGGAATAGCCTGAGTGTTTTCAAAGGGTCCAACACCAGCCATCTCTGCAAACATATTCATTGTGTCAGAACGCGTATTTGCCACCATAAATTCTTTCAACAAATCTGTTGCATTAGATAAAGCTAGTTGCGCTGATAGGGTACCTTCCAGATATGGATTTACTGCCGTCTCATAAATAATCTCAAAAATTGGGCTCATCACATAAAAAGTTATGAAGAGTGCAATGGCTATCAAAACTTGATTTGGGGGGGTCTGCTGAGTGCCCAGCGCCTGCCGCAGTATAGATAGAACTATGATTACGCGGGTAAATGCAGTCATTCCCAACACTATAGACGGGACAACAGTCAGGACTGTCATCAGTACTAAAATCTGCAATGAAAGCGAATATGAGGCCTCACCATTTTCGCCAACGGTGGAGCTCAAAGCAGGTAGGCCAAGCACACTAGCATCTTGGGAAAATGCCACCGACGCCACCAGATTAGTTGTGAACAAAATTAATATGAGGAGTTTAAGGCGTCCCATTAATTTTCACGCCCCACATGTAAATCTGTTGAAGCTGAAATATGTTTCTTTACTGGCAACTCGATGATAGCTGGGCTTCCATTTTTGCCAGATACCACCAGAAATGATAGTTCAGCGCACTCGATCACTGTTGCCGATGCAAATTTAGAAAGAGGCAGGGTGCTGGATACTTTGAGTGGCCAAGAAATTGCCTTACCGACAGAAACCCCAAAGAATTTTCTGCGCTTTAGGATCACTTGCACACTGACAAGTAATCCTAAAAACACTAACACTAATATTATCTTACTAACGTCAAAATCAGGCATGTAACCGCTCCTTGCAGTTAATTCTGCAAGGTAGGTGCCATTCCCATTAAATCACTTTATTTCAATAAGTTAAAAAATAATTAAGACGGCGTCAATAATTTGAAACTCCAGGATAACTTAGATGCTTTCCATCCGCTTCTCTGGGTCGACAATTTCTCCAAATCTAATACCAAAACGCTCACCTATCATCACAACTTCACCCCTAGCTATCTTTGTATTATTGACTAAGATATCGAGGGGATCACCGGCCAGTCGCTCAAGCTCCACAACCGAGCCCTCATTCAGCCTTAGTAAATCACGTATCGTAATTTCTGTACGGCCGACTTCTACAGTCAACTCAACATCAATATTTTCTAAAACCTTGAGGTTTTCAATACCCACATGCTTTGTTTTGGTATCTTCAGCTGCTGTTGTTTCTTCAGCCATTTTCTTTGTCCTTTTTCAGTGAAATTCGTTTAGTCATTGAAACCGCTGCATTTCCACCTAATTTACCAATTTCAGCCTTATAGACCGGCTCTCCAGACACTTTAATCGTAATATTTTCTGGCATGGAAATTGGAAATGTGTCCCCAATAGAACTATTCATCAGACGTCCTAGACTGGCTTTAAACGTAGTTAGCTCAGCAGAGAGTGGTAGGTTAATTGACAAGACAGCCTGTTCTAACTTTTCTTTCCAAGTGCGGTCGTCTTGTGCAAATTCATTTTGGACTCGGGACCTTAACTGAGAAGAAATTGGCTTTAAGGTTTGAAGTGGGTACAAAACATCAAAGCTTGCCGGCTCCGCATCTGGCATCTGAACCATAAACGAACAAACTATTACGGTGTCTGCGCCATCAACAAATGACACAAACTGTATGTTCTCTTCTCGTGACAAAGGTTCAAAGCTCGTAACAAAAAGATCTTTCCAGGCATTTTCCATAGCACGGTTCATTCCATCAGTGATGATTTGAATAATCCGTTGCTCTGTAGCTGTGAACTCACCCTTAGCCTGGTGCAGAGCTTTAATTTTTGAGCCGCCATAGTAAGAGTTTGTTAAGATTGAGATGAACGACGATTGTAAAACTAATAGAGAGTTTCCTCTAAGCTCGTCTAATCTGTTTGTAGTAACACTGACAAAATTATCGCAACCCTCAACATATTCATCAAATGATTTAACTTCTGGAGGGAAGGATGAAATGCGAGGCATTATCCGCAACATTGGAAGGAAAACAGATCGCGTAAATCGACAGATTTTTTCGTTAACCATTCTCAAAGCATAGTAATCGCCCAATAGCGACAGGTCTTCTGATCCAAAATCAAAATCACGCACAGCCGTCGTGTCAAAAACAGCAGGCGCATCTCCCGCCACCGCATCAGTTCCAAGCCCCCCCAAGAGAGCTTCAACTTCATCATTTGAAAGTTTTCGCGAACCAACCATTTAAATGCGGCCTTTTATTGAAGTACAAACGAGGTGAAATGAACACCCTCAACGCCACCAAAGCCCTCGAGATCCACTAACTTCAGATTGATTGCTTCTTGTATACTATCGGATAGCTTGTCTCTACCAATCTTACCATCAATATCATCGACTGAGTAAGTACCCATTACTCCAAGAACTTCTGAGCGTAGGGCCATCTGATGTTTCTCAACGTTTTCTATCACTGTTTCATCATACTGAGTGGAAACGCCAACACTGATTTGTAAAAACTGTTTAGATTTGTTCAGGTTAGTAGTAAAGTTATCTGCAAATGTGTAGTAACTTGTTACAAAGGTTTCGTTTGCAGGGGTCTCCTTTGATACCTTTTGGGGGCCCAAATCTTCTTCATCCAAGCCATCCTGACTGGGGAGTTGTCCCGCCTGTTTGAGTTTTTTCTCAATTAATGCCTCAACTTGCTCCACTGGTGTTTGTGTGGGCATAAATAGAAAAGCACCTGCGCCCACCCCTATGCCCAATAAGACTATCGGGCCCAACCCAAATAGAGCAATCTTTGTAAAGTTAATTTTCCGTTTTGGAGCTTCTTCAGCCATAATTTTATCCTACGCGATCAGGTTCAAACCAGTTGGGGTTCTATAAGAGATGGGGGTCTGAGAGTTTTGTATTGCAGCGCGCGCTCGCACACTGTTAGCTTTATCAGTAACCCTGTTTTGGTTCTGATTTGAATTCTGCCTTTGTTGATCATTTCCACTTTGCATACCAACTGCAAAGTTGGCGAGTTTCATACCATTCTGTCCAGTGATTTGCAGCAGGGACTCTTCGTTGGCTTTGAGTAAACTTGCAGCAGCCTGCGTCTCAACGAACATCCGAATATCTAGGGCTTGCTTATCCAAAAGTACATTGACTTTTATTTTCCCAAAGCTCTCAGGCTCTAAGTGTATTTCGAAATTCTCTTGGCCCTTTAAAACCCTATCCACAACCATCATACTGATCCTTGAAGCATATTGTGAACTATATAGAGAAATTTTATTATTGAGGGCAGAAGCTGTCCCATCCGAGTTGCTTACAATACCAGAGGAAGTTGTAACTTGGCTATCATTTTTAGTGGGGATAAAGTTTGTTATATCCGACTGGCTTCCCTTCCATGGCTCTCCTTGAGAGAGCCCGCTTGGAAAAGATATTGGCTTCATACGCAAGGATTCTGACGCCTCAAGAAACGACTTAGGGTTGAATACACTAACTGATTTTTTTTGTCCGGGGGCATTCAGACTATCTCCCTCAATAAGGAAATTATTTTTACCACTTTTTTCTTTATTAAACTGCTTAAGATGGGAATCTAGCGCTAGTGAGCTTGAAATAAATTCTGCCCTTCTGTCATTTCGCGCAGATGAGAAAAAAGATAATTCCTTATCGAATAAAAGTCGATTTTGGATCAAATTTATTGGTATCGGTTTCTGCTCAAAGACATTCATGTCATCATTATTTAGCGCCGAGCTTAATGTATTTTTTTCTGGTGCCCAGCTTTGTGGTAAATCAAACTCTGGCATAATCTTTATCATGACATCGTTTGGGGTAGCTTTGGTCACTATCTGTACGTTATTGTGTGAAACACCAGACATCTCTTTTAGCGCCAATATAAGCTCTCTGGCAGTTGCACTGAAATCAGTTGCACCTTTAACCTCAGACTCACCAATTAAACTACCAGCCTCAAGAACTCGAGGTGCTAATTTTATTTCTTGAGTGGGTAATTTCTGGCTAATATCGCTTAAACTAATATTAAACCTAACAAAATCTGGTAATTTTTTGAGGTCAGTGTCTTTAGGCACAGATAATCCAATGAGTAGTTTTGATCTGGTATCAACATCTGCGTCAATCTCGACGGTTCGGGTCACACCTATAAGACTGGCCCCCAGTTCTTCATTATCCTGGCTGGGCAAATCGACAAACTCAGTTACGCCTAAATTACCAGCAGCATCCAACAGCTCAACTTTCACCGCAATAAATGAATCATACTCGTTTTTTTCGATATTAAAGCCATCAATATTGATTGGTATGATCTGTGGGATTAATAATTCTCCTGACGACTTCATTTCACCACTACCTGCTGGAGCCCAATCAACTTCTGCAGTCAAACTATTCTTTAAGTCTCGGACATCAAAAAATACCGAAGATGTATCAGTATTATTTAATTCCAGCTGAATAGGGATACCATCCATAAGATTATTTAAAAAATCTATGCCATGATCTTCGGATAAGTTTAGTGATGATGGGTAGGCCTTTAATGTAGAATTTTCTACAGATCTATCATAAAAATCTACGGAAGAAAAAAGCTGTGGGAATGTTGAAAGTTTTAAATCAACCGACTGTTTATTCTCTATAACCTCAGTTGCAAACGTTCCAATCCTCGAATTCACGAACTCCACAGTTGCGTTGAAATTTAAGCTTCCACCAAGATATACTCTACCATCCAGAGGGGTGGTACCTTCTGGAACGGCGATGCCTTCTGGAACGGCGATGCCTTCTGGAACGGCGATGCCTTCTGGAACGGTGATGCCTTCTGGAACGGTGATGCCTTCTGGAACGGTGATACCTTCTGGAACGGTGATACCTTCTGGAACGGTGATACCTTCTGGAACGGTGATACCTCTTAGGGGGATGATACCGTCTGAGGGGAGACCAGCATCAAGACGGGCAATAATGCCGTCGATATCATGCTCCGAGACAAGCTTCTCCAATCCAGCATCGGCCAAACCAAAATCATTATCAATAATCTTTTCCAGGAAAGCGTCAGGATAAATATTGCCTACAGGACCAGCGTCGCTATTACCAAAACCGCCGACTAGGCTTTCATTAGCCAAGCCTGGATTGGTATCTTCAACTGAAATAGAATTCAGTAAATCAGAGAAATGTGTGAGAACAGCGCTATCCCGTACCTTTGCAGTTCCATTAAGGTTGGGTGACGCATCCGCATCTCCCAAACTCATGCCACCACTGAAAGTAATACTCATCTACGGAACTCCATATTGTCTCAGACCAATTAGAGCAATTTCTGTACCAATTATTTTCGCCTCATTAATATATCTCTATCAAATAGCTTTAATTCTGTATTTTTATGGTCACTAAGTTTTAATTCATTTAGCTTTTCTAAAATTTTTTTATTTTTAATATCGTGTTTGGCAACCACTTTTTGCAGGTGAATTTGCTCAGTAGTTAGGAATTCTATTTTGTTTTCGACAACTTCTTTTTGCTGGATCATTTTCTGACGAAGCTTACTGTTAACTTTAATACGATGGCCACTTTGTTCGATACCAACTTCAACAGTCTCTTCAATATTATATGCCAAATCCGTTTCCAATTTACGAACTTTATCGATATTTTTATTCATATTATTTAATTCAAACTGTGTTTTTAATTTTTTACTTTTTCCCTGGCGGTAAATTAAGTCGAACACTTTATATCTGGCCATTCAACACTCCTACCCTAATAAATCAGCCAGCAGCTGCTCAGTCTGGCTGAGAGAAAAAGCCTCGGCCTGATCTTGATGCAGAAAACTTACAATTTTAGGCCATAATTGAACGGCTAAATCTAAGTCTGCATCTTGACCTTGGATATACCCACCCATCAAAAGAAGGTCCTGATTTTCTTGATAAATCGAGATAAGCTTTCTTAACTTTCGAGCGTTTTGCAAGTGTTTTGGGGCGCATAAGTCACCCATTAGCCTGCTTACAGAACTGCTGACATCTACCGCCGGATAAATACCTTGCTGCGCAAGCTTGCGCGATAAAACGATATGGCCGTCTAAAATTGCCCTAGCATTATCTACAATTGGATCTGAAACCGTATCATCGCCGTCTGCAAGAATAGTATAGATTGAAGTAATAGACCCAAGCGAATTGACACCAACGCCAGTCCTTTCAATCAATTCAGGTATCAAAGAGATGACGGATGGAGGGTATCCACGGGCCGTAGGCTGCTCACCCATCGACAATCCAATTTCTCGCTGAGCATGCGCCACTCGAGTGAGAGAGTCCAAAATTAGTAAAACATTTTTACCTTGATCACGGAAATACTCTGCAATGCTAGTAGCTCTCTTAGCACCTTGTATCCTCAGGAGCGCAGACCTGTCTGCGGGTACTGCTACTATCACTACTTTATGCTTTGAGTGCGAGGTGGTAATCTCTTTTGTAAAGGAGGCTAACTCACGCCCTCTTTCACCAATAAGTCCAACAACGATCACGTCTGCTTCCGCACTTCGAGTGATCATACTCAACAAAACTGATTTACCAACTCCGGAACCAGCTATTATTCCCATCCTTTGGCCACGTCCAATTGAGGTGATGGCGTTTATACTTTTAATTCCAACGTCAAAAACCTGATTTATTGCACCTCGGTCAAATGGATTAACACTTACCCCACCAACGGGTATTTGGTGCGTAGTGTCAATTGGACCATGCCCATCAAGAGGAGCACCCAACCCGTCGATCACCCGTCCTAAAAGGTTCGGCCCAACGTTGATCTTTTTTAAGCCACTAGAGGCAAACACTTTATCACCATTAAATATTTCAGACGATTTTTCATATAAAAATATGATATTTTTATCATCCTTAAAGCCAATTATTTCACCTTTTGATAAAGTGCCATGTCGAGACTCTATAGTGCACTCAGAACCAATAGAGGCTGGAAATTGGCTGCTTTCTATAACCTGTCCATCATAGGCCGTAACAGTGCCACTAAATTCAATATTCGCACGTGACAAAACTTTCTTACTGATTCCACCCATAATCTTTTCAAAGTTGGTTTCCGCATTAATCACTTGAGTATCTTTTCCCTTGAGCAACATCATAATTCAACCTTCAGTAGAAAGATCAAATAGTGAAACTCGAGCAGTAGATTTTCGACTTAGCACTTCAAACTCACCTCGCTTTAAGGCCTTATTATCTAAAAGCTGGTATTTTAGATCATTAAAGCCATTCGAGATTTTAACCGAAGCAAGATCTTCAGAGTTAAGGTGAACTGTAACTTCATCTTCATTTCCAATGATTTTCTTTACTACTCCCGAAATTTTCTTAGCAAACGCGCTTGGAAGCTCATCAATCTTTGCGCCAGCAAGATCAGACGCACTAGCAAGAACAAAGTCAGAGATTTGATCCTCCATTTGGGTTGCAATAAAGTTTGACGCCCCAAATAATGCTTCCTGTGCTTTTAAAAATTTTTGTTTTTCATCTTCGAGCTGCTGGTCAAATTTTAGTTGTAATTTTTGAACTTCCTCCAGAAATTCAGCACTCTCTAATATTGGAGCATTATCAGTTGGGTCATCTTGATTATTTTTAACTATACTTTCTGGCTCAAATATATCAGCGGGATCCGCAGCACTGGATGGCTTGTCAGTATTTTCAATCTCTGTATCAAGCTCACTTAACTTTGCTACATTCTTAGCTTTGAGCTTCGGAACATCAATGCTCTCGCCACGATCCTCAGGGTTATGAAGTGTCCTATTATCAATTGGGGAAGCGCTATTCTCTAATTCCAAATCTTTGTCATTAGCCAAATCGTCACTGCTATACTCTTGT
>Ga0114995_10000363_pt1 | contig 31175 bp, 27 predicted proteins | sample ArcticOcean_MG_C_11_FD_87038 | JGI IMG/M metagenome (GOLD analysis project Ga0114995, IMG submission 87038) | Marine microbial communities from western Arctic Ocean - ArcticOcean_MG_CB2_154 | ecosystem: Environmental > Aquatic > Marine > Oceanic | place: Arctic Ocean: Canada Basin | collected... | reverse complement strand
ATTCCTTGAGGGGTAAGATCATAATAATCTCCCCTAAATCCTACAATTCTCATATCCGGACAAAGTCCATCTTTTTGAGCTAGACGATCGGAAAACAAACCAGCGCAAAAAACATTGTAAGACGCTTTAACGATTCCTTTTGAAGTTATAATTTTATTCTCATCGCTAATTTCTAAGACTTCGCAAGAAGTAAAGATTTTGCTTTCAGGGTTAATTTCTAAAATAAGCTGAGCTAATTTATTAGTTACACCAACAAAATCTATAATACCTGCCTCTGGAACTGTAATAGCAGCAATACCATTTACAAATGGCTCGATTTCTTTTAATTGTTGTTGGTTAATTTTAGCAATTCCTTCTAAACCATTGGCTTTTCCTGTCTCATAAATTTTATCGAGCCTAGGCAATTCGTCTTCGGAAACTGCTACAACAACCTTACCGCACACATCATGTTTTATAGAATATTGTTTGGCAAAATCTACCAACTGCTTTCTTCCGTTGACACAATTTTTTGCTCTATAAGAGCCAGGACGATAATATAAGCCAGAGTGAATTACCCCAGAATTCCTACCAGTTTGGTGCTTGGCAAGTTGATCTTCTTTTTCAAGAACAACAAGACGAATTTTAGGATATTCTTTCTGTATTTTATAAGCACTTGCTAAGCCTACAATTCCTCCACCAATTACCGCTATATCAAACTCTCCTATCATTTAAAAACTCTCGAAATATTAAATCCAAAATATATATTCCCTTGTGTCCAATCCATTGTCTCAGTAAGAAAAGCATGTTCGTTCATTCCCCTAGAATTACTCAAGTGTAAAGAAAAAACATGACCCCCAGTTTCAATATCAAAACCTAAAGCAACATATTGCAACGCATTAAACTCATCTCTGAAATTATAAAAATACTCTCCGTTTAAAGAAACTCTTTTGCTAAGCTTATACCTGCCTCCTAGACCCAAATACATTGTACCAGCAGGAGTTCTATTCACCAAATACAAGTGAGTTGGCAACAAAGCCAAAGAAAGTTTGGAAGAGAGCTTTCTAGAAATAATAAGCTGATTGCTAAAGCTCTGATAATTAGCCCATAAAAAATCTGGCCTTTCTCTAAAGAAATCAGACGGATGGATTAAAAAAAATGCTGAATAGCTAGAAACAGAGATAGGCGTTTTGTTGGTCTGTTTTAAGTAATTGATTTTAGCACCTAAATCGTATTGTTTAAGAGACGAACTTCTACCAAAAGACAAGGTAACATTATCATGAAGACCATATTCGAAACCAAATCTAACCTTAGCGTCGTCAATACCATAAAGAGAATAAAGTCCCTGATTAATAGTCCCAAAACGATGCTGAATTAGAAACTTTAGCTCTCCTTTGGAAGACAATTTAGAAGATTGTGCATTAATAATTCTACTGTCTTTAAAAATGGACTGCACTATTCTATCTTCTTTATCTGAGTCAAGTAAGCTTAACAAATCTTGAGACTGAATGTTAAATGTACTAAGTATAAAAATTGTTATGATTAGTATTCTCATTTTAATTTTCTGTTAAGGTTGCTACAACACTTACTTTAATTTCTTCAGCAATATTATACAAAACTACTTTTGGAATTTTTATTTTATAGTCTTTAAGCAAAACATTAAAGCTAGACTCTATAGAAAGCACACCATCTATCATTTGTAAGTCTGATTCTATTTCTACATTATTAGTAACACCATGAATAGTGAAGTCACCTTTACAAACTACCTTATTTTTATTTTGAATATCTATAGATGAAAAACTTATAATTTCTCCCTGAAATACAGCATAAGGATACTTTTCTGATTCTAAATAACTTTCATTAAAATGCTCCTGCATTAATGAGTTAGGAAAAACAAAATCTTGGATAGCTATTTTAAAAGCGTACTTACCACTGTTTAAATCAATCACTGCTCCTAGCTTGTTGTTTACAGCTTCAATATCTTCAAGAGGTGCGGAGGAAAAAAAACTAGCCTCTCCTGTTTTAGTTAGGAACTGCTGAGCAAGTAAAGATTGAGAGAAAAACAAAAAAACTAGTAGGTATCGCATTTAACAAAGATAAAGAATAGTTAAGTAACATTCCTTTTAAATAATAAATATCCGAAGTAAAACATTAACATAACCGCAAACAATCCTGCTTGTTGAGAATCGAACAATTGACTTGACCAAGCAAACATTAAAGGACCTAAAAAAGCAGTAGCTTTTCCTGAGAAGGCATAAAAGCCAAAAAATTCGTTTTTCTTTTCTTCAGGGGTGATTTTAGACATTAATGTTCTGCTAGAAGATTGATTGGGGCCAGCAAAAAAACCAATCAATATAGCAGCAAGCCAAAATATATTCTTAGAACTAAACCAATCAGGAACGCTATCTCCTCCAAAAATTAATTGACACAAACCTGGAAGCTCAGGGGCTAAAGCACCAATAAAACAAGCTACTATTAAAAATACAATACTAATTTTTATAATTCTTTGACTACTCCATTTATTATCGACTAGACCAAATAAATACGCACCCAATCCAGCTAAAAGATTTAAAACAATTCCTAAAAATAGTATTTCTTCAAAAGTGAAGCCGATTGTTACAGAAGCATAAATCCCTCCCAAAGCAAAAACAGTTATTAAAGCATCGTTGTAAACCAATCTTGCGATAAGAAAGTTTCGAACTTTTTTATACTCCTTAATTTCTTTAAAAGTGACTAATAAGTTTGCATAAGCTTGTTTTGCCATTACAAAAAAAGATCCTTTTTTAGGCTTTACCTCTTTAATGTTTACAAAAAACGGAATGCTAAAAATCAAAAACCAAAGAGCAACTAATACATTGGTTGCTCTTATATGTTCTCCCGTTTCTTTATCTAAACCAAATGGAGCAATTTCTACATCTACAAGTAAAAACAAAGCTATAAGCAATGCAAGTAATCCTCCTAAATAACCCAATCCCCAACTAAAGCCTGACACTTTTCCAATTTTATCAGAAGAAGCTATCTCTGGAAGGTATGCGTTACAAAAAACAGTTCCTAACTCAAAAGAAACGTTTGCAACAGTAAAAATCGCTATTGCTAAAAGCATGTTGGAGGTTGGAAAGAAAAGAAGCGAAGTGGCAATTACACACACCAATGTACTGACGAACATAATGCGCTTTCTAATAGCAAACCCATCAGCTAAAGCTCCAAAAAAAGGAGACAATATTGCCACTAAAATAGCACAAAAAGAAATCGAGTAAGACCACCAGTTAGTACCAGTTAACTCATCTGGAGCTATTGACTTAGTAAAATAGGTTCCGTAAATAAAGGTAACCACTAAAGTGGTAAAAGCAGAATTAGCAAAATCATACATGGCCCATGACCAAATGATTTTTTTATTGTCTTTTGCAATCATAATTAATCGAATGTACAATTTTTTATTCTGAATACTACTTTAGCATGTCACTTTAAATGATACTTTTGCGAGCTTAAAACAGATACATTTTGGATTATAATTTTATTGACAAAAAACAAGGTTCTATCAAAGATGACATTCTTTCAGGACTTACAGTAGCCTTAGCCTTAGTGCCAGAAGCAGTAGCCTTTGCCTTTGTAGCAGGAATATCTCCAATCATAGGACTTTACGGAGCCTTTATGATGGGAATAGTAACTTCATTATTTGGAGGAAGACCAGGTATGATATCAGGAGCTACCGGGGCCATGGCAGTTGTTATGGTTCACTTAATTAAAGAGGGGGTTGAAATGGGAGGCCAAGAAATGGGCTTGCAATTTTTGTTTTTCACTTTAATTCTGGCCGGACTAATTCAAATAATGGCTGGAGTTTTTAAACTTGGTAAGTTTATTCGTATGATTCCTCATTCGGTAATGATGGGTTTTGTGAACGGACTAGCAATAGTTATTTTTCTTTCTCAACTAAATATGTTTAAATCGGAAGGCAAATGGCTAGATAATCCTCAAATGTTTAATATGTTAGGATTAGTAGGACTTACCATGGCAATCATGTATTTCCTTCCTAAAATCACAAAAAAAATACCTAGTGCACTTGCTGCAATTATTGTAGTTACCTGCATAGTTGTATTCGGAAACATAGACACCTCAACAGTTCAATCATTCATTACTGCAGGTGGTGGCGACGGAATAAAAGCTGGTTTACCAACCTTTAATTTTCCAATCATTCCTTTCACATTAGACAGCTTATTGTTCATGCTTCCATACGCTTTAATACTAGCAGCAATTGGTCTTATAGAATCTTTAATGACTTTAAACCTAATTGACGAATTAACAGAATCTCATGGTCATGGAAATAGAGAGTGTGTTGCTCAAGGAGGAGCAAATATTATTAACGGACTATTTGGAGGAATGGGCGGATGCGCTATGATTGGTCAGAGTATCATAAATATTAAATCAGGTGGTAGAGGAAGACTTTCGGGAGTAACTGCAGCGGTCGCTTTACTATGCTTTATTTTGTTTGGATCTACTTACATAGAAATGATTCCTATATCTGCACTAGTTGGAGTAATGTTTATGGTAGTAATCGGAACTTTTGCATGGAACACTTTCCGTATTGTAAATAAGGTGCCAATGGCAGATGTTTTTGTAATCGCTCTTGTAACTTTAATGACTGTATTTTTCGATTTAGCGATTGCAGTTATATCGGGTGTGATTGTAGCATCCTTAGTATTTGCATGGGAAAACGCTAAACGAATTAGAGCTAGAAAATCAGTGGACGAACACGGAGTAAAACACTATGAAATTTACGGGCCTTTATTTTTCGGATCAACTGAACTTTTCCAAAGTAAATTTGACATTAAAAACGATCCGGATGAAATTATCATAGACTTTAAAGAATCTAAAATAATGGATCAATCTGCAATTGAGTCAATCAATAAGATTGCCGAAAAATACTTGAAGTTGAATAAAATAATTCACTTAAGACATTTATCTCCAGATTGTATTCTTCTTATCAAGAAGGCCAAAGAAATTTGCGATGTAAACGTTCTAGAAGATCCAAACTATTTTGTGGCTATCGACAATTACCGGAAAGCAACAACTAAATAACAAAAAAGGCTCTTCATTTGAAGAGCCTTTTTTATGTGATAAACTTTAACAGATTAAGCGTTCTGCTTACGTATTAAATTTAATGCTGAGCCAGCTCTAAACCAATCTATTTGCTGAGCGTTATAAGTGTGATTTAAAGCAATTATTTCTTTAGCACCATCAGAATGGACCACTTCTAAATGAAGTTGTTTTCCTGGAGCGAAATCGACTAGGTCAATAAAGTTAAACGTATCGTTTTCTTTTATTTTATCGTAGTCTGATTCAAGATTGAAAGTTAAACCTAACATCCCTTGCTTCTTAAGGTTCGTTTCGTGAATTCTAGCAAACGATTTTACTATTACAGCACAAACACCCAAGTGTCTTGGCTCCATCGCAGCATGCTCTCTAGAAGAACCTTCTCCGTAATTATGGTCACCAACTACAATCGTAGGAACATTAGCAGCTTTATAAGCTCTAGCAACATTAGGAACCTCATCCGAAGATCCATCTAATTGATTGACTACAGAGTTAGTTAGTTCGCTATATGCATTCACAGCACCAATCAGGCAGTTATTAGAAATATTATCTAAATGTCCTCTATATCTTAACCAAGGACCAGCCATTGAGATATGATCGGTAGTACATTTCCCTTTTGCTTTAATTAAAAGCTTTGCATTTTCTATGTTTTTCTCATCCCATCCAGCAAATGGAGTAAGCAATTGCAACCTTTTAGAATCAGGGTTTACAACTACATCAATTGCAGAGCCATTAGCAGCAGGAGCCTGGTAGCCATTGTCTTGCACGCTAAAGCCATCCGAAGGAAGTTCCATCCCTTTAGGAACCGATAACATTACCTTCTCTCCTGATTCACTAACTAATTCATCTGTAATAGGATTAAAATCTAATCGGCCTGAAATAGCTACCGCAGCAACCATTTCAGGTGAGGCTACAAATGCGTGTGTGTTAGGGTTTCCGTCTGCACGTTTAGCAAAGTTTCTATTAAAGGAGTGAACAATAGAATTTTTCTCTTGTTTTTCTGCACCTTCTCTATCCCACTGACCAATACATGGTCCGCAAGCATTAGTAAAAATTCTTGTAGACTCGAATTTATTAAACGAATCAATAAGACCATCTCTTTCTGCAGTAAACCTAACTTGCTCAGAACCAGGATTAATTCCTAAAATTGCTTTAGGCTTAACCCCTTTAGCAACTGCATCTTCTACAATAGAAGCTGCTCTAGTTAAATCTTCGTAAGAAGAGTTAGTACAAGAACCTATCAAAGCCCACTCTACATCAAGAGGCCAATCGTTTTTTCTTGCTTTCTCTTTCATTTCTGAAACAGGAGTCGCTAAATCTGGAGTAAAAGGTCCGTTAATGTGAGGAGTCAATTCCGATAAATTAATTTCGATAACTTCATCAAAATACATTTCCGGATTGTCATATACTTCTTGGTCTCCCGTTAAGTGTTCTTTCACATCATTAGCAGCATCGGCTACATCGTTTCTATCTGTTGCTCTCAAATATCTTTCCATACTTTCATCGTAACCAAATGTAGAAGTAGTAGCACCAATTTCTGCTCCCATATTACAAATAGTTCCTTTACCAGTACAAGACAAAGACTTAGCACCTTCTCCAAAGTATTCTACAATACAACCTGTTCCACCTTTTACGGTAAGTATACCAGCAACTTTAAGAATAACATCTTTTGCAGAAGTCCATCCATTCAATTCACCAGTTAATTTAATTCCTATAAGTTTTGGAAATTTTAATTCCCAAGCCATTCCTGCCATTACATCAACTGCATCCGCACCACCTACACCAATTGCTACCATTCCTAAACCACCTGCGTTAACAGTATGAGAATCGGTACCAATCATCATTCCTCCAGGAAAAGCATAATTTTCTAATACTACTTGGTGTATAATACCCGCACCTGGCTTCCAGAAGCCTATTCCGTATTTATTACAAACCGAACTTAAAAAATTGAATACTTCATTATTAGTATTTAAACTATTCTGAAGATCTTTATCCGCACCTATTTTAGCTAAAATAAGGTGGTCAGCATGTGCTGTAGAAGGAACAGCAACATTATCTTTTCCAGCTTGCATAAACTGAAGTAAAGCCATTTGTGCCGTAGCATCTTGCATAGCAACTCTATCGGGACCGAAATCAACATAATCTTCTCCTCTTGTGAATGGCTTATCGTTAGACTGTTCCCACAAGTGAGTATAAAGTATTTTTTCTGCTAAAGTTAAGGGCTTGCCTACTAGTTTTCTTGCCTGAGCAATACGAGATGGAAATTTAGCGTATACTTCCTTTATCATGTTTATATCAAACGCCATAGATGAAATCTTTTAAGAATTATTATTCATTTTTAAGTGAAGCGAATTTACATTTTTCAATCGAGTAATCCAAGATATTATCTGTATATTGCATCGAATGAAATTAGTATTAGAAAATATTAAAATCGCCTTGAAATCAGTTCGCACAAACTTACTGCGCACCATTTTAACCATCTTCATAATAGCAATCGGCATTACCGCACTTGTTGGCATACAAACAGCCATACAGTCTATTCAGTCTTCCATCAGCTCTAATTTTGCAAGCATGGGAGCAAACACTTTCAATATTAGAAACAAAAGCGCTAGAGTTCAAATCGGACAGCAAGGAAGAAAGGCAAAGAAATTTAAAGCTATTACATTTTCGGAAGCACTTGACTTTAAAGAAAACAATGCTACAATAACCTCTATCTCGACAAGAGCAACCTCAGGAGGAATTATAAAATACAAATCGCAAAAATCAGACCCAAATATTAACGTTATGGGTGTAGACGAAAATTACTTAATCGCTTCGGGATACACACTTAAATCTGGTCGAAACTTCAATACAGAAGAATCATACGCCTCAAAAAACGTAGTAATATTAGGAAACGAAACATCCAATATATTTTTCAAAAACGAAAGTGCAATTGGAAAAATAATTACAATTGGAGATAACAAATACACCATAATTGGAGTACTAGAGTCTAAAGGGTCAAGCATGAGCTTCGGGGGAGATAAGACCTGTTTAATACCTATTTCTAGCGCCAGACAACACTTCGGCTACCCAAATCAATCGTTTACCATAAGTTGCCTAGCAAACAGCTCTGCAATGCTAGAAACATCTATTAGTGAATCCGTTTCTAAAATGCGAATTGTTAGAAAATTAAAACCGAAACAGGATGATAATTTTGACATCATCAGAAGCGACAACTTAGCTCAAATATTAATCAACAACTTAAAATACGTTTCGATTGCCGCAACCATAATCGGTATAATCACCTTATTCGGATCAGCTATTGGCCTAATGAATATCATGCTAGTATCTGTAACAGAGAGAACTAAAGAGATTGGAGTTAGAAAAGCCTTAGGAGCTACACCTACCATAATTAAAAATCAGTTTCTGATAGAAGGGATTGTGATATGCCAGATTGGAGGAATTGTTGGAATTATTTTTGGTATTATAGTAGGAAACATTACTTCAATATTTACCGGAGGAATGTTCGTCATCCCTTGGCTATGGATAAGCTATGGACTTATCATCTGTATTGTGGTAGGAATAGTTTCTAGCCTTATCCCAGCAATTAAAGCCGCCAGACTCGACCCCATAGAAGCATTAAGGTACGAATAAAAAAAGCCCACCAATTGGTGGGCTTTTTAAATATTTAAAAGGAATGGAATTAAGCTGCTACAACTTCTAGAGTTAGAATAGCTTTCACTTCTCTATGCAGTCTTACCTCAGCATCATAGACTCCAACTTGCTTAACATTGTTAAGTTTGATGAATTTTCTATCTACTGTGAAACCTAATTTCGTAAGCTCATCCGCTAAATGGTTTGAAGTAATAGAACCAAATAATTGTTTTCCGCCATCAATAGTCTTAGCAGAAATTTTAATATTTGTTCCGTTTATTGATTCAGCAATTTTATTAGCGTCTTCAATAATTTTACTTTCTTTTTTAGCTCTTTGCTTTAAATTTTCATTTAAAACTTTCAAAGCAGTTTCTGTTGCCAAAATTGCTTTTCCAGCTGGAATTAAAAAGTTTCTTCCGTAACCATTTTTAACAGCTACAACTTCATCTTTAAAACCCAACTTTTCTACGTCTTGTAATAATATCAATTGCATAACTTGGGTTTTATTTTAGCAAGTCACCAACATAAGGCATAAGAGCCATATGACGACAACGCTTGATTGCTTGTGAAACTTTTCTTTGAAATTTCAGTGATGTACCAGTAATACGTCTTGGTAAAATTTTACCTTGATCGTTTACAAATCTCATCAAGAAATCTGGATCTTTATAGTCGATGTATTTAATACCGAGTTTCTTAAAACGACAGTATTTTTTCGCACTTCTATTGTTTACATCTACAGGTGCTAAGTATCTTATATTATCTGCCATTATGCTTCCTGTTTTTTAGTGTTTAATCTTTTTCTTCTGCTTTCAGCGTAAGCGATAGCATGCTTGTCTAACTTTACAGTTATCCAACGCATAACTCTTTCTTCACGTTTAAATGCAACGTCGAGCTTTCCTAAAAGGTCTACAGAATCGGTAACGTACTCAAACAAGAAATAAAATCCTGTCTTTTTCTTTTCGATACTATAAGCCATTTTTTTCAAGCCCCATTGTTCATCGGCAACGATTTTTACCTTGCTTTCTTTCAAAAGTTCTTTGAACTTTTGTACCGTCTCCTTCGTCTGTTCTTCAGACAAAACGGGATTCAAAATGAAAACGGTTTCGTAATGGTTCATAAAATATAGTTTAAATTACTCCTTTCTTACCTTTAAAAAAGGGTCGCAAAAATAGAAAAATATTCTCATTTAACAAAACAAATGAACAACATATGCGTTTGTTATTTGATTACTTAATACATATACTTGCGTAACAAAGCAAAAATACATGAAAAAAACATACTACTTCTCATTAGTATTAATACTAATTCTTACCATACCATCATGCCTAACTATGAGAAAGTCTGATGGCAGAATAATCAGAAAATTTAAGAAAGAAGGACTGCAAGCCCAAATAAAAACATTCGATTTTGAGGGAGCACAGTTAAGATATGTCATTTCCAAAACATTCAACAAGGAGCTTATTACGATTATATTTATTCACGGAGCCCCAGGTTCTAATTCCGACTACGAAGACTACCTAACAGACAAAGACCTCAACCAAGAAGCAAATTTAATTAGCATAGACAGACTAGGCTATGGCTATTCTGACTTTGGAAATTCACAAACATCGATAATGAAACAAGCCCAAAGCATTCAGAAGTTAATGGACAATCTGGGCACTTCTAATTTTATTGTTGTAGGCTGGTCGTTTGGAGGCCCTATTGCCGGACAAGTAGCTTTAAACAGAAGTGAAGAGGTAAAACATTTAATAATGCTAGCTCCCGCCCTTTCCCCAAATCATGAAAGATTTTTTAGAGCTGGCAAATTAGCCCAATACAATATTAGCAGATGGATGGTTCCCACTCCTTTTATAATGGCTCAAGAAGAAAAAATGGAACATGTGAAAGAACTCAAAAGACTCGAAAAACTTTGGCCCACACTTAAAGTACCTATCACCTATTTACACGGTTCGGATGACGCATTAGTACCATATGATGGAAACATCAATTTTGCTATAGACACTTTCAACGACAGCCTACTTACCACCAAAACAATAAATGGAAGCGGGCATATATTCCCTATGACTAATATGGAAATAGTTAAACAAGTTATTATGGGAATTTTAGAATAGCATAGATTAATAGTATATTTGAACAACCTTTTTAAACAAGTATACAATGCGCTATCTTTTATTGATTATATCATTAGCATCCCCTTTCCTATCTATGTCGCAATGCGATGAAGGAGAATACCTACTTACACTAACAACAACTACAGGAGAATATGCTGAAGAAATAGCTTGGACCTTGTACTCAAACGACGATTGGACAGCACAAAACGGCAACTCCTTAGCCGATTTTTCTGGAAATCAAAACTATCAAACAACAACTCAAGAAATTTGCTTGCAAAGCTCAGGCTGCTATGTCATTCATGGTACGGACGACTATGACGATGGATGGGAAGGTGGCTCGCTACAGGTAGAGGGACTCAATCTAAACGAAACATTTGAAATGAATAATGGATCAAATATTTATTGGTTTTTCGAAATAGAGTCAGACCCTTGTCAGTTAGAAATACCAGGATGTACCGATCAAAACGCAGTCAACTACGATCAGTTTGCTACTATAGATAACGGCTCTTGTATTGACTTCATAAATTTCGATCACGATAATAGCAACAGAAGATACCTTTTGCATATCCCTCTAAACTTAAGTCCGGATGCACCTTTGGTATTTGTATTTCATGGCTACTCCGGAAACCCATTAGACATTATGAATTATTCTAAGATGAACGAAATAGCCGATGCTAACGGATTTGCGGTTTGTTATCCTGAAGGGTCAATGGATCAGAGCAACAATTTATATTTTAATGTCAATTATGACATGCATAGTAATTCTAACGTAGATGATATAGACTTCACTAGAAGCCTAGCCCAATACTTACAAGAAACACACAACCTGAGCTCAACTAAAACCTTTAGTACAGGAATGTCTAACGGAGGAGACTTCAGCTATATGCTAGCATGCCAAGCGAGCGATATTTTTCGAGCAATAGCTCCTGTAGCTGGGATGATTATGCTAGACATTTACAACGATTGCGATAATGCAAATCCGATTCCTGTTTTCGAAATTCACGGAACTCAAGATAACGTTACTCCTTACCAGGGAGATTTAAATAACGATGAGGGCTGGGGTGCATTTTTAGATATCCCATCTACTATTGATTATTTTGTTGAGAAAAACGGACTCACAGAACTAGAAATCGACACACTAGAAAACATTGACACTGATGACAATAGCTATGTTATTAGCTACGTACATTCTTCTCCAAACACAAATAACGAAGTTTGGCTATACAAAGTGAAGGGCGGAGGACACGATTGGCCAGGAGCATATGGAAATATGGATATTAATTCTAGTGAGAAAATATGGGAATTCTTTAGTCAAACTCTTAACACAGAACCAACTTCAATTGTTCAGAACAATATTACTCCATCTAAAGAATTAGTCAAGATTGTTAATCTTTTAGGACAAGAAACTAAAGAGACATTCAACACTCCCCTTTTCTACATCTATAAAAATGGGGTTGTAGAGAAAAGACTAATTATTAATAAATAGCTAGTGCTGCCAACAATACCTACGATCGATAGCAGCATTTCTTTTACATCGACTTCCCGACTTGGTAGTTGCATTGCACCTACCTTTATAGCTTGATTTAGATGGGGCTACATAATCGGATGACTGGTTTTTATGAGCATAACAATAACCATTCTCATTTTTAGTGCTGTTACCACATCTACTAGAAGTACTCTTAGCAATACCCTTACATCGCCCTGCGCTGACTGACGAACTACTCTTTGACGGCATAGAAGAAGCGCTAAAATCCCAACTACTTAGCTGTTTAGTAGACTCTAAACTATTTTCTACTTGATCATTTAACTGATGAAAAAAATCAATTCCAGTCAGATCTTCTATATAATCAACCGATACAACATAAAAACTTAGATGCGAAGTAATTTTCTGATTAGGCATTACTAATCCGACCATTTTTTGGCTTTGCTCTGAATAAATAATTTTATAATAATGAGAGGGGACAGAAACCTCATTAGAACCTATACTAGCAAGATTATTATTAAAAACCCCTCCTGTAACAACATACATTTCTCCCTCGCTAAGAACCCAACTCCTAACAAGCGATTCTAATTTCTTCCACCCTCCTCTATTAAAAGAAGGATTTTGTGGAGACATATTAGACATGTAAAAAGATTCTGACATTGCAGCGTGAGATATTTTCATATCTGCGGCAGGCGCCAAATGACCTCTGTCATAGCCCGACTTGTAATAATCAGATTTAGAAGCCGAAGATGTCTTTACTTTTGAGTCTGAACGAAAATTATCTGTTCTTGAAAAGCTACCATTTATCATCTGAGGGCTTAGCTTATAATATACCCATTGTGCTTGTTCGTCTTCTTCGCTGTATGATAAAGAGTAATAAGAATGATTAACTAATTCACCATTTGACTTAGGGAGATAGTCTTGACATATTCCTACAAAAGGAATAAGAAATAAAACAAAAAATAGTTTCATTGAAATCTTGTTAAGGATATTTCAAATATACAAACAAATAAAAAACACTAAAATTAAGAAGGCTTAGTGCTTACTTTTTCAAAATTTGATCGGCAATTGCTTTAGCGTCAACACAATACTTGTCGTCACCTTGTAATTTCCATTCTCCGGTTTTATCGATGTAATAACGAACGGTTTTTTCTACAACTTCAGAATATCCTCCGTAAGAGCTTAGCATAGTCTGAACTTCTTCCATGTATTCCGTTCTACTCATATCACCTCTTAGCACCAAGCTCCATAGCCTATTAATACGCTTAGACTTCTCTTTATAAACAGGGTCTTTTGTTTTATAAGCCATTAAGAAAAGAGAAAGTGCTTTCGCTTCTGGAGTTGGTTTTTCTGATTTATTTGTCATTCTTGTAGATGATTTAAAATGTAAAGATTAGTTATATCTAAGATGGTTCAAAGATATAAAAGAATGCATATGAAAACTTCACAAACGAACTTATTGAAGAATAAGCTTATGATTGCTTAATCCGTCCGGTGTTTTTATTGACAAATTATAAATTCCTTTAGAATAATTGGACAAATCTATTTGAACATACGCCTGTCCGTTTGATCTAACTTTTTCAAAATATATTTTTTCTCCAAGAATGCTATTTACAGATAAATCAATTTCATTAAGTGAATAAAAACTAATATTGAAAATACTAGAAGAAGGGTTAGGATATACTTTGAAATCATAAACAGATGCGATATAACTATCAATGCTTGTTGCATCTAACCAGCTAACATTAATTGAAGAGGTAGACGAACACAAGCTTTGAGCATCTGTAACAGTTACCGTATAAATTCCGTTGGTGTCAATACTTATTGTTTGAGTACTTTCATCGGTATTCCAATTATAAAGTAAATTATCGAAGTTAGTAGCCTCTGCGCTAAGAGCATCGTCAATAAAATCAACAAACATATTTACTTCAGGACTGTAACTAACCGTGTAGGTAGTATTAACTACACTATCGCAGCCGTTAGCCAAAACAATAGTTTCAGAATTAACGAATGACTCTTGGTAATAAACACCATCGAGCTCAAAGCCGTCACAAATTAAAAATTCTTGTTCGTAAACTTGAGGATAAGCACAGCTACCATTGTCTTGATTAGCGAATGGATTATAATTACAAGCTAATTGATCCGTACAACCCAATTGTTCGATAGGTAAGCAGAACTGGATGGTAGTAAGATCAGAACCAATTGCTGGCTCTACATCTAGCACCTGATAGCCTGAAGAATAAATTTCTATAGAACCACCAATCCAATTAATTAAATTTAGCTGATAACAAGCGTTAGCCATACAAATAAAATCAGTGCTTACAGAATCTGTATTATTAGGATATCCTTCCATAGAAGCAAAAAACAGATCGTTCTGATTTAAGTCAACAAGATTCCAATACGACTGACCTACCTCCTGACCCGTATTTACAACAATAGATATTGAGTTTTGATAACAACAGGAGCCATCGTTTAATTCAGCAAGTTCATTAAAGTTAGTTGAAAGAGGATCGTTACAACCTAAAACTGGAGGGTACTCACAACTGTTATCGTCACAAATATAATTAGGGCTATAATTTAATGCCTCAGGATCGGTACAACCAAACTGACCATTTACAGTAGTTATTAAATCGGCATTAATACTGTACTGAGTGCCGTAAGGGATGTTTGAAACCTGATAGCCATTAGCACCAGCACCAACAAGTGGACTGAATTGCCAAGAATCATTAGTTGCAGACCATAAAACAGGATAGTTTCTAAACTGATTGGCGAAGGAATCAAAAACAACAGTAGCCTGAGTTCCATCGCTATTATGTAACCCATGAATAGAGGCTCCATCGTTCCATTGAGAACAAATAGGTTTATTCTGAATATGAGTTTCTATTACATTACTTCCTTCATATAAATAAAGTGTGGAGGAGAATAGCTCTTGTTCGCAAGAAAACATTGGCACATCCTTCCATCTTATAATAAATACTCTATTAGGAGCTGTTCCGTAGGTAGTATAATAAATACTTCCTCCCAGTGCAGGATTTAAATCTTGAAAGGGCGCCATTATTGCGTTTGAGGGATTGGCAGCAGACGGAATTGCATCATTAATACTCCAATTAGAATACATATTGGCTTCTAAAATATTAAATGATAAGAAGTTATTAGAACTGATTAAACATTGGTCATACTGAACTCCATTGTAAACAAAATCAAAGCCAATGTTAATGACGTCAGAAAAAACATCATCAAGAGTCATATCTATTTGTGTCATTTGCAATTGATCATTTTCAATAATAGAAGTCAGATTAATAGTCGAGCTAGCTAATGTGTCAACGCAATTATTCTCACTAAATCCGATAATCAAAAAAGTATCGGCAGGCAAACAACCAAAAACAGCTCCCATATTTAGGTAATCAATACATGCCTCGGAATAAGATACCCAGTTGTTATTTTCAAGAATTTGGATGTCATACTGGTATAACGAAAAAGTAGAAACCTCAATGCTAGCAGAATACTCATTACAATATGTTGGTGTTACGGACACCAAACTCAAACTGCAATAATTGCAGCTACCATCATCCACAATAGCTTCCGGATTAAAATTCAATGCCGCATCATCGGTACAACCAAATGTTAATGGATTGTAATTAAGGAAAATTTGGTAACTCTCGCCACAGCCTAAACTATCTGTAATCTCAATAAAGTAATCACCAGTTTCAAGACCGCTAAGTTCAAATTGTGCGTTTACGCTTGTAGCTTCATAAAAATAATTGGCTGGGCTCGAAACAAATATATCATAATCAGGATAACCAGAAATTATATTAAAAAAGATAGATCCGTCAAACGAATATATAGTAGAACTAGGTGTGGTAGAATAGCTTAAGTCCAGACTATAATCGACAATATTAAAATACTCAGAATAAAAACAATTTGTATTTGGCAAATAGGCGTTTAACAGATAAGCACCAGGAGCTAAAATCTGAGTGTATATTTGAAATGAATCTAATATAGAACCGAAAATTTCTTGATTATTTAAATTTACAATCTCTACAACTACATCCGCTAAATTAACAGAAGAATTTAAATTAACAGAAACCGATCCTTGGATATTTGGGTTTACAAATTGACCGTTATCGCTAGAGCAAAGGATATCGTTAGTTACTATATCAATTAATAAATCGCATTGGTCAGAACCTCCGTAAGAGCAGGTCTCACTAAAATAATGTTGAGGGTCTATAAATTCTGACCAGTTTGCAGCACATTGGTTATAATCAACCAAAATGCAATCTAGCTGACCGTTTCCGTAAGAAATTATTCCATTTGTTGGAAAATCAGGTTCTCCCCAATAGTGAGCAAAATTTTGACAATTACCATTTTGAAGATTCAGCTCATAAAGGCTATTATTACTTACATCTAATGATTCTAAATTTGCATTATTACTTAAATCAAGAGTTGTAAGCTGATTACCAGAACAAATAAGTGACTGTAAATAACTGTTATTAGTCAAGTCTAAATTAGCAAGTAGATTGTTAGAACAATAAAAAGAATTTAAATTTAAATTATTAGATAAATCGATACTTTCAATTTCATTATTATCAATAGAAGCAGAATATAAATTAGTATTATTACTTAAATCAAGAGTGCTAAGTTGGTTTGAGAAACACCATAAATACTCTAAATTAGTGTTATTACTTAAGTCAAGAGTTGTAAGCTGATTGTTACCGCCATAAAAATATGTCAGAAGAGTGTTAGAGCTTAAATCAATGCTGGAAATTGAGTTGTTGTTAATATATAGATAGTTCAAGGAAATAAAATCTTCAATTCCAGTTAAATCAAAAATCTGCATACCTCCAACATTTAAAGAAGTAACAGAATTAATACTATCGTTAACTACATAGTTATCCAAAACATCGTCATAACCTAAATCAATCAGTGCCAGCTCGAAGTTGTCGTCTGGCACATAGGTAAGGGTTTGGCTTTGTAAAACCGTAATTTGGCCTACCATCCCCTGTCCGGCAAATGGTGTGCTAACGTAGTAAAACGTGCCTACTTGGCTAAGCACAACAAAGCCATCATCATAGAGAGCAAAGCCTCCGTTAGATTCTGTGCCAAAATCTTCATACACTTGCTGGGAAACTTCAACGGCATTGCTCTGACCTAAGCCATAAAAATAAACAGTATCGCCTTGGTTTACTGTTAAGTAAGAAGGAGAGAAATCTGAAACGAATGCTTCAACAATATGAGAAGTTGGAGCTTGGCTAAAACCAAAAAAAGGAATCAATAAGACCAATAAGGTATATAATGCTTTCATAATATTCTTGTTAAGAGGATTCAAATATATGAAAATAGCAATAAACACAGAAAAGCAACAAAACTAGAGCTAGTTAAATGTTTTTAGGGAGAACTATATAAGCTTTAAGAGAACTTATTTTGAGCCTTGCTCCTTGGCTTCGATAGCTTCTATTTTTTGTAAAACATCAAAAGCTTCTTTTTCTAATCTATCGCTTTCTTTTCTGTTAGACTTGGAAAGAATGAAAGCCTCTTTCTTCTTTTTGTCATACAATTCGAAAAGCTTGTCTTTCTCCGATTTCTTTTTAAATAATCCGAACATTATTTTTTGATTAAAAGGTTAGGTACAAAGATAAGGATAAGGGATTACAATAAAACACAAGCATCTACAAAACAAATAATTATTACCAATTTGTTTTAAGCAGCCATTACTCCATAATCAGCGTAACGCTCTTTAAAATCATTGAATAGTATATCAGCTTTAGTTGATATCTCATCATCATAAGACGGGGAAGGCAACTTTTCAAATAAATAATCTTCTATATCTTCCATTTCAATGTTTCATTACAAATAGTATATTAGTTTCTCATTTCAAAAATGAGTGGGAAAAAACATTTAAAAACAATAGCAATACTTGGCTATGCTCCTATTTCTAAAATTTTATTAGCCATCGTTAAAAAGAAAATTATGAATCTTACTAAAATCTGTTTCACTTTACTATTAATAACAAGCCTTTTTAGTGCGTGTGGTATAACCGAACTCAAAACAATAGAAAAAAACGGACTGAATAGACCAACAATTGAGGTTGTAGGAAATAAGGCTTTAGTAAACGGCACTTTAGGAAGAGTATTTTACGACTTATTTTTAGAAACACTTAATAAAAATCCTGAAATAGAAACAATTGTATTGTTGGATATTCCTGGCTCAGTTAACGACCAATGGAATCTAAAATCTTGCTTATTACTTAACGAAAAAGGACTTAATACTGAGCTATTAAACAATTCGATAGTCGAGTCAGGAGGAACGGACCTTTTTGTGTCTGGCAAAAAACTAACCATTGCTAAGGGGGCAAAAATTGGAGTGCATTCTTGGGATGGAGCAAAAAAATCGGCAACAGAGTACCCCAAAGATCATACAGAACATAAGGAGTATTTAGACTTTTATACCTCCGTAAATATCGACACTTCTTTTTATTGGTATACGTTACAAGCAGCACCAGCCCACCAAATGCACTTTATGACGAATAAAGAAATAGAAAAATATTTAGGAAATAAATTGAATTAAGCCAATTGCCAAGAAGTGCTAGCAATCTTTTAAAGAAACAATATAAATTCTATGGTCGTTTTTATGGTTGTCATTAAATTATAAAAACTTACTTAATCTGCCAACTCAATATTTCATTACAAATAGTATATTTGTTTCTCATTTTATAAATGGATGGAAAACTTTGTAGTTTCAGCACGTAAATACCGCCCTTCAACCTTCGACACGGTTGTTGGTCAGCTGTCCATTACCAGCACTCTTAAAAACGCTATTAAAAACAATCACTTGGCTCAAGCCTTTTTGTTTTGCGGACCAAGAGGAGTAGGAAAAACAAGTTGCGCCCGAATACTTGCAAAAACAATCAACTGTTTTGACCCTACTGACAATGTAGAAGCTTGCAACAAATGTGAGTCTTGCAAAGGCTTTAACGAAAACCATTCGTTTAACATTCACGAACTAGATGCTGCTTCTAACAACGGAGTAGACAAAATAAGAGAACTAGTAGATCAAGTTCGTTTTGCTCCACAAGTAGGAAAATATAACATCTATATTATTGATGAGGTACATATGCTATCTCAGGCTGCCTTCAATGCTTTTCTAAAGACATTGGAAGAGCCACCAGCTCACGCTATTTTTATACTAGCAACTACCGAAAAACACAAAATAATACCTACTATCCTTTCTAGATGTCAGATTTTCGATTTTAAAAGAATACAGATAGAAGACATTGCTAAGCACCTACAATTTGTTGCTAAAAGCGAAAACATAGAAGCACAAGAAGACGCCCTACATATTATAGCGCAAAAATCGGACGGAGCATTAAGAGATTCCCTTTCTATTTTCGATCAAATAGTAAGTTTCTCAGGCAACAAACTAGACTATAAGTCGGTAATCGATAATCTTAATATTTTAGATTACGATTATTTTTTCAAAGCTACCGATGCTTTACTAGACCATAACATCCCTAACTCACTTCACATTTTCAATGAAATATTGAACAATGGTTTTGACGGACAAAATTACATCAACGGACTAGCCCAACACTTTAGAGATTTGTTGGTTTGCAAAGACGCCTCTACCCTACAGTTATTAGAAGTAGGAAACAATATAAAAGAAAAGTACCAAGAGCAATCACAAAAATGCTCTAACGACTTTTTACTGCACTGCCTAAACACATGCAGCACAGCAGATATTAACTACAAAATGAGCAAAAACCAACGCTTACTAGTAGAGCTCAACCTCATGAAAATGTGCGGCTATGGTTTAGGCCAAAACACAGAGGCTGAAAAAAAAACTTTTAACGTAAAATTATCTCCTTCTAAGGAGCCAATTAAGACGGAAAAACCTCTTGCAGCACCAGTTGAAGCTGTAATAGAGCATAAAAAAGAAACAATTATTGAAAATGTGGTGCAAGAAATTACTTCTTCCGCTCCTAAAAAAGTAACAGTTGCGACAACTAGCACCAGGAAAAGCCGAACTATTTCGATGAATCCTTTTGCACAAAAAGACGAAGATAAAAAGGATACTTCAGATGAGTTAGTAATAAAAAACGAACAAGCATTTACTCAAGAAGACGTAACCAAATGTTGGGCCGATTTTTACACTAAAATGGAACCTACAGGAAAACATAATTTCTTAGGTATTATAAAGTCGAAAATTGGTAAGGTTAAATCAGAAGACATAATTGAAGTTACCTTAGACAATAAAGTACAAGAAGAAGTGTTTAAGGAGGAATATTTTGATTTATTGCGGTTTTTAAGAGCCAACTTGTTAAACGACAAAATAAATTTAATTACACAAATAAAGAAATTGGATGAAAGCGAAATAAGAGCTTACACCGCCGAAGATAAATTTAAAAAAATGGCCGATAAAAACGATTCTTTAATGAAACTTAGAGACCATTTTAGTCTAGAAATTGATTACTAATTACATTTACTATTATAATGAAAACTAAAATTACTTATTTACTAATTGTAGGAGCTATAGTTCTTGCTGTATTAAACATTGCGAAATATATGAACAATAATAAATACGAGAGTGCTGAAAACGACCCAACCAACGCACGAGTATATACTTTAGAAAATGGCTTGAAGGTTTACCTTACCACTTATAAAGACGCACCAAGAGTGCAAACATATATTGCTATAAATGCAGGAGCAAAAAACGACCCTTCTGATGCTACTGGCCTTGCTCACTATTTAGAGCACATGCTATTTAAAGGAACCGATAAGTTCGGAACTTTAGACTATGCTTCGGAAAAAGTTCTTCTAGATCAAATTGAAGACTTATACGAAGAGTACCGCGCAACAAGTATGGACGATACAGAAAAGAGAAACGAAATCTGGTCTAAAATTGATTCGACTTCTGGAGAAGCAGCAAAATTTGCTATCGCCAATGAATACGATAAAATGATATCGGGAATTGGAGCAAAAGGAACCAATGCTTACACCTCTGCAGAATCTACCGTTTATGTAAACGACATTCCTTCTAACCAATTAAAAACATGGTTAGATATAGAAGCTGAAAGATTCAGAAATCCTGTTTTTAGATTGTTTCACACTGAACTAGAAGCAGTTTACGAAGAAAAAAATAGAGGTTTAGATAATGACGGACGAAAAATGTTTGAAGCCCTATTATCTGGTTTATACCAAAACCACACATATGGTACTCAAACTACTATAGGTACTATCGACCACTTAAAAAATCCGTCTTTAAAAGAGATAAGAAAGTATTTCAACAAAAACTACGTGCCAAACAATATGGCAATATGTATGTCTGGAGATTTTGATCCGGATTCTGTTATTACTTGGATAGAAGGTACTTTCGGACAGTTTGAAAGAAAATCAGATCCTGTTTTTGTAGCGGGTATTGAACAAGAAATTAGCGCTCCTATTATTAAGGACGTTTATGGGCCTGATGCAGAAAGATTATACATGGGATTCCGTTTTCCTGGTGCTGCACAAAGAGAAACTAAAGTGATGTCTATTATTGATATGATTTTGAGCAATAGCCAAGCCGGACTTATTGACCTAAATCTTAATCAAGAACAGCAAGTACTACAAGCAAGTTGTTTCCCTTACGCTTTAAAAGACTACAGTTCTCACATCTTATTTGGTGTGCCAAAACAAGGACAAACTCTCGACGAAGTTAAAGACTTGTTATTAGGTCAAATAGAATTGGTTAAAAAAGGAGAATTTCCGGATTGGTTAATTCCTGCAGTTATCAACGATTTAAAATTAGGGAAAATCAAACGATTAGAAAGCAACTCTTCTAGAGCCGATGATTTTGTTCAATCTTTTATTCTGGACATCGACTGGCAAACCTATGTTAACGAAATGGAAGCATTAGAAAGCATTACCAAAGAAGAAGTAATGGAAGTAGCCAAAAAATTCTACAACAACAATTACGTTTTAGTAAACAAATTTAATGGCGAAGATCTTTCTATCCAGAAAGTAACCAAACCTTCTATAACTCCGGTTGAAGTTAACAGAGATTCTAAATCAGAATTCCTAACTCAAGCTCTAGAAAGAGAAATAGAAAATGTGGAACCAGATTTTATCAACTATGAAGAAGATATTAAAACTGGCCAAGTTAACAACGTAACTTTATCATATAAAGAAAACATTGAAAACGACAGATTTAAACTTTACTACATAGCCGACAGAGGAAACAACAATAATCCTAAGTTAAATATGGCTATCCGTTATTTAAACTATTTAGGAACGGATGAAATATCTCCAAATCAGAAAAAAGAAGAGTTTTACAAATTAGGATGCGAATTAAACGTAAGCAGCCAAGACGAGCAAAGCTACATTTCCTTAATAGGATTGGGTGAAAACTTCGAGTCTTCCGTAGAGTTATTCGAAAACCTACTATCTAATGTAGTAGCTAACGAAGAAGCTTTGAGCAACCTTAAAGACGACATAATCAAAAACAGAGAAGACAGTAAGCTAGACAAGTCTACTATCCTTCAAAGAGGAATGGTGAGTTTTGCTAAATACGGAGCAGACAATCCGTTTACTAATTCTCTTTCTACTAAAGAAATTTTGGATATGACTTCTGAAGAGTTAATCGACATTATAAAATCGATGACTTCTTACCAGCACCGAATTCTTTATTACGGACCTCAAGGAATCGATAAGGTAACAAATACGTTAACGGAACTACACAAAACTCCTGAGACTCTTCTTGCCGTAGAGCAAGGACTTAAGTTTGAAGAAAACGAAATCAACACAACCAATGTATATGTTGTGGATTACGACATGAAGCAAGCGGAAATATTAATGGTTGCAAAAGGGGCAGAATTCCAATCGGAAAAAATGCCTTTAATTAAATTGCACAACGAATATTTCGGAGGTTCTATGGGTTCTATAGTTTTCCAAACACTAAGAGAATCTAAAGCATTGGCTTACTCTGTTTATAGTGCTTATAGCACCCCAAGAACCAATGATAAGTCGCATTATGTTACTGCATACATCGGAACCCAATCAGACAAGCTAAAAGAAGCAATGATTGGCATGAACGAATTGCTAAACGAACTTCCTGAAGTAAATGCTAATTTGGAAAATGCTAAAGATGCGGTTATCCAAAAAATTAGAACTGAGAGAATTACCAAAGACAATATTTTATTCAGCTACGAATCTGCAAAAAGATTGGGTTACGAATACGATATGAGACAAGATATCTTCAACAACATTGATGATTATTCGATGGAAGAAATTGTTTCTTTTCACAACAATAACATGAGTGGAAACGATTATACCATTCTTGTTTTAGGTTCTAAAGACGAACTAGATATAGAAGCATTAAGACAATACGGACCAGTAAAATTCTTAAGTCTTGAAGATGTATTTGGCTACTAAAATAGTAGATTTGCAAATTGAAAAATTAAAACAAAAAAAATGAATAAAATTAAAGTTGATCAGCCTGTAGTTGAGCTAGATGGAGATGAAATGACACGTATCATTTGGACTTTCATTAAAGATAAATTGATTTTTCCTTACTTAGATTTAGACGTAAAATATTACGACCTAGGAATGGAAAGTAGAGATGATACTGACGACCAAATTACTATTGACGCAGCAAATGCGATTAAAAAATATAAAGTTGGAATTAAGTGTGCTACTATTACTCCAGACGAAGAAAGAGTAGAAGAGTTTGGCCTAAAGAAAATGTGGAGATCTCCAAACGGAACAATCCGTAACATTGTTGGAGGTACTGTTTTTCGTGAGCCTATTATTTGCAAAAATGTTCCAAGACTTGTTCCGAACTGGACACAGCCTATCTGCATTGGCCGTCATGCTTTTGGTGACCAATACAAAGCTACCGATACTGTTATAAAAGGAAAAGGTAAACTAACAATGAGCTTCGAACCAGAAAATGGAGAAAAAGTTACTTGGGATGTTTATAATTTCGAAGGAGATGGTGGAGTTGCAATGAGTATGTACAATACAGACGAGTCGATTTACGGATTTGCTCGCTCTTGCTTCAACCAAGCATTGGCTAAAAACTGGCCTTTATACCTTTCTACTAAAAATACTATTCTGAAAGCTTACGACGGAAGATTTAAAGACATTTTTGAAGAAGTATACCAAAACGAATTCAAAGCTGACTTCGCAAAAGCTGGTATTACTTACGAACACAGACTAATTGATGACATGGTTGCTTCTGCTCTTAAATGGAATGGAGCATTTGTATGGGCATGTAAGAATTATGACGGAGACGTTCAGTCTGACACAGTAGCTCAAGGATTTGGTTCATTAGGTCTTATGACATCTACATTAGTAACTCCTGAAGGAGATGTAATGGAAGCTGAAGCTGCTCACGGAACAGTAACTCGTCATTACAGACAACACCAACAAGGAAAGAAAACTTCTACAAATCCTATCGCATCTATTTTTGCATGGACAAGAGGATTGGCATTTAGAGGAAAGCTAGATAACAACCAAGCTTTAATCGACTTCTGCGACACATTAGAAAGCGTTTGTATTAACACAGTAGAAAGTGGAACGATGACAAAAGATTTAGCACTATGTATTCATGGTAAAAGTCTTAATGAAAGCCACTACGTAACAACCGAGGAGTTTTTAGAAGCTCTAGATAACGGACTACAAAAACAAATGGCTTAAATAGCTTAAACAATTAAAAAAAGCGGATGTAATATCCGCTTTTTTTATGCCTAAAATTATGCAACAAAAAAGCCCCAAATTTCTTCTTTAGAAAAATAAAGCTAAATTTGCAATACTTAAAAACATAAAAAACTACTTAAAATGAAAAAATTAAACTTCTCAGCATTTGCTGTATTAACAATTGCTTTAATTTTTAGCTCATGCGAAAAAGAACCAACAGTTGTTACATTTCCTAGTCAAACAACCCCTCTTGTGACAAGTCAATTACATGGAATTTTCGAAGAAAACATTAAAAATGAAACAGAAAAATGGAATGTAATCCCAGATTCAACTTATCAAACTTTAGTAACTTCAAATAATTATTTTGTAAGATTTAATCATAACACATTTACATACTCTAATGGACAAGCAATAGTTGGAGATTTTACAGTTGAAATTGTAGATGTTTTGACAAAAAAAGATATGTTAAAGTTAAATAGGCCAACATTTACTAATGATGGTGAATTATTGGTTTCGGGTGGTGTTATTTATTTAAATGCTCATCAAAACGGACAACAATTAAGCATTAACAACAATGCACCAGTAATGGTTAGCATTCCAACAGACGAAGGAACTCCAATGAAATATTTTAATGGAGTTGTAGCTGGAAACAATGACTTTGGATGGGATGAATCTTTAGAAGATGAAGTTACTATTTTTACTCCAAACGACACTTCATGGATAGGAAATAACAACTCACTGAGCTATAATTTCACTATGGATTCTTTTGGGTGGATAAATTGCGACTTTTTTTACAATTCTAATGCTCCGCTTACTGGTGTTAATGTGATTTTACCGGAAAAACACAATGGATCTAACACATATGTTTTCATTTATTACAGCGATATTAATTCGGTTGCTAACATGGACGACTACAATTTTGACAGTAACTTTGATTTAGGAACAGGCTACTCTACTCCTGTAGGCCTGGACGTTACATTCGTTACTATTTCAGAGGTTAACGATACATTCTATTACGACCTTACAAACACTGCTATAATAGATAATCACGTTGAAGAAATAGATAGCTTAACGATAGCAAGCGAATCACAAATACAAAATATACTTAATAACCTACCATAGTAACAATTAACCAAATCTAAAAAAGCACTTATTTGATAAGTGCTTTTTTTTTAAATAATTTTCTTATTGTACAAAGAAGGATGCTTGGGATGAATTGTAGAATAAAATTCTTCAATAATTCTAAAGTCTTTTTCTATATCTCCAGATGGATAAATGACTTTTCCTATTCCAGCTTTTTTATCTTTATAATCAAGGTAAGCCAAAGCAATCGGAATTTTAGCCTCTAAAGCCATATAATAAAATCCAGTCTTCCATTTTTTTGTTTTCTTTCGCGTTCCTTCTGGAGCAATTCCGATTATTAAATTTTCGTATGAATCAATAATTTCTACTGCCTGAGACACTAAATTATTCTTTTTACTTCTATCTACAGGAATACCTCCAAAAAACTTAAAAAACCATGCTGTAGACCAATGAAACAACTGGCTTTTAGCAAAATATCGAATTTTAAAACCTAGCTGATAAGCATATAGTATTCCGAATACAAAATCAAGATTAGAAGTATGAGGAGCAACCACTACAATATATTTTGATTCTGATTTATCTGGTGTCCCTCCATCGGACCAACCCAAAATTTTAAATAAAAATCCGAAAAAATTAATCATGAGTCGCTATTATTATTAAAAAATTTATCCTTAAAACTAACTAGATATAATTTAGATGTAGCTCTAGTAAATGCAGTATATAACCATCTTAAATATTCTTTATTAAGCATGTCCTCGTTAAAGAAACCTTGTTCTACAAATACATTTTTCCATTGTCCCCCTTGAGATTTATGGCACGTTATAGCATATGCAAACTTAACTTGAAGAGCATTTAAATATGGGTTCTTTTTAATCTCTTTTATTCTATCGGACTTTTTAGGAATATCGGCGTAATCCTTTTCCACTTTAGTAGAAAGCTTTTTATATTCTTCAAACGTTAGACCAGGAGAATCATTTTGCAATAAATCTAATAAGATAATTACTTCTAAATCTTCCATATCAGGAAAATCGATTAATCGAATCAAAATTCTAGCAAATCGAGATCCGTAAAGATCGTTAAACTCATATATTCTCAAAACTTCGGCAGTATCTCCATTTGCAATAAAACCTGCTTTGCTTGTTTCGGGCAACCAATGGTAATTATTTCTAATTACCATAATAAAGTCTCCAACAGAAATTTCATCTTCCTGAAATCTTATTCTAGCTCTTATTTGCTGATTATATAAATTAGCTCGCTTATTCGAGCGACAAACAACTACCGTTTCTTCAACTCCATCAATACTATAAGAATCTTCCAAGGCATCTTGAATATCAATTCCTTCGGTTAAGTTTACAACGTCTTCGTTGCAATCAATAGAGGGATAAGAGGAACTATTATTGCTAATCAAATCTCTTAATTGGGTAGCGTTACTCAAAATTAAAGAATCAGATTGCTGTCTTACAACTTGAGTAAGCTCTATCTCAGTAATGTCTCTTCCGTAATCTCTTTCTAATAATTTTTTATCTAATGCAGGGCTTATATCAAGATGTACTGGGGGTAATTGAGCCGTATCTCCTATTAAAATTAATTTGCAGTTTACTCCAGAATAAACATATTCTATAAGATCGTCTAACAAATTTCTACCACCAAAACCTTTTGCAGTATTGTCAGGAATCATGGAAGCTTCATCTACAATAAAAATAGTATTACTATGCTTATTTTCTTGGAGGCTCAAAAAAGAATTCCCAAAGGAATTTGTCTTAAACCAGTAGATTCTTTTATGAATTGTAAATGCCGTTTTTTTAGAATAAACAGACAGCACTTTTGCGGCACGACCAGTTGGAGCTAATAAAACAGATTTCTTGCCTACTGGCAATAAACTCTTTACTAAGGAGCTTACTAAAGTAGTTTTTCCAGTACCAGCATACCCCTTCAATAAAAAAATTCCTTTTTGAGTTGAGTCACCAACAAACTGAGACAAAGCAAGAAGAGTTTCCTCCTGTAAAGAGGTGGGTTCAAACTGAAAGTTTTGGAGTAAAAGGGCGTGAATTTTCTTTTCTAACATTTCTTAAATAGAGATAGAGACAAAACTATCAAAAATATTCTCAAAAAATTGTAGATTTGCTATAGTAAATTAAAATCAAAAAGATGAATCAAAAACTTATAAGTAGATTATTGTGGCCAGTTATATTTTTCCTTGGATACATGGTAGTAAAGAGCCCAGTTAATCAAATTTTATTTGAAAAAGCTTTTAACGAAAGGAAGTCTGATGTAATTCAAAAATTAGTAGACATCCGATCGGTTCAGGTTGCTTACAAAGAAAAAAACAAGGTTTACGCAGGAGATTTTAATACATTAATTGATTTTGTAAAAAATGATTCCATTGCAATTATTAAAGCAATTGGCGAAGTTCCCGATAGCATTACCGAAGATCAAGCACTAAAACTTGGAATTATTTCAAGAGATTCTGCCTACATATCTGTTTACGAATCGGTTTTCCCAGCAGAATATATTCAAAATAGAGTTTCTAGAATAGCTCTTAACATTGACGAATTAGCACTTGTGCCTTATTCCGAATCAAAGAAATTATTCAAAATAGAGTCTGGAAATATCGAAAAAGGGAAAGTTGTGGTTCAAGTTTTTGAAGTTTCGACAGACTTCGCTTCTTTCATGGACGGTATTGACGCTGACAACAAAGGAATAAATCTACAGAAACCTTTGATGGTAGGCTCAATGGTAGAACCAAAGATCAATGGTAACTGGGGTGAGTAATCCTTCTTACATTTTCTTAGACCGACATCATTTACAATCTTCTAAAACAGAAGAATTGCACCTATCCATCGAGTTAGGCCTAAATGAGGTTTCTTATACTATAAAAAACGATGATCGAGTTTTAGCGATAGAACACATCAATGAGAACCTATCTATTTTTGAAGAAAAAATCAAAAATCACGAATGGTTATCTAAAAAATTCAAGAGTACTAATATTTGCTTATTAAACCAGAAAAGCACTTTAATTCCGGATTCTTTATTCGATTTAAAGAACAAAGCAAATTACGTGTCATTCAATCATGAAAAAACAGAAAATCACGAAGTTTTACATGACAAAATAGAACCTATAAATTCTTATAATGTTTATGGCATCTCCTCTCCTGTTAAACAACTAATCGAAACTCATTTTAGAGATGCTACCATAAGACATCACTCTAGTTCATTAATTGTTAATTGGATAAATCTTTACAAAAACAACGATGAAAAAAAGTTGATTGTAAACATTCAGAATCAAAGCTTTCAGCTCATGATGATTGACAAAATGGAGTTGAAGTTTTTTAACTCATTTCGATTTCAACATAACAACGACTTTATTTATCATTTGCTTTTTGCAATGGAACAATTAAAATTAGATTCCGAAAAAATAAAGCTTTATTTGTATGGAGACATTTTAAAAGAGTCAGACCTATACCAATTGATATACTCATACATAAGAAATGTTGAGTTTGGAAATAGAAATAGCTTAATACAATTAAGTCCCGTTGCTGATCATATTGAAAAGCATCAGAATTTCACACTTTTACACCAGCACCTTTGCGTATAATTTCAGGAAAATATAAAGGCAAAAATTTAATCGTACCAAAAGGACTTCCAGTAAGACCTACTACCGATTATGCCAAAGAAAGTCTTTTTAATATTTTAAACAATACTATAAGCTTTCGAGAACTAAATATTTTAGAATTGTTTGCGGGAACAGGAAATATTGGCTTCGAATTTATGTCTAGAGGAGCCAAAAGTATTACATCTGTAGATTTAGACTTTAAGTGTATTCAGTTCATTAAAAAAATGAATAAAGAAATAGGCATAGAAGGAAGAGTTATTCGCTCTGAAGCTTTCCGATTTGTTAAATCTAACAAAGATAAATACAATCTTATCTATGCTGATCCTCCTTACGAAATAGACAATTTACTTTTACTTCCAGATTTAATTTTCGACAAAGGCTTATTGCAAGAAGAAGGCCTTTTAATAATAGAACACAAGAAAGAAATAGATTTTAGCCTAGCAAAAAATTATACAAGTACCCGACAATATGGGAAAGTAAACTTTAGCTTTTTTAACTCTTAATTATGAATGATAAAATAGCAGTATTTCCCGGTTCTTTTTCTCCTTTCACATTAGGACATCAATATGTGATCAATAGAGCCATGGCGTTGTTTGATAAGATAATAATTGCAGTAGGATCAAACTCTTCTAAAGAGTATTACTTTACGGAAGAACAAAGAATTCAATGGATGGAAGATATATTTAAGGATGAGCCTAAAGTAGAAATTCGAAAATACGAAGGGCTTACTGTAGACTTCTGCAAGAGCATAGGCGCTAACTTTATTTTAAGAGGATTAAGAAACTCTAAAGATTTCAATTATGAAAAAGAAATCGCTCAGGTAAATCAAACTTTAAATGAAGAAATAGAAACAATCTTCATTATAACAAGTTCTGAATACTCTCACATTAGCTCTACTCTAGTTAGAGAAGTAGCAAAAAATGGAGGTGACATCAGTAAGTTTGTTCCTAAAGGAATTAAGATATAGATTCGTAATAATTCTTTATTACCTTTTCAATATTAGAATACGTATTTAAAAGGCATTCTTTTATTTGTTCATCAGACTTCCACTCTACTAATTGAATTCCTTCTTCGATTTGAGCAATCAATTGTCCGTCAAAACTTGTGTCCATAATAAACCAATTGGTTTCTTTTATAATCCAGCTATTTTGAAAATACATGTGATACGATTTATTTAATTGAGAAACAATTTGCAATCCGTTTACTCCACACTCCTCTTCCACTTCTCTTATAGAACAAGTTTCAATGTTTTCGTTTTGCTCTAATTTACCTTTTGGCAAATCCCATTTTCCATTTCTAAAAATAAAAAGAAGCTCTTTATTTATATTGCGAACGACACCACCTCCAGCAATAATTTTGTGAAAAGATACAATGAAAGATTGCCAAGCAATCTCAATATCAGCACAAACAATATTTACTTTTTCACGCTTGTTACTCTCTAAGGAAACAACAATCTCTTGCCAATTTATATCGTCAGAATACGTAATCGAAAAAGAATTATCAATTTTTTGATT
>Ga0114995_10000362_pt1 | contig 31249 bp, 32 predicted proteins | sample ArcticOcean_MG_C_11_FD_87038 | JGI IMG/M metagenome (GOLD analysis project Ga0114995, IMG submission 87038) | Marine microbial communities from western Arctic Ocean - ArcticOcean_MG_CB2_154 | ecosystem: Environmental > Aquatic > Marine > Oceanic | place: Arctic Ocean: Canada Basin | collected... | reverse complement strand
CTGAAGTTCAAAATTGGCAATCGAAAGACTTTGTCTTAAATGGAGATAGAGAATCTATCAAACAGTTTTTGATTACTGTAGCAGGAAAAACTGGGTTATATTATTTAGATAATGTTTATCTATATGTTGATGGTACTGCAGGTTTAGAAGATAATAATATCATAAATGTTAGTGTATATCCTAACCCATCAAATACTAATTGGAACTTTAGAACTGGTAATACCGTAATAACTTCTGTTGAAGTATTCAATTTATTAGGAAAAAGAGTTGTTTCGCAAAACAACAACAGTACCAATGTTGCTATTTCTACTCAAGGGTTAACTAGTGGAATTTATATTGCTAGAATTACTACAGAACAAGGAACTAAAAGTGTAAAATTAATTAAAGAATAGTTTCTTTTTTTAATTAATAAATTTGTTAAACGCCCAAAATTAAAAATTTTGGGCGTTTTTTTATTTTAATTTTTTGGAGATATTATTTATATCTTTCTAATAAACGATACTGTTCTTCAATAGCGGCTTTAAATTCTGTTTTTAGGTTTTTAATTAAGTCACTTACACTTGGTGAATCTTTAATTGTGGAAACTCCCTGACCGGCAGACCAAATAGTAGCCCATGCCTTTGCTTCGTCTTCTTGAGCGGTTAACTCTTCGCCAAAATCTACTTTTACTTTTTTATTTAACATCTCTTCAGTAATACCCATTGCTTTTAAACTGGGTCCTAAAAAATTAGCTGGAACTCCAGAAACGGCAGCAGTATATACAATATCACTAGCACCTGCATCTATAATCATATCTCTATAAGCTTCTGGTGCTTTACTCTCTTTAGTGTTTATAAAACGAGTTCCCATATACGCTAAATCTGCACCCATTTGCATCGCAGAAGCGATATCTCTTCCTGTACTTATACAGCCAGAAAGTAGTATTGTCTTCTTAAAAAAAGATTTTATTTCAGAAACTAATGGCATAGGGTTTATAGTTCCTGCATGGCCTCCTGCTCCAGCAGAAACTAGAATTAAGCCATCTACTCCTGCTTCTTGTGCTTTCTCTGCATGTCTTTTTTTAATGATGTCGTGAAACACAAGGCCTCCGTAACTATGTACGGTATCTACCAGTTCTGAAACCGCACCTAATGAGGTAATAATTAATGGTATTTTATGCTTTACACAAATAGCTAAATCTGCTTCTAATCTGGGGTTAGATCGGTGTACTATTAAATTTACTCCAAAAGGAGCTGGTTTTTTGCCTGTTTCTTTTTCATAAGTAGATAATGCCGCTTTTATTTCTACAATCCACGCTTCAAAACCCTCAGAAGTTCGTTGGTTTAGTGCCGGAAAAGTTCCAACAATACCGCTTTTACAACATTCAATAACTAATTGTGGTCCAGATATTAAAAACATTGGAGCCGCTATTGCTGGGATTGATAATTCGTTTATAAATGATGCTTTACTCATGTTGAAGGTTTTTATTTTAATAGTAAAATGAAAATTTTAATTTTTGTTAAAGTTATAGAAAAAAAAAGGGTTTTTTAGAACTATAGAACAAGGTTAACATCTCAAATTTATCTTTTATTTTTTAAATTATAAACTGCTAATTTTTAGAATATTATATGATTTAACTACGTGTTATTGAATGAATTTTATATCTAAGTTATTTATAATGCTCCTTTTTTAATCACCAAAAATGAACAGTATTCATTATATTTAACCAATACTTTATCCATTTTATTTACAAATAAAAAAAGACTCATAAAAAATGAAAAGATTAGAAGGACAAATAGCAATTGTAACTGGAGGCGCAAGAGGAATTGGTGAAGGAATTTGTGACGTATTTTGTAAAGAAGGGGCCATCGTTGCCTTATGGGATGTATTAGACGGACAAGCAACGGTAGATAAAGTCTCTAAAAATGGTGGACGTATTTTTTATCAAAAAGTAGACGTTACCAATCAAGAATCTGTAGATACTGCTGTGGCAGAAATTATTGAAAAACATCAAAAAATAGATATCTTAATTAACAATGCTGGTGTTATTAGAGATCGATCGTTTTTAAAAATGACAAGAGAAGAATGGGATGTTGTCATGTCTGTAAATGTAGATTCTCTTTTTATTACCGCTAAAGCTGTTGTTCCGCATATGAAAGCTGCAAATTATGGTAGAATTATTTCAGCGTCTTCTATAAATGCATATCAAGGAGCATTTGGACAAGCAAATTATTGTGCTAGTAAAGCAGCAATTGTTGGGTTTACACATTCATTATGTAAAGAGGTGGGTAAATATAATATTACAGTTAATGCAGTTGCACCAGGTTTTATTAAATCTGAAATGTCAGACTCTATGCCAGATGAAGTTATAGAAGCAGGAATTGCAATGATCCCTGTAAAACGTATTGGAACTCCAGAAGATATGGGCTATGCTTATTTATTTTTAGCTTCTAAAGAAGCTGGCTTTGTGAGTGGTCATACACTTCATGCCAATGGAGGGTCTATGCCATCCTAAAAAATTACACCTAATTAGTTCAAAAAAATACTTAAAAATATCCGATAATTATGGAAGAACAACAAATGAGTCAGAAAGCATATGCAACAGAGATTCCGAATCTATCGGATTTAAAAAACTACATAGGCAAAGAATTGGGGCTATCTGATTGGACAACCATTTCTCAAGACCAAATAGACACTTTTGCAAGAACTACAGATGACAATCAGTGGATTCATATTAATCCAGAAATGGCAGAAAAACATTCTCCTTATAAAAAACCAATTGCTCATGGGTTTTTAATCCTTTCATTGGCTTCTAAATTCTGTTTTGAAACAGTAAAGCTCTTGGATGTTGGCATGGGAGTAAACTATGGCTTAGATAAGGTGCGTTTTATGAATGCAACAGTTGTAGGGTCTCTAGTAAGGGCTAGAGTTTCTTTACTAACCGCAGAAGACGTTCCTGGAGGCTTACGCTATAAGATGAAGCTTGTCTTTGAGTTAAAAGGACAAGAAAAACCAGCCTGTGTTGCAGAATTTATTGCACAAGCCTACACAGATCCATCAAAGAAAAAAAACGAGACTGTTTCTACAGAAAGTACACAAAATTTAAATGACTTAAAAAGCGACTGTGTATTGTATAAAAAAGAGGGCGATGTTGCTATTGTAACTTTAAATAGACCTGAAAAATACAATGCAGTAAATGACGATTTAGTAGAAGGAATTACGGAGGCCATTGCCAAAGTGCGAAAAGATGATAGTGTTCGTGCAATGGTCATAACAGGAGCTGGAAAAGGCTTTTGTTCTGGGGCAGACATGAATACTTTTGGAAACATAACTCCTGAAGAGGGAAGAGCTTATATTACCAATACCTATGGACCGTTAATGCGAAATCTAACAACACTCAAAAAACCAATTATAGCAGCAATAAACGGAACAGCTGCTGGTGTTGGAGCATCTATTGCCTTAGCCTGTGACTTCCGAGTAATGTCTGAAAATAGTGGCTTGTTATATGCCTTTATCAATATAGGTTTAGGGCCAGATGGTGGTGCAAGTTGGTTGCTAGCAAGACAAGTAGGTTATAGTAGAGCGCTACAAATTGCTGTAGAAGGTAAAAAAATAAAAGGAGAAGAATGTCATAGACTTGGTTTAACAAATAAACTAGTTGAAGACGGTGAAATTGTAGCATCAGCTATAGATTGGGCGCATAAAATTGCAAAACTACCAACCTTGGCTGTAGGAATTACCAAAGAAGATATGTTTCATGCCATGGACAATGATTTGTATAGCACAATTGCATATGAAGCAGAAAGACAAACAGCCGCCTTTGCCAGTCATGATTTAGTTGAAGGTGTCTCTGCGTTTTTACAAAAAAGGAAACCAAAATTTATTGGGAAGTAAGATGATGAATTTGGAAGAAAAACCAATAAAACGGTCAGATTATAAATACTTTCATGCCATTACAACACGTTGGTCAGACAATGACATCTATGGTCATGTAAATAATATCGTGTATTATTCTTATTTTGATACGGCCGCCAATCAATATTTAATAGATCACGCAGAATTAGATATTCAAAATGCACCAATTGTTGGGTTTGTGGTTCACTCTCATTGCGATTACATTAAACCCATTGCATATCCAGATAAAATTGAAGCCGGCTTATTTGTAAAAAAATTAGGAAATAGTGCTGTAACTTACGGCATAGGTATCTTTAAAAAAGGAGAAAATAACGCTTGTGCTTTTGGAGAATTTGTCCATGTTTTTGTGAATAGAGAAACCAATCAATCAATAGCAATTCCTTTAACTATTAAAGAAGCATTACAAAAATTAGTATCACATTAATTTGGCTTAGGCAGCGGTTTTATTTCGGTAATAATCCAATCTTTTTTTCATAATTGGTTTAAATAAAAACGGAAAGTAAGAAAGCATCAACATGGCTGGGTATCCATAAGGCAATGTAGGACTGTCATCTTTGGATTCCAATACTTGAAAAGGTTTTGCTCCACTGTGGTGATGATCTGAATGCCTTGTTAACTCAAACAATAATACTCTTCCGATGATATGATCTGAATTCCAAGAATGTTCTTGTTTTACACGCTCATATCTTCCATTAGCTTTCATTTTTCTTCTAAGACCGTAATGAGAAAAGTAATTTTGTGCTTCTAAAACTGAAATACCGTAGACAGCAGTTATAAAATAAATAACCGCAACGTTTACACCAAAAAAGAAGTTGATTCCTACAAAAAGAAAAACTGTTAATGATGTAAATAAAATCATAGGATTTAATAGTAATGACTTTTCTTGAGATTGTAACCTTTGAGCTTCTAGTCTCCAGGTTTTAAAATAACCCCCTATCTGAGACCTCAATGCAAACCAGTAAAAAATATCTCCTTCTTTTGCAGAAGTAAGGTCATTTGGTGTAGCCACATCTCTATGATGACCAGAATTGTGATAGGTCATAAAATGGTTTTGTATTGCTGTCAGCAACAGTATATGGGCTAAGAACTGTTTGAATTTGTGATCTGTTTTGTGACCTAATTCATGGCCTATATTAATTCCATTCACGCCTAAGATAGTTCCCATAAATAAAATACAGGCAATCAAATCAGATAAAGGAATACTTGGATCTGAAACCGTGATTAAAAACTCATACACAACAAATAAATGTAAGGGTACAGAAAGATAAAGTACCAAATCATAAAAGAAATTTTCATTTGCCAATTCTTTTTCAACGGTAGATAAATTATAGGTATTTGATGGCAAGAAATTTTCCGCTAAAGGAACAATAACATACAAACTAAAAATGCCAATATAGGCAGCAAGCCCTGTTGTATTAAATGTAAATAGCCCAAAAAGAGGGATGATAAAAGCCGAAAAATATTTAAATTTTGCCATGTGGTATTCCTATTAATTTAAAAATTGGTCTAATATACTGATAATCAAGTATAAATATGAGAGGTCTTCTTGTTTTTTCTGAGTTGGCGTCTTTTTAGTACAGAATTAAAGGTTTTCACCCTTGCCAACCTCATCATTAATTAATTTTATTAGGCGATCGTCTGTTTTAATTCCTCTAAGAATTCGTCCCAGATAATATTCATGTAAAAACTGTTTGTCTTGCAGTTGTTGTAGTGTCTTTTGAGATATTTTAAAGTCTCCCGTGTACGTTCTATCTATGTGATAGCCTAATGCATTGGTTTGATCGCTTTTATACTTTGTATTTGTATACAGATAATCAAGTACATCATTAGCACGAAGATTAATCATCTCTTCTATTTGCTTGCAAAAATCATGATATATATACTTATTCTGGAGTGCCGTAACAACTAATTCATTGTCTATAAGTTCTATTAACCCAGAGTTTTGAAGCCCTCTATACTCTTCTTGGTTGTCTACAAATATAGTATTGATTGAGATGGCTGCCCCTAAGTGATATCCTACGGAGTCTCTAGAAAAATCTGACAATCTATTTTGATTAATAATAATCCATCGGCTAGATTTAATCGCAATTTTTTGTGCCACTAAGTTAAACTCATAATCATCATGATCTACTTTACAATTATTTAGAATTCTATTTAAAGATTGGTTTTTAAGGGTTTCCTTATATTTTATTGCATTTTGTTTTTCTAGATAAAATGAAATTGAGATTCCTAATACAATGACCAAAAACTCTAAAAAATACCTTATAAATTGTTTTTTCATGAAATTACTATGAATTGATGAATCAAAAGTACTAAAAAAAGTCTTCTATAGTTAGGTTAACTATGTAACATCATGATATTGTGTAACTTCCAATTTATAATAAAGGCAAATAAAAAGAGCGCCAATAGGCGCTCTTTCATTTTCATAAGCAATTTATTACTACTACTTTCCTCCCAACATTAGCAATTCATTACAAACAACTTCTGTAATGTATTTCTTCTCTCCTTCTTATACTTTGCTTCTTTTTTTTCATGATTATTTAGAATCATTTTTAATTTTATAACTTTGCAACAACTAATGGAAAAAGCATTCTCTAAAATAGCATCAATTTTAATGGCTTTTGTAGTACTTCTGTCTACAATGTCGTTTACTGTTAGTATGCATTATTGCCAAGGAGAATTGGTTGATACAGCTGTTTTTCAAAAAGCACATTCTTGTGGAATGGAGCAAAGTAGTCAGATGATTTCTGATGAAAGTAACATGTTGGAAGGATGTTGTAATGACACGGAAATAACTATTGAAGGTCAGGATGATTTAAAATTACCTGTTATAGATCTAACATTAGATCAACAGGTCTTTATTACCACATTTATACATACATACAATAATCTCTTTATTACTTTCGAGGAAAACGATGATCTATATTTTGACAACCATCCTCCCTTTAAAGTCAAGCAAATCTTTAAGCTAGACGAGACTTATTTAATTTGATTTTTTAAACAATAGACGATGATCCCATGGAAAAACTCCATTGGGTGATTTTGCGTATTCGGTATTTTTTTAATACCAGTGTCTAACTTTTTAATAATCAAAACCAATGCTAAATAAAAGCATAAAATTTCTAATAGAAAACAAACTTGTAGCGGTCTTAATGCTTGTCCTTTTTATAGGATGGGGAACAATTAATTCGCCTTTTGATTGGGATACTGGTTTCTTGCCAAGTAATCCCGTAGCTGTAGATGCAATCCCAGATATTGGAGAGAATCAGCAAATTGTTTTTACGAAATGGGATGGTCGCTCACCACAAGATATTGAAGACCAAATAACGTACCCTTTAACGACCTCTTTACTTGGAATAACAGGAGTCAAAACGATTCGTAGTTCATCTATGTTTGGCTTTTCAAGTATCTATATCATTTTTGAAGAAGATGTAGAGTTTTATTGGAGTAGGAGTCGCATCCTTGAAAAATTAAACTCATTGCCAAGTGGGTTATTACCTGAAGGAATAAATCCTGCTTTAGGCCCAGATGCTACTGGTTTAGGGCAAATATTTTGGTACACCTTAGAAGGTCGTGACGAAAAAGGAAACATTACTGGAGGATGGGATTTGCATGAGTTGAGAAGCATTCAAGATTACTATGTGAAATATGCCTTGTCATCTGCAAGCGGAGTTTCTGAAGTAGCTTCTATTGGGGGATACGTTCAAGAATATCAAGTTGATGTGAACCCTGAATTGATGCGACAATACAATATAGGGTTGCATCATGTAGTAAAGGCTGTCAAAGAAAGCAATCAAGATATTGGAGCGCAAACCATAGAAATTAATCAAGCTGAATACTTAGTCCGTGGATTAGGATATGTAAAGTCGATTTCAGATATAGAAAATGCTGTGATTACTTCCGAAGACTTCACAGCAATCAAAATTAAAGACATTGGAAAAGTTTCATTAGGACCAGCTGCACGTAGAGGCATATTAGACAAAGAAGGAGCAGAATCTGTTGGAGGTGTTATTGTTGCTAGATATGGCGCAAATCCAATGGAAGTAATCAACAATGTAAAAGCCAAAATAAATGAATTAAGCGCAGGATTACCGTCTAAAGTATTGCCTGATGGTAGGACATCACAAGTGACTATTGTACCGTTCTATGACAGAACAGAACTCATTCAAGAAACATTAGGGACTTTAAATGAGGCATTGACCTTAGAAATTTTGATTACAATTTTGGTGATTATCATGATGGTATTTAATCTTCGAGCTTCTATTTTAATTTCAGGCTTATTACCTGTATCAGTACTGATGGTATTCATAGCCATGAAGGTCTTTGGAGTGGATGCAAATATTGTTGCTTTGTCTGGTATTGCTATTGCTATAGGAACGATGGTTGATGTTGGCATTATACTTTCAGAGAATATTATTCGGCATTTAGACGAAAATAAAAATAGACAGTCTGTAAATACTATTGTTTACAATGCTACAGCAGAAGTTTCTGGAGCTATTGTTACTGCTGTAATGACAACGATTATAAGTTTCATCCCTGTATTTACAATGATTGGTGCAGAAGGTAAATTATTTAGGCCTTTAGCATTTACAAAAACCTTTGCATTAACAGCTTCTATTATTGTAGCACTATTTTTAATACCGCCATTTGCTGCCTTTTTATTTAGAAAGCAACGTACTAGAAGAACAAGTAGTTACCTTATAAATTTAGTTTTAGCTATATCAGGAATACTGGCGATAGTATATGGCTACTGGTTAGGCATTATTTTAATAGCTTTTGCTACAACCTCATTTTTAAAATCGAATCAGAAGCTTTCTGAAAAGAAAGCAAATTTCATTAATATCATTATTTCAGCTTCTGCTATTGTGTTTCTTTTAGCTGAGTACTGGAGACCTTTAGGAGTAGATAGAAGTATCTTTTGGAATCTGATTTTTGTAGGAGTTATCTGCTTTGGGTTGTTAGGAGTGTTTACGTTATTTAGAAAAAACTATACTCGAATATTACGTTGGGCATTAGAAAATAAAATATTGTTTTTATCCATTCCAACAGTACTAGTTGTTCTTGGTTTTATGATCATGAAAAATACAGGAAAAGAGTTTATGCCCTCTTTAAATGAAGGATCGTTTTTGTTAATGCCAACATCAATGCCACATTCAGGAGTTGAGCAAAACAAAAAAGTGTTACAACAGTTAGACATGGCAGTTGCTAGTATTCCAGAAATTAAAACTGTAGTTGGAAAAGCAGGACGAACAGAATCTGCTTTAGATCCAGCACCGCTATCCATGTATGAAAATATGATTCAGTATAGATCTGAATATATGTTGAATGCTAAGGGAAAACGTCAACGTTATAAAACAAATGACAAAGGGCTGTTTGAACTAAAAGACGGCAGTTTAGTTGGGAACCCAAACAATTCTAAAGAAAATATCATTATTAACTCTGAAATAGTCAGAGAGCAATTAATTAAAGATTCTAACGGAGAATTTTATCGAAATTGGCGACCAGAAATAAAATCACCCAATGATATTTGGAAAGAAATTGTTCGTGTAACCAAATTGCCAGGGGTTACTTCTGCACCTAAACTACAACCGATAGAAACTCGCTTGGTTATGCTACAAACAGGGATGCGTGCTCCAATGGGTATTAAGGTGAAAGGTCAAAACTTAAAAGAAATTGAAGCTTTTGGAGTGCATTTAGAGAGTCTTTTGAAACAAGCAGAAGGTGTAAAAGTTGAAGCTGTTTTTGCAGATCGTATCGTTGGAAAACCATACTTATTGATTGATATTGATAGAGTTAAAATTGCTCGTTATGGTATTTCAATAGAAGATGTGCAACGTGTTTTAAAAGTAGCCATTGGCGGAATGGTACTAACACAAACCGTTGAAGGAAGAGAGCGTTATGACATTCGTGTTCGCTATCCTAGAGAATTACGAGGAAACCCTACAGATTTAAAACAAATTTACATTCCTGTAGAAAAAGGAAGGCCTATTCCATTAAGTGAATTAGCAACAATTCGTTACGAACAAGGTCCACAAGTAATTAAAAGTGAAGACACTTTTTTAGTAGGTTATGTATTGTTTGACAAACTGGATGGTTTTGCAGAAGTAAACGTAGTTGAAAATGCGCAAGCCTTAATTCAAGGAAAAATCGATTCAGGAGAACTAATTGTTCCTAAAGGAATCAACTATCAATTTACGGGAACTTATGAAAATCAACTGCGAGCTGAAAAGACATTATCTGTGGTAGTTCCTTTAGCCTTAGCAATTATCTTTTTAATCCTTTATTTTCAATTCCGTTCGGTAGCCACTTCTTTGATGGTTTTTACGGGAATTGCTGTCGCATTTGCTGGAGGGTTTATTATGATTTGGCTCTACGGACAAGATTGGTTTTTAAACTTCAATTTTTTTGGCGAAAATCTAAGAGACTTATTTCAGATGCACACCATTAATTTAAGTGTCGCTGTCTGGGTTGGTTTTATTGCCTTGTTTGGAATTGCAACAGATGATGGCGTAGTCATGGCAACTTATTTAACGCAAACATTTGATAGAAATAAACCTGCAAACAAAAAAGATATTAGAGCTTCTATTGTTGAAGCAGGAGAGAAAAGAATTCGTCCTTGTTTGATGACTACAGCAACAACCATATTAGCCTTACTTCCAATTCTTACATCAACAGGAAGAGGTAGTGATATTATGATTCCTATGGCGATTCCAAGTTTTGGCGGAATGCTTATTGCCTTGATTACATTATTTGTTGTACCAGTATTATTTAGCTGGAAAGCAGAAGTTCAACTTAAAAGAACAACAAAATGAGACGCACACAATTTTATATAAAAACAACACTAATTCTAACTTCTTGTTTCTTGAGTTTAATTGTAAATGCACAACAGTTAGATTCATTAATAGAAGAAGCACTACAAAACAATCCAAAAATTCAAAAATTTGAGTTGCGTTATAAAATAGCTTCAGAAAAAATTAATGAAGTGAATACAATACCCAATACTGAGTTTGGCGTGGGTTTTTTCGTAAGTGAACCAGAAACAAGAACAGGAGCTCAAAGATTCAAAGTTTCTGCTAAGCAAATGTTACCCTCATTCGGTTCTATTACTGCGAGACAAAATTATATGAGTTCAATGGCTGATACAAAGTATATAGACATTACTATCGCAAAACGAAAGTTAATTATCTCTGTGTCAAAATCTTATTACAGGCTCTATGAATTGAAGGCAAGGCAAGAGATTCTGAATCAGAATATAGCATTGTTAAAAACGTATGAAATCATGGCGTTAAAATCTGTTGAAGTTGAAAAAGCATCAGCAGTAGATGTGTTGAGGTTACAAATGAGACAAAATGATTTAGAACAACTAAGACAAGTTTTAGCTAGATATTTTATTGCAGAACAAACTCAGATGAATAAGCTGTTAAATAGAGCAAAAGAAGCAGAAGTAACAACTGTAAGCAACTTGATACTTCCAAAAGAAGTAATAGAAATAGAGGGGAAAAGTATTGATGTACACCCTGAGTTGATGAAGTATGACAAACTATTTCAATCTGTGGAACAATCAGAATTGTTAAATCAGAAAGAAAGAAAGCCTATGGTAGGATTTGGTCTGGATTATATTGCTGTTTCAGAACGTCCTAATATGAGCTTTGGAGATAATGGAAAAGATATTGTGATGCCTATGATCAGTCTATCAATTCCAATTTTGAATAAAAAATACAATTCAAAAACAAAACAAAATAAATTACAACAAGAGGAAATTACGTTTCAGAAACAAGACAGACAAAATAGATTAGAAACCCTTTTAGACAAGGCTGTAAACAATAAAATAGCATCAAGAATTAGCTATGAAACACAAGTTAAAAATTTACAACAAGCAAAAAATGCAGAGGACATTTTAATTAAAAGTTATGAAACAGGAACCATTGATTTTAAAGATGTCTTAGACATTCAGGAATTACAATTAAGGTTTCAAATGAATCAAATAGGCGCGGTAAAAGAATATTATATCCAAATGACAATGATTAACTATTTAACAAATTAAATTTTAATTAAAATGAAGACAATAAAATCACTTTTTATAATTATGACAATTACAGTATTGCTTATCAGCTGTAAAGAACAACAGAAGGAAGTAGTAACAAATAAGACAGAAAAAGCAGATCTATCAAAAGAGAAAGAAACAGTACTGTCTGTAATGAAAGCGTACAAAGACGCAATACAAAACTTGACAACTGAAGGTACTTTTGAGCTCTTTACTCAAGATGCCACAGTTTTTGAACAAGGTAAAGTTGAAGGAACCTACAAAGATTATATCGATCATCATTTAGGGCCAGAATTAGGTCATTTTAAACGCTTTACGTTCTCAAACTATAAGATTGATGCGACTGTAAATTTACCTTATGCTTACACAACTGAAAATTACCTATATACTATTGTTTTAAAGGGAGATAAGGCGAAAGCTATTAAAGAACGTACTATTGAGAGTAAAGGAGTTGCTACTTCTGTTTTAGAAAAAATAGAAGGTGAGTGGAAAATCATTCATTCACACACTTCGTTCAAAAAAATAAAACAGTAATCAATGAATCTATTAAAAACTATTATATCCAATCAACAACTATTAACTATTTAACAAACCGTGATGCGAAATTTAATTAGTTTTTTGATAGTCTTTTTAATGGTTTCTTGTAAGCAGGAAGCAAAGCATCAAGTAAATGTATCTTATGCAGGAGCTTTAAAGAATATGATGTCTGGTGATATTTCAAAAAAAATACTGACAGATACCATCTCAGACAAAACAAATTTATATGCCCTAGGTGCGTATGAAGATTTAAAGGGAGAAATTCAAATATTTAACGGAGTTGCTTTGAATAGCAAGGCTATCAATAGTCAACTCACTTTGAATGATTCTATGAATGTAGCTGCTTCATTATTGGTGTATGCAAATGTTTCTGATTGGTCAGAAAGCATTTCCATTTCTTTTGCATCTAAATCAGCCTTAGAAAGTCTTATTATCAATACAGCTATCAAATCTGGTTTGGATATTGAAAAACCAACACCTTTTTTGTTAGAAGGAGATGCTTTCAACATTGATTGGCATGTAATTGATTGGGATAAAAACGATACAGTACATACACACAAGAAACATCAAGAATCTGGTGTTAATGGAACTATCAATAGTAGAAAAATAAGTGTATTAGGGTTCTATTCAAACAAACATAAAGCTGTTTTTACTCATCATAGCACCACAATCCATATGCATTTTAAGACAGAAGACAACCTTTTAGCAGGACATGTAGATGAGATTGCTACTAAAGGAACTATAACCTTAAAATTACCAAAAAAATGAAACACACATATACAATAAAGGGAATGACTTGTGGCGGATGTAAAGCCTCGGTTGAGAAATATTTAAGTGCAATAGAAAATGTAACGAATGTATCCGTAAACCTTGAAAAAGGAGAAGCTGACATTACAATGTCACATCACATTGAAACAAAAGTGTTTCAAAGTACACTGCCAGAAAAATATACTTTTAATGAGAAAAATAGTTCAAAAGAATCTATTCCAATAGATGTATCTAATTTTAGAATGGAAGATGAAAAAAGTAAGTTACAACAGTTAAAACCCTTGTTGTTGATTCTATTTTATATTTCTGGTGCATCGATTCTCATGAATTACAAGGAATGGAATATCGCAGAAGCCATGTTAGATTTTATGGGGCTTTTTTACATTGTTTTTAGCTTTTTTAAACTACTAGATTTAAAAGGTTTTCCAGATTCTTTTAGAATGTACGACCCTTTAGCAAAGAGGATTCCTATTTATGGTTGGGTATATCCATTTATTGAAACTGCTTTAGGATTGATGTTCTTACTACGAATTAAAGTGAACATTGCTCTAATTGTAACACTTATTATACTAGGGATTACAACCATTGGAGTTACAAAAACATTGCTGAATAAAAAATCAATTCGATGTGCGTGTTTAGGAACAGCATTAAAACTTCCTATGACAGAAGCAACATTTATAGAGAATGCAATCATGATAGTGATGGCAATATTAATGCTAACTAATATTTTATAAAATAGAAAAAATGAAATACATAATTAAAACTATTCTTATCGCTGTATTAATTACAAGCTGTAACCAAGGGACTAAAAAAGATCAAAATAAAACAGGGAAAGAAGATCACACATCACATAAAAAAGCAGCACCATCAAAAAAGAAAGTCTTAAGTCCTCATACCTATGCAATGTCTATGGTAGGTGATGCCCACGTTCACATAGATTATTCCTCTCCTGGTGTAAGAGGGCGAATCATTTTTGGAGGTTTGTTGGCTTACGATCAAGTATGGCAAGCGGGTGCTCACAAAGCCACTTGGTTAGAGACAAATAAAAGCTTAACAATTGCAGGAAAAGAACTAAAAGCAGGTAAATATGGGGTTTTTATGATTCCATCAAAAGGAGAATGGACGATTATTTTTAATAGACATTGGGATCAACACGGGAAGGATGAATATGATGAAAAAGAGGATGTGCTAAGGTTTAAAGTAAAAGCTATTGTTTCAAAAACAATTACGGAACATTTAAAATATCAAGTTAAAAAACAGAGCAATAAAAAAGGAATCATAACATTTGCTTGGGAAAAAATAATATTTGAATTTCCATTTAAAATAAATCAATAGAAATGAAGAAGTATGTTATATATGTTGGAATGCTAACCATTGGACTTGTTTTTGGGTGGTTGCTTTTCGGGAATTCTTCTACGGAAGAGATTCCTCATAATCACGATGAAGTTAGTGAAATCAATGAAAAATGGACCTGTTCTATGCATCCACAAATAATGCAGCCCGAAGCTGGAGATTGCCCTATTTGTGGAATGGATTTAATTCCTGCTGAGGCAAGTGCAGATGGACTTTCTGCAGACCAGTTCAAATTGACTAAAAATGCCATGGCTTTAGCAAACATTCAAACCACTATAATTGGTAGAAGCAATGTAAATGAAGAAAACGGCATAAAATTGTCAGGTAAAATTGCAGAAAATGAAGAAAACAATATGATACAAGTGAGCTATTTCTCTGGAAGAATAGAACAGCTGAATGTGAGTTTTACAGGAGAGAAAGTTAAAAAAGGACAATTGTTAGCTACCGTATATTCGCCAGAATTATTGAAAGCACAGCAAGAGCTATTAACAACCTATTCTTTGAAAGAATCTCAGCCAGCATTGTATAATGCTGTTCGAAACAAGTTGAAATTATGGAAGCTTACTGAAGAACAAATCAATTCGATTGAAACTTCTGGAAAAGTGAAAGAAAATTTCCCAGTATATGCTACTGTTTCAGGAACTGTTTCAGAAAAGTTAGTAGAGCAAGGTAGTTCTATAAAGAAGGGTCAACCTTTATTAAAAATTTCCAACTTAAATACCGTTTGGGCTAATTTTGACGTTTATGAAAATCAGATCGAGTTATTCAAAGTAGGTCAGAATATTTCTATCAAAACAAATAGTTTTCCTACTAAAGAATTCAAAACAAAAGTATCTTTTATAGACCCAACCTTAAATTCAAAAACGAGAATAGTTACGTTAAGAGGTGTTTTAAATAATGGAAATCAATTACTAAAACCCGGAATGTTTATCGAGGGTAAAATAAAAAGTGTTTCTACTGATAAAAAACAAAGTTTAAGTATTCCGGCTTCGGCTGTACTTTGGACTGGAAAACGTTCTATAGTCTATGTTAAAACCAATCCTAATGAACCTGTTTTTGAAATAAGAGAAATACTACTTGGAAATAGAGTCGGTGAAAGCTATCGAGTAACAGAAGGATTAACAACAGGAGATGAAGTTGTTACCAATGGTACTTTTACAGTTGATGCAGCTGCACAGTTACAAGGCAAAAAATCGATGATGAACAAAGAAGGCGGCAAAACAACAACTGGACATGACGGTCATTTGGGAATGACAACCAACGGCGCTAAGAATCTTCTGCTCGATGGAATGGATTCCAAAAGATTGAAGGTAGACACAAGGTTTCAATCACAATTAAAAAAGGTGTTTGATGAATATATTATCTTAAAAGATGCTTTGATTAAAGACAACACAAAAACATCTACTAAAGCATCTTCAATGATACTAAAAAACTTGGCTTCTATAGATATGAAATTAATCAAAGGAGACGATCGTACTTCTTGGATGCAATTATCAGAGCAATTAAAAAACCATACGAGGTCTTTAAACTCAACAACAGATATTAAGAAACAAAGAAGTCATTTCAAACCTCTTTCAGCAAACTTAATAATGGCTGTTGAAAAATTTGGAATTAACCAACAAGTCTACAGTCAGTTTTGCCCTATGGCAGATGGAAACAAAGGAGGTTCTTGGTTGAGTCTTGAGGATAAGGTGTTAAACCCATATTATGGTGATGCAATGTTAACCTGTGGAGAAGTAACTAAAACAATTAAATAGCTATTAAATTTTAAACATGAAAAAAGTAATTCTAAGTTTGGCGGTAGTTGCCGCGATGGGTTTAACAAGTTGTAACAGTGATACAAAGAAGAATGATCAAAATCCTGAAAAATTAGAAGTAAAGAATAAAATAGCGCAAACCAATACAAGTTTTGGGATAAGAGGAAATTGTAGCATGTGTAAAACTAAGATTGAAAAGCAGCAAATGGATTAAAAGGAGTAAGTTCTGCCAGCTGGGACAAAGCAAGAAAGAAGATCGACGTCTCTTATGACACAGGAAAAACTAATTTTGAAGCTAAACACAAGAAATAGCTAGTTCTGGATATGATACAGATAAAGTTGTTGGAGAGGAAGAGACATATAAAGGTTTGTAAGGCTTTTGTCAATACGATCATAACATGGAAATGAGTTTAACAGGTGAGATAGGGGATAGAGGAGATGAGCATTAAAAAGAAAACCGAAATCAAAATGATTTCGATTTTCTTGTCATATCAAATCTTTCCACTACTTTCCTCCCAACATTAGCAATTCATTACAAACAACTTCTGTAATGTATTTTTTTTCTCCTTCTTTAGTTTCATAAGAACGAGAAGTCAACTTTCCTTCAATGGCAATTTCATTTCCTTTGGTGACATACTTTTCAATAATTTCTGCAGTCTTATTCCAGGCAATAATATTGTGCCATTGCGTATCTGTTACTTTCTCACCCGTAGCATTTTTGTAACTTTCGTTTGTTGCTATAGAGAATTTTGCTAATTTTTTCCCACTCTCTAAAGTGATAATTTCTGGATCATTTCCTAAGTTTCCAATTAACTGTACTTTGTTTCTTAACGTATTCATAAGATAAGGTTTTGCGCACTTAGACGATGCTTAGTGCATGTTTATAGTTTATTTTTTGTTGATGTATTTCAACACTGCAAAGATGTAACAAGAACCTAATTAGAATCGGTTAGAAAGCACTTACTTTCGGTTGTAAATATTTGTAGTCGTTTGTAAACGAATAATTCATATCTTTACAACTTCCCTATAAATAGCGCTATGACATATTTTATAGAAACTAAAAACCTAATCTTAAGAGACTTCAGAGATACAGATGTTGCGAGTATTTTTCAATTAGATTCTAATAGAGGAGTGCATGAATATTTAGGGAAGAAGCCTATTAAAACAATAAAGGAGGCTGAAAAAATACTATCATTTTTTCACTTACAATATAAAGAAAGAGGTATTGGTCGTTTTGCAACTATAGAAAAATCTTCAGGAAGGTTTATTGGCTGGGCTGGACTAAAATTAAATGAAGGTGAAAAAGAAATGCTAAACGGATATACTAATTTCATAGATATTGGGTATCGGTTTCTTCCTGAGTTCTGGGGAAAAGGATATGCTACTGAAGCTTCTTTGGCGTCCTTAGAATACGGTTTTAAAAAATTAAATTATGACATTATTTGCGGTGCTGCTGATATAGAAAATATAGCTTCAAATAAAGTGCTTAAAAAAATAGGGTTACAATTTATAAATAAATTTATTTTTAAAGATATTAGCTGTAATTGGTATGAATTAAAAAAAGATACTTATGGAACATAGAAAGTGTTTAGAGTGCGGTGACCTTCTAAAAGGGCGAATTGACAAAAAATTCTGCTCAGATTATTGTAGAAACTCTTACAATAATAACGTTAATAAAGACAGTAAGAACCTCATTAGAAATATTAACAATCGTTTGCGAAAAAACCATAAAATTCTTTCTGAACTTAATACTTCTGGAAAAACAAAAGTGGCTAGAACTAAATTATATGATAAAGGGTTCGACTTTCAGTTATTTACCTCTGTTTACAAAACAAAAACAGGAAACACCTACTTTTATTTATACGACCAAGGATATTTGGCCTTAGAAAACGAACTGTTTTTACTGATTAGAAGAGAAGCTTAAGATATTTATTTCCAACTATTTCCCTTCATTTTTAATGCTGCTTTTAAAATATCTTTTTGACTAATTTGCCCTATTAACTTTCCGTTTTCTACAATTGGAAATCGCCTTCTTTTTGAACTAATAAATTTAGTTGCTGCATCAAAAATATTCATGTTTTTATCAATAGTTTCAACTTCTAAAGCCATGTTTTTTTCAACTGTATTATCACTATCCATAGGCATATTATAATACTTACTATCAGAAATATGTTTCATACAGTCTCCTTCAGAAATAATACCAATTAACTCATTTTTATCATTTACTACTGGGCCTCCTGAAATTTTATTTTTAATCAATAGATTAATCACATGACCTAAAGAATCGCTTGGTTTAAAAGTGATGAGTTTTTTTGTCATATAATCAGAGACTAAAATTTGTTCGGCAGGTTTAGATATCGCCTTGTCTCTTTTCCCTCGAAAGTTGATGATTCCCATAATAATTTTATTTTGCCTTACATCTAAAGTTACTAATTTTTAAATAACTATATCGTGTTTTTTCAAAATAAAACTATTTTAAACAAAAAAAACCTCGAGAAAATTATTTTTCTCAAGGATCATTTATTGGAAGCTATTTCTTGTTTTAATATATCTCAGAAACTCGTAATGTATTTACCATTCCACGCTTTTCAACGGGCATGGAGGTAAGGTTAATGACAATATCTCCAGTAGTAACATAGTTCTTTTCTTTTGCAATTCTATTGATGTCTACAACTGTATCATCTGTACTTAAATTTTCATCATAAAAAAATGCTCTAACTCCCCAAAGTAAATTAAGTTTTCCTAAAATTCTTTGTTGAGTTGTAAATGCCAAAACATACGATTGTGGCCTCCAGGCCGATATTTGAAAGGCTGTATACCCGCTATTAGTTAAGGTGCAAATAGCCGCTGCGCCTGTGTCTTTAGACATTAATGCTGCGTGATGGCATAAAGATTTTGTAATAAACCTATCTGTTCTAATATGTGGTGCTTGATGAGGCACTTTAATTAAGGGCGAATTTTCTACACTCATAATTATTTCACTCATCTTTTGAATTACTCTTACTGGATGTTTTCCTACAGATGTTTCTCCAGACAACATTACTGCATCTGCTCCATCCATAATAGAGTTTGCAACATCGTTAACCTCTGCTCTAGTTGGCACAGAATTGGTAATCATGGTCTCCATCATTTGGGTTGCAATAATTACAGGAATACGAGCTTTCTTTGCTCTGTTTACAAGCATCTTTTGAATTAGCGGAACCTCTTGCATAGGTATTTCAACTCCTAAATCTCCTCTGGCAACCATTAGTCCGTCACAATAAGGAATTAAAGAATCTATATTTTCAACAGCTTCTGGCTTTTCAATTTTAGCAATTACAGGAACTCTATATTCTGAATTTTGAGCAATAAGATCTCTTAATATTCGTAGGTCTTCTGGAGTTCTTACAAATGACAAAGCCATCCAGTCTACCTCTAAGCCTAGGGCAAAAATGGCGTCTTTTTTATCTTTTTCTGTTAGAGCTGGTAAAGAAATACTTGTATTTGGAAGGTTGACTCCTTTTTTAGAAGATAAAACTCCTCCAACAATAACTTTAGTTACTACTTTTAATTTCTTATCTGTAGAAATGACTTCAAACTGTAATTTTCCATCGTCAACCAAAATCTGTTCTCCTGGTTTTACGTCTCTAGGAAAACTTTGATAGGTCATAAAAGCTTTTTGGTTGTTTCCAATACATTTTTCTGTAGTAAAAACAAACTCAGCTCCATCTTCCAGAATAACACCATCTTCCATAACTCCAACTCGAAGTTTAGGACCTTGTAGGTCTGCTAAAATAGCTACATTATAGCCGTTTTCTTCATTAATTTCACGTATTTGTTTTACGCGCTCTTTTACATCGTCGTAATCTGCATGAGAGAAGTTAATTCTAAAAACATTAACTCCTGAACTGGCTAGTTCAGTTAAAATTTCTTTTGTATTTGTTGCGGGTCCTAAGGTGGCAACAATTTTTGTTTTCTTGTTTATGAGCATGTTTAAAAAATTAAAAATTGTTTAGATTTTAAAGAATTTATTTCAACAGTATAAGAGGTTACAACCTGGTTAATTTGCTTAATCTTATCTACTGTTTTATATATTGTTTCTTGAGTTGGTTCGCCAACTATTTTTATAAAATAATCTACTTTTTTCTTTTCAGGAATTAAGTAGGTATTTGTTTCTGTTGCCAATACTATTGTATCTGAGGCATTTGTTCTTTCTTCAGTGTAACTATTTGATATTAGATACCATTCAAAATCATATTCTTCATTGATATAATTGTAAACAGAAAAAGACGCCTTACTGTCTTTGCTTTCAAAATCTAAGCTATAGATCGCTTTTGAAAAAAGAGTATCTAAATTGTTATTTAATAGATATGCTAACTTAAAATCTTCTAATGCAGTATGAATAGCAATTAATGTGTAATTATCTTCATAAAAATCCTCTATGTCTAACGAGTGAACTTGCATTAAAAAGCGGTATTGAATTGTATTAATGGTACTACTAACTGAACAAAATTACTGATTGTTTTAACAACCAGCATAAAAATTAACGAAATCGTTATCGATTATGAATTTTCTATTTGTTTTTGAAAGGTAAAATAGACTCTTTTTGAAGCTTGTTCTTCTGCTTTCTTTTTAGATGTTGCTCTTCCTTTTGCAATTTGAACATCATCTATACTAATCTTAACACTAAAGTGTTTTACTGGTTCGTTTCCTGAGTCTTCATAGGTGTTAATATCGTATTTTTTCTTTTGCTTCTGACACCATTCAATAATAAGACCTTTGTAGCTGGTAATCTTCCCTTCTAGTTTTGGAATATCTACATAAGGAATAATTACTTTATCATATATAAATTTATTGCAATATGTATATCCCCTATCTAAATAGATAGCACCAATTAAAGCTTCAAAAATATTTCCATGAATATTATCTCCAATATTGTTTTGAGGAATATTACTCTTTACAAATGAAATTAGATTTAAGTCTTTCCCTAACTCATTTAAATGCTCTCTACTTACAATTTTAGATCTCATTTGAGTTAAGTATCCTTCAGATTGATTAGGTACTTTGGTAAATAGATATGAAGCAATTACAGCGCCCAGCATGGCATCACCAACAAACTCTAATCTTTCGTAGTTAAATGGTTCTCCTTTTTTATCAACTTTTTTTAAAGACCGATGTGTAAATGCTTTTTGATAATTCTCTATCTGTTTTGGTGTAAATTTCAATAAAACCCGCATAGCGTTATAAAATGCCCTGTCATCGCCTTTAGATGATTGGGTAACTATTTTGCGAATAAAATTCATGAAGTATTAATCTATTTTTCTAAATGCTACACAAGCATTATGTCCACCAAATCCAAAAGTGTTGCTCATGGCAACTTTAATCGCTCTCTTTTGAGGTTTATTGAGTGTTAAGTTTAAATCTGGATTAATATTTTCATCTGCAGTGCTATGATTAATTGTTGGAGGTACAATGCCGTGTTTCATAGCTAATATTGACGCGATAGACTCTATAGCTCCAGCAGCACCCAGAAGGTGACCTGTCATAGATTTTGTAGAATTAATATTAATATTCTTTGCGTGATCACCAAAAACCTGTGAGATGGCTTTTAATTCGGCAACGTCACCTAAAGGTGTTGAAGTTCCGTGAGTATTAATGTGATCTACATCTTCTGGTTGTATTCCAGAGTTTTCTAGGCAGTTTTTCATCACAGCAATAACTCCAATTCCTTCCGGATGTGGTGCCGTCATGTGATATGCATCAGAAGACATTCCTCCTCCAATAACCTCTGCATAAATGTTTGCGCCTCTTGCTTTGGCGTACTCATATTCTTCTAAAACAATAGCTCCTGCTCCTTCACCTAAAACAAACCCGTCTCTTTCGGCATCAAAAGGTCTAGAAGCTGTTTGTGCACTTTCATTTCTTGTAGATAATGCATGCATAGAATTAAATCCTCCCACACCAGCAATTGTAATGGCTGCTTCACTTCCTCCTGTAACAATAACATCACAATATCCTAAACGTATATAGTTTAAGGCATCTATCATTGCATTAGCAGAAGACGCACAAGCTGATACTGTGGTGTAATTTGGTCCCATAAATCCATTTTTAATGGAAATATTACCAGGAGCAATGTCTGCAATCATTTTTGGAATAAAGAAAGGATTAAATTTTGGTGTTCCGTCTCCGGCTGCAAAATTTAAGACTTCATTTTGAAAAGTTTCTAAACCTCCTATTCCTGCTCCCCAGATAACACCTACTCGTAATTTATTAATAGTGTCTAAGTCTAACCCAGAATCTGCAATTGCCTCATCTGAAGCAACCATGGCATATTGGGTAAACTTATCCATTTTACGAGCATCTTTTCTGTTCATAAAATCTGTAACAGTAAAGTTTTTAACTTCACATGCAAAACGAGTCTTGAACTTGGTAGCATCAAAATGCGTAATGGGTGCCGCCCCGCTAACTCCGTTAACTAGAGCAGACCAATATTCTTCAATATTGTTCCCAATTGGCGTTAATGCACCAAGTCCAGTTACTACAACTCGTTTTAATTGCATATAAATGTTACTTTTTAGCTTCTTCTATGTAGCTGATTGCTTGACCAACAGTACCGATGTTCTCTGCTTGATCGTCTGGAATTTGAATATCAAATTCTTTTTCGAATTCCATAATCAATTCAACAGTATCTAAAGAATCTGCCCCTAGGTCATTAGTGAAACTAGCTTCTATAGTTACTTCATTATCGTCTACTCCTAATTTGTCTACAATAATAGCTTTTACTCTTGATGCAATGTCTGACATAATTTATTAATTTTTAAATTTAAAATCGAGGCAAAAATACAAATCTTATTAGTTTTAACGAATTTTTACCAAAAAAATGAACTCTAAAGTATATTATTTTATTCAATAGTTCATATATAAATTATAATATCAACTATTATGCTTTATTTTGTAGGTGAATATCTTACAAATGAAGAGAGTTATTATTTTTGCCTCAGGAGCTGGTTCAAATGCCGAAAATATTATTAGATACTTCCAGAATTCTAAAAAGATCTCTGTAGAAAAAGTATTTTGTAACAAAAAAGAAGCAGGTGTTTTTAATCGTTGTAAAAAACTAGCCATAGATTGTGAGTGGTTTTCTCGTGAAGATTTTTCTTATTCTAATAAAATACTAAAAGCATTACAAAAAGAAACCGACTTCATAGTGTTAGCTGGGTTTTTATGGAAAATTCCTGAAAATATTGTAACAGCTTTTCCAAATAAAATTATAAATATTCATCCAGCTTTATTGCCAAGATATGGTGGAAAAGGAATGTATGGAATGCATGTACACAATGCCGTTAAAAATAGTGGTGATCTAGAAACTGGTATCACTATTCATTTTGTTAATGAACGCTATGATGAAGGTGCTGTTATTTTTCAGGCTAAAACCCAGCTAAAAGTATCGGATTCTCCAGAAGATATTGCACAAAAAATTCATACATTAGAATATGAATATTTCCCTAAGCTTATTGAAAAAACCATTTTAAAAGATGGGAACTAAAAAATACTATGTGGTATGGGAGGGAAAAGAAACCGGAGTATTCTCTTCTTGGAATATCGTTAAAAAGCTAGTACAAGGATATGAAGGTGCTAAATACAAGTCTTTTGTTAGTAAAGTGGAAGCTGACAAAGCAATCAAAAAAAACTTCTCAGATTATAAAGGAAAAATTACTAAAAAAATAGCATTATCTGCTGATGAAAAAGCAACCTATGGTGTTCCTGTAAAAAATAGCTTAACGGTAGATGCAGCTTGTAGTGGAAACCCAGGAAAAATGGAATATCGTGGAGTGCTACATCACAACAAGCAAGAAGTTTTTAAAATGGGTCCTTTTAAGAACGGCACCAATAATATTGGAGAGTTTCTAGCCTTAGTTCACGGAATTTCACTCTTAAAAAAGAAAGGACTGTACACCTTGCCTATATACTCAGATTCTAGAATTGCAATGTCTTGGGTTAAAAAGAAAGTCTGCAGAACCAATGTAACCTTTGACTCCTCTAATAGTGAGCTATTAGCGTTAATTCATAGAGCTGAAAAATGGCTAAAAGAAAATTCATTCAACAATCCAATTTTAAAATGGGAAACCAAAGCTTGGGGAGAAATTCCTGCAGATTTTGGGAGAAAATAAAGAGTGGGTCTTTTTCAAAAAAAACCTCCAGCATAATGCTAGAGGTTCTCGTATATTCAATTTTAAAAAACGTTAAGAATAAATTATCCTTTTAAACTTGCTGATAAATATTCACGATTCATGCGGGCAATGTTCTCTAAAGAAATTCCTTTCGGGCATTCTACTTCACAGGCTCCTGTATTGGTACAGTTTCCAAAACCTTCATCATCCATTTGTTGCACCATATTTAACACTCGGTCTGTAGCTTCAATCTGACCTTGTGGAAGCAAAGCATATTGAGAAACTTTTGCTGAAACAAATAGCATTGCACTAGAATTCTTACAGGAAGCAACACAGGCCCCACAACCAATACACGTAGCTGCATCCATTGCTGCATCTGCTGCATGTTTAGAAATTGGAATTGAATTTGCATCTTGGGTGTTTCCTGAAGTATTTACAGAAATAAATCCTCCTGCATGTTGTACTCTATCAAAAGCGCTTCTGTCTACTACTAAATCTTTAATTACAGGAAATGCTTTAGCTCTAAATGGCTCTATATAGATAGTATCCCCATCTTTAAACATACGCATGTGTAACTGACATGTAGTAACTCTTCTATCTGGCCCATGAGCTTGTCCATTAATATATAATGAACACATCCCACAAATTCCTTCCCTACAATCATGATCAAAAGCTACAGGAGAATCTCCTTTTTCTATCAATTGATTGTTTAATACATCCAACATTTCTAGGAAAGACATGTCTGGAGACACCTCGGAGATTTTATAATCTACCAATTGTCCTTTATCGTTTGCGCTTTTCTGACGCCAAATTTTTAACGTTAAATTCATCTCTCCTTAAATTATTTATATGATCTTTCTTTCACTTCAATATTCTCGTATACCAAGGGTTCTTTATGCAATACAGCATCTTTTGGCTCTCCTTTATATTCCCAAGCAGAAACAAACTGAAATTCTGTACGTCTCTTTGCTTCTCCCTCTGGCGTTTGATGTTCTTCTCTAAAATGTCCTCCAGCAGACTCTTCTCTAACTAAGGCGTCTTTTGCAAATAATTCGCCTAATTCTAAGAAATCTGCAACACGTCCTGCTTTTGCTAATTGCTCATTAAACTCATCTGCTGTTCCAGGAACTAAAACTTCTTTGTAAAATTCTTTTCGTAAATCTGAAATTTCTTGAATAGCTTCTTTTAACTCTTTTTCGTTACGAGACATGCCACATTTATTCCACATAATCTTTCCTAAGCGTCTGTGAAAAGAATCAACAGACTTGGTTCCTTTATTGTTAATTAAGTGATCAATTATTTCTTTAGCACTTTTCTCAGCTTCTTCAAATTCTGGTGAATCTGTAGAAATAGCCCCTGTTCTAATATCATGTGATAGATAGTCTCCAATTGTATATGGTAATACAAAATACCCATCGGCCAAGCCTTGCATTAGTGCAGAAGCCCCTAATCTATTTGATCCGTGATCAGAGAAGTTTGCTTCTCCAATTGCATACAGTCCTGGAATTGTTGTTTGTAAGTTGTAATCTACCCAAATACCTCCCATGGTATAATGTACCGCTGGAAAAATCATCATAGGTGTTTCGTATGGGTTCTCGTCTACGATCTTCTCATACATCTGAAATAAGTTTCCGTACTTAGCTTTCACAACTTCTTTACCAAGTTCATTTACTAATGCATCATCATTTTCATTTAGTCCTTTTACATGTGCTTTTTCTTTTCCGTATCGAATAATTGCTGCTGCAAAATCTAAATAAACGGCTTCACCCGTTGCATTAATTCCATAACCAGCATCACAGCGTTCTTTTGCTGCCCTAGAAGCAACATCTCTTGGCACTAAGTTTCCAAATGCTGGATATCTTCTTTCTAAGTAGTAATCTCTATCTTCTTCAGCTAACAGAGTTGGTTTTAGCTTACCTGATCTTATTGCCTCAACATCTTTCATGTGTTTTGGCACCCAAATTCGACCGTCATTTCTCAACGATTCAGACATCAATGTTAATTTAGATTGATGATCTCCAGAAACAGGAATACAGGTTGGATGAATTTGTGTATAACAAGGGTTTGCAAAATAAGCACCTCGCTTATGTGCTCTCCACGCAGCTGTTACATTAGATCCCATAGCATTGGTAGATAAGAAAAATACGTTTCCATACCCTCCTGTTCCTAAAACTACTGCATGTGCAGCATGTCTTTCTATTTCTCCTGTAACAAGATTGCGAGCTATAATTCCTCTCGCTTTTCCATCTACAATCACAACATCAAGCATTTCATGCCTGTTGTACATTTTAATTTTTCCTCGTCCTATTTGACGATTCATGGCAGAATAGGCTCCTAATAATAATTGTTGCCCTGTTTGTCCTTTGGCATAAAAAGTTCTTGAAACCAAGACACCTCCAAAAGAACGGTTATCTAACAACCCACCGTAATCACGGGCAAAAGGAACTCCTTGAGCCACACATTGATCTATAATATTTGCTGAAACTTCTGCTAAACGGTATACATTTGCTTCACGAGAACGATAATCTCCACCTTTAACTGTATCATAAAACAATCTGTAAGTTGAATCTCCATCTCCTTGATAATTTTTTGCTGCATTAATTCCTCCTTGAGCTGCAATTGAATGTGCTCTACGAGGTGAATCTTGAAAACAAAATGCTTTTACATTATATCCTAATTCTGCTAACGTTGCTGCTGCAGAGCCTCCAGCCAAACCTGTTCCTACAACAATTACGTCTATTAAACGTTTGTTTGCAGGATTGACTAGGTTGATATCATTTTTATGTTTTGTCCACTTATCTACCAGTGGCCCTTGAGGTATTTTTGAATCTAAAGCCATCCTATAAAATCTGATTTAAATGATGAAATAATGCAATAAAAATAAAGCCTACAGGAATTCCTATCGCATATATTTTAGAGAATCTTTTCAATCCTTTTGTGTATTTATTATTAGCTCCAACTGATTGAAATGCCGAATCAAATCCGTGTAATAAATGTAATGCCAAGAAAACGAAAGAAATTACGTAGAGTGCAACTCTCCACATATCAACAAACTTGTGTTGTAAATGTTCTAAATATCTAAACCCACTTTCACTGTTATTAGGATCTATAAGACCAGACATGTCTCCGTTTATAAATTTTGTGGTTATTTCAGGAACCCAAAAATCATAAAAGTGAAGGAGCATAAATGCTAAAATTGTAAGTCCACTCCAAATCATATTTCTACTCATCCAAGAAGAGTTTGCTCCTCCATTATTTACCGCATATTTTATTTGACGTGCTTTGGTGTTTTTAATTTCTAAGACAAACCCCATCACAAAGTGAAAAATAACTCCAAAAATTAACACAGGTTGCAACGCATATTGAATTACCCAAAAAGTGCCCATAAAGTGAGAAACTTCATTAAATGTGTCTGGACTAAATACAGAAAGTATGTTTATGGCAAAATGCTGTAAAAGAAAAATCATAAGAAAGAGCGCTGAAATTGCCATGGCAAACTTTCTACCTATTGAAGAACTTAAAATTCCACTCATTTTTTGGTTAATTTTTATGCTTGCAAAGGTACAACGCAATCGTTTTCTAACCAAACTCCAAAAACTATTTTACTTTGTATTTAGAATCATTATAGTTAATTAAATTAATACTCTCTGTAAAAAATTAAGATTTCATCTTTATTAAAAACCCTTAACGCAACCTTTTAAAAGTATTTGCACCTATAATATATATATTAAAAAAAACTGTTTTATGAAAACTAAATTCTACCCCTTATTACTTAGTATTGTTGCTGCTTTGTCATTTTCTAATTGTGAATCTAACACAGAAGATATTATACCAGACCCTATTATAGAAACTCCAATAGAAGAAACTCCAACCTTATTAACAAGCCTTTCATTTGAAGAAACCTATGTATTTGAAACTAATCTTTTGGGTGGCCCTCACATTGGAATGACAAACTCAACATCTGAGAATAGTTTATTCATTTCTAGTAGAGAAAATGAGCCCTCAGGAAATACAACCGAAGAAGAAGTTTTTAAATTAAACCTAGACACCAACCAGCTAATTAGAAAAAGCACTTCGCCTGGTGGGTTTGTTACCAAACAATTAAAAATCATAAACGATCAATTAGTTTCTATTGGAGGTACAGAATTAAAAATTTATGATTTAAATCTTCAAAATGAACCTAGCTCTATAGAATATCAAAACAATTTCACTCTCAGTAAATATGGTGTTGCTTCAGACGACACTAACACATATATTATTGGTGGGTATCGAGTTGATACTCCTACGCGAGAAAACACAAAAATTCACAAATTAAACATTAATTCTGGAGAAGTTTTTGAAGAAATTATTGACACTCCAGAAACTATGGTAGGCGCAAGTGGTACCGTTTCAAATAACAAATTATATGTTTTTGGTGGTGCTATCTTTGAAAATTTAACAGAAGGAACAAACAAAATTTATATTTACCCCCTAGATAATTCACAAAATTATGAAGAGCTTAGCATGTCTGTTACAGCTGACGTTACTTTTGTTCAAAAATACGGTGATATCATATTAATTGCAGGGCATAAAGGATTGTATGTAGGAGAAAAAACTTCTTTTGTAGGAAAATTTGATACCACTACAAATATTTTTGAGGAAATTGACACTAATTTAGACAGTGAAGGAGGTACAAAAGCTATTCATCAAATGATTGTTAAAGACGATAAAATATTTATTTTACACGGTCGTTCAGCTATTGGGCAAAATACACAATCTGAATGGTCAATTTTATCAGCAGATCTAAAATAAGTACATGAAAGAGAGTTTTTTTTTAAAGAGAGCTTATACATTTGTTAACCGTTATTGATAATAATAATTTACACCTTAAAAATTAAATAGTTATTGAATTAGAAGTTCTCATAAAAAAGTGTTGTAAACAAAATTTGAGTGCACAAGCTGAAATTTACAAGCTATTTGCTGATAAATTATTTAGAGTATGTTTAAAATACTCCAAGAATTATCAGGATGCACAAGACACATTGCAAGACAGTTTTTTAATGATCTTTAAAGACATTAAAAAATTCAAACACAAAGGATCATTTGAAGGTTGGGCAAAAAGAGTAACGGTGAATGTTGCTCTCCAAAAATTTAGAGATAAATCTGTATTACAATTTGATGCAATGGAAGATTCTAAGTTCCCTGAAGAAGATGTATTTGTAGATGTTGATGAAAAAAACATTAGTCTTGATTTTCTATTATCTTTAATTAAAGAACTGCCACCTAAATATCAAGTAGTATTTAATTTATATGTACTAGATAGATATTCACATCAAGAAATTTCAGAGCTGCTTAAAATATCTACAGGAACTTCAAAGTCAAATTTATTTAGAGCAAGAAAATTACTTCAAAATAAAATTAATAATTCAAAAATTAATAATTCAAAAATTAATAGTTATGAAAATAAACATAGACAAGTTATTTCGTAATAAAATAAAAGAGTTTAAAGTTACCACTCCTGATGGGGTATGGTCTGCAGTAGAAACAAAACTTAAAAGAAGGAGAATGCTTCGGTTTTTTGGAGTAAGCTTTGTAAGTCTTATGGGCTTTATGTTCTTGTTTTTTCAGGCTGAAAAAATAGTTACAACAGATCTTCAAAAAAACACAACCACAAAGCAATTAGTTAAAGAAGATTCTGCAAATAAGTTTAGTATAGTGCCAGAAGTAAAAACACCTGAAAAAGTATCTTCATTTGTTTCTGACAAATCAAAAGAAGGGCAACTTAAATTAATAAGTTCTCCTAAAAATTCAAGTAAATTAAGTTCTAACTTTATAATAAAAGAGTCTATAAGAGAAGAATCCTTTCAGAAAGTGATCACAAATACCGTTGTTGAGAAGCAACTAAAGAAATTTGACTCCCCAGTGAATAATCTTGATAGCTTAAAAAAAATCAAGAAAAAAGATCTTAAGAAAAAAAGAAAAGAATTAGTAAAGAAAAATGACGCTATTGATTCTATAAAATTTGAAAAAGACAAACGTAAAAGATGGAATATTATTCCTGTTTTAGGAGTTTCAAATTCAGGCAGGTTTTCAAAAAACACTACAACGCTCGGATCACAAAGAGCAGTAACATATCCTGAAAAATATTTTGATGATAACCAGTCTTCAGGATTAATATCAAACATTCTCGGTTTTAATGTTGTATTTAGAGCCACAAATAGAATATCTATTCAAACAGGTATTATTTCAAAAGAATTACGTTTTATTACAGAAGGATTATTCTTAACAGAGTTCATACCGGACGTTAATCCAACCAATATTGTTTACAACCCTGGTGTTGAGGTTAGATTTACAAATACTCCTGAAATAGGGGGGGCGTATTCTGAAAGTACTAGTTTAACTCAAACTATTGTTTATATGGAAATGCCTTTTGAACTAAAATATAGGATGTTTGGGAATTTAAAATTCAACACAAATTTTGTAGGAGGATTTAGTTTTCTTTATTTAAACAAAAACGAAATTCAAGCAAAATCAAATTTATTGTCTAGGAGTATTGGAAAAGCAGACAATATCCTAACAACAAGTTTAAGTGTTAATCTTGGTTTAGATATTGAATACCACCTCTCAAAACGCTTAGTATTTAATTCAGCTTTTATGTTCAAAAAACATTACAATACCTATTTAAACTATGGTAATGAAGCTGCTCCTTATACTATTGGGATGCATGCAGGGATTGGTTATAAATTTTAATTATAAAAAAACTTTAG
>Ga0114995_10000359_pt1 | contig 31330 bp, 21 predicted proteins | sample ArcticOcean_MG_C_11_FD_87038 | JGI IMG/M metagenome (GOLD analysis project Ga0114995, IMG submission 87038) | Marine microbial communities from western Arctic Ocean - ArcticOcean_MG_CB2_154 | ecosystem: Environmental > Aquatic > Marine > Oceanic | place: Arctic Ocean: Canada Basin | collected... | reverse complement strand
CAAATTCTATTTCACTTTTTTTTTTCACGAAGAAAAATACTTTTTGAAAACACGATTTTCGGGTTTTTGATGAACAGAAGTTAACTGCTTTCGTTTTGAAAATGTCGATTGAAGCGAAAGTAAGAAAAAAAGTGGCAAAAAAATGAAGAAAATCAGAAATCCGTGAAAGTGACGTCCTCTGAAGAATAGCAATCGATCTACAATCATTTTGGTACAAATCTCTGTATTGACACGAGTACCGAAACGAAACGTATAACCGCACTAAAAGAATTTCTGTGTGATACAAATTTGATATTAAATCTGATGTACGAATTGTATCCAAATTATTCGACTTGTGACGATAATTTCTTTTTCGCACAAGATGAAAGATCTAGATGTGACCCTCCGAAACTTACTGAGGATGAAATTGAGGAAATTCGGAATGATTGGTTCGAAGGAATGAGACGGTTGCGACATCATGATCATTATACCCATAACGATCAAACGGACGAATGTCATCGCTCAAACATTAATCACGATGCCCATCCAAAACTCATTCAAAAAGATGAGGATCAAGTTCTATTTGCACATGAAAATGAACATGAAAATGAAAATGAAAATGATCTTGACGATGAGGTCGAATGCGAATGTGAAGAATAATCGATCGCATGAAAAAAGATATAAAGCTTCGAAGCATAGACATAACATCAGCTGATACAGGAAATATGATGACTCGACAACGAGCCGATAATTTGAAGGAAATCGAATCGCTTCGTCTTCAAATTCAAGCCCTGAAATATAAAAATTACATGAGTGTGAATTACGGCGTGATTGCATTTGTTTTTCTTTGCAGTCTTGTCGCAACACATGCACAACAGAACGATGGTTTTAATGACATGTTGACACTCAATACGGATAAGCTTGGATTCAGTTTGAAGTTGTCCGACTACAATACCTTGGATAGGTCATTCATTATAACGGCTTATCACTACATCATTTATAACGCCATTACACACAGATTTTTCGTGTCCATTTTTATGGGACTGACTCTTTTGGCATCTGGTTACGGGCTGATACATGTCTGATACGTGTCAAATGTCCCCTGACGTGCCTTTGGATGAGGATGATTGAATGTGTCGTATATATTTTCCACGCCATCATCGTGTTCTTCTTATCAATACAAATCTCCATCAATTTCAACGATTGTCCTCGAGAATATAGATCCTTGGGTAGCTTCTTCATGATCACCGACCCGTGAATTAACATGTTTTTTAACAGCGCGACCTCCAGTATACTTTCATTATATGAGTTGCATAAATTTACGTCAAACTTGGCGTCATTGATCAGCATATTACTTATCTCCAACAACCCATGCGTCACACAACGAAATATCACCGGATCGTTATTTTCATCAAGAGCATTGACATCGATTCCATAAGTCATCAGAACCGATATTGCTCCAATGTTTTTACTTGAAATACAATGATTCAACAATGAACCGTATTTATCACTCCTCATGTCTTTGTTTCCAGAGGACCGCGCGAGTATCTCTTTCGTAGTGTCTAAGTCCAAATCACTTCTTTTGGCTACATGAAACAGCATATGCGTACCTTCGTGGTCATACACGTCGACCGACCTGCTGAACCGTAACCCAAGGACGTAAGTAATCATTTCAATTGAACCAAATTTTATAACATTCATAAATACGTCATCACCATTCTCATCTAACAAATTCTCGTCTTCGAAGTAATTATTCAAGTAATGGATCGTAAAAAAATTGTTCCTCTCTCTTATGCATTTGAAAATGAATTTTGTGTTAGTTGACATATTCAAAGCTTGCAGCATTTGACTTTAAGACATAGTAAGAAAATTTGATATTTATTATTTCAACGCAGCTGTTAAAATACAGCAAAGCAAAGCCCCTTGTGATTTTAGTTCTGTATCAATAATATGTATTATGAACCTCGAAATCCCACAAAAAATGAAAATGCTACTGTATCGCGATTCACTGTGAATCAGAGTCAACATGCATCTTTCGCGACTTCTTCCGCATAGCATATGTGATGTTACGGCTCAGCACATAACCGAGGCTGACTTGCCCATTTCTTATGACCTCTTTGAATGTTTTCGCACTTGGATTGCTTCCATGAAAAATCGTTTCAAAAGCTTCTTTGCCCCTCAAAATTAGCCCTGTATAATAAGTTCTCAGTTTAGCAACTTGCCTCTCTAAGTCCGCCTTCTGAACTTCAGTCAACGTCTCCACGCCTTCTTTCAGTGTCACACGTATAGCCAGCATCTTCACCTCGAGTTCCCTTCCCAATTTGTACACATCCATAATAACTCCCAAACACGTTAACGTCGGACGACACATCGTCCGACCTTCACCTTCTTGTAGCAATGAACTGCGTCCCGTTGTGATCATCGGTTCACAAATAAAAATATCTCTACACATGTCGGTCATCTTCAAGAACGTCGCATCCGACAGTTTATCTTTGATATCGAATATGGTATCCATCATCGATTCGGCGGTCTTTACCACAGACACGCCTTCATCTGCGTTCTTGCACACAGCTACTAGCTTCAGGTAAGTTGCAGTAGACATGCTTCGCTTTTCGGCTTCTATGCTTTCTAAAACCTTCTCGACTCCCGACGTCGCTCTGTTTCCCGGTTTGCTCGTCCGCGTGTTATACGGAATGGCTTCGTCGACGCATTCATCGATGCACTGATCGACGCATTCATTCATGCATTCATTCGCGTAGTCGACATGGTCGCATACGTGATTCGAAGCGGTCATCCTGTTCGTACTGTGCGTGGCGTGGCGTGGCGCACGATTTTGTGGCGTCCATCTCTTTCTGTCGCGTCACGAAAAAGTATTAATTTGTCATTACAAGCATTTTTCATGGATTTTGTACTTTCGTGGATTTTGTACACACAGCACAAGTGAAAAACGATGACCAAAAATAACTTAAAGAAATGTGATATGTATTCACTATATAACTTCATGAACACATTTTATGATCTCAAATTAGATGATGTCAGAGGATCTTTCACGATCCGAAATGTCGATGTAAGTATAGTGAACTCGATAAGGCGAGCTATACAGTCAAATATACAGAGTGTTGCGTTTTATTTTGATGCAAGATCAAGTGTTAACCCTGACTTCGACATTATTAAAAATGATACCCCTCTGCATAATGAATTCCTATCACAACGGTTTAGTATGGTTCCTATACATATAAAAAAAGATGAAATAGAAAACTGGGAAGCTCGAGATCGTTACACATTTCAGATATATCAAACTAATGAAAGTAATAAATTCAAGAATGTCACATCGGAGCATATAATTGTCAAGAAGGATGGAGCTACAATGTCGAATGCTGAGAGAGATCTGATCTTTCCAAAAAATTCGACAACTGGCAAGTATATTTTACTCACAAAATTACCACCGATGCTGAACACCCAGACCGTTCCTACACTCGACGTCAACTTGACTGCTTCGAAGGGGTGTGGTGAGAAACATTGCTGCTTTTCTCCAACGAGTTTGTGTACGTTCATGAACAAAATCGTGGAAGGAAACGAATACGAACAAGCCGAGAAGCGTTATGTGGAGTCAGTGATGAGTGACATGAAAATTTACAGCGACCTTGATACGAAAGATCTACAACAGAAGGCTAAAGCACAGTTTAGGACGATCGATTATCAAAGGGAATTTAAGAAGAATGAATTCGGGGAACCAAACGAGTTCGAATTCAAGTTAGAATCCGAATGTGCTTTGACTCCTGCTCAAATATTCGAAGACGCCATCGAATATCTCATGACGAGAATCGACGTTCTGATGACCAAAATCGAATCTCGAGAAATCGATATTTTGTACGACGACGCAAAGAACTACGAGTTGAACGTGTCTGAAGAATCACACACTATAGGAAATCTCATACAAGCGCTTGTGTACAACGAGTACATTCGGAAGCACGATGGCGATGACAAAAAAAATATCACATTCATTGGGTACTTTGTCACTCATCCATTAGAAAAAATCGTGTGCTTTAAGATGACATCCACGTTGAAAAAGAAAGAATTCACGGAGTTCTTTATAGAAGCCCTTCGACACATTCGGAACATGCTCGAACAGTTCAAGAGGGAATGGTCCGAAGCCAATAGCTTGAAGTGAAGTGAAGTGAAGTGAAGTGAAGTGAAATTGTATTGAAAACACTCGAGTTATTTGTTTGAAGTCGTTTGAAGTTTCTTGACTCGAGTTTCAATTGACGTTAACTGTTTGGACAACTTGTTGTACAGATCAACATAGTAGAAGGTTATCATAGTAGACATGATGATCGAAAGATAGAACACCAGTTTGATAGTTCCGTATATCATTTGAGTTAATGTGATATATTTTTGGGGCATAAATTGATTTAAAGATTTGGTCGATTTATGTAGTAACAAAAACAAGCCGCAATGCCCGCAATCGGAATCGATTTAGGTACTACTTATAGTTGTGTCGGTGTCTGGCAAAATGGAAGAGTCGAAATAATTGCTAACGATCAGGGAAATCGGACGACTCCGTCGTTCGTCGCATTTACGGACGACGAGCGCTTGGTCGGAGATGCCGCTAAAAATCAAGCGTCTATGAATTCGACAAATACAGTTTATGATGCCAAGCGCCTCATAGGTAGGTCATATGATGACCCGATCGTTCAGTCTGATAAGCAATTGTGGTCATTTGAAGTTCAAAAAGATGATAAAGATAAGCCAAAAGTCCATGTGAATTATAAGGGAGAAGCCCGATCATTTTACGCTGAAGAGATATCTTCAATGGTGCTTGAAAAAATGAAATCTATCGCCGAAACATTCCTCGGATCGGAAGTAAAAGATGCCGTCATCACTGTTCCGGCTTACTTTGGTGACGCTCAACGCCAGGCGACAAAAGATGCGGCTGTTATTGCTGGACTCAATGTGCTGCGCATCATCAACGAACCCACGGCTGCAGCCATCGCATACGGTTTAGACAATGCGAAAGATACTGAACAAAATGTTTTGATCTTTGATCTAGGGGGTGGAACATTTGATTGCACAGTACTGTCCATTGACGATGGGATATTTGAAGTGAAATCAACCGGGGGTGACGCTCACCTGGGTGGTGAAGACTTTGATAACCGACTCGTCAAGCACTTCGTCGAAGAATTTAAAAGAAAGAATAAAAAGGATCCCACTGTAAACAAAAAATCGATGCGAAGACTTCAGACATCGTGCGAAAAACTTAAACGAAACTTATCCAGCGGTAACCAAGGACAGCTTGAGATCGAATCGTTCTTCGAGGGTATTGACTTCACAGCAACACTCACACGGGCCAGATTCGACGAGATGTGCAGTGACATATTCAACAAAACCATATCTACTGTCGAAATTGTCTTATCAGAAAGCAAATTATCCAAGGGTGAAATCCACGAAGTTATCCTCGTTGGTGGGTCGACGCGCATTCCAAAGGTGCAAAAGATGCTCTCTGACTTTTTCAATGGTAAAGAACTTTGCAAAAGCTTGAACCCAGACGAAGCAGTCGCTTATGGCGCAGCTGTGCAGGCAGCCATTTTAAGCGGGTCTAAGGATGATGAAATCAAGGATTTATTACTCCTAGACGTGACCCCGCTATCTCTCGGTATTGAAACAGCAGGTGGAATCATGACTAATCTCATTGAAAGAAACACTACAATCCCTTCCAAGAAATCGGAAGTGTTTTCTACATACACTGATAACCAACCTGCAGTTACTATTCAAGTATTCGAGGGTGAACGGAAATTCACCAAAGACAACAACCTTCTCGGGAGCTTTGAACTAGGTGGCATTCTCCCGGCCTTGAGAGGTGTTCCGCAAATCGAAGTAAGCCTTGACGTTGACGCGAATGGAATTCTCAATGTGTCAGCAATCGATAAGAAAACCAACAAGACTCAGAGCATAACTATCACTAACAACTCGAAAATGACAAAAGACCAAATTGATGAGTTGCTGAAAGAAGCTGAAAAGTTCAAAGAGGAAGACGAAAAAAACAAGGAACGGATTGAAGCTCGGAACCAGCTGGAGTCAGCTGTCTATTCTGTGAAAAACAATACGGAAGAAAACGCGATAACAGATAAAAATATTTTTGACAAGCTTGTTGAAGATAAGATTAAGTGGGTCGACGAAAACCAATCCGCTTCCACAGATGAGTATATATCCCACCTTCAGGAATTCACTACAGAGGTGGATAAGGTGATGAAGCAATCCCCTGCCCCCGCGCCGGCCACAAACGAAGCCCCGGTGGAAATGGATGATGCACAGTATGATGCAACTCCCAAAGTAGAAGAGATTGATTGAAAGTCCAGACAGGATAAAGTTGAAAACATGAGAAAAAGTCGGAAAACTAAAAAATTTAAAACACTAATGAAATATACCAAATGAAATATATACTATGATATCTCCTCACATCGTTTCATTTCGACATGCGCTCCCATGGAACCTGCTGTGCCGAACCAGATCATTTTGAAGACTACTCGACAGGGGATTCCGTTTGTCGAAACTGTGGATGCTGCAACCAGGACATCATGCTAGACTCTTTTGGCAATCAGCCACCGACACAGCAACACGCTTTCGTGATTCAAGAAAGCATATACTCAAAGGGCCAGAAGATGCGGGATATTTTAGATCAGGTATTCGGAGGGCTTAACCTGAACGAGGTGTTTTCGAAAACCGGATACCGCATGATTGACGAGGTATACAGCTGTGGTAAAAGCTTACAAGGCACTGACCTCATTCATATATGTTTGGCAATCGCATATCGTATAGCATTGGATAACGACCTTCATTTTGATACGGAAATCGTGCAAAAGACTTACGGTGAAAGAATAATGGGTCGTCTGCATAAGTTGATAAACATGTACTTGCCAAAACCACCCAGTCGAAACGAGCCAATGTCTGGGCGAAAAGCAACCTTTCAGAAATATGTATTGAAGATGGCAAGAGAGTTGGATTTCGATAAGCCGGTCATGACAGCTGTTTTGGTCGAGCAGCTGTCTGTATTACCAAAAAGTACGAAAGTCAAAGCCTCTGTGGCATTGTACATCATGGATCCGAAGAAGATAACTGTCATATCTAAGATGTTCAAAAAGTCGAAATCCTCCATCAGAGAGTCTTTGAAGGCGATCGAAGACTTGATCAACGTCGATTACGGCCTCTTGAAAAGAAATAATATAAAAACGGCAACGAAGGGCAAAGCAGCAACGGTTCTGATGGCAAAAAACTAGATAATACCTAGCTTGTAATGGAGAATTTGTAAAAGAAAAGGCATCTATTTTTTTACTTTTGCGCACGCGCTTCATTCATTTGCACGCACGACGATGTTCCCGCATGGCCACGGTATGACCACGAGGCGCTCTGCAAAGGCACAGTCGAGACAAACTCGCTCGTCTGCGTTCTCCAAAGAGTTTAGGGGTGTCAGTATATCGGATCTGTCAAGTAGATGTGATGCTGCAACGACGCGTACTAAACGAGCGGCCACCCAGTCACTTGCATCGCAGTCACTTGCATCGCAGTCACTTGCATCGCAGTCACTTGCATCGCAGTCACTTGCATCGCAGTCAAACGATGGTAGACATCGTCACCCAATCGGATCAATCGTCGCATGCAAAGAATCCGTGGGAGATAAGCGTCGCAGACCATGGGATCGTCCGCTGGACAAGCGCATCAAGGCCGATAACTCAGGTAAATCACGTACTGTCTCGATGCCAGATGAATTACGCTTACGTTTGAAGAATTCTGATTTTTTCAAACAAGACGTGGATGTTCTTCTCTTTGAAGAAAGAAACACTTCATCTAAAGATGAATTCGTTTTCCATTTTGATATGAGCAATTCGTTGTTAAAGGAGGTCAAGAGACATGATCTGGACATCCATTTTGGTTGTATGTTTCGAGACGACGATGTACAAAATAGGTTACATTGGCCGAATCTCGCTCAGTGTCAGGTGAATGACACATATGTTCCCGTCATGTACAGGTATCCACAGAAACCAATGGGGCGCAACGGTCGAGATAAGCCGATTAACATAACGAATGATGTACGGCTCGGTTCGAATACTATCATCTTCGAATGTGGAGAGGATAGCCGAGCATTTCTGTTTTGTGTCACGATCACCTCTCGTATCCCAGTGAAAACATTGGTTTCTTTCATCAAGGCAAATGATCCTGTGGATTTATGTAAATTGGCATACGATACTATGGTCGAGGATGATATCGTGGTACAGCACAGCCTAGATGTTTGTTTGAAATGTCCTTTGTCTTTGATGAGGTGCATTATTCCTGCCAGATCAACAAACTGCAAATGCATCGCTGTATTTGATTTGGAGTCGTTTTTAAATTTCGCAGCCATGTCTGTCAAATGGATTTGTCCGCACTGTGCGGTTCCTACTTCGCCGAAAGATATCGCAGTTGACAAATACATTCAAAGAATCTTAAGAAAGACGAATTACGACGACATCGAAATAGACACCAAGACAGGGAAATACAAAAAGTCACTTAAAGAGGAACGGTAAATGTGATATAACATATGGACGACCCAAAAACTCCGGTTCAATTGTTTTTCGCAGGAAACGCTCGGACCGATACTGTCAACGACACTACTTCCGCATCTTACATCATTCTCCAGAATGACATTCTGCACAAAAAATATGACTCGATGATTCACGAATTGAATGGCGTGAAGCAGGAAAGGGATGAATTGGATATGGATAACGACCGATTGCAAAAGTCGAGGACATGTATGCAGGGGTACATCATGAATGAGCACATCAGGGCAAGCGAATACAAAAAACAAGTAGACATGTACAAAAAAGCATCTCAATCCTTCCAGAAATACAATTACGGATGCAACCTCGTTTTCATGTGTCATCTCATTCTACCGTACTTTTGTGGTGGAGCATTTGACAGAATTTCGAAAATATCAAAAATAAGTACGATCATCTTTCAACTGTATTTCATTTCCTACTGCAACAGATCCATTAAGTCGACCCTGGATAAAACAACACTCTTAAAATCCGAGAGAGAGATCGCGACAATAGAAAACTCGACCAAGATGATAGAAGATATCTTGGAAAATTTATAAAAGTAAAAGATACACCTGCTTAGATCTTTTTTACGATCAGAAGAATCACGAACATGATCACGATTATTTTTATTGCAATCTCTAAATGCGATGATGTACTCCAATGTTCTGATGATTCATTGCTCAGTTCGATGTATCTGTGACAAAGTGGGTCAAGGGATTCTTTGCACAGAACATTCTTGCACAGATTATCAATCTGAGGCGATCGTAAATCATCTTTCTCCATGCAGATACTTCTTATCAGATCAGCTTTCGAGGCCAACGTATTTTTGCATGCCTTCTTATTGATGCGTATATCGTCGACGTACTCTGCGATCACTTCTTCTTTTTCATCTGACGATAATCTCACAAATGAATTTGAAGATTGGTTGAGCTGTCGGTTTCTCATATCCACCGCTTCCCCTTCGCTGATCTTATATATTTTCGATTCATCGCAAAAATCACTCTCATAATACTTCTTCTTTGTGCAAAACACACCATTTGGTTTATAATTCCCCGGACATGAATTGTATGCAAACAAATACCTCGTGTTCTTGTTCTCTAAGTGGTGATTTGGTACTTTATACCAGCTATCAGGTGGATTCTCGATCCCTATGAAATTTCTATAGTAAAATGTTGATAACGACCCTTTACTGATAAGGTCCATTGGCCTTAAAATAAGGTATTCAAACAACAAGTTGTAACAGCCCCAAAATAACAGTACCCAAAAGAAAACGAATTGCATCACAGGCATAATTGTCATGTAAAATAACATGTCCCCTAGCTTGTACCCTGGCTGAAGTGGTATGTGATACAAAATGCTGCAAATCATTATAGGAATGAACACTGCTATTCGAACGAGCACGTCGAATAACTTTAAAGGATTCAATAAGTAATAAAACATCGTCTGAATCGCTATTCCAAGGCTCTTTATTGCTTTGAAAACCAGAGGTATGAAATTCGTGACAAAATATATCAGTGTATTGATAATCGTTTTGATAAGTCCCGGTAAAGTCTTAAAAAAATTCACAAAGAAATCCACTATTAATAATATAGGCTTGAATATTGTGTTAAACAGATCATCGAAAGCACCCATGTTCGACTTATTCTGATTTCAACAAAGATTTTTTTCAAATATATATTATAAAGTCATGTTAGATTTCATTGTATTCATATTTGCATTGTTTATCGTAACAATGTTCACGATATCTGAAGTTAAATCTTCAGAAACAAGAGAGCAGTTTAAGCAGTCGGTGCTTAACGAAATACCTGAAAACGCCACAACCAGGATTGTGGCGCGAATTGATTCTCTTGAGAAGGATTTTAAAGAAATGAGTGCTTTGGTTAGCTATGCTCTCGAAAGTTTGGACACTAGGGTAAAAAAAAATGAAGAGAAGTTCAGAAAACTGTCATTGAAACAAAAGGACATGTCGGTCGAATTAAAAAGTGTCACATAACCTACGTACCAGTTCCCTATTTTTTTACATTTTTGATGTTCCTTGCCATAACGACACGCGCGTATGGCGATGGCGACTGCATGCAGCGGCGTTCTCGAACCTATGCGCGCAGTTGAGATGTCGGGTATTCGCACCGAGACTTGTGAAGACGATGCGACCTCATCGACAAGCACACGAACTTACCTGGTTGCCGATGTCCCCCGAGTTGCCGAAGTCACCCGAGTTGCCGACTGTGAGTTGTGTCAGATGTTCGCACAGCCTTGTGTAAACTGCGTCATAAATGATGTCAGACAGGGCTCGGAAGTCGACAAACACATTCTGGCGACGTCATTATTGACAATGGACATTCTTGTTAAATCTCAAAACGGGGCCATGCAGTATACGGACCTGATGAACTCGTATCGCTCCAACCAGACAAAAAAACTTGTTGGACGTCTTACTGCGGATTTGAGTATTTTCAGATCAATAGTTAAAAACGAAGTCGATCGCATTCATTTGATTGACTCAAAGAATGCAATGCTTTCTGCAACGGCATTATCAGAAGTCAGTTTGATGCATGTGTTTTCAGAATTCTTACAAAGAATCGACGAAAACATATCTGGAATCCGTTCTCTCAACGCGACAGACTTTGTTCCCGCAAAGTAGTTCAGTTCGTCTTGGTTTCGGATAATGAATGCGATTGCCCAAAGTCATCATTTGGGGCATTCGATTGACTTGATTGAAATTTGCGTATCATGCATTCAACATCCGCTGCGCTGTAGTAAATTTCGTCTGTTTGTGTTTCCTTCTCGGCTGTAATGGACGATATTTTCATTTTTTTCAATAACCCCCCTAAATTGACTTCGCCTTCGCCTTCGCCTTCGCCTTCGCGACTCCTTTTCATGTCTTTTCTTTCTTTTATGTTTTTTTCTCTTATATTCTTTCTATTTATTCCCCATCCTGGTATGGGTATGTGCCAGAAACGACGGCGCGTTTACGTCGAATAGTTCCCGATGTCGACACTCGATGCGGCGCAGCCAAAAGGGACCATGTTCCAACTGTTAGGCAATTGCGGCATGATTGAAGACTTCTATTTGAGTTTCGGTCACAAGAGGGACTACTACATAGACAAAAAAATATATGGCAATTGTCGAGGTGATCTCGGAGCATCGATTGAACTCGATGACTTGCAAAGCAAAGATGTTTCAAGCACAGCCGTCGGCAGCGTGAAGTTCTCTTTTGAAGTAACTGGGATAAAGGTGTCCGCACTCATATTCAACACCGGGTCATGTAAGCTGTGTGGTGGTTTTCCACCGGATGTAAAGAGTTCTCACGATAGCAACTCGTACAATGTGTTCTTGGACGAGTGCAAACAGGTCTTTGATCAGATTCACGGTTTGAAGATACATAATGCAAAACTCATTTGCGTCAACGGTCAATTTCGCATCGGCAAAAAACTCAACAATTTGAATGAGTTGGACTGTTTCGTCCGAAAACACCGTCACAAATTCGACAGGATACGTGAACCGAACTTAGACGTCTCCGGTCGTCGTGGCGCCTACAAATTGTATTTATATTCTGACAGGAAAACACACATTGCTATCGATTACAAGGGAGTTTGCCAAGTGTTCGCGTGTAAAACTCCAGAAGAGCTCTTTCAATGCTTCCAGATGTTATCCTGACTTTCCTCTTCGACATTCGTATGAAATCTAGTCAAAAAAATATCATGTAATATAATTCGTGGGATAGGATATGAACGATTTTTTCCCTAAAAATGAGTTGCTAGCTGGCCTAAGTGAATCATACCAGAAGGACCTGAGAACCAACATAGGTCTAGATACAATAATCGACGATCTGAGCAACAATACCGTGACGACAGGAGCGTTGAGGGTGGGTGATTCATTTAGTGTGAACTCTAATGAAATTAGATTGAGTGTTGGCATAAATACTTCAAATAAATTTTTGAAGTCGATTTCAGATGATGGAAAAGCTGAATGGTCATTTTTGCCAACGTTCGATGAAATGTTGGGCGCGACAACCGAAGTCATTACTCGAGATCTGTTTAATCATCTAGATGAGCTGAAACATTTACGGGTGGAGAGTAATTTTAAGTTACAAGGTAACTTGGATAAACCATCGGTATTACTCAACAGCAACACAGAAGGTATTGTGACATGGAGTGCACTACAAAGCGAATTCGATTTGAATAATACACAATCAAACGAAGTACCCAGTATGCTAGCATTACGCGGACTTTACAACTTGAGCTGGAGTAATGATTCCAATTTGTATTCGGACTTAGTTGAGATCGCGACTGACACTAGCCTTGTTCTCACGACTAGCAATAATTTAAGCGAATTGTCCAATAATGTAGCCGATGTGATGTCTAACCTAGGCTTCGCGACAAACTTCACAACTTCTAATATTCGTGCTTCAAATATTTCGTCGTCTCACATCGATACGATCACACTCTCTGCATCCAACGTATCGGGGAACTTATTCAGATCGATGAACATGATAGTCGATGAAGACGTGGATGTCGCCGGAGTCGTGCATTCATATTCGTTGACCACCTCAAATATAACTGTTGGGGATCAACTGATCTGCAAGCAAATAAATGGATGTAACTTAAATGTCCCGAACATTGTGACATCTGTATTAGAGTCTTCGAACATCACCGCGGCGCATGTCACACTTCAGACTATCGGGTTCGATATTGGTGGATTGTCCAATCATGACGTCCTCACTGTGTATAATTCCAACCTGACATTCAAGACCCTTAACTCGGACTTTTCGGCCGACTCGGAAGATTCTATACCCAGCTCTAAAGCACTCAATGATGCGATTCAATATATGGACAACCGAATTCGCACAATCACTCAGGACCCCGCTTTCTCAGAAACGTATTTGCAGATTAACTGTAATCTCGAAGAGATTAAGTATTACACTGTCGAAAAAATGTTAACGCTTCATTCTAATCTTCGGATTCAAAAGTTGGCAAGAGAGCCGACGTGGGAAAATCTCGAAAACATTCCAGTCGACTTGCAGAATCTTTCCGCATTTTACCTCACAAAAGACTTGTCAAATATAGATCTCGGTCCTGTCAACGTTAAGAAACTGAAAGACAGTTTTCAATTGCAAGACATGGCATACATGCCGAAAGAAAATGTTGACATTCGCGGCGGAGTTGTGACAGTCACTAACATTCACACAGACAATTTTTTACTTAGTGCCACAGAGAATAACTTGGAGCAAGAAAGGATAAACTACCGTGACGAAAATTACTTATTCTTAAGACATGCTGGAAATGAAGGTGAAAACCCTTCAGGAACTGGTAAGTGGGGAAACTTACCGATCAAACAGTTTTATGACGACATAGGTTCGAATTCCGTTCCAAGTTCGTATGCACTGTCTAATCTTTACACATACATGATCACCGGCAACAGCAATGACATCGGGTTCATGAACACGGAGTACAAAAACCAGTCCAGCCACAGCAACGCCGCGACCACGAAGGCCCTCACAGACTTACACGATTACATGCGCGGCGGATTCCTGAATCCAGAGTACAAAACACAGTCCAGTCACAGCAATGCAGCTACATCGAAGGCCCTCACAGATCTTCATGATTTCGTAACAAGTAGTGATGAGAATGGGTTTTTGATCCCATTCTTTAGCAATCAGACGAGCCATGGTCATGCCGCCACCGCTAAAGCTGTGACAGATCTTTACGAACACCTCACCGAGGGGTTCTTGGTCAATGATTTCACGAAAGGAGATGACAATACGGCAGCGACATCTTCTGCATTATTGGGATTGTATCAATTCATCACGTCACCAGAACATATCTCAGATGACATAGATGAAAATCGCGGAGATAAAGTCGTTTCCGCTCAAACGTTGAGCAACTTGTATAACAATCTGCTCACTTCTCCAGAATTCTTCAAAACACACAACCCATACATATTCCAGAGTTACTTGAAACAATCCGTGAATGATAACTCGGCGACCCAACCATTCTCATCTTTGGCTACTTCGAATATTATTCATGATATGATTACAGAAAATAAAAAGCTTTATGACGCATTGAGCAACGATGGTGTATTGGACGATCAAATCAATAATGATGACTTCGGAAGAATTGCCACTTCTCGCGCGATTTACAACTTATCTAACAACTTCAAAAGTGAGATGAATCATTTGAATGACAGCATCTATGAAACAGAAACGAACATCGGATTATACAATAGAATCCAATTGGCAGATAGTATTAAAAATCCAATCGATATTTCACATTCCGTATACTCAAACGTTATTCTGAAATTTAAGTATAACGAGCAAGATTTTAAACTAAACGATTCTGGCGAATTTTCTCTTGACGGTGCAGCTATATCAAATATCGCTTCGAGCGCCATTAAAATAACTGCCTCTCAAGAAAATAACGGGTTTCCAAACTTGATCGAAGTTGATCGACTTCGAGATGGTGAATTCGAAATCAACTTTAGGGGAACAGCCCTCTTAGACGAAATATCAGGAGACGTGGCTAAATCAGTCGCGGATGCTATATTGCGTTACTCTGCTGGAGATTACACTTTCGAAAGTAATTTGTGGGTGAAACAAAACGTGTTTGTGTACGGTGATGTCCAAGGATCGAATGCGAACTTTAGCAATATACACGTATCGAGTGATTTATCCGCGGGTAACTTGAAAATATATGCAGCAAATCTCGATGGTTCTTCTGAAAATAATAACGTGTACCTGGAAGCGAATGATGTGGATAGCATCATTTATTCCATGAATGGGCAAGAAACCATTGATGGTAATGTTTTAGAAATAAAATCAAATGGTGACGTCATTGTATTGAAAAACGAAGGTCTTCTTGTCAAGGACTCTGATGGAACATTTAGAAAAGTCGCACTCCAAAATCAGCTCGATCTCAAGGCAAGCCAAACTGACGTAGACGCAGCTTTGAACCTCAAAGCTAATACAGAAGACATTGCAGAACTTGTAGAAGCTGTTGCAGCTGCAAATGGCGGCTCTGCAAATGGCGGCTCTGCAACTACTTTCGATTCGAACATAATCAAAATCGACTCGGAGAATGGGAGGGTCGGCATCGGGACGACGAGTCCTCAAAAGACCTTAGAGGTTGCGGGACCCATGCGGATCACAGATGGGTTGAGTGGTGTGTGTGATTTGAGTATGGTGCAGGTGGCTGGTGATTGGGATACGGGTACGAAGATTCATTCAGCGGATAAGCAGGCGGCTGACATCTTCGGCGGGAGCGTCTCCATGAACTCGGATGGGACGAAGGTTGTCGTTGGGGCGAGTGGTGAGGACACGGGTGGTGGCAACGCCGGTGCCGCCTACATCTTTACCTACAGTGGTGGGTCTTGGGATACGGGTACGAAGATTCAGGCATCGGATAAGGCGGTGGTTGACAACTTCGGCGATAGCGTCTCCATGTCCGGAGATGGCACGAAGCTTATCGTTGGGGCGCCTCTTGAGGACCCTGATGGTACCTTGGGCGCCGGTTCCGCCTACATCTTCACCTACAGTGGTGGCTCTTGGGATACGGGTACGAAGATTCAGGCATCGGATAAGGCGAATGATGACCAATTCGGCCACAGCGTATCCATGTCCGGGGACGGGACGAAGGTTATCGTGGGGGCGCAGTTTAACGACCCGGATGGTACCAGCGACGCAGGTGCCGCCTACATCTTCAACTACAATGGATCGTCGTGGGATCCGGGTACGAAGATTGTGGCATCGGATAAGGAGATGGTTGAATTTTTCGGCCGAAGCGTATCCATGTCCGGGGACGGGACGAAGGTAATCGTGGGGGCGTATAATGAGTACACGGGTGACATGAACAGCGACAACCACGGTGCCGCCTACATCTTCACATACAGTGGATCGTCGTGGGACACAGGTACGAAGATTCAGGCATCGGATAAGAATGCGGGTGACTACTTCGGCGTAAAAGTCGCCATGAACTCGGACGGGACGAAGGTTATCGTGGCGGCGTATCAGCAGGACACGGGTGGCTCCTCCGCTGGTGCCGCCTACGTATTCACCTACAGTGGTGGGTCTTGGGATACGGGTACGAAGATTCAGGCATCGGATAAGGCGGTGGGCGACAAATTCGGCTACAGCGTCTCCATGAACTCGGACGGAACGAAGGTTGTCGCAGGGGCGTATATGGAGGACCCCGGTGGTACCAGCGACGCAGGTTCAGCCTACATCTTCACCTACAGTGGTGGGTCTTGGGATACGGGTACGAAGATTCAGGCATCGGATAAGGCGGTGGGTGACAAATTCGGTAACAGCGTCTCCATGTCCGGGGACGGGACGAAGGTTATCGTGGGGGCGCAGTTAAACCACCCGGATGGTACCAGCGACGCCGGTGCCGCCTACATCTTTGACTCACTACCCCCTATCGACAATCTCATCGTCTCAACGGGTCGTGTCGGTATCGGGACGACTACCCCTAATGCATCTTTACATGTAGTTGACCCAACTACTACAGTTGGCACGAGACGACATGGTATGAACGTTGGCGGTATGGGTGCAGACATTGTCCCAATGATATACGCAGGATCGGGTGGACAAAATATCAAGACGATCGCTGGTCTAGAGATAACTTCCCATGATGCACCGAATAGTGGACACGGGAGACATGCATACATAGAAACTGTATCGGCAGGTAGCACTTATAATACCGACATGGAGTTCAGGGTGCGGAATTCGGTTGAAAATCAATGGGGTGGTGCATCTATCAATGTAACAGTAAAACAGGCTAGAATAGCACATGACGGTATTATTTATGCACGTGTTGGAACTGCTGCCACGGGTGCTGATTACGCAGAACTTTTTGAATGGGTTGATGGAAATTCCGAAAATGAAGATCGAACTGGTATGACTGTAAAGTTAATGGAAGGTGGTAAAATAGCTGTCACAGACGATGATACTTCACCGAATGATATTATTGGCGTAATATCAGTTATATATGGATTTTTGGGTAACAATCATTGGGACGAGTGGGTTGGTAAATATCTTAAAGATAGTTTGGGGCGAGCAGTTACAGAGACCGTGGATATGGTAACATGGCGAGATGAAGATGATAAGGAACTGACATTCACAATCAACACTATACCCGATGATCTCGAAGTTCCAGAAACCGCTACTTACTACCAAGATACTGGTGTACCAAAATTAAACCCAAAATATGATGAAACGTTAGAATATACAGAAAGAGGTAAACGAAAAGAATGGGGAGCCGTCGGATTAGTTGGAAGGTTGCGAGTACTTAAAACATACCCCAAATCTTCTCGTTGGGTAAAGCTGCAAGACATCGATAGTCAGGTTGAAGAATATTTAGCCGTTTAAAGTTGTATGGAAAAACGATTTAAAAGAATACTGACATTTAGTACTAGTGACGCAGCCGATACGAGGTCATGGGTGTGCCGTTTCTGTTTTCTCACCTCACTAGGAAGAATCCAAAATTAGTATCTACGTCTACCAAATATAAAAACCCCTCTGTTGTGTGTTTAGACTACAACTGCGTCATCCATTTCTGCAACTCCGAACTCAAAAAACAATGGGAATGGGTTGATGATCATGGAAGTGGTCAGTCAAACTACGAGGAAGAACTGATTAATCGTTGTGAAACCTACATCGATCTGATCGTCGATCAATTCGATTCGGTCGACGAATTGTTCATTTCAATAGACGGAGTACCTCCTCAAACAAAGATTGTGCAACAACGTCGTCGCCGGTATCTCTCGATTTTTATGCGATCTAAGCTTGGAAATACAAAGGACTGGGATACTAATGCAATTAGTCCCGGAACGGAATTCATGAAAAAATTGAACAAACGATTGTCCTCGTACGCACATTCCATAGTCGGAAAAGTGAGATTTAGCAGCAGTGAAGAGCCAGGTGAAGGCGAAACAAAGATATTCGATTACTTGGCGGCAACTGAATTTTCAAATGGAATATTCGTATATGGCCTTGATGCGGATCTGATCATGCTCAGTCTACTTTTAAAGAAAAAAAACGTCTTTCTGATGAGAGAGTCGAAGTTCTTTCATGATAATGTTATCGAGCCGTATATATATCTTGACATTGGACTGCTTTCGAACGACATAGTCGTGTACATGAAAGATATGCTTGATTCTGACTGTCTCATCGAAAACTACATAGAAAGCTATGTACTCGCATCTATGCTTGTTGGAAATGATTTCGTTCCCGCGCTCTCGTATTTGAGAATTCGTTCACATTCAATCGAACACATATTGAAAACGTTCTCATCAGTTCTCAAATTTCAACAAGGCCGGTCTGAATTGATTTACTATCAACTAGGAACATGGAAGATAAATTGGAATGTTTTTCTGCCACTGTTGACTTCGCTGTCTTCAGTAGAAGATGCGCAATATCGGAAAATGCACAATCAGTATTTCGCAAACAACCGCGCGTTTACCACAGAAGAAGATGTACTCAATTTTTACGGCATCACGAATAAACCTAAAACTGACGTCATAAATCCAAACAAAGATGGTTGGAGGAATAGATATTATCAAACACTCTTTGGAAATGAACGCATTGAAAACATCTGTAAAAATTATATCGAAGGGCTGATTTGGAACGTAGATTACTACATGAACAAATCAATCTCTACCAAGTGGTTTTACAAGTATGATTATGCCCCGACGCTATTTGATTTGTCGAATTATGTCACTTTGACTTCAGATTTAGACCAGTTGAAACCACTTTCTGAACAAAAGTACCTTCCACCGAATCAACATCTGGTCAGCATTCTACCTGTACAGTCACATCACATGTTAAGTGTTGATGATAGAAAAATGACACGTGATATCGAAAATGTGCGATATTTCCCATCGGAATACCGTATTCAGACGTACTTGAAAACGTTTTTGCACGAGTGTTCCCCTAGTATTCCTGTCATGAAGATGTATTTGAAGTTCACGTGAAATTCACCTCAGCTCTTTCTTGAGTGATTCGCAATTGGCTTAACTTGTTATCGAAAATGTTATAATAAATCATTTTGTTTTGGTCGACGATCTTTTCCTTTCTGCACAATTTATAGTCATATAGCTTTAAAAATTGCGACAGGATGGTGATCGTACGCTTTATTGTTATAGACGACAGGTAAATGCGAGATTTGCATGGTAGGTAGTAAATAATCAACTCGGGTATCAAATCCTCCAACTTTGTCACCGTATTAATATTGATCAGGTCGACTTTACTAAATTCCGTGCTGTCATCGATTGATTCTAACCCGAAACATCGAACAAGTGTTGTCATGAAATCAATGTTCGGTTTTTCAGTAAAAAGTTGGAAATACTTCATCGCACACGTTACGTAATATGTAATATGTACGAAGATAAAAGCATTTAAAAAATTGTTCTTAAAATACTTTTATGTATGGGATTCAAACGCACCACCTAAAGTCCTTACCATTACTAACAGATGCCGATGTTTTTAAAGAAATCGACAACATATTCACATTCGATATGTTCGTCGAAAACTTCTTTCAAGACGAACCATCGTGGATCGTAAAAACACCACACTCATAATCATAAAACGTATATACCTAAACTGTTTTTCAATTCATATACTCACACATTTCATACAACATTTTATAGGCATTCTCTTGTATACGTCCCTCCTGAGCTCATTAGCTCTTTATAATTATTTGTATTCATCTTGAGCCGATCGACAAAATACGTACCAAACGTAAACAGTGATCCCGCCAGAATCCAGTTCACGTACCCTGTATCTCTCTTCATCAATATTAATTGCGCCTTTATCCTATCGTTCTGCTTACTATACTTCTCAAGTAAGGCTTTCTCGACAGTAAGATCAATAGGTGCCATTGGCATTCCTACTTGCATTCCCATTCCCATATTTCCCATCCCCATCCCCATCCCCATATTTCCCATCCCCACCCCCATTGGTGCCAGTCCAACTCCGGATGCTGCCGAATTAGCCCCACCCAGTTGACCACCTGTAGAACCTTCACCTTCCACATTCCATGTGTCGAATATACGGAATGCATTATGAAATATATACTTCCTGTCGACCATCCCCCTGGCTATTTCTACGAATTGTTCTGGCCCAGTAACGCCCTTCAGTTTATCAGTACTATCTTTTTCTTTGAATATACCTTTGTCGTCACTCATTTTTTTTTTTAAAAAGTCGAACCGGTCATCTTCCTTTAAAAACTCTTTCAGCTTTTTCGTGAACTTGTCTTCCTTGTCAACATCCCATCCTTTACGATTGTTGTCTGGGTAAGCTCGTCTCCATGATCTATAAATGTCATTATACTGTTTCGATGTTTTTGACTCGATTTCTTCTTTTATTTCGTCTCTTGTTATTTTTTCCACATCCTTATCGCCCATTTCGTTCATGGATTCTTCCAACTTTAAAAGTTCGTTCAACTTTTTGGTATTATTCTGCCGCCCGCTGATACCTGTCCCAGTGTACGCCGCATAGACAATCGCTATGCATAACACGAGAATTAAACCATTGGTCATCATTTCCACAGCGGGAAAAGGAGTGCTCTTGACACTACCCTTGACTAAATTACATTGCTCATATGATTCAATCGTTTTTAACAACTGCGTGTACAACAACTTACAAGCCTTCGTATTCCTTTTAGTTTCTTTGAAATCGAAGAAATACCTTTCCAATTTCTCCAATTCCCTTTCAAATATCTCCGTGTTCGTAACGGTCGTTACCTTGTCATAATTGATATCTGTCTTGTATTTGGTCAAGTAACTGTAAGCGAATTCAAATAGAACGTTCCAAGTAGTTATCACACCGACCATAGGAATCACCAAGGTAGTCAATTGTTTCGACAGGGGTTCCGGTTCCACCGATTTCAAAGCCGATTTATCAGTTTCGTTTTGTTCGTTTTGTTCTTTCTGTTCTTTTTGACCGTCACCTCCTCTCCCGAACTGATTTGGTGCAGTCACGAATGATCCAGTCACGGAGGATGATCCAGGTGAAGACGTACCCTTCGAACTACCTATACCATTGATGCCTTTCATACCTTTCATACCTTTCATACCATTGATACCTTTCATCCCTTGCGAACCCAGCTTCGAAGCACCTTCACTCAGCCCCGATAAACCTTTACCCATTCCCTGTTTCGTACTTTTCGCCATTGCGTTCAACGTTTCATAGTTGTCCTTTTTGTCGATGAGGTCATAGAAGGCAATCAAGATTATTACGAGCGACGCCCACTTCAAATTGGTCACAGCCCTTTCGTACGTCTCCGCTATCTGAAACTTTTTCGAATACGATATCTCTTCAGACTTCACGTATTTTCTAAAATTCCGCATAGTAGTGTTGATGTTTCTCACGTATAGAAACAGTCGACCTAGATCATGGTCGTCTAACTGGTTTAACTTGTTTTCAAACTTCAAGAACGATATATATTTACTCATATTCGGATCCACATCATTTAACACATTTTCCTTTATATCCCTCGACACCTTTAATTGATTTAACATCGCCTCCACGAGAAATCTTATATTTGATAGCGCCGTACCGCGATATGTCGCATCACTTTCGAACTCCTCGTCAGACTCTATGTAACTTGTCATAAAGCCCATCACTATAGTCAGGGTTAACTTATATTCAGATGTCACTTCATTGAAATCCTCCTTCACTATTCTGAAAACGTCGTGGAAATAACCACCTTCTGATATATCTTCATTCGTCAGTAAACTGGAGCGTATCCTCGCTTGAAAATCTTCGTATCTCTTCTCCAAAGTTAAAACATTCTTCTTTCTTGATTGTATCTTCGTCAAAAACGTCGTTAAAGTCACCTCCACGTCGATGAAATCGCCTTTATACGATAAAACCCCATTCATTTTTAACTTGTCTTTGACTTCAAGAAAATATTCGACGTGTTTGTCTCCGTATTCTAAGTTGTCGAGATTCATGAACGCATCTTCGACATATTTGGTGTTCGAAGAATTGAAGTATGGTACGGTGTCGATCGAGAAAATCAAATCAACGATTTCGAGATATTCAGGCAAATACTCGGTTTTCACTTCATTCATTATTTCGATCATATTTCGTAGGCCCTTCTTCATGGCATCGTTATCCATGGACTTATTGGGATCTGGTAAGACCTTCAGAAATGATTTGAACAATTCATCCGTGAGAAATTTGTCATAAGTACCAGACGAAGCCGGCGTATCGTATTTATAATTCTTTTTCTGGACGGCCTTCCTCCTTTCTTTCGCACTACGACCGTCTTTAAAGAGTTTCATACCCCTGTTGTAAAGAAAAACGCGGTAAACGTACTCTAACGCATCATTATCAGCTGTGTAGTTCACGTCAAAATTAGCTTCCCTTAACATGAATTTCGTTTGCTTTTCTATGAATTTGTTGATGGAATTGACCGCTGCTTTGTACTCTGATTTCGCGGCAATGAAAACATTGTTCACGTACTTGTCTTCATAAATTTTGTACATCGCGTCCAAAATTTCCTTCTTGCAGTTCGCATCATTCTGTGACTTCTTGTAGCAAAGCAGCTTTTCATAAAATAGCCTCGTGTTCGTTATTATTCCAGCAAGCGCTGAACACACCCCCGAATCTAAATCACCGTCTGTATACTTGATTTTACAATAAGTATTATAATCCCCCATCAATCTGAAAATTAACACCGCGTATGTCACTTGCGAAATGAACCCGATGTTGTATAATTCCGCCTCTATCGCGCCTTTTTCCTCGTCAATCAATGTTTGGACATAAAAGAACGCCATCACAGCTATGTACACTGCGTACATTACAACCATACTCTTGCCCCATTTAGATGCCATACCCAACGACTCTTTCTTTCCATTCATCCCATCTAGACTTTCGCCAAGACGATCTAAGGATTCTTCTAATTCCGCAACGTTGTTCCACACAACGGGTCTCGGATCATTTGGAAATAAGAATTCATCCATCTTATTGCAAACTTCATTCAACATTTCCAAATCACTAGCGTCCTTGACGCCTATGGCTCGGAATCGAGATTTCTGCATGTTGCTCTTAAATTTGAAATGTGGATGAGGCTTATTTCTAGCTGCTCTATATGCTATTATATATCCTATGTCGTTGTCTAGAATTTGTCGATATCCCCTATTCGTGTCTTTCATCACTTCTACAAATAGGAGTTCGTCGCAAATGTAATTGATCTCGTCTGATATTACATTTAGTTCTAGATCGCTCAATTTCGGGGTGGCCCCACAATTCAACATTATGGACTTACTTCTTGATTCCCAATCATCTTCTTGTTCACTATCGTCAACACTCATTGATCATTAAATATATGTCCGAAAAAAAAACTGCAAAATTCACTCTATCAATTCGTTGTTTATATGAAATCGGACGTCTCTAAGATCGGTTTGTTCTAAAGCGAGTTCGCAAAGTTCAGACATGGCGTCACACGGTGTCACTACATTACATATCGTGTATTTATTCGCCTTATGCAACTGTATGTCATCCAATAGGACAGGTATTTCATTTATATAGTCGTACAACGCATGTACGTCTTTCGTAAGGATTCTGAACTGATAACGGTGAAACAGAGAGTTCGTGACGCTCGGTATATTCTGAATGAATAAATTCGGAGTAGATCGCAACGATCGGATGAGCAAAACCCACCAGTGAATGTAGATATAAAATACGAAACTGTACATATCGATATCGACCGCCTCGTAATGATTTAATATCGGATGACATTCTTAAATACTTTTGTTTAGAACTTCTTGTAAAAGCATTTAAAAAGAAATCGCATAAGTTAAAAGAACTGACATAGAACAAATGACTATTTACTCGGAATTGTCCTTCGAAAATGATGTGAAAACCATCGTTGGGGTACAATTCTCCATTTTGGATGCTACAGCCATCGAAAGAATGTCCGTGTGTGAAATCACTTCCACCGATACATACTCCGGTAGTGAACCGATCATAGGTGGTCTGTTCGACAGTCGCATGGGTGTTATTGAAAATGATAAAATTTGTAAGGTATGTATGCAGAAAAATGCTTTCTGTCCCGGTCATTTCGGACATATTAAGCTCGCGAAACCGGTTTTCCACAGCCAATTCTTCGAAACTGTGCGGAAAATCCTCAGATGTGTATGTTATCGGTGTTCGGCTTTACTTATCGATCCAGAAGACCCCGAAATTTGCAAAATCATAAACAAAAAAATCAACCGTCAGAAAAAGTTTGATTTGATCTACAAATTATCTAGTGGGAAATTTAAAACATGTGGTTCTTCGAACACACTCAACGGCTGTGGAGCAAAACAGCCACACAAAGTTCAAAAGGAAAATATCGGTAGAATCATCATGTCGTGGAACGATAAAGATATCGTCAATACTGAAGAAAATGAGAAAGAAAAAAAAGTCGAATTCCTCGCAGAAGACGTGCTCAACATTTTGAAAAGAGTCTCCGACCAAGATGGTAGAATATTGGGCTTCTCACCTGAAATCACACGACTCGAATCTCTCATTTGCACTGTGTTCCCTGTCCCACCTCCTTCGGTCAGACCTTCTGTCAAAAACGATACCGGTCAGCGCTGTGAAGATGATCTCACTCACAAATTGTGCGACATTGTTAAGACTAACAATACTCTGAAGCAAAAAATCGCAAGTGGTTCCACTAAAGAAACCATTGACACTTGGGTCAAGCTTGTCCAATATCACGTGTCAACGTTCGTTGATAATCAGCTCCCGGGGGTCGCACCCGCGAAACAAAGAACTGGCAGACCTCTGCGTTCCGTCACGGAACGTCTCAAATCTAAGGAAGGCCGAATTAGAGGTAATCTCATGGGAAAAAGAGTAGACTTCTCCGCTCGCTCCGTCATCACACCTGATCCTAATATATCCATCGACGAAGTCGGCGTACCTATGAAAATCGCAATGAATTTGACTTTCCCAGAGACTGTTAACAAATTTAACTTCGATAAACTTAAAAAATTGATCGCTAACGGACCAGACGCATATCCGGGTGCGAAATACATCAAGAAATTCCCCGATTATCGCACTGTCAGGATCAATGCTAGAAACTCTCAAGAAATTCAAAATATTCAAGATGGTGATATCGTAGAGAGACACCTGTTAGACGGTGACTATGTGCTATTTAACAGACAACCGTCACTTCACAAGATGAGTATGATGTCCCACAGAGTTCGGGTCATGCAAGGCGACACTTTTAGACTGAATGTGTGCTGTACACCAAGTTACAACGCTGACTATGACGGAGACGAAATGAACATGCACGTTCCACAATCCGCACAGACTGAAAACGAGTTACGACAGCTCGCCAGTGTCCCAACTCAAATCATGAGTCCAAAAGATTCATCCCCAATCATCTCTATCGTACAAGATATCACATTAGGGGTTTACAAATTGACTCATGACGATACATTTTTGACCCAAAAACAAACAATGAATATACTCTCTAATAACAGCAAGTTCAACGGTAAACTCCCCGACGATACTCACAGTAAGGGTCAAATGAATATGATTTCCGGTAAAGATATACTCTCTACCATAATTCCACCAACCGTATCTACTGAAGTTAAAAGCGGTGACCTCAAAACCGCTCGAATCATCAATGGTCGTATCACCAAAGACAGTGGACAATTAAACAAAGATACCTTTCAAAAAATGTCCACGGGAATCGTACACTCCGTGTTTAACGACATCGGCGCGGAAGAAACAACCGCTCTTTTTGATAACACCCAGAGATTGATATGTGACTTCCTCGTTTACAATGGATTCAGTGTCGGTGTTTCTGATCTGATGCTCTGTGATAAAACTAAAAAACATATCGATGAATGTTTGAAACAAATGATTGAAAAAACCAACGACTACTCCAAAACAGTCGAAAATAACCAAATCGAAAATAAAACTATGCTCACTAACGAACAACGCTTCGAAAGTCATATTAGCAGTATCACAAGCAACACAAATAACTCCATTCAAAAAGCTGTTCTAGATGATCCAAGTATAAAATCAAGTGACAACAGAATGTTGAACATGATTAACTCTAAATCTAAGGGAAACATCATCAATGTCTTACAGATGATGGGTGTCGTCGGCCAATGCTCGGTCGAAGGTAAAAGAATTAACTACGGATTCGACGATCGCACACTGCCTCACTTCCAAAAATACGACGACAGTCCCGAGGCAAGAGGCTTCGTAAAACACTCATTTATCGATGGCCTGAACCCTCAGGAATTCTTCTTCCACGCCATGGGTGGGCGCGAAGGTTTAATTGACACAGCTGTGAAAAGTGTTGCAGGTGACACCGACATCATCGTGCTTGAAAATGGCAAAATTAGAGATGTTAAAATTGGGGATTGGATCGACAACTTCATGGAGATACACCATACCGATATTGAATACAATGAAAAACGCCCGGATTTTGAATTCCTTGACATTAAAGATAAGTGCCAAGTCTTCATCCCAACTGGAGATTCGCAAGGTAACAATTCATGGGGACTACTCACAGCAGTTACTCGTCATGATCCCACAGACATCGTATACGATATCAAAACGTCAGGCGGACGCACTGTGACTGTCGCAGACAGCGAATCGCTACTGATTTGGGACGTATCAAAAGGCCAATTCCTAAAGAAACATTCAAGCCTCGTCAAAGAAGGTGATTTTACACCAGTTTGCATGAATCTTCCGGCTCCTCCTACAATTGTAAAATCAATTGACATGAGTCAATATTTCCCGAAGAAAGATTATGTACATGGTACGGAATTTTGGAAATGCGTTGAACTCATGCACGAGGCACAGGGAGACAAGTATTTCATTCCCAAAGGTTGGTTCGAAGAAAACAATGGCCAAACTTTTATAATTCCTTACTCTAAGAAAGCCAGTGTTCAGAGAACTATAGTTAGATCAAACACTGACAACATCCAGGAAGGTTGCATATATCCTTACCATGCTAAGCGCGAAGGATCTCACATGCCTGATAATTTTGAGCTCGACTATGACAATGGGGTTTTCATCGGTCTTTACCTCGCAGACGGTTGCATCCACGAGTCATCAGGTACCATATCAATTACTAAAAATGACGAATCAGTACAGGACTTCGTCGAAAAATGGTTCGATAGATACAATATAACACATCGTATCGACAAAAGAACAAATAAGATTGGGGTGACTACAAGTACAATTGGTAGCTCTACGTTATTTGCAAGGTTTTTCAAAGAAGTCGTAGGCCATCTTTCCAAGAATAAACATGTTCCTGATGTGGCATATCAGGCACCATTAGAATTCGTACGAGGACTTCTCAGTGGATATTTTTCTGGAGATGGACACATCGGAGATTCTTCCAAAGCTGGTTATATCGAATGCACTTCTACTTCAAAATCATTGATTGAAGGTATTCAACTATTACTGAATCGCTTCGGAATTTTCACCAAAATTTATGTGAAGCAACTGAAACAGAATAATGTTGGCACTGTTGACATATCTCCGACATACAATCTGTCAATACGCGCTCAATGGGGTGACGTGTTTGCAAGAGAAATTCAACTCATACACAGAGAGAAGCAATTCAAATTACAAAACGCTGTATTCACAGACAAACATCGAAACTTTGATTCCGTCAGAGATGCGGTAATGGACGAAATCGTGAGTATTACGAGAAAATCAGGTTTCGAAGTATGTGACAAGATGTATGACGTCACAGTACCATCGACGTTGAATTTTATGTCGAGAGGGGGTATTAACCTTCGGGATACTTCCGAGACCGGATATTTGCAAAGAAAACTTGTTAAAGCTATGGAAGACGCCAAAATACATTACGACATGTCTGTGCGCAACGCCAGCGGCCAAATCGTCAGTTTCATGTATGGTGACGATGGAATGGATTCGACAAAACTTGAAAAACAATTCATTCCATTTCTCAGATGTGATGACGTTCTGGATTTGAAAAACATGTATCTGGTTGATTCTTACCTCAAGTTTAAGGACTACATCGTACCGAGCGTATTGACCGCAGCTGCTAAAAATAACAAACAGCCCATGCTCGACTATCGACGTGATATGAATAAGAAATTGTTCGATTACTTTTCACAAGTGACGAAAGATCGACGTTTCGTTATCGAAAAAATTCTCGGCTTTTCTGGGGCATCTAATATCTCCTACCCGGTGGCATTTAAAAGATTGATTGAATCCGCCGCAACAATCCATCAACTCGATGATATGAAACTCAAGGATCTGAAAGTCGATCTGACCCCAGAGTACGTATTTGATCAAATTGAAAAACTGGGCAAAAACATGGTACACAAATTTAACAAGTGCAACAAAGTTTTTAAAATTCTATTGAGAGCATTCTTGAATCCAAAAGATCTTATTATTAACAGGAGATTTACAAAAGCCGCTTTTGATTTGCTTTGCGGAAACATACATATACAATTTCAAAAAGCTATCGCCGACCCTTCGGAGATGGTAGGCGTTGTCGCGGCGCAGTCAATCGGAGAACCGACCACGCAATTGACTCTGAACACTTTTCATCTCTCAGGAGTCGCGTCCGCGTCAAAGGCGGTCAGAGGTGTGCCGAGAATCAAAGAACTGTTGAGCATTTCCAAAAATATTAAGTCGCCTATGCTGAAAATATACTTGACCGGTACTAATAAAATGAAGGAAAACGCTTCAAATGCACAAAGACGTATTCAGACTTTGAAATTGTCGCGCTTCATTCAGTCCATAGTTTTACGTTATGAAGAAGAACTTCCACCAGATTGGGTCGAAAAAGCCGATCAATATGATTTGAAGGGAGGGCGCATCGAATCTTACAATAACTCGAAATCGAAATGGGTATTGCATATCGAATTGGATGCAGCAGAAATGATTTTCCAACATGTCAGCACCGAAAAAATTTCCATGATACTTGATGGCACATACAACGATAAAGTCGCGCATGTGCATAGCAACATCACGATTCCCTCTGTGCCTGTGATCTACAAAATTAAAATTATTCCAGATGAAGGCGATGATGTCATATCGGATCTCAAGGCTGTCGAACAAGATATTTCCAATCTTGTCATTTCTGGTATAACCAGTATACATAACGTGGTCGTCGAGGAAGACGTCGTCCAAAAAAAAATCGATGTTCTTAATGAAATGGTCGTAGAAGACGCGGATGACTCGGAAAACCCGGCGCCAAATATGCTTATAACTGAAGGTACGAATCTCAGAGACGTACTCGGTCTACACGAATTCGTCGATCAAAAAAGAACAATCTCAAATGATATTTATGAAATATACGAATTGCTCGGAATAGAAGCTGCGAGACAAGCCCTTTTCAACGAAATCTATGAAATTTTTGGGGGTAATGGGAACGTGAATCAAAGACATGTCTCGTTGCTCGTCGATACCATGACTTGCAAGGGTCAGCTTCTCTCTATAGATAGACACGGGATCAATCGAAGCGACATCGGGCCTCTGGCAAAATGCAGCTTTGAAGAAACAGCTGATATACTCATCAAATCTGGGATTTTCGGAGATCACGACAAGGTTCAAGGGGTAGCCGCAAATGTGATCGTCGGGCAAGTTTGTAAAGCAGGCACGGGGGATAGCGCGATACTTATGGATCACGAGTTGATCAGCAAGGCGAATCTGACATCGATTCACTCGTATCAAACATCCGCGGACATGAGATGCGAGACGCTTCAAGATATATTAGAAGAAGATCCATTCGAATTCAGCAGCGAAGAAGGTTCTGACTCAGATGACGATGTTGCGATGGGAAACTTGAATTGGAAGCAAGATTGATGAACTAAAACATTGTCATAACACCTTCATTTCTCTTTGCGTTTAATCGGCTTTTCTTCGGACGGGTCCAATAAGACAACTCTCGAAACAGAAATAGATGCCGTCATAAATGGCTAATTTTTTTTTTGAAATTAACTTTGCGAATATATTCTAAATAATCTTCCATTGAATGATTACCTACTCGACAACCAACGGGGTTATACAAAGGTACTTTGAAATTCATTAAGGTATCTTTTAAATTACCTGCGAAATGTATTCCCCCTGATACGTGTTTAAATCTACCCGGGAGTGGCGTAAACGATACTGGGTCTTTTAATCTGACGCATCGATATGATTTGTCTATTATTTCATTGAATAAGTTTGTAAATCGAGTTGAACCGACTCTTGGTGACCCAAAAGTTATGCACGAAGTAGGTAAATCATATGTCAATTTCATATCCAAAGCACAAACTGTTGACACTGCTCCAAATAATGAATGGCCACAACAAATGATTTCGTTTATTTCTTGTTTCTCAATTTTATCTTCAACAATTTCATGAATTCTTTCACGAATTGAGTTGTAAGATTTAACAAAGCCAGCATGTACCAATATATTTTTAAGATATGGGACATATGTTCTCCAAAGACGAAAATCCATCATCCAATCTGTTACTGATGTTGTTCCTTGTCCTGTAATGATCAATTTTCGATCTTGTATTGATATAAAAGATTGAGTATCAGTATCAAGATCTTCTATATATATCCCGTCAACTGTTTTGTAGTATGCATTTAGAGCAAAACCTGCGCACAACTCTATCAAATCAGTGTCGCAAGTATTTGGGTCACCTTTCATGCTAGGTCTTATAATATAGCAATATTTAATGCTTGCGAGACCTTCATTTCTCTTTGCGTTCAATCGCGTACAACTCTTTCGCAGAAAAACATGCGACTATTTCAAATTAATGTGCGGCATCACGTTCATCCATAGTGAGAATCTTAGTCGAGT
>Ga0114995_10000358_pt1 | contig 31347 bp, 41 predicted proteins | sample ArcticOcean_MG_C_11_FD_87038 | JGI IMG/M metagenome (GOLD analysis project Ga0114995, IMG submission 87038) | Marine microbial communities from western Arctic Ocean - ArcticOcean_MG_CB2_154 | ecosystem: Environmental > Aquatic > Marine > Oceanic | place: Arctic Ocean: Canada Basin | collected... | reverse complement strand
CAAGGTTTTTCTGGCTCAAACGGACAGTCTAGTAGCAACCCATATTCTGGAGGTGGCGGCGGCGGTGCAGGTGCAAATGCAAGCACTTACAATTCAAACGGCGGTGGCAATGGTGGTGTTGGAATTGGAACCTATTCTACATGGGCTTCCAGTACAACTACGGGAGTTAGCGGTTACTATGCTGGCGGCGGTGGCGGCGGAGGTGGCTTAGATAGCGGGTCTGGTGGCGGTGGCTCAGGTGGTTCTGGAGGTGGCGGAAATGGTAATCAAAGAAATGGTTCTACAGCCCCTACATCAGGTGCAGCAAATACAGGTAGTGGTGGTGGAGGAGAGGGTTACGGTTCTTCATTTGCAAGTGGCAACGGCGGCTCAGGCATCGTAATTATCCGTTACTTAACGTAGGAGAATAGAAAATGGCACATTATGCAAAAGTAAACGGCGGCATCGTCGAGCAAGTCATAGTTGCAGAGGCTGAGTTCTTCGATACATTCGTAGATAGCTCGGCTGGTACGTGGCTGCAAACTAGCTACAACACTTTAGGCGGCGTACACTCAGACGGTGGCACACCTCTACGTAAGAACTATGCTGGCATTGGCTCAATATACGATGCAACACGGGATGCCTTCTATGAGCCTCAGCCAGATAAAGGCTGGGTTCTGAATGAAGACACATGCATCTGGGAAGCACCATGAGCACACTATGGCTACTCTAACTGAAATCAGAGAGGCTGCAGAAACAAGCTTAATAACTTTCATTAGGCTTGTAGCTCCTCAACGAGTACTAGGTAACTGCCACGAAGATGTGTGCAAGTGGTGGACTAGGCAAGAAGCTAAGACCCATCAGTTGCTTCTGTTTCCTCGTGACCACGGCAAGTCAGCTATGGTAGCCTACAGGGTTGCATGGGAGTTAACTAAGAACCCTAGCCTACGGGTGCTGTACATTTCAGCTACCTCCAACCTAGCCCAGAAGCAGCTATCGTTTATCAAGAACATCTTTGAGTCAGACATACACCAGAAGTATTGGCCTCAACACTTAAACAAGGATGAGAGTAAACGAGAGAAGTGGACTACATCTGAGATTGCCTTAGACCACCCAGACCGTAAGAAAGAATCTATACGTGACCCATCAATCTTTACTGGTGGACTTACTACTTCCCTTACAGGTATGCACTGTGACATTGCAGTACTAGATGATGTTGTTGTGTTTGAGAATGCTTACACTAACGAGGGACGTAACAAAGTTAAATCTCAGTACTCCCTGTTATCCTCTATAGAGGGCAGTGAGGCACAGGAGTGGGTAGTCGGTACACGTTACCACCCGAAAGACCTTTACAGTGATCTAATGGGCATGGAGGAAGACCTGTACTCAGATGATGGTGAGCTAGAAGGTAAGGCAGAAATCTATGAAGTAATGGAGAGGGCTGTAGAGGATGATGGTGACGGTACTGGTGACTTTCTTTGGCCCCGTCAGCTACGTAGAGATGGTAAGTACTTTGGGTTTAACATTAAAATCTTAGCTAAGAAACGTGGACAGTACTTAGACAGAGTTCAGTTTCGTGCTCAGTACTACAATGACCCTACTGATCCTGACACTCAGCCTATAGCCTATGAGAAGTTTCAGTACTATGAACGTAAGCATATGACTAGAGACAACGGACAGTGGCATTATCTAGGACGTAAATTAAATGTTAGTGCAGCTGTGGACTTTGCTTACTCTGTCAGTAAACGTGCCGACTACACTGCCATCATCGTCATTGGAGTGGACTCTGAAAATAACGTATATGTTTTAGACATAGATCGTTTTAAGACAGATAAGATTTCTGAATACTTCAGGCACATACTTGACTTGTTAAACCGTTGGGACTTCAGGAAGCTAAGAGCAGAGTGTACAGCTGCTCAGTCAGCCATCGTATCTGAACTTAAAGATAACTACATCAAGCCTAACGGTCTAGCATTAAAGATTGATGAGCACAGACCTAACCGTCACCAAGGTTCTAAAGAGGAACGTATTGCAGCAATCCTTGAACCACGTTACGACAACTTACAGGTGTATCACTACCGTGGCGGCAACTGTCAAGTCTTAGAGGAAGAGCTAGTCTCTTACAACCCAGCCCACGATGACTGCAAGGACTGTTTAGCAGCTGCTGTTGAGGTAGCTATCAAGCCAAGTGTGTCAGTAAGAAGAACCCAAGGTCAAGAAAACAATGTAGTATTTCACCCTAAGTTTGGTGGTGTTGCATTTTAGCACTTGACAATAAAATTACATTGTGATATTATTATCACATAAGCTAAGTCTTAGGAGTCGAAATGGCTGGTACTACAATAGATATTGAAAGCATAATTGATCCTCACGCCTTGGCTGTTGAGATTGCTAGTCGTTGGACTGATTGGAACAATGCTCGTTCAGGTAAAATTAAAGAATGGAAAGAGCTTCGTAACTACGTTTATGCAACGGACACTCGTACAACAAGTACTAATGGTTTGCCTTGGTCTAACTCTACCACTACTCCAAAGCTCACACAGATTTCTGACAACTTACATGCTAACTACTTTTCAGCTTTGTTTCCTCAAAAGAAATGGATGAAGTTTGAAGCAGAAGATAATGAGGGTAACACTAAGTTTAAACGTAATGTTATCCAAGCATACATGGAAAACAAAGTACGTCAGTCTGACTTTATTAACACAACAAGTAAACTTATAAACGACTACATACAGTACGGTAATTGTTTTGCAACTGTTGAGTGGGTTAACAACTACATTGATAACGATGTTGGAGAACGTATTGTAAACTACGTAGGGCCAAAGATGGTTCGTATCTCTCCCTTTGATATTTGTTTTAATCCAATAGCAGCTGATTTTTCTGACTCTCCTAAGATTGTTCGTTCAGTTGTAACTCTTGGAGAAATTCAACGTAAGGTAGAACAGACTGTAGACAACGAGTACATGAGAGGTGTATTCGATAAGATGGTTGGTAACCGTGGTTCAGCTAAAGGTAATGACATTGACTTAAACAAATCAGATGGGTTTGTTGCAGATGGTTTCTCTTCTCTAACAGAATACTTTGAATCAGACTATGTTGAACTGTTAACATTCTACGGAGACATATACGATTCTGAAACAGGAGAGTTTCTTAACAACCGTATTATCACAATTGTTGATCGTTCATACATTCTACAGAACGAACAAAACCCTAGCTGGTTAGGCCGTGATCCTATACAACATGCAGGTTGGAGAGAACGTCCTGACAACTTGTATGCTATGGGGCCACTTGACAATCTAGTTGGAATGCAGTACCGTATTGACCACCTTGAGAATTTAAAGGCTGATGTATTCGATCAGATTGCATATCCCATTCTTAAGATACGTGGAGATGTAGAAGACTTTGACTTTAAACCTAATGCTCGTATCTATCTTGGTGATGAGGGTGACGTAGGTTATTTAGTTCCTGACTCAACTGCACTTAATGCTGACTTTCAAATTAGAGAGTTAGAGGCTAAGATGGAAATGATGGCTGGTGCTCCAAGGGAAGCTATGGGTATTCGTAGTGCAGGTGAGAAGACAGCCTTTGAGGTACAGTCCTTAATGACTGCAGCTGGACGTATCTTCCAACACAAGACTGCTCACTTTGAACGTGTGTTTCTTGAGCCAATACTAAATACTATGCTTGAAGTATCTCGCCGTGAAATGAACTATGCAGATGTTATTAGAGTTCTAAACGATGACTCAGGTTTGTTCTTCTTTAAAGAAATTACAAAAGAAGACATATCAGCTAACGGCAAGATTGTTCCTATTGGGGCAAGACACTTTGCAGAGAGAGCACAACGTCTGCAGAATTTAACAACTATGTACCAGATTAAAGCATCTGATCCTACAGTAGCTGCCCACCTATCAGGTAAAGAGTTTGCTCGTATCTTAGCTGATGAGCTTGGTGAGCCAGCCTTGTTCAGTGAGAATGTTTTAGTTACTGAACAAATGGAAACTCAGAAGGTTGCAACAGATGCACAAGTTGAGTATGAAGCTGAACAAGAAACAGCCATTGAGCTAGGTCTATAATGAAGGCAGCTTGGTTTAAATCTTGTAAGACTAAAAAAGATAAAGAAACGGTAGTTCAATCTATTAGATCAAATAGAGAAAGCCTTGACCGTCTTAAAGAAATTCTAGAGCCTATGCTCAAGGATAGTAACCCTGCTAGTGACTATGACTCCCCTTCGTGGGCATACAAGCAAGCAGATCGTAATGGGTTTAATAGGGCAGTGACCACTGTTCTTGATCTCATCAACTTAGACAAGGAATAACAATGAGTGTATTTTCTGAGGATCAGGTGACCCCTGTATCACAGACTGAACAAGTATCCGCCTTTGGAGAGCCGACCAGTTCTTCAGTCCTAGGTGATCTTGTGGGAGAGGGACGTAAGTTCAATGATGTCGAAGCACTAGCTAAAGGGAAGTTAGAAGCAGATAGTTTTATCGAACAGATGAAACAAGAGAATGCTGCTTTAAAATCTGACCTAGAGAAACAGGCTTATCGACTAGGAGTTGCAGACCAACTGAGAGAAACGGCCTCGGAATCCACCGCCGAACTTTCAGACCCCAATAATAATAACGGTGGCACTTCGAGTACGGCTAACACCCAGCTAAATTCGAGTGAAGCAAACATTGAGAGCCTAGTTGAACAGACCCTGAAGAAACGAGAGCAAGAAGGTTTTGCAAAAAACAACATTGCCCTAGTTGAATCGGAACTTGAAAAGTCCTACGGAACTGAAGCTGCCTCTGCTGTAAGGCAGAAGGCTTCTGAACTTGGGCTACCAATGGCAGAGCTACAAGGTATGGCTGCTAAATCCCCATCTGCATTTATGCAACTTATGGGTAAGCCAGCACCTCAAGCATCTACTTTAATTCAAGGGAGCATTCGTACTGAAGGTTCAACAATGCAAGCATCCTCTACTCAAGACTTCGCCTACTACCAGAAGATGCGTAGAGAAAACTCTAAGCTATACTATAAACCCTCAACCCAACGGCAAATGATGGCTGATGCCGACCGTCTGGGTGACAACTTTATGAAATAAGGAATACGACAATGGCTGGTAATACAGTAGCAACCCTAGCACTAATGAAACGTGCTGAAGTTTGGTCTGCCGAACTTAAAGAAATCTTACGTGACGAACTGCAAGGTATGCAGTATGTGAAGTGGCTCGACAGCTTCCCAGACGGTGATACCTTTAAAATCCCATCCTTGGGTGATGCAACCGTTGCTAACTATACTGAGGACACAAGTGTTGCATACACAGCACTTGACGATGCTCAGTTTACTTTCACAATTACTGAGTACTTGCAGTCTGGTAACTACATCACAAACAAAGCAATGCAAGATGTGTACTATGCAAACGAAGTAATGTCACAGTTCGTACCACTTCAGGAACGTGCTTTGATGGAACGTCTGGAAACAGACATTATGAAACTAAGTTCCGAACAAACAAATGCTAACCCGAACCTTATCAATGGTGTTGCTCACCGTATGGTAGGATCAGGTGGCAGTGGCAAGATTGGTGTAGCTGACTTTGCTAAAGCCCTTCGTGCATTAAAAACTGGTAAGGTTCCACAACGTAACCTCGTTGCTATTGTAGACCCATCAGTTGAGTTTGAACTGAACACACTTTCATCCTTGACAACAGTTGCTAACAACCCAAAGTGGGAAGGTATCGTCAACACAGGTATTGCAACAGGTATGTCCTTCATCGCCAACATCTACGGCTTTGACGTTTATACTTCTAACTACCTTCGTGCCAATGCTGGTGCTGAAACAGTTGGTGGCGTAGTTGCTCCAAACGTAGCTCTCAACAACATGTTCTTCTCTGCTGACCAAGCAGTAGTACCGTTTGTTGGTGCATGGCGTCAGATGCCAACTGTGGACACAGAGTACAACAAAGACTACCAACGTACAGAGTTTGTTACTACTGCACGTTACGGTCTGAAATTGTACCGTCCAGAAAACTTTGTTACTGTACTTACTGCTCCTTTAGCATAGTGACATAAATACAGGGGGAGGGGAGAAATCTCCTCCTTCTACTCTTTTTCACTTGACAACTATTTTACTTGTGTGTATAATAGTCTTAACAAGTCTCCCCCGATAAGGACTAATCACAATGGCTAACGTAGAACACTCTGCACTTACTGGTAGTTCCCTTCACGAACCTAAAGGTACGGCTGCTGCAAGCAGTGGTTCTACTTACGTAGCTAATGGTTCTGGTTCAGGTACGTGGCAACCTATTCATAAACACCTAGCAGTAGCTACAACATTTGATAAAGCATCACCCTATGCTCATTCTCTTGTTACAAGTACAACAGAGACATTCCTTTCTCCAACGGTAGATAGCACAGTCAACGATGGCTTCACCGTAGTTACCTCTCCTAACCTACGTTTAAAGTACACTAATGCAACAGCACTCACAGGCTTTTTAAATCTTACTGTATCTGTTACACAGTCTACTGGCCCAAGCCATGACATTGAGTGGGCTTTGTTTAAGAACGGAACAGAGATTGTAGGATCAAGAGCAATCCGTAGTATATCCACAGGTACTTGGGGTTCTATTACAGTTACAGGTTTAACTGCCCTAGCTGAGAATGACTACATTGAAATTAAAACCAAAGCAAATGCTGATGCTGTTACAGTTAACTATGCATCTCTTTACTTTACAATTATTGGAATGAGTGCATAACATGAAAATGACTCTTCTAGAGATGGTGCAGAACATCTTATCCGACATGGATTCGGAAGAGGTTAACAGCATATCTGATTCAAACGAAGCTGAACAAATCGTACAAGTTATCAAGGCAACATACTTTAATCTTATTGCATCACGGTTTATACCAGAACATGCTCAGATTATTAAACTTAACTCCCTATCACAGTCTGCCCGTCCAACACATTTTATCTTTCCTGTACGTGTAAAGAATATAGAGTTTCTAGATTACAATGTTTCGACTATTGTAGGTGGCGTAAGCTATCGGCGTTTAACGTACTTAGAACCAGATGACTTCTTTTCTATCTCTGATGGGAGAGACAGTGAGTCTGCTAACGTAGTTAAGGTTGAAGACATATCGGCTGGAAGTACACTGCTTATTCGTAACGACTCTATGCCTTCTTACTACACCTCCTTTGATGATGAGCATGTACTGCTAGACAGTTACCTTGCAACCACAGATGCAACACTACAGTCATCTAAGACAAGGGCATACGGTGTAAAATACCCAACCTTTGATTCTTCCTTGGATGGTTTTATACCAGACATTGATGGTACAATGTTTCCCTACTTGTTAGCAGAAGCTAAGTCAACAGCCATGTCCTTGTTTAAATCTGGTTCCGATCCTAAGATAGAACAGGCTGCACGTAGACATAAGAGTTATGTACAGAACGATAAAAATAGACTTAACAGAGGAAGGCCTAAGAACGGTTATGGTAGACGTTAAGATAACACACAGCCCAGACGGATCAGAAATTAAAGTAGAGAGTGAAAAGACTGAGAAGGCTCTACTTGTTTACAAACCTCAAGATGGTTTTAAGTTTCACAAAATTAAATACGAAGGTGGTGGGCCAGTACCAGATGAAATTTCAGGAAGCTACACAGGTATATCAGGTGCTTTAAAAGCATTGCTGGCACACCTTGAAGCTAAGAAGACTACAAAGCATAAAGCAGTTAATGACCGATCAAAAGAACGTAAGGTTAAGAAGGAAGCATTTTTAAATGGTACAGAGTCTGAGCCAAAGAACGGTTAACACATTTGTTAAGGGTCTATTTACAGAGGCTTCTGAACTTACATTTCCAGAGAATGCTTCTGTTGATGAGTTGAACTGTTCTTTAAGTCGTGACGGTACTAGACGTAGACGTAAAGCAGTAGCATATGAGACTGCTAATGTCCTTAGTTCTTTTACTACAACAACAACAGACTTAATAAGAACAGTAGATTGGTTTAACGTAGGTGGCAATGCTAACTTAGAATTTCTTGTGGTTCAGGTAGGAGCCTCCTTACGGTTCTATGAAAAGTCTACCGACCCTTTATCGGCTAACTTAAAAAGTTTTACTATAAATTTAAACACCTATACAGCAAGTAATAACTTATCTGTAGAAGAAAGCTCTATACAAGTTGCTTCACTTAACGGTGCTTTGATTATAGCATCTCCCGCCATTAACACTATTTATGTTGAGTACGTTACATCAAGTGATAGTGTCACCGTCAATCAAATCTCTTTTAGAATTAGAGACTTTGAGTGGCAAGGTTCTGGCAGTGATCTAACTAGTGGTTACTTCAGCACAGGGTCTACAAGTGGTACAAGAGGATACGATGCTGCAAATGTAGGATGGGGGCAAGGCGGTGGCCCAGCCTATACTGGTCTAGCTCTCACCCACCCTTGGTACAGCGGTAAAGATGCAGATGGCAACTACAGTGCAGCTGAGTGGGCTAAGGTATACACTGGTACTACCCTTGCATCTAATGGTCACTTTATTCTTGATGTGTTTAACAAAACACGGTCTGGGATAGCTACGGTAGTAGAGCCAGCTAGGTTTCGTACAGTTGCAGCTTACTCTGGAAGGGTTTTCTTTTCTGGTCTTGATTCTGCAGACAACGGTGGTAAGGTTTTCTTTTCTAATCTAATAGAAAGGTTTTCTGAGCTAGGTAATTGTTTTCAGAAGTTTGACCCTACATCAGAAAACCTTAGTGACCTACTAGACACTGATGGCGGTGTAGTTAACATTCCAGATGCACATAATATTCGTATGCTTCACGTACTAGGAGCCTCTCTAATTGTAATAGCTGAGAACGGAGTGTGGGCAGTATCAGGTGTTGATAACGTTTTTCGTGCAACTGAGTATGCCATAACACAGATTTCAGATGTTGGTCTAGTAAATGAAAATTCTTTTATAGTAGCTGGTGGGTCACCTTTGTGGTGGGGCAAAACTGGAATCTATACTTTATCTAAAGATGAAATTACTGGTAGCCCTGTAGCTCAAAACGTTTCACTAACTACTATTCAAACCTTTTGGGACAAAATTTCTAATGATAAAAAAGCTAATTGCTTTGCTGAGTACGATCAAATAAACCAAAGGGTGTACTGGTTTTACGGAGAAGACGGTGAAAACATACAGAGCAAATACAATAGGGCTTTAGTTTTAGACGTAGGTTTGCAAGCCTTTTATCCTTGGAAGATTGAAGACTCTAATTCTGCAACACCTTCTTATGTTGTAGGTACCTCTTACTTCTCAGGCCTTGGTGCTACGGTAACAGAGACTTCTATTATAGATGGATCAGACACAATTATTAACGGTTCCGATACTGTTGTAGCAAGTCTTTATAGAGACTACTTGCAAGGTGACACTGAAATTAAATTACTTGTGAGGGATGGAGCTACTGGTAAACTTACGGTAGCTAGGTTTTCAGGAGAAGACTACCTTGATTGGGGAGATTCTAACTACTCTAGTTTTGCAGAAACAGGCTATGACTTTATGGGAAGTCTTTCAGGTAAAAAGAATGCTCCCTTTATTACAACTTATATGAGTGTGACTGAGAAAGGTTTTAAACTTGAGGGAGGAAACTACTTACTGGTTAATCCTTCAAGCTGTTTAATGTCTGTGTTTTGGGACTTAAACCCTAAGGGAAGCATACCTAGGGAGATTTATAAACTAAAGAATCTTCCTGTAGTTGATCCAAGTGACCTTAGTTCTTTTCCGTATAGTAGTTCTTCTGTTGTTACTCGTTCAAAAGTACGGGGCAGGGGTAGAGTTATGAACTTACGGTTCGAGAGTGTACAAGGTAAAGACTTCCATCTAGTAGGATATGAGGTGATTGGTGCAGCTAATTCGAGGCTTTGAAATTAAACAAGAAGATTTTAATAGTGCAAGAGGTGAAGTAGACAATCTTTTTTACAAACATTGGGAAGAGATTGCTTTAAACAAAGATAAAATTAAGTTAAACCCTGATTGGACATTCTATGAAGCAGTGTACAATGCTGGGAATTTAGGGATATACACAGCCAGAAAAGATAAAGCACTTGTAGGTTACTTTATTATAATTGCAAGGCCTCATCCCCACTACAAAGACCACACCTTTGCTGTAAACGATGTGTTGTTCATAGAACCAGAGCACAGAAAAGGTTTACTTGGTTATTTTTTAATTAAGTATGCTGAAAAAGACATGAAGAAAAAAGGTGTGTCTGTTCTTACTATAAATACAAAAGTTAGTAAACCTTTAGATGTTGTTCTAGAAAGACTAGGATTTAAGAACATTGAAAAAGTTTACTCAAAATATCTAGGAGATTAAAATGGGTGTAACAGCAGCAGTAGTAGCAATAGCAGGTACAACCTATGCTGTATCTGAGCAAAACAAGGCTGGTAGGCTGAGTCGTGCAGCAGCAGCTACTCAACAAAAAGCACAGCAAACAAAAGTAGCCCGTGAACGTAGGATAGCAGCTAGGCAGAATGTTTTAAACACTGCAAGAGCACAAGCTAATGCACAGGCCGCTGGTACTCTTCAGTCATCTGGGTACTCAGGAGGTATAGGTGCTTCTCAGTCTCAAGCTGGTGCTAACACTGGTTACGGAACACAAATGAGTGGACTGTCAAGTAGGGCTTCTATCTTTTCGGGTCAGGCTGCTCAAGCAAACGTTAACTCTTCCCTTGGTTTCAAGGTTGCAGGTATGGCTGTTTCAGCTGGAGGAGGGTTTGGCAAGATAAAAACGGATATAAAAGCACTCGGTAATCCTAACAAGTACTTTAGTTAATAGGAAAAGTAAAATGACTGAGTTAACACCTGTCTCTACTCTCATAAAAAACCAAGAGACAATTATGTCTCAAGAAATTGTAGAAGAAAAACCTTTTGATGCTTACTCTCTTAAGGAGGTTAGAAAGTCTATAGATATTTCTGTTGCTACTGATGTTCCAGTAGACATGGTACACCTTTCTAGAACAAATAATGACCACAGCTACGAGGCAGAAGCAAGGAATGTAGCCTTTACTACGTCCAGTTCAGAAGTTATTGAAACTTCTTACTTGGAAGGATTAACAGTAGATAAGACTGCTATCCTAGTTAAAGATGCAGAGATAAAGGCTGCAGACTTTTCATCTATTGGTGACTTTGTTTTGCTCAACGGTCTTATCTTAGACGATGGTTCGATAAACCCTTATGCTGCAAAGGCTATGACTAATCTTACAATGATTGATAAGATGACTCAAGAGTTTATTTTAAATTCAGGCATAGATGAACAATCTACTACTTCTAAGGTATTAGAGTTTATTGACGTTAACATCTTACGTGGTATAACTTTAGGTATCTTTGAAGATATTACATTCCGTACTAACCGTGAAGGTGAGGAAATTAGAAAGGCAGTCACTGGAATGAGTCCTGTCGATTTTAAGGAATGGTTTACAGGATACTTAACTGATCGTCAGGATGAAGGATTTTTTACAAGAGGCTCTGCTTACAATATTTATAATGCTGCCAATGATGCAAGGTACATGGGTGACAACCCTCAAGCTTCCCTGTTTGCTGCCCTTTCAATCTTTGATGCAGTAGGCTACGGTAAGTTAGCAAAGGGTGTTATAAAATCTTCCCTTAGACCGACCTCTAAGCTATCTGAACTGTCTAAAGTTAAAAGGGCAGAAGATGCTATAGCTGTAATGAAGGGTGCTCAAGAAGCAGGTGAAGTTGCAGTCCGTGTTGTAGACGATATAGGTGTACAGGTAGACGGTGTGAGTGCTGGACGTTTACTTCCATCAGACTTAGACCCTGCAGCTGGGCCTCTCTCTCGACCATCTCAAGCAGCTGTAAGGAGAGGAACTACTAAGACAATACTGATGGAAAAGTTAGAATTGTTAAATAGAAAGTTTACCTTTGGGCAGTATGTAGCAAGAGAATCTATTGAAGAAGCAGCTGACATTATCTCTTCAAACATAGCTAAACGTACTAATGATGTAGTGGTAAATACAAGGCGTATCTTTAATCAAGGATCAGATGACTATACTGTTGTTGTTACTCTCGGTAAGGACGGGACAGGGGGTGCATTTAAACGTAAGATGGACGTAGTAGCTATTGCTAATACTGACCCAAGCCTTAAAGTAGTAAAAGCAGATAACGGAAAAGGCTGGTTCTTAGAGTTTGAACAACGAGTAGACATACTAAAACTACCAGAGAAATCCGAAAGATTTGTAAACAATAATATTATTTCAGATGCTGTGTCAAGGGTGTTTGGTGCCTCTACTACACGGGTAGGTGATCGTCTATCTGCCTTGTTTAGTCAAGCAGAGGCTGGTCAAGCTAAGATAGGCCAGCTTACTAAACCTATTCAAAAGACTATTTCAAAACTAAACCAGACAGAAAGTAAAGGCTTAGATAATTTCTTTAGGGAGCTACTTGATGGAGACTTATCTTATCTTCGTAAAGCCCCCGACATGCCTACCTTTGAGGCTGAGTATGCAAAGTTAAATAACTCTTTACCTTCTCAAAAGGTTAAAGATGCCTACTTAGCTATGCTTGAGATAGGAGACACAACTTGGAACATCATGTCAAGCAAACGTTTGAAACGTCTTGTCCAAGAGGATGCTGTATTTGTACAATTTACAGACGAGCTAGGTGGTATTGCTATTCGAGCAGACGGTAAAGTTCCTGATAATGAGTTAGTTCTTAACGTTGCAACAGGTAAGTCTTTACCAGCTGACAAGTTTAAAGATCAGCCAATTTATAAAGTACCTGATATTTTTCTAGATCATCAGTATGTGACAGGTGTACGTAGCACACGTGTCTTAGAAAAAGTAGATGTTATGCCTTACAATGTAGGTGGCCCACGCCTTAATGAAAACATGAGGTGGTTTGTAGGTGCAACTACACAAAAGGTTTTAGCTAGTGGCAAGGAAGTTAATGTAGCTTTTAAAACAATACTAGGCTCATTCAGTAAGCAACAGTCTGCTAAGGCAGTGAATGAATTAAATAACATATCTGATTACGTTAAGGCAGTTCTTGTACGTAAGCAGGTCACAAGTATTTCTGAATTAAAGTTAAGTAAGCTAGAGATAGAAGAGTTTGGTAATGTCATACGGGCTAACAACTCTTGGAACAAACACTTCACAGACTTTAAAGACATACTACGAGTAGCAGATGAAACTGGCTTTGGCTTTACAGAAAGATTTGTATTTAAAGCTAGAGATGAACAGATCACAGCACTAGAAGCTGGTGAGAATGCTGTACTTGGAGGTCAAACGGCTGGCGAGGTTTCAAGAGTTCGTTCCAATATGAAACGTGGCGATACTCCGTTGATTGAGTACGGTGGAGAAAAGGCAAGGACTGCCTCTCCAATGGCTAACATTGCAGAACAATTTAGCTCAGAAGCTTTTGGCTATGCTAATCGTGCAGCAAACCAGAATGCTATTGTTGGTTGGGTTAAACTAGCAGAAGCAAACCCAAGCCTTATTACTAACTTTTCAGAAATTTCTGCATTGCCAAAGAATGAGTACCTAAAACGTTTACTTAATGCACAGGTAAGCAAGATGGGTGAGGCAGGTGACGTAGCTGCACAGTTAAGAGAACAGCAAGGTATCATTAAACGCCGCCTAAACCAGCCTACTGCACTCTCTGAACGTTGGGAGTCCTTTTCAAACTCAGTAGCAGAGTCAGTGTTTAGCTCTACAGGTAAGAAGTTAGACATGTCTAAGTCTGACCCAGCTGCACAACTCTTAAAGGTAGGCTTCTACTCTAAGTTTGGTTTTCTAAACGTAGATCAGTTTCTTCTCCAAGGCATTCACTCTATAACTATTGCAGCTATTTCCCCTGTACATGGTGGCAGGGCTTTAGGCATGTCTATTCCTTTGTTGGGTGTCATGTCTTTGTCTGATGGGGCAACTCGTAGGCTTGCAATCAAACAACTAGCTAAGGGAGCCTTCCTTCCAGAAGACGAACTAAACGATCTGGTTAAATACATAGATGATAGTGGAAGAAACATTGTTGACAACACAACCATTGAGCTTCAAGGGACAAACCAGTTTGGAACCTCAAGCAATCTAACAGGTAAGGCTCTTTCCGCTGCAAAAAACTTACTTGATAAGTCTACAGTATTCTTTAAAGAGGGTGAACGTCTTACTCGTATGACTGGAATTGCTACAGCTTTTCTAGAGCACAGGGCAAAACGTCCAGATGTAGACCCATTCAGTGCTGAAGGTAAGGCTTGGATCACAAACAGAGAGCAAGCTTTAACTTTTCGTATGACAACAGCAGGTAAGGGGGCTTACCAGAGTGGCCCTTTAAAGGTTCCTACACAGTGGTTGTCTTTTTCCTTACGTGCAATGGAGAATGTTTTTATAGGAAGAGACTTTACAGCCACTGAACGTCTTAGTATGTTGGCGGTAATGGGGCCGATGTTTGGATTAACTGGAATAGGCTTAGGTAACACAGCAGGTTATGTTGTAGAGAAGATGGGATACGAAGCAGACGATCCTAAAGCCACATATATGTTTAACAATGTAAAGTATGGCTTGATGGATCAACTTCTAAGCTGGGCTTTAGGTACAGAAACTGCCTATGCTTCAAGGGTTGCCCCCGTTACAGGTCTTCAAGACGTTTATGAGAAGCTATACAGCGATCAATTCTTAACTGTCCTCTTTGGGCCTTCAGGAGAGATTGCTACTGACATGCTTTCCACTGCAAGCAATGCAATAGGTTCCATGTTTGGTGGCAATCCTTCAATACTAAGAGAAGACTTAACTACTCTGCTTAGAAACCTGTCAACTGTAGATAAAATTGCTAAAGTATCAGAGGTATTTTCATCAGGTGACTTCGAGAGCAAGACAAGAGGTACAGTAGATGCTAACCTTAAGCCTGTAGACGCCTTTGCTATTGCAATGGGTATGTCGCCAGCTGTTGTGTCTAACTACTTTGACTACACAGAGATACAGTACAAGAGAACAAAGCAAATACGTGAAGATGAAAAGAGACTTGGTAAAAAAGCAGCCTATGCTATACGTCTTATGGTAGATGGTGACGAAAAAGATATGGTTCAAGGCACTGAACTATACAACGAAATTATGGGAGAGATAGATCATTTAAACTACTCTCCTTTAGTAAGAATGCAAATGAAAAGGAAAATGGCTAGACCTGAATTTGTACCAAAGATACTAGCAAACGGTTTAAGACTAGGAACAGCCTACAATGCTGAACGTCTTACAAATGAAATGAAGGGTGACTACTAAAATGGCCGACTTTAGAATAGACGTATCAGAAGGTTCAGCAGCTTACGAGGGTCAAGTAACTTCTGCAGAAGAAATCAATGCAAATAGTCAAATGAATATTCTGAAAGGAGTGTTTGGGGTACTTGATGCAGGGATGGCTGCTCCAAGAGGTGGAGCAAACGTAGCTACTCAACAACGTTCTGCCCTTATGACTGCTATCGTAGAAGAAACTGGAGGTCTGACCCCAGCTGCAACAAGATCAAAGGTTAATACCCTAGTTGCTCAAGCTGCTATGGGAGGTTACTCCGTATCTCAACAGGATAGAGATGCTATCTTTGGAATGTCAGGAGTAGTTATTCAAACAGCTTCAGAAGACCCAGAGTTTATAAAACGACAGGCTATGTACAATGACGAAGCATTCCTGAGGTTTATTTCTATAGCTGAAACTAACCTAGGGAATGATGCAGGTTCTGAGGCCATAGAGGCAGAGGCAGTAAAAAATTATTCCTTGTTCCAAAATAATGTACAGTACCTTGAGTCTACTAAAGTTGCTAATGCTGTAGAATTTAAAGGTTCGTACCTTCCAAGAGCACAAGAGACTATAGCTGCAACAAGAAAAATCTTTATGGCAGCATACAATGAAGAGGTTATACGGAATGGAGAAATTTCACCAGAAGCTATGGCCCGTTTAGGTACAGAAGTTTCTTTTCTTAAGAATCTCCTTGCTGTGGACAGACCTGCAGACGTACCTGAATCCGACTATCAATTACTAACAAATCAAATAAATGCTTTAGATGATCTTTACAAAGTCATTAAGGGTTTCGATGCAGAACAGTTGACTAACCTTAGGCAAGATGGCATTGAGGTAGTTGACAGTTTAATCATAGCTTCAGCACAGAATGTGGAAGACCCTGTTTGGAGAAGGGCAATTCTTGATAAAGACTTCAGTACGAGTTTAGCATTTCAAAATTACACAGCATCTGGCCTTGGAGATCAGCTTAAAATTTTAAAAAACTTACCCTCTTCACCTCCCCCTCCTTACGTAGATATTTATGATCTAGATGCAAAAAGACTAGCAGACAATTTAAGGGATGCATCTACTGCATCTCAAGACCTAGAAGTATTTTCAGGAGTACTTCATTCACCAGAAGCTTTAGAGAGTGTAAGACTTTTAACAGACGAGGCTAATGGTAACGAGGGTCTTCTGACTGCATTTCAAATGGTAGAAACAGGTCTTGCACAGGCCACCATGACTACTGCAGCTAGTCTAAGTATTCCAGTTAACTTAGAGTCTTTCTTCCAAGGAATAGGAAAAGCAACTGTAGTTCTAACTGATAAAAACATAGTCATTGACCCCTTCACAATGAGAAAGCTATACAGTCCAGAAATGTTAGAAAGGTTAGCTGAAGCTAGGAAGCATGACCCAGATGGAGCCGTTTTAGCTCAAGCAAGGCTACGTGATATTGTCAATAAACAGTTAGCTATTGTTGCACAGGCTGGTGCTGGTTCCCTAGCTGACAGTCCATTCAGAGTTAATAGTATAACAGGAGATATTAACTACGACTTGGACAAGGTGGTTACCACAGGTCAAGTAAGGTTCGATACAAGTACTGCACAACTAGTGAAGAAAGGTGCAAAGCAGTTTTACAACGGTGATGTTGCCTTAATGATTGCTGATAGAGGACGTAGATTTTTTACAGAAGATGGAGATAATTTACTATACGCAGAAATTGAGAATCTTGGTTGGAAGTTTGACGTTGCATACTCTGAGTATTTAAAAGCAACAAAGGTCTTGGGTTCTGTTAAACCTTTAAGGGAAGCATTTACTAAACTAGGTGGCAACCTTGGTACTGTACCTTCTAGTAGTGTTACTTTTTCTGGCAATAGGCCTATTAATACAGGGGCGTATAAACTTCCCTTAACAGGAAATGAGTTACTCCTGACTAACTTTAGTAGCACCAGTAAGAACAACCCAGAATTAAACCCACCAGTTGATGAAGATGCAACAACGTACACACAAGACAACCCTTACACGTTTGAAATGGATTTGACAGAAGATGAGTACAGCCAAGCTTTCCAAGCCCTTAAAACTGGTGACGTTTATCGTGATCCTAGTGATGGTGAGTTGTACACAAAATAAGAACGAGGATACCTTTATGGCTAAAAGTAAATGGAATACAGGTACCTTACTAGTACTTGAAGATAAAACTGAGGCACCTGTACAGGCAAGCCTAGCAGAAGGCTCTGCTACACAGGAAGCTTTTATAGAGTACGAAGGTAAGAACTACAATACTCTGTACGGTAACTTTGAGATAGGGGATACACCCTTCAAAGGCTATGAAGTCTCTACTAAAACTGTGGGGCAGTTAACTGACTTCTCTAGAGCCTCAGGAGCATACGGTCAGTACGTTAAGCCCCGTCTTGGTAAGGATACATATGCTTATAAGAATGATTTAACGTCTACTCCGATGGGTAGGTATCAAATTATTGGAGCAACACTAAGAGACACTGTAGAACGTATGGGTCTACCAACTAACACAGTATTCTCCAAGGATGTACAGGATGAAATGTTCCTCTTCTTAGCTAGGGAGAAAATAGAGATGGGTAAAACACCTAGGGCTAAAAGGCAAAACCTTAGAGGTTTATGGGAAGGCTTTAAGAAAGTACCTGATGCTGAATTAGATGCAGTTATTGCTGAGATTGGAACTTAGTATGGCTAAAAGTAAATGGAATACAGGTACCTTACTTAATAAGGTAGAGGCTGTTGCTAATGAAGTTCAATCTACAGTGTCAAGTGGTGCAGAAAAGTTACCTAAATGGCAAGCCCTAGTTAATACTGCAGCTGATGCAATGGATGTTGTGTCAGATACTTGGACTGACGTTTCAGGTGCAGTCAGTGAGATGTTACCTGACCAAGAGGACGAAAATGAAAACGTAGATACTGTAGTTGAAACTGTAGATACTGCAGTTAAAAATATAAAAGAAAGATGGGAGCCTCTTGCTGCCTTTGCTGAAACCTCCACATCTACCCCTGCTAAACTGATGCTTCAAGATTTACTACTAGGTAAAAAATCAAAAGATATGTTACCTGTTACAGAATCTTCTTTCACTGAGGAAGAAATAAAAGCTTTAATAGAAATTGCTAAACGGAAAGGCACTGGTTTAGTAGTACGAAAGGACTTTGAAAACGTAACTGTCGGATCAGTCCGTGGTGACGGGCCTGAAGCTACACTGACAAGAAGATTGTCTGTAGGAGATAGCCTGTATAACAGTTTAGGAGACACTACAATAAGAAAAGACCCTGATACTGGTGAGTACTACGTTGAAGATACTTACGATTGGAACGTTTACACAGACTATACAGTAGGTAAAGTTAATAAAAAAAGTGGAAGACGGGAAGGAAGAGTTTACTCTACAGAGGAATTTGAAAGTAGCCTAAATCCTGCTGAAGAACTTTATAAAACACTAACATCAGATGCCTCTATCTTTGAAAAGGCACACAACATAGCTTGGCTTTTTGGAAGTCGGGACTACAAAGACAATTCTAAAGACACTGGCAGAAAGATTCGTATTAGTTTAGGAAAGTTAGACTAATGTTTGGCTTACCTTTAGAACTACTCACCATGTTACTATCAACCATCTTAGGTGGGGTCATGTCCATCTGGGGAATGAACAACAAGAACAAGGCTGAACAACAGAAGCTACTCATAGCTGGTCAGCAAGAGGCAAGGGAGCACGGAGCTAAGGACGTTCACTTTGCTTGGACACGTAGGATCATAGCACTATCAGCTGTGTTCTCTATAATAGTACTACCTAAACTGGTTGCTGTATTTTACCCTGAAGTGCCAGTGTTTGTGGGTTACACAGAAATACAAGGAGGTTTCTGGAACTTCCTATTTGGCCCAGACAAGCAGATCGTATGGCAGTCAGCAACAGGCTTCGTCATTACACCGTTAGACACACACATTGTATCGGCTATAGTCGGACTTTATTTCGGAGCAGGGTTTACAAAATGAACAAAGAAAAAGAATGGCACTTGTCTAAGTCGATACCGTTGACTTTTATATTAGCTATCGGAGCTCAAACAGCAGCACTTGTGTGGTTTGTGTCTGCTCTTAACAGTGATATTGAGAGCAATACAAGAGAGATTGTACGTCAAGAAACAAGGATCATGGCCCTTGAGAATATAGTACAGGCACAGGCTGTCACTATGGGACGTATAGATGAGAACATTAAGTCTATTAGACTTATGATGGAAGACTTGAGAAACCAGAATTGGGGTAAGTAGATGATTGACCCTATCACTGCTGTCGGGTTAGCTACCAGTGCTTTTAACATTTTAAAGCAAGGGATTAGTGCAGGTAAAGACATTCAACAGATGAGTGGTGCTCTCTCTAAGTGGGGTGCTGCCTTCAGTGACTTCCAGTATGCAGAAGATAAGGCAAAGAACCCTCCGTTCTACAAGGCTCTCTCTGACAACAGTGCTAACGCCATTGAAATCTTTGCACAGAAGAAGAAGATGGAACACATGAGAAAAGAAATTAAAGACCATATATCATGGACTTACGGGCCATCAGCTTGGGAAGAAGTGCTACAAATTGAGGGCCAGATGAGGAAGATCAGGCAAGATGAGATGTATAAGAAGCAAGAGTTATTTGATAACTGTGTGAATGGTGTACTAATTGCACTGTTAATTCTAGCTGGTGTAGGTACTCTAATTACAGTACTGTGGTTCACTGGTACTAAACAAGGGAAGTGGTAATGGCAAAACTTGACAAAGCAAAGATGAAGTGTAACACGCCTAAGACTACACCAGACCATAAGACTAAATCTCATGTTGTCAAGGCATGTTTTGATGGCAAAGAAAAGATTATTAGGTTTGGACAGAAGGGCGTCAAGGGTAGCCCAGATGGTACAGCTAGGAACAAAGCCTTTAAAGCTAGACACAAAAAGAATATAGCTAAGGGTAAATCTTCAGCTGCATACTGGGCAAATAAGGTGAAGTGGTAGATGTTTTTAGCTGCAGTACTTGCCTGTGCTACCTTTGAAGCTACTACCTGTGTGGTGGTAGCCAATGAGGGTAACATTTGGTACACCCGTGAGCAATGTGAAAAGGATGCCGTTAAGATGGCTGGTATTATAATAATCAATGGACACTACGCCGTACCTAAGTGTTTTAAAGTAGGAGACAATGCATAATGGGACATTCACTGTGGCACAATATAGAGCTGAAGAGAAAGGCGGGAAAGACAATGAGAAAGAAAGGTGCAAAAGGAGCACCAACAGATAAGGCAATAAGAGATTCTTCAACTAAGAAACCTAAAGGGAGTAGAAAGAAATGAAGACGAAAAAGAAACCAGCACCTAAGGGGTCACACTACATGCCTAGTGGTAAGCTGATGAAGGACTCAGCTATGAAGAAGCCTAAGATGAAGACAAAGAAGTCAGGCTACTAAAAAATAAAGAACCCCCAAGGAGAAATCCAAGGGGGTTTACTTTTATCTACAGTTTAATTAACTCAGCATCCCCGTAAGGTATATGAAAGAACCTCTCTCCGTGAGTGATGTACCTACCCTTGGCTACCCTAAGGCTGCTGTCTTTCAGCAAGGTGTCTTTGATCCTCCACACTTGCTTGAAGTCAGGCCTAAAGATGTAGAAGTTTAGCACACCCTCCCTTTCTTCGTACATCTTAACCAAACGTTTCTTACGTTCAGGTAACCTAATCTCAGCCCAGTGAGGGGGCCACTCTTCTTTCCATCCTGTCTTAACTTCTGCCTCATTGTAGTACATCAGGCCATCCTTAGAGGATACTACATCAGCATTGTAGTTCTCTACAGTACTCTCAATGGTGTGGCCCCCTGCCTCTAGTAACTTAACTAAGGCTTCCTTGGCTGGTGTATCGTAGGCCATGTACAAACGTTTGTCGAACTTAAATCTAACCATAGTCATTATATATTCTCTTTCATAAAAACTTCTACCCACATTTTACAGGTTGCACTACGAACAACATCGTCAATACCAAACTCTACAACAGGGAGAGGTAGGCTGTGTTTCTTAGCTAGATGGGTGATCTTAGCTAGGCCACTTGTCTCCTTAATGTCTGACTGTTGTATGTCTCCGTTAAGTACAATGGTACTCCCTTCTCCTACCCTTGTCAACAACATCTTCATCTCATGTACCGTGACGTTCTGTGCTTCGTCTACGATAATGAATGCTTTGTCGAATGATCTTCCCCTCATAAGGGCCATAGGTGCTACTTCGATGTTACCATTCTTAACTGCTGTCTCTACTGTACCCTTCGTTAAATGCTGCTCAAGGACGTCTATTACTGGTAAGGCCCACGGTAACGTTTTCTCCTCTAACGAGCCTTTGAGGTACCCTACATCCCTTCCTACGGCTACGTGAGGCCTAGTTATCACGATCTTATCTATGGTCTTAAGAGTGTACTGGTTTGCAGCATAGGTGGCAGCAACGTAAGTCTTTCCTGTACCAGCTGGGCCAAACACTATGACTTGATTGTGTGACTGCAGTGCATCTATGTAGAGTTGTTGGTTAGGGTTACGGGCGAGTAACGGGGCTGTAGCTTTGTTGGCTGCACCCTTATAGGTGGTGTCACGTTTAGTTGTTTGTCGTTTAGGTTTCTGTTGAACCAAAGTTCTGTCCTCACTTATTTATTTCGTAGTACTCTTCAACACATATCATCAAGTCTTCCTGTGTCTCAAGAGCAACGGCAAGTTCGTAGCTGTTCCGAACATGGTTGAGTATAGTCCACAGCATATCCTTATCTATGTAGGTCATACAAAAACCTACCAGTGAGCCAGCTATGTAGTCAAACTCAGATAAGTCCTCATCCTCAGGCATCTTAAATTCTATCCTCTACCTTGTCCAGTAAATTCTTTAGCTCTGCATAGCCCCCGATGTGTTCACCTGACGTTGAAAAGATTTGAGGTACTGTAGTAATGTTAGCCTGTTTAAGTAGAGACAACACCCACTTAGAACTCTCTGACTGTATGTTGTATTCAGTGTAGCCTTGGTTAGATGCTTCTAATAATTTCTTAGCTGTGTCACAGAAGTTACATTGATTTCTTGTAATGATAGTGTACATTATAATTCCTTATGTGAGAGAGGTAAGCAGTTTAGGCACATGCTTAGGTGGCAGGGTTACTCTAGTACTTCGACAACCTCAGGTGCAGGTGGCTCAGTCAATGCAGATGATACCTCCGACATGGCGGTACCTAAGAAGAGTACTACGATAGGGACTACGATTGCTGCTGATAAAAAAGTCATATGTTATTTCCTTATACTAAGTCTACGATTTCACAGGAGTCACCAGAACATGCTAGTGTCTGGCTACCTGCAGTGTTATCTTCTTGCTCGTAATCAGACAGCTGTGTCCAATCAATAGCATCTGGCATACAAGACATTAGGGTTTTATAGTCTGTCTTGCTGCATTCTTGGTAGGGTGCTTGCTGGTACGTGTGCTCATTGAAGGGCAAGAAAGATACACCAGACATTTCATCGAAGTGATTGTAGACAAAGGCTCCCACTTCAAACCACTCATCGTTTTTAACATTTATAGTTACTGATGGCTTATGCTCACACCACGATCTTTGATAGGCTAACCACATCTCTAGCTGTTCAATGGCTGACATATCAGCAGTAACGACTGCATTATCTGGTGCCTTCATAGGGAAACTAAACACAGTAGTCTGGTCTGGCTTCATTACATCAGGCTCGTTAGGTATCTTCTGATCCTTCATAAATTGTGTCAGTGGGTCTTTGTTATCGCCACGAACAGTACGAATGTAGTAGGGTGAATGACGAGCATGTATGCCTGAACTTGAATTAACAAGTTGTGATACCGTGCCTGAAGGTTTAACACATGAGATAGCAGTAGCAACAGGGATGCCAAGCCTGTCAGCCCACTCAGCATTAGTGGCAACAGCCACAGACTTAAGATGTTCAAGTGTTTTCTCCAAGCCAGCATTCTTTGTAGTCATTAAAGGATTGTCCATGATACCTGTCATAGACACTCCCAACAATCTTTCTTCCTCAGTATTTTTCTGCCAAATCTTACGTAGGTATGGGAACTTAGTGAAGGTAGATTGAATAGTACCAAGGATGGTAGCCATACGAACCTTCTTCTCTAGTGTCTCAATGGTATCAGTGGCACGTACTACACACTCTGTTAGGTTACAAAACTGATTTGGACGTAAAATTATTTCTGAACATGGATTTGTTCCGAACTCATATGATGCATCACGGCGTCCGTTCTTAGCTGCCTGTACCTTAGATGCCTGACGGTTAAAGATACCACGTTCACCTGACCCTGACTCAACCAGTGCTGTCCACTCACGTAGGAATGATAAGCTATCTGGTTTCTCCGTGTATGATACAGAGTTGTTAGCTAAGGCACGTTGCTTATCATTCTCCCACCATGCACCTGACTTAGCATGTCTCATACGATCATCTGATAGATTGCTCAATGAAATCATAGCACTACGGCGAACACCACCAACTACTACTACCTCACCAATCTTACACATAATGTCGTGACACTCAAGAGATGAGAGCCTACGGCCTTGGGCATCCTTGAAAGTACGGATAACAAAATCAAACAGATCAACTAGAGGTGCTGGGCCTGATGCTCTACCACCGAATGTCTTTAGCTTGGCACCAGCTGGACGAACTAGAGACACATCCCACTTAGCAATCTCACCACTGTACAGGAGTGCAATCACTTGACGAAGACCCTTTGCCCACCCTTCCTTACTGTCCTTGATAATGATATTAGTATCACTCTCGAAGAGTTGAGGCACCTCTGGAAGCTTGCTGATGAACTGCCTCTCTACACTGAAGCCTACACCCGTACCACAGAGCAGAATAAACATAGCCTCATCGAATGATTTTATGTCATCTACTGCTAAGTAAGAGCAATTATAACCCGCTGTATTGTCTCGGCTTAAGGCTGGGCCAGCAGTCATTAATGCTCTCATACTAGGCATTACATCCAAGGATAGAATGGCCTCTTCAATAGCTGAAGTGTAGCTGTTGTCACCTGAGTGAGGTACTACGATGTGCTCCATGTAACGGGAGACTGTCTCTCCCCATGTCTCACGGCGTCCCTCTGTGTCCAGCCAACGTGCATACCGTGACTTATGTATGAAGGCTTGGTAGTCTGTAGGTAGGTGGTTGCTTCTCATTTTGTTTCCCGTCCCCTATTATCTTTATCTTCTTTTAACCATACCATACGATCAATGTCTGATCTGTTTAGCCCTATGTCCTTAAGCTCTTTGTCTGACAGTTGGTTCAGTACTTTGATTGCATGTCTATGTTCAGACCACAAAACACAGTACCTCATAAACCTTACAAAGAGATTGTTAGTCCACTTACCTGTCATCCCCTGACCCCCTTAAAACTCCACGTTCTTCTCTACTGTTTAGTTTATCCATATTTAGTTCTAGTACCTCTGCTAAATTACTATAAAAATAATTTGAGATAGCTGTTGCATAGAAGATAACATCACCAAGTTCTTTAAGTACTTCTTTCTGATCTACCTTGGTCTTGTCTCGTAGTAACTTCTTTACCTTCTCAGCTACCTCCCCTGCCTCACCGACTAAGCCTAGGGTGTTTTCAATCAAACGTGTCTGACCCTCTGTAACTATTTTATTCTCTACCCAATAAGAGTACTCCATTGGTGTAACATTTACAATAGCAAACTGCTTTATGTCTTGAGGTGTTAACAATCTTCTTCTCCTTGTGTATCAAATGCCTGATCTATTTCCGACAGTGCTGATAGGTTGTCCATTATTTCATCTGCAAATGCTTGGATAAACATGTTAGTTGATATACCTGTTGCATCTGCTATGTCTTCTATACTAAACCTGTCTGCTATTTTAGTAGCTAAGTCACTATTCATTTAACCATTCCTCAGGTATGACCTTATCGGCGTAGAGAAAACCATTCTTGGTACACCATCCACCATACGTGGACTTGGCGCCCTTATATAACTTAGCCCTACTGTTAGAAAAAACAAACCGAATGTCGTACTTGTCTCCATACTGTTTACGGATTTCAATATGCCTCCTTCTATCTGAAGCTATAAATCGTCCCTTGGTTTCAATTATGATGCCGTTCTGTAGTACAAAGTCAGGGGTGTATGTCCTAACCTTAAAGTCTTCCCACTTAATCTTAGTCTTCTCGTAGGTGTAGCCTATCTTCTTTTTAGTCAGCATCTTTGCTGTGTCTTCCTCAAGGCCAGACCTATACCCAGCCTTGAGTGCTCTTTGTCTCGTAGTCAGAGGCTTCCTAGGCAATAGCTATCTCATCTACCCTAGGTGCCTTGACTATCTTTGTCAAGTACAGAGGGAATGGCATGGCTGCATACTTGTAGCCCTTCAAACCCTCACCGTTGTTAGCATCCTTCCAGCACTCTTTCTTAAAGTCACAGAAGACACAACCTATAGACAACTTCTCGTTACCTGTCTTGAAGTCTACTTCAGTATCATAGCACCGTTCAGGTGGAGTGTCTACCTTTAACATACCTTGCAAGTAATCTACTCGTTCAGTTGTATCAGGTAGCATAGAAGCTGATGGCTGGTAGAGGGTAAGGTTACCGTCCACCTTGTTCATTGCCCAGAATGCTGCACCCTTACTGTCTGGCACTGCCTCATTGTATGCTGAGATTTGCTGCATGTACCCGAAAGGATCATCAACAGCTAGGGTAGCTCTCTCAAATTTCTTGAAGGCAAAAGGTGAGGCTGACTTAACATCGACAACATGACCATCAATTACTGCGTCCATATGTCCTGTTACCCCAGCAACCTTCACAGTCTGTTGCTCATTTGTCACACTGTGACCAGAAAGTTTTGCTAACGTTAAAAGAATTTCCTCAATGATGTCCCCATATAAAAATTTTAGAAGTTTATCACCTGTCAACTCCTCTCTATCGAAGCCCTTGCTGTCATACCATAGCTGTCTAGCTGGCTTACCGATACCTGAGAGGCGTAGGCCACCGTTAGATTTACCCCGTGGGGTTAAACGTGACCTGAGTAGTTGCTTAAGCCCATCCCCAAAGGCATTGATGTACCTTTCATTATCAGCTGTGTTCTCGTACCCATCAGTCAGCACTGAGTACACATCCTCTATTAAGGTGTCAAGGCCTTTGGGTTGGTCAGTCATTCATGTTTCTCCATTGTTATAATCAGTCGGCTAAGGTACCACTGAGCTTTGTGTAAGTCTTGCAGCCCGTTCTTGTAACGGTAACGATGCATGTACTTCTTAACGTTACCCTCCAAGTAACCTAAGAACATTGAGAGCTTCATGTTATCTTCCATGTAGTCTATACACTCTATGTTACCGTCACCGTAGTGGGGTGGGTGGTTAACTAAGTCCTCCTCTACTTCCATAAGTTCAGTGAAGTGGTAGACATGTACTGTAGACCCGTCCAGTATAGTGTAGAGGTCTGTGTCTTTGTCTACGTAGACCACAGGGAAGATAGTTCCCTCCCTGCAGTCTCCTTTCTTTACGATACGTACCTTACTAGTCAAAAGGTATTTCCATATCTTCCTCTGGTGCAGCATCTACTGAAGCCACTGTCTCTTCAACCTGTTTGATAACGGCTGACGGTGCCTCAAAGCTAACCAACTCCATGACCTGTCCAAAGTCAAAGACCATCTCCATAGCTTCGTGATCCATGTCCTTGAGGTGACCAAGCTTAATGAGGTTGCCGTACTGGCTATCCCCTATGGTGATAAACAGGTTCATCTTAGAACCGTTACCTATCAGCTGATTGGTTAGGTTACCTTTCTTATCGTACACGTTACCGAACCGTGTCCAACCTCCCCGTGTATGCTTGTCAAGGTTAAGACCAATGTAGGATTCACCATCAAAGGTGGCCTCCTTGTCACCCTTTATTGTCTTGTTCAATTTGTAGTCAGACATTAAGTCTGTAAGCTGTGGTGTAACCTTGACACAGAGGCTGTACTCAAGCTCTTCTGACTTCCACTTATTATCTGGCTCTTGTAACTTAGCCCAGCAGACTTCTACGTTATTAAGTACTAATTTTTTATCGGCCATGTGGTTTCCTTTGGCGTTATATGTGTGTGTTTAACTATAATACATTGACTAGAGAGTAATGTCAATGGGTTTCTAACCAATTCTTTCCTATCTTTGCCTCGCCATCCATAGGACAGTTAAGCTTGAAGAAAGTACCAGCATCTTTGATAGACTGAACCTGTATCTCACCAAGTCTTTTGGCTTGAGCTTCATCAACCTCAGTCTGCCATTCATCGTGTACCCAAGCACACTGTTTAAAGTTTATCCCTTCCTTCTTAGCTTGACGTTGCCAAAATACATTGGCTAGTCTCATTATAATAGTTTCCCCACTCTGTAAGTAAACAGACAGGGCTAGGTGCTCACTACCAATGGAAAGGACACGACCATCTAGGCCTTTCATCCAACCCATGCTGGCAGCACGTGATGCCTCACTCTTTAGTCTCTTGAGTGAAGGTAACGTTTCGTAGAAGTTATCCATAGATTTCTTGGCTTGTCCACCATTACACTGTAGGATTTCTGCAATCTTTCCGACACCTGCCCCTAGTAAAAAGGCATAGATGAATGTCTTAGCTGTTGGTCTGTCCTTACAGTACCTGCCTAGTGCCTTCATGTTGAAGGTGTGTATGTCTCCATCAATAACTTGTTCAGTGTAGATAGGATCGTTCATGTGATGGGCAAGTACACGTAGCTGAATGCCAGCTGCATCAGTCCCTACCAGTAGCTTACCCTCTGGAACCTTGAAGACCTGACGACACTCAGCTGCATACATACCTTCCATCTTCCAGAGGATGCCTGACTTACCGTGAGGTACTGATGGGATGTTAGCCATGTTGGGGCCACGGTGAGCAGCCCTGTGAGTAACAGCACCAGTGGTGATAACCTGTCCATGTACCCTGCCATCAGCCTCTGACTTCTGTAGCCACTCCTGTGCTAACTTCCATCGTGTCTCTAGTACCTTCCATGCCTTCAGGCCTAACACTGCCTGTGGTGCAGTGCTGGGGATCGTTGCTAAGTTCTCAGGGCATACCTTGTAGCTCTCGCCTGACTTAGTTTTAACTGTTGGCTTCCAGCCCAGCTTGTCAAGACGTTTGTTAATCTGTGTCGGTGACCCTAGGTTGAACTCTTCCCATAAAATTTTGGTGTAATTTCCCCAGACTTCTTGACCTTCCAAGAGTTGATTGGCGTAGATGTTACCGTCCTTAGTGTGCTTAATCTCTACTGACTTAACTGCTACAGCAATAGGAACCATGAACTCTTTGATCTCAGTTTCAATACGGTTAGTTTCTTTAAGGCATACCGTGTAAATTTCTTGTGCTAAATCAGTGTCAAGCTCAAACCCATGAGCCTCTTGCTCACACATAATGGCGTGAACCTGATGCTCTAGGTTGATGGATGCCTGACTGAACCTCTTACCTTCCTTCATTAGTTCATTGTATAGTAGCTCAGTAACATGTACATCTTGCTTGCAGTAGTCCTTCATCTCTTCTGTGTACTGTGACCAATCATTGAATGAATCCTTGAAGTCACCAAGGCGTTCACCCCATGCCTTGAGGCTGTGTCCACCCCTACGTTGAGGATCAAACAAACGAGAGAGTACAAGAGTGTCAGTCGTTTTAGACAGAGGTATCTTGTAGCCCCATAGTTTCTCAATCACAGGTATGTCAAAGCCTATCCCGTTCTGTGCTATCCAGTGTGTCACACCTTCAGCAAACTTCTTGAAGACCTTAGGCCCACGTATAATGTAGTTACGTTTAGAACCTAGCTCCTTGGCTACTAGTACATGTATGACGGTAGCATCCAATCCGTCTGTCTCAATGTCAAATACTACCTTCATGTTTTCTAACCTCCATAACTCGTTAAACGTCCACTGTGTTTAGAGTACAGTAGGCTGTCAGCAACCCCTGTCTCACCAGTGAAACGATTTTTTATTACACGTACCTTGGTAGTGTTACGTTCTATCTCATCCTCTGCCTGTGTGTTACGTTCCAGTGCTATGATTATGTTAGACAGTTGAGCAATACCAGCTGTCCCTCGTATGTCCTGTAGATTTATAGTGCCACCTTCCTCTGGTGGCTTACGGTTCTTGTCTCTACTTAGATGAGACACCATCATAAGGCATATGTCAAGCTCAATCGTCAATGTCTTTAACTTAGTTACGATCTCATCTAATGCTTTACGTTCATCCTTGGCGTGGTCTGATACTACGATACTGATGTGGTCTAAGATTATAAACTTACACTCACATGACCTAGCTAAGTAACGAACCATAGAAACAATCCTTTCAACAGTATTAGAACCAAAAGAATCGTACAAAAATACACGGTTAGTCCCAAGGGTAGAGTTATATGCTTCATCAAATTCATCCTGTGTATACTCTGTGTCTGGTAGGTGTAGTTTTTTATTGGCATGTAGAGACATGACACCTAGGCCTGTGTCCCTTGTGGGTTCCTCTAAGAATAGTGTACCTACACTGCCCTTGTCTTCCTTGATTAGGCTGTACAGTATCTCTCTCATTACCTGTGTCTTACCGACACCAGTACCTGCAACAAAAGTTATTAGCTCACCTGTCCTCATACCTTTGGTCATATCATTGAGGCCTAAGAAGGGATACTCTACACTGTCAAGGCTTGGAAAGGTAGATACAATCTCGTACATGTCAGCACCTGAAATGATACCATCAGGTGTGAAGGGGCCAGCACTCTTGTGACTGTCAATGAACTCACGTTCACGGCTCTGTGTAATGTAGTCGTTAGGATCATTGAGTACCATCTTAACTAGGCGTACCTTACGTGGATCAAACAACTCAGCCACTGCTAGTGCAGCATTCTGCCCAGCCACATCATTGTCAAAACATACGTTGATCTTATCGAAGCTATCAAGCCACTCGTAGTTACGTTTACAGTCCTGTACTGCCCCAGATGCACCATTGATTACTGACACACAAGGCTCAGACATGAACATCATTTGGTATGCTGCCATTGCATCGAACTCACCCTCAGTAATGGTGACTGACTTGCCACCCTTAGAGAAGGCAGACTGTCCAAACAGGTCAGCCTTAGCATTGCCGTTGAACCTAAAGGTCTTCTCTACTAGGCCACGCTGCTTGAAGCCTGTCGGTTTACCGTTGAGGGTATAGATAAGCTTGACCTCATTGCCAGAGGTTAAAGCCCTATACTTTTCAGCAACAGCCTTGACTAAACCCCTTGAGGGTATAGCACTAGCTGTCCCTGTCATGGGTGGTAGTGCCTTGACTGATGCTAGTGCTTGCATTGGCTCACTCCCTTCCTCTGTGAATGTCTTGAGCTTACATACGTGACAGTATGGCCCATCGTCATAGTTAAACAGACCATCACTGCTCCCGCAGTTCGGGCATGATTGGTGTTTCTTGTGTTCTGATCCCATCGAATAGTTCAATCTCTTGTGCCTCCTTAATAAGGGCTACACACTTAGGGCATGGTGACCATGTTTGTGTCTTCTCTTCCCAATAAATCTCAGTGTTATGGGTCATTGCATTACAAATGTAACATCTCATTCGTCGTCCTCCTCTTGTTTACCATATACTATACGTAGTACAATTAGTTTAACAGCTATGTAAGGCCAGATCAAGGCAGTAATTACAAAGCTTGCAGTATTCTCATCTTTCTCAGGGGCAAATGCCTCAAAGAAAAATATCACAGCTAAAAAATAGATCACTAAATTGCTGAGTATCATAGTCTCTAGCATCGTCATCATTTATTGTTTACCCTTGCACGTTCTATGGATGCATGACGTTCTCTTACAGTCATGTCCCTTAGTGTTTGTTTGTTTAGGTTGTCCTGTCCTACAAGCAGGGCCAGTAGTCTACTTCGTATCTGTGCCAGCTGTGTCTCTAACAACTCTATCTCTCTCTCACAGTTCTCTATCTCACCACTCATACTCATAGTTTATCTCCCATTAATGCTGCCCATGATATAGGAAACAAGATAAGCATCTCAGAATTAATTATATTACTTACAGTCCTTGTCTCTGCCTGTGTGTCAGGACTACACCGTAGCTTACACATATCTGCAAAGGCATCAAGGCTACCTGACCAGTACCACTCAGTCAT
>Ga0114995_10000357_pt1 | contig 31354 bp, 31 predicted proteins | sample ArcticOcean_MG_C_11_FD_87038 | JGI IMG/M metagenome (GOLD analysis project Ga0114995, IMG submission 87038) | Marine microbial communities from western Arctic Ocean - ArcticOcean_MG_CB2_154 | ecosystem: Environmental > Aquatic > Marine > Oceanic | place: Arctic Ocean: Canada Basin | collected... | reverse complement strand
GATCTTTTCATCTACATGTGAATGAATTGCTTTTTTTATTTCTAGTTCAATTTTCTTTTTGGCTTGTAATGTTGGATTGCTGATAGATACATCAACAATTACTTCATTTCCAAACACAACCAAATTGGTAATATTTTTATTTTCAACCAGACTTTTTCCTTCACCTGGCTCTGTGATGGTTTCTAGTGCGTTGTATATATCTTGTTTCGTAAAAGGCATGCTATTTTTTGTTGATTTATTCTAAAGTGCAAAGATAGCGCTAAAGCTTTAGATAGAAAAGCATGTAAATTCCAAATATCTATAAAGAAATAAGCGAAGTTTATGGGAGTTCTTTCATTGGGTCCCAAAATACTTTTTCTAATTCTTGAATTTGATTTTCTATGATTATAATTCCTTCACTTTCTAATAATTGCTGCATTAAATTGGTTCCGTCAAAATGATGTTTTCCAGTGAGCAATCCTTTTCTATTAACAACTCTATGAGCAGGAACTTCTTGTGTTTGGTTATGAGAATTATTCATTGCCCAGCCAACCATTCTTGCAGATTTAGCAGCACCTAAGTATTTAGCAATACTTCCATAATTGGTTACTTTACCGTATGGAATTAAACGCGCAATTTTGTAGACTCTTTCAAAAAAGTTGTCAGATTCTTTCATAAGGGAAAGATAGCAATAATGATTTTTTCTTAGACCAAGAAAAAGTAAAAAGTACTGGAGTAACTTAGAAATTCAATGAAAACTTAATGTAGGTAATTGCTTTTCCTTTTTCTAAGTATTTCTTTTCATAAAAAGTTTGCGTTCCTGTTACTTCATCAGGCGAGTAATAATCTTTGTAAACATCGTGGTTGGAGTGCAATATTTCATGACCTTCTCCATGCAGTAATCCTAAAGTATAGCCGTGCATAAATTCGCTATCTGTTTTTAGGTTTACAACGCCATTTTCTTTTAAAATATGATCATATTTTAAAAGAAAAGCATGATTTGTCATTCTGTGCTTAGTACGCTTATATTTAATTTGAGGATCTGGAAACGTAATCCAAATTTCATCAACCTCTCCTTTATCAAAAATATAGTCTACCAATTCTATTTGGGTTCTTACAAAGGCTACGTTTGTTAAATTATCTTCTAGAGCGGTTTTAGCGCCTCTCCAGAAACGAGCACCTTTAATATCTATACCAATAAAATTTTTATCTGGATTTTTTTCAGCTAAAGCAATAGTGTATTCACCTTTGCCACAACCTAATTCAATAATGATTGGATTCTTGTTATTAAAAAAAGAATGCCACTTTCCTTTATGAGAGAAGTTCTTAAGAACTTCGTCTCTTGTTGGTTGAATGACATTAGGAAACGTTTCGTTTTCATTAAAACGTTTCAATTTATTTTTACTTCCCAAAATAGTATTTGATTAAGCGCGATCCTCAGTTCCTTCTTTAGCGAATTTTCGAGATTCCTTCATCCAATAAGCTAAAAGAACCAGAAGAACTCCTAAAAAAAACCAATTAACAGCATTAGCTATCCACCAGCCAAAATCTTCTTGCGCTAAAGAGCGAATACTATTGAAAGGTAAAAACAATACCTCTGTGAATAATTCACCAATCCATTTGAAAATATTGAATGCTATCATATCTTAAAGTATATTTACAGTGCAAAAATATAAAAACTAAATATGCTAGCCAATTTTTTTGGGAAATCAAATCCAGCTAATTTTATTGTCATATTTTCAATTTTTTTAGGATTGTTTTTAGCGAAAAGTATTTCATCAATTTCTATAATTACTGTTAATCTTGTTATAGAGCAAGTTTCAATACTAGCACTTTTTTTATTGATGTTTCTTTTTTACAATTTCATTCTGTCAAAAAATAAATTGACTTTATACAACTCATACGGATTTTTACTTTTTGTACTACTTTTTGGGTTTTATCCCGAAACAATGTCAAATAGAAATGAGATTTTTTTAAATGTATTACTATTAGTTTTTTTACGAAGAGTATACAGCATCAGGAGTGGTAAAGATGTTTACAAGAAAATTTTTGACAGTGGGTTTTGGTTAGGCATTCTTTTCCTACTGGCTCCAACAACTGTTATTTTTGGAATACTAATGTTTTTATCTATTGGGTTGTTTCAAAAAATAAATATAAGAACACTTTTAATTCCTTGTCTTGGATTTTTAGCACCTATTTTTTGTTATGCCACCTATTGTTTTTGGTTTGACCATACGGAAGAATTTACAACATTGTTTCTATGGTATGCTGATTATGATTTTGAGCTATACACAACTAAACCTATTTTATTTTCATCGCTATTATTAGGAGCCTTTACAATTATTTCAATTGTGCTTAAAACACCAAAAGTGCTTTCAATTAGTGGGAGCTATAGAAAATACTGGATTCTTATTATTTTTAATCTTTTCATAGCTATTACTGTTCTTATAATTCAAAAAACTCATGATGGATCTCAGATCATCTTACTTTTCTTTCCGGTCTCTATTATTATAACCAATTGGTTAGAGAGTATAAAAAAACCTTTTTTAAAGAATATTTTTATAGCATTATTACTTATAACTCCAGTAATTATTTTTATAGTTTAGGACCGTAAGAGAGATCTCCTGCATCTCCAAGACCAGGAACAATATATCCTTTGTCATTTAATATTGGATCTATATCTGCAATCCATAAATCTGTATTTTCTGGGAAATGGTTTTTGATAAAACTGACACCTAACTCTGAGCCAATTACTGAAACAATATGAATTTTTTTAGGACTACCAAATTTTTTAATTGCTTCATATACAGTAACCATAGACTTTCCAGTTGCAAGCATCGGATCTGCTATAATTAAAGTTTTGCCCTCTAAAGAAGGAGCTGCAAAATATTCTACCTTAATCTCAAACTCGGTATCATTCTTTGAGTGATGTCTGTAAGCAGATATAAAAGCATTTTCAGCAGTATCAAAATAATTTAGAATTCCTTGATGAAGCGGAAGCCCAGCCCTTAGAATTGAACAAATAACCAAGTCATTATTTAGTACTTCTGAATTCTTCTCACCTAAAGCAGTTCTGGTTTTTTCTTTAGAATAATTAAGTTCTTTACTTAATTCATAGGATAAAATTTCTCCAATACGTTCTATGTTTCTCCTAAAACGCATGGCATCTTTTTGTATACTCTGGTCTCTTATTTCTTTGATGAACGTATTTAAAACAGAATTGTTTTTTAATAAATGATGCGTGACCATATTTAAATTTTTAATATTAAAAAGAGTGTTTTTATTTAAATTTTGTATATTTAGTGTATTCAAAAATACATTAATTAGCTAATTTACACACCAATAGCTCATTATAGCCCACCAAGAATTAAATAGCCAAAACTAAGAAAAGGGTCTTTAATGGCTCTTTTTTTATGCGCTTAAAACACTCATAACTTTCTCTACAACACTAGTTGGTGTTATTGTTTCCATCACATTTTCATATCCATTCAATACTTTATTTCCATAAATTGAGCAGGGTATTTTAGGGTATCTTTTAAGGTCTGAGACAATACAATAATCAGTGGGTTGGTAAAAAGGAGCAAAGCCAGCATAAGGATGCGTAACACCCCAAAGCGTTATAGTTTTTACTTGTTGCATCGCTGCTAAATGAGCATTTCCAGAATCCATAGAAACCATTAGGTCTAATGCACCAATAATCTCTAATTCTTCTTTAAAAGAAATCTTGCCAGCAACACTTAATACATTCTTATGGTTACTTTCTAAGGTATTTAAAATTTTCACTTCATGTTTTCCTCCACCAAAAAGAACTATTTTCAATCCTTTTGAAGCTATTTTTTTAATGACTTCCTCCATAAGATGAGCTGGGTATACTTTGCCTTCAAAAGCTGCAAAAGGGGCAATACCAATCCAGGGACCTTCTTTTAATCCAGTGAGAAGAGTCACTTTTTCTGATAATAATTTTTTCTTAATTAAGGGTGTATTTGTAAGATCTAGGCTAAAACCTAATGTGCTTAAAACATCTGCATATCGCTGATGAGATGTTTTTAACTGCCTAAAAACTTTGTTGGTAGTTCTTGTTAATGCTTTTTTTTCTGCTCTTCCTTTATTAATAGATACAGAAGGTTTTCCGCTAAGAATAAATAGCGCTCTTAGTAATTTTGATCGTAGCACATTGTGAAAATCAGCAATATGTGTAATTTTTTCTTTTTTGAGCTCACGGTATAGTTTATAAAGCCCTATAATTCCTTTGTGTTTTGTGTTTACTTGAGCATCAAAAAAAGAAACTTGAGGCATTTCATCAAAAAGAGGTTTCAAAAAAGGCTTAGATAGCACTGTTATTTTACACGCAGGGTATTGCTTTGTAAGTGCTCTAATAACTGGAACTGCCATAGCAACATCTCCCATTGCTGAAAGTCTAATTATTAAAATATGTTGATGGCTAGACACAAATTACTATTTAAATGTAAATGTAATCTTTTCATCAGAATTAAATTTACATCTAAAATTATTATGCAACTTTGTACACTAAGAAAAAAACTCATTTATGAAACCAAGATCATTGGCTATAATAGCACTTTTTGTAGCGGCAATTATTTATGGAGTTACTTTCACCATAGCCAAAGAGGTAATGAATATTCATATAAAACCTTTTGGATTTATTTTTCTAAGAGTTGGAGGTGCAATGCTAGTATTTTGGATTCTTGGTTTGTTTGTAACAGGAGAAAAACCAATAGAGAAAAGCGATTATAAAAGAATAGTATTGGCTGCATTTTTTGGAGTAGGACTTAATATGCTTGCTTTTTTTAAAGGCCTCAGCTATACAACTCCAATTAGTGCCTCTGTAATTATGGTAACGACACCAATTTTAGTGCTCATTTTTTCAAGCATTATCATTAGAGAAAAAATACCAAATTTTAGAATTATAGGAGTAATTATTGGTTTAGTTGGAGCCATACTACTCATAATGTATGGACATGCTTCAGAAGATGACGCTAGTAATAGAACTCTTGGAAACATACTGATTTTTATTAATGCGGCATCCTATGCAATGTATCTTGTGTTAGTTAAAAAGCTAATTGTTAAATACCATCCAATTATTTTTGTTAAATGGCTCTATTTAGCCGGGTTTCTATTTGTGTTCCCTTTTGGAATCTCAGAATTTTTAGAAGTTTCTTGGCAAGAAATGCCAACAGATATTTATGTAAAAGCAGGTTTTGTAGTGCTATTTACAACTTGTATCACCTACTTATTCAACCTTTTTGCCTTGTCTAAATTAAAACCGACCACTGTAAGTGTTTTTATCTACTTACAACCAGTTATCGCGTCTATTTACGCTCTTATAGTTGGTAGTGATCAGCTTAATTTTACCAAAATAGGAGCATCACTTCTTATTTTTTTAGGAGTGTTTTTAGTTACCAGACAACCAAAAATAGCAGGAAATTAAAAATGTATCTTTGTAGGATAATAAAATAATAATACATGATTCAATCAATGACTGGCTACGGTAAATCCGTATTACATTTATCAGATAAAAAAGTTACGATAGAAGTAAAATCCCTGAACAGTAAAAACTTGGATTTAAACGTTCGAATGCCATCTTATTACAGAGAAAAAGAACTTGCTGTTAGAAAAGAATTGGCCACTAAATTGGTAAGAGGAAAAGTAGATTTTTCTATTTACATAGAAATGACAGCAGATGAAACTTCTACAACAGTTAATAAAGGAGTTGTTTCTGAATATATGCAGCAGTTAAGAAATGTGGTTCAAACAGGCTCTTCTAATGATGTAGAACTATTAAAAATGGCAGTTAAAATGCCAGACGCCTTAAAAACAGAACGAGAAGAATTAAATGAAGATGAATGGGCTCAAATAAACACCAATATTCAAGAAGCCATTAAAGATATTATTCAATATAGAATAGATGAAGCAGCCTCTTTAGAAGATGATTTTAAATTGCGAATTAAAAATGTTCAACACTATTTAGAAGAAGTGAAATCTTTTGATGATGCAAGAATAGAGTTTGTAAAAGAGCGCTTAAAAAAAGCAATAGACGAACTAAAAGTAACAACAGATGAAAATCGTTTTGAACAAGAATTAATTTATTATCTAGAAAAACTAGATATTAACGAAGAAAAAGTTCGATTGGCCAATCACCTAAGCTATTTTTTGCAAGAATTAGATACAGAAGATTCTAACGGAAAAAAATTAGGGTTTATTGTTCAAGAAATAGGAAGAGAGGTAAATACCATTGGGTCAAAAGCTAATTTTGCTCCAATGCAAAAGGCTGTTATTCAAATGAAGAATGAATTAGAAAAAATTAAAGAACAAATATTAAACGTGTTATAAATGTCAGACTTTAAAGGAAAATTAATTGTCTTTTCAGCCCCGTCTGGATCAGGGAAAACAACCATAGTACGTCATTTACTACATCAAGAAAAATTTGGATTAGAGTTTTCTATTTCTGCAACATCTAGAGATGCTAGAGGGAAAGAAATTCATGGAGAAGATTATTATTTTATTTCTGCTGAAGAATTTAAACAGAAAATAAAAGCAGACGAATTTTTAGAATGGGAAGAGGTATATATTAATAATTTTTACGGAACCTTAAAAACAGAAGTAGCTAGAATCTGGGCAACAGGAAAACATGTAATATTTGATATAGATGTTGCTGGTGGATTAAGAATTAAGAAAAAATTTCCAGACAAAACACTGGCTGTTTTTGTGAAACCGCCAGACATGAATGAATTAATTATTAGATTGAAACAACGAGGAGAAGAATCTTCAGAAAAAATTGCCATGCGGGTAGCAAAAGCACCTACAGAAATGGCAACGGCGCCACAGTTTGACACCATTATTTTAAATGATGATTTGGCAACAGCACTTAAAGATGCTGAAAATTTAGTAGAAGATTTTTTAAATAAGTAAGAAATGAAAGTTGGTTTGTATTTTGGAACTTTTAATCCAATTCACGTAGGTCATATAATCATTGCCAATCATTTGGTAGAATATTCAGACTTAGATGAAATCTGGATGGTAGTTACACCGCACAACCCACACAAAAAGAAAAGTTCTCTTTTAGCAAACCATCACAGATTTGAATTGGTATATCTAGCACTTCAAAAATACACTAAAATTAAACCATCAGACATAGAGTTTAAATTGCCTCAACCCAATTATACGGTTAATACTTTAGCTCATATAAATGAAAAATATCCTCAACATGAGTTTAGTTTAATTATGGGTGAAGACAATTTAAAAAGTTTTCATAAATGGAAAAATTATGATACTATTTTAGAAAATCATACCATATACTGTTATCCAAGAATTTCTGAAGGTGAGATTAAAAGCCAGTTTAATAACCACCCTAAAATTCATAAAATAGACGCTCCAATTATACAACTTTCGGCCACATTAATTCGCCAAGGAATTAAGAACAATAAAAATGTAGCACCAATGCTTTCTGTAGAAACTTGGAAATATATTGATGAGATGAATTTTTATAGAAAATAAATATATAATTTTATTTACTTTAATACCCAACTTTATTAATATGTCAAAATTCTGGAGAGAAGGTTTCGTTGTATATTTGTGTAATCACAGAAATTTAAATGGCTAAAAAAAATAAAAAGAAAGTTAAACTAAAGCAAAAACTAACCAATAAATACAGGTTGGTTGTTTTAAATGAGGATACATTTGAGGAGAGATTTGCGCTAAAACTATCACGTTTAAATGTCTTTGTTTTTAGTGGTATTTTTTCTATTTTCTTAATTTTAGCAACCATAGTACTCATAGCTTTTACACCCATAAAAGAATATATTCCTGGCTATTCTTCTATAAAATTAAAAACAGATGCTAAAAAACTCACCCTAGAGTCAGATTCCCTTAAAAATAGATTGGCAGTGATAGAGAATTACACAAAATCTATCAAATCTGTATTAACGGGAGAAATTACTTCTGATGATATTATAGATTCTATTCAAGAGTTAGGGAAAAGAGTACAAATTAATGAGAACATGTTAAATGCCTCTAAGCAAGATTCTATTTTTAGAGAAAAAATAGAAAGTAGAGACCGTTTTCCTTTATCAGATGAACTGCAAAATAGAGTCAAAATTGTGTTTTTTGCACCAATTAGCGGAACCACTTCTCAATCTTTTAATTCAGAAAATAAACATTTTGCAATAGATGTAGTTGCTAAAACAGGAACACCTGTAAAAGCAGCAGCAGATGGCACTGTTATTTTCTCAGAATGGACTACAGAAACAGGCTATGTAATTATTTTGAAGCATGCAAATAACTTTATTTCTGTGTATAAACATAACGGAATCTTATTAAAACAACAAGGTGATCTAGTGCAATCTGGTGAAGCAATAGCCAGCGTTGGCTCTTCGGGTGAATTAACAACAGGCCCTCATTTACATTTTGAACTTTGGAGTGATGGTTACGCCGTAAATCCTGCTAACTATATAGATTTTGAATAAATGAGCCTTAAGTCTACCTTAGCGATTCCTTTTGCAAAAAAAGCTCGAAAAAAAGTCTATAAATGGGCTTATAACCCACATAAAACACAGCAGAAAATTTTTAAGGAACTTATAAAAAAAGCGAAGAATACTGCTTTTGGGAAAGATCACAATTTCGATAAAATCACAAGTTATTCAGAATTTAAAAAACAGGTAAAAGTAACAGATTACGAAGGCCTAAGAAGCTACGTAGATAGAATTATAGCAGGAGAAAAAAATGTGCTTTGGAAAGGCAAACCATTGTATTTTGCAAAAACATCTGGTACAACCTCAGGAGCAAAGTACATTCCTATTACTAAAGAATCTATGCCTACTCATATAAAAGCAGCAAAGGAAGCTTTGTTGTTCTATATCGCAGAAAAAAACGATGCAAGTTTTGTAGATGGTAAAATGATTTTTTTACAAGGAAGTCCTGTTTTAGAAGAAAAAAATGGCATTAAACTTGGCAGATTGAGTGGTATTGTAGCACATTATGTACCGCAATATCTATTAAAAAACAGACTGCCAAGTTGGAAAACCAACTGCATAGAAGATTGGGATACAAAAGTAACTGCCATTGTAGAAGAAACAGTCAATGAAGACATGTCTGTTATTAGCGGAATCCCTTCTTGGGTGCAAATGTATTTTGAAAAATTGATAGATAAAACAGGGAAGAAAATATCTGAAATCTTTCCAAACTTTAATTTTTTCATTTACGGTGGCGTAAATTTTGAGCCCTATAAGAACAAGTTTGAAGCACTTATTGGAAAAAAAATAGACTATATAGAATTATATCCAGCATCGGAAGGTTTTATTGCCTATCAAGATTCTCAAATAGAGAAAGGAATGTTGCTGCAACTAAACAGCGGAATTTTTTATGAATTTATTCCTGCTAATGAATTCTATGACGAAAACCCAAGCAGAATCTCTTTAGAAGATGTTCAATTAGGGGTTAATTATGTTATCATTTTAAATACCAATGCAGGTTTATGGGGCTATAATATTGGAGATACAGTAGAATTCACCTCATTATTACCCTACAGAATAAAAGTAACTGGTAGAATTAAACACTTTATTTCTGCCTTTGGAGAGCATGTGATAGGCAAAGAAGTAGAAAAGGCATTGAATGACGCCATTGTTGGCACAAAAACTACCGTAAGTGAATTTACGGTGGCTCCACAGGTAAATGCTGCCAAAGGATTGCCATATCATGAATGGTTTATTGAATTTGAAAACGAACCAGAAAACATCGAAGAATTAGCATTAAAGATTGATACTTCTATGCAAGAGCAAAACATTTATTACTTTGATTTGATCGCAGGAAAAATATTAAAACCTTTAGTTGTTAGAAAAGTAAAAAAAGGAGGCTTTCATCAATACATGAAATCTATAGGTAAGTTTGGAGGGCAAAACAAAATCCCACAATTATCAGACAATAGAAAGATTGCCGATGTCTTAAAAGATTTTTTGAAAGACTAGTGTATTTGACATCAATACATTTATAAAATATAAACAATATGAAAATTATTGCAACCAATATAGGAGAACGAAAAGACATTAATTGGAAAGGAAAAATAATCACAACAGGAATTTTTAAATATCCGGTAGATGTACCTGTTTTTCTTGATAAAGAAGATGTGAAAGGAGATGTAATATGCAATAGAGCACATCATGGAGGTATAGAGCAAGCAGTTTACGGATATTCAGAAGCACATTATGCCTATTGGAAAGAACAATACCCAGCATTAGAATGGCAATACGGTATGTTTGGCGAAAATTTAACTATAGAGAATCTAGAAGAAACAGCAATACATGTAGGAGATACCTTTAAAGTTGGAGAATGTATTGTAGAAGCAACAAAACAGAGAAACCCTTGTGTAAAGTTAGGAGTGCGTTTTAATGATATGAAAATTGTAAAACAGTTTTGGAATACCACCATGTGTGGGGTGTATTTTAAAATACTTCAAACAGGAAATGTACAAGTTGGAGACACATTTGAACCCATAAAAAAATGCTCAGAAAACCCAACAATTGCAGATTTATATATTGCTAAAAGAGTGAGTAAGGGTATGTAAAGAATTAAACTGAGGTTTCTTTTTTATGAAGAAAACGAGTTAATTTCATAGAAAGATCTAACAAAATAATTTTAGGATTTCCGTTTCTTTCTATATGATATAGGGCATCATTTAATTCTTTTTCAATAGCCAAGATGTTTTCGCTATGAACAAAAGGAGCAAAATTTTGCAAATTAAATTTTGGTGTTTGTGTTTCCAAAAAAACTAGCTCTGGAGACTTATAATTTAATAACAAAGCCTGCCTAAAAAACTGTAAACAATAGTCTAAAAACTGTTTTTGAGTTTCTCGCCCAGTTTTGGCAATAGTCTCAGACCACACCACTAATTCTTGAATAACAGCAGCATTTCCTTTGGCTTTAAAAGCAGTTCTAATCCAGGCAATAAACCATTGTTCAAAAATAAGATCATTAGAGTCTTGATGTAATAAATGAACGGCTTTATTATAATTTCCTTCCGCTTGAGTTGCTATTTTTAAAGCATCACTTTCAGAACATTTTTCTCTTAGTAGTAACTCATTGGCAATATCTTGTTCACTTAAAATAGGAAAGTGTAATGCCTGGCAACGAGATTTAATAGTAGTAATTATTTGATCTTCATTTTCTGTAATTAATAAGAAAATTGTTTTTGCCGGTGGTTCTTCAATTAACTTTAATAATTTATTAGACGCTGCAATATTCATTTTTTCAGCCATCCAAATAATCATTACTTTAAAACCACCTTCATAAGATTTTAATTGGAGTTTTTTTACAACTTCTAGGGCTTCGTCTACCCCAATCATTCCTTGCTTGTTTTCTACACCAATAGATTGCAACCAATTAAAAAGCCCTCCGTATGGCTGGTTGCTCACAAAATCTCTCCATTCATTTAAAAACAAATTACTAACGGGGTGTTTTTTTACAAAATCGTTGGTGGTAACAGGAAACGCAAAGTGTAAATCTGGATGCTGAAGTTTGGCAACTTTTAATTCACTAGCAGTTGGATTGTCTGAGAAATGACTCAATAAAAATTGTGCATAAGCAATAGCTACAGGCAGGGTTCCTGAACCTTCTTTGCCTACAAATAATTGTGCATGAGGAATTCTTCCATTTTTAGCAGAAGTCTGCAAATGGTTTTTAATATGTTCCTGACCAATAATTTGATTAAAAAGCATGTCACAAATATAAGCGATAATTTTACGCAAACGATATATTAACTTTTCAGTTTTCAATTTCTATGAACCCCTTTAATTAGCTATTTTTGTGAAAAATATTTTAGTATGAAAACCATAAACGACTTCAGTTTTAAAAATAAAAAAGCATTAATACGAGTAGATTTTAATGTGCCTTTAAATACAGATTTTGAAGTAACTGATGCAACCAGAATAGAAGCAGCGAAACCTACAATTATTAAGATTTTAGAAGATGGAGGTTCTGTAGTTTTAATGTCTCATTTAGGAAGACCAAAAGGAGTAGATGCTTCCTATTCTTTAAAACATATTGTAGAAAAAGTAGCCGATGTTATTGGGGTTCAAGTAAAATTTGTAGATGATTGTGTTGGAGAAAAAGTAACCTCAGCCGTTAAGAACCTTCAAAATGGAGAAATTTTATTGCTAGAAAATCTTCGTTTCTATGCAGAAGAAACTGCCGGAGATGAAGGGTTTTCAGAACAACTTTCCAAAAATGGAGATGTGTATGTAAATGATGCTTTTGGTACTGCTCACAGAGCGCATGCTTCCACAACAATTGTGGCAAAGTATTTTTCAGAAAATAAATGTTTTGGGAGTTTACTAGCCAAAGAAATTAAAAGTATAGATAAAGTGTTAAATACTAGCGAGAAACCCGTTTTAGCAATTTTAGGAGGAGCAAAAGTATCTTCTAAAATTACAGTTATAGAAAACATTTTAGACAAAGTAGATCATTTAATTATTGGAGGTGGAATGACTTTTACCTTCGTAAAAGCTCAAGGTGGCAGTATTGGAGATTCTATTTGTGAAGACGATAAAATGGAATTAGCTCTTGAAATATTAGAAAAAGCAGCAGCAAAAAATGTTCAAATTCATCTTCCTGTAGATGTTGTAGCAGCAGATGATTTTTCTAATGATGCAACTACTCAGATTGTAGATGTTACTAAAATACCTGATGGATGGCAAGGATTAGATGCTGGGCCAAAATCTCAAGTTATTTTTGACAAGGTTGTTAACTCATGTAAAACCATCTTATGGAATGGCCCTTTAGGAGTTTTTGAATTAGAAACCTTTTCTAAAGGAACCATTGCACTTGGTAATTCTATAGACAGAGCTACCCAAAACGGTGCTTTTTCCTTAGTTGGAGGAGGAGATTCTGTTGCGGCCGTAAAACAATTTGGTTTTGCAGATAAAGTAAGTTATGTCTCTACAGGTGGTGGTGCTATGTTAGAAACATTAGAGGGTAAAACATTACCTGGTATAAAAGCAATTCTTTCTTAGAGAATATTCTTATATTTAACCCAGTAATAATAACCATACTATCTAATATGATTCGCTCTAAAGCGAATCATATTAGTTTTTAAAATAAAACATGAAATACACCACACTACCTAAAACAGGCATTAAAGTTTCAAAAATATGTTTAGGAACCATGACTTGGGGAAACCAAAACACCCAAGAAGAGGCTTTTGAACAAATGAATTACGCGCTAGAAAAAGGAGTTAATTTCTTTGACACAGCAGAACTATATCCAGTACCAGCTACCCCGGTAACCTATGCAGACACTGAAAGAATTATTGGAAATTGGTTTCAAAAAACAGGGAATAGAGAGAACGTTGTTTTAGCTAGTAAAATTGCTGGTGGTGGAGATTACACAAAGCATATTAGGACAGGTGGTTTTACAAAAAAAAATATTACAGAAGCTATAGAGGCTAGTTTACAAAGATTGCAAACAGACTATTTAGATTTATACCAATTGCATTGGCCGTCTAGAGGTGTAAATTGTTTTGGCGTTAGAGATTACCCATATCAAACAGCTACAAAAGAAGCAGAAAATCATTTAGAAATTCTAGAAACATTGAACGCTTTTGTAAAAGCAGGAACCGTTAGAGCTATTGGTCTTTCTAATGAAACACCTTGGGGTACTATGAAATATTTACAAACTGCTAATGCTCATAATCTAGTAAGGCCTGTTACCATACAAAATTCATATTCTATGATTCATAGAGCCTATGAAGCTGGAATGTCTGAAGTTTCTATGAGAGAAGATATTGGGTTGTTAGCATACTCTCCTTTAGCGCAAGGTGTTTTATCGGGTAAGTATTTAGATGGAAAAAGCCCAGAAGGATCTCGAGGAAATTTATTTCCAAGATTTATAGCACGTTATATGGGAGATGGTTCTTTGGAAGCTGTAAAAAGATATGAAGCCATTGCAAAGAAAAACAGAATTACCTTGTCAGAATTGTCTTTGGCTTTTGTAAATCAATTACCATTTGTTACAAGTAATATTATTGGTGCTACTAAAATGAGCCAACTCAAAGAAAACATAGGAAGTATTTACATAGAACTATCTGAAGAAACCTTGCAAGAAATTGCAGAGGTACATGCTATGATACCTAACCCAGCTCCTTAAAAGAGCACAAATAATTCTGCAAAAAACAAAAACCCAAAAGAATATATCTTTTGGGTTTATTGTTACTTTTTTTTCTAAATTTTTATTGTTGTTTAGGAGTCCAATTATCTCTTAGCCCAACGGTTTTATTAAAAACCAAGGTATTTGAAGTAGCGTCATTATCAACAGCAAAGTACCCTAAGCGTTGAAATTGAAATCGTTCACCAATATTAGCTATTTGTAAACTAGGCTCTACAAAAGCATTAATAATTTCTAAAGAAGTTGGGTTTAAAAACTCCATAAAATCTCTGTCTTTATGGCTGTCTGGTGCTTCATCAGAAAATAATCTGTCATAGGCCCTTACCTCAGCTTTCACAGCATGTTTTATAGAAACCCAATGCAAGGTTCCTTTTACCTTGCGTGTACTTTCTTCGGTTCCGCTTCCAGATTTACTTAAAGGATCATAGGTACATTGAATTTCTGTAATATGTCCGTCAGCATCTTTGGTGCAACTTTCTGCTTTAATAATGTAGGCGTTCTTTAAGCGAACTTCTTTTCCTAATTTTAAGCGAAAGAATTTTTTATTAGCTTCTTCTCTAAAATCTTCTTTTTCTATATAGACTTCTCTTGAAAAAGGAACCTCTCTAGATCCAAAACCTTCTTCATAATCATTATAACTTGCGTCTAAAATTTCTTCTTTATCTTCAGGGTAATTTGTAATGACCACTTTTACTGGATCTAAAACGCCCATCACTCTTTTGGCAGTTTTGTTTAAGTCTTCTCGAATTTTAAATTCTAACAGTGCTACATCAATAATGTTTTCTCGTTTAGAAACTCCAACAGTTTCAATAAAGCTTTTAATTGATGCAGGTGTATACCCACGTCTTCTTAATCCCGAAATAGTTGGCATTCTAGGATCATCCCATCCAGAGACTACACCACCTTCTACCAAACGCATTAATTTACGTTTGCTCATAATGGTATAACTTAAATTTAAACGAGAAAACTCTCGTTGTTTTGGAGGGTTTGGAAATGTTGCTTTCCCATACTCGTATACATGATCTCTAAACCAATTGTATAAATCTCTGTGAGGTTTAAACTCTAATGAACATAAAGAATGAGATATTTGCTCTATATAATCACTCTCTCCATGCGTCCAATCATACATTGGGTAGATGTTCCAATCGTTTCCAGTTCTGTGATGCTCTTTGTATAAAACTCTATACATGATAGGGTCTCTAAGTAACATGTTTGGGCTTGTCATATCTATTTTAGCGCGCAAGATATGTTCACCTTCTTGAAACTCACCATCTTTCATTTTTTGGAATAAATCTAAATTTTCGGCTACAGAACGAGTTCTAAAAGGGCTGTTAGTTCCAGGTTCGGTTGGTGTTCCTTTTTGTTCTCTCATCTGTTCTGATGATTGACTATCTACATAGGCTTTTCCTTCTTTAACCATTAAAAGTGCCCAATCGTAAAGTTGTTGAAAATAATCTGAAGAATACAATTCGTTTGCCCATTCATATCCTAACCACGTAATGTCATTTTTAATAGCATCTACATATTCTTGCTCCTCTTTAGCAGGGTTTGTATCGTCAAAACGAAGGTTTACAGGAGCATTGTATTTTTCTCCCAAGCCAAAACTAATTCCGATGGCTTTTGTATGGCCTATATGTAAATATCCATTGGGTTCTGGAGGGAATCGAAAACGTAAATTTTCTTTTGGCATTCCGTTTACCAAATCTTCTTCAATAATTTGCTCAATAAAATTGAGTGATTTTTTTTCTTCAGACATTGAGTTTCAACTAAAATTGAGTTCACAAAATTAAACAAAATAAGCGGATTACTCTGTCATTATAATTTTGATTACTTTAAGAAAAAAAAATATTTATTTGTAGTAATTTTACCTCATTAAATAGATAGATGGCAAAGAAACCAGATTTAGTAGTTTTTGATGAAGAAACGCAGCAATATGATGCAGCTATAAAACCCTATGCAACAAGTGCAAGTTCGCCTGTAATAAAGCCCTTAAATACAGCAACATGGAGAAATGACGGTGTAGATAGAGTTAATAAACAATTCAAAAGTAAGTTTGATGAATTGAAAAAGGAGTATGAAGCAATGATGGAACAGTTTGAGTACAATGATTTAGTTTACAATGCTAAATTTAATTTTGAACCCATCATTGGAGAAGCTTATTATCTTTACAATAATAAAAGGGAAGAATCTTTTTTATCGATTATTCCTCCAGATCAATGTAATTTTAATCATTTAGGGTCTTTCAGACTAAATTCTCAAAAAATGTGGGAAAAACTATAACGTATGGGAAAGATACAGGTAAACAATATTAAGTTATACGCAAACCATGGTTGTTTAGATGAAGAAGCTAAAATTGGCTCATGGTATCGAGTAGATATAGAAGTTGAGGCCAATTTGTCTAAATCTTCCTTAACTGATGAACTTATAGATACCGTAGATTATGTTCATTTAAACTTCATTGTGAAAGAAGAAATGGCCATTAGATCTAAGCTATTAGAGGAAGTTGCCAAACGTATTTTAGATCGGTTTTTTATAGAACTAGAAATGATTACCAAAGCAACAGTAAGTGTAGCTAAAATAAATCCACCAATAGGAGGAAACGTTCAAGAAGTTGTGGTTATTCTTTCAAAAGAACGTTAAGTTCAAAAAAACTTGGATTACTAGATAATTGATGTAAATTTGCAGTCTTAAAAAAGGTGTCGTGGCCGAGTGGCTAGGCAGTGGTCTGCAACACCATCTACAGCGGTTCGAATCCGCTCGACACCTCAAAAAAAGCATCGTTTAACGATGCTTTTTTTTAATAAAAAACTACTTTTCTCCCATTAATCGATTTAAAACAACTATTAATCTATGATTTAGAACGCTTAAGCGAATAGTGTTAAAGTGAAATTCATTTAAGTTGTTAATTTGAGTAACATTAATAGCAATAAAATTTGGGGGAATTTTATGTAATTACACAAAGGCAGCACTAATAAGTGTTGCCTTTTTTTATGGCACAAGTTTTTTTAAGATATTTCTTAACACAACATTGATGTTTTTTCTGCATCTTTGTTTTCAATGAAAATTTATCCCATACAAACAGGAAATTTTAAGCTAGATGGAGGCGCTATGTTTGGTGTGGTTCCAAAGACTATTTGGCAAAAAACAAACCCTGCAGATTCAAATAACATGATAGACATGGGAATGCGTTCTTTGTTAATTGAAGATGGTCAGAGACTTATTTTAATTGATACTGGAATGGGTAATAAGCAGTCTGATAAATTTTTTGGGTACTATTACCAATTTGGAAATTTTTCTTTGGATACTTCTTTAGCATCATATGGGTTTCATAGAGATGATATTACAGATGTTTTTTTAACTCACTTACATTTTGATCACTGTGGAGGATCCATTCAGTGGAACAAAGATAAAACAAGCTATGAACCTGCCTTTAAAAATGCAAATTTCTGGAGTAATCAAGAACATTGGAATTGGGCAGTGTCCCCAAACCCGAGAGAAAAAGCCTCTTTTTTAAAAGAGAATATTTTGCCAATACAAGAAAGTGGTCAGTTAAATTTTATTACAGAAAACTCATTTCAAGAAGTAGGATTTGATGTTTTAAAAATGGATGGTCATACAGAAAAACAAATGTTGCCCAAAATTTCTTATCAGGGAAAAACAATTGTTTTTATGGCAGATTTATTACCAACAATAGGTCATATTCCTGTACCCTATGTAATGGGCTATGATACTAGGCCACTGCTAACAATTAAAGAAAAAGAGGCCTTTTTAACCGAAGCTGCAGACAACCAATACTTTTTATTTTTAGAGCATGATGCCTATTCTGAACTTTGTACCGTTCAACATACAAGCAGAGGAGTTAGATTAAAAGAAACACATAAATTTAAAGATATATTTAATTAAAATTAATAAACCATGAAATTTTTAAACTCCATAATTTTTATTACAGTTTTTGCTTTTTTATTAGGAAGCTGTAAATCTATTCCAACTATTCCAGTACCAAAACCATCTACATATGTGCTAACAGCCACTGCTAAAAAGGCACCTTTAACTGAGGAGGAAAGTAAGTTCTGGGGGCATAGTGATTTAGCCACAGATTCAATCCCAGGAATGAGCTTGGACAAAGCCTATGTTTTTTTACAAGGTAAAAAAGGAGTTGAAGTGGTTGTAGGTGTTGTAGATTCTGGAACAGATTTATTACATGAAGATTTAAAAGATGTAGCTTGGGTAAATAGCAAAGAAATACCATCAAATGGTATAGATGATGACAATAATGGATATACAGATGATATTAATGGATGGAATTTTTTAGGAGCTATTTATAAAGAACATTTAGAATACCAACGTATTGTTAAAGATCCGTCTATTGCAAATGAAGAAACATTAAAAGAAGCCACTGCATTTTACGATGAAAAAGTTGCAGCAGCAAAGGCAAATGAAAAACGATATGGGCAAATGCTAAAAATGGTTACCAATGCAGATGATGCCCTTTCTAAACACTTTAATAAAACAGATTATTCTAAAGACGAGGTTATAAAAACACTTACTGAAGATAAGGCTTTAAAAGAAAGTGTAGAAGTTGCCAAACAAATGTATGGCTTTGGTTTAAGTTCTTTAGAACAAGCAAAACAAGAGCTTTCAAAATTAGTTGAAAATGCTACTACAATGCTAAGCGGAGAAGCCTTAAAAAAAGAATATAGAAGTGTTTTAGGAGACAATCCAAACACAATGGATAAGAAATCTTATGGCAATGCAGCCTCGGGGCATTCTATAAAAGATGAAGCTCATGGGACTCATGTTTCTGGAATTATAGGTGCATCAAGAAATAATAATATAGGGATGAATGGTGTAGCTACTAACGTTAAGATTATGGCTGTAAGAGCTGTTCCAGACGGAGATGAATACGACAAAGATGTGGCTTTAGGGTTGCGTTATGCAGTAGATAACGGAGCAAAAATAATTAATACTAGTTTTGGGAAAGGATTTTCTCCAAAGAAAGAATGGGTGTATGAAGCTATTTTATATGCTGCTTCTAAGGATGTTTTGATTGTAAATGCCGCTGGAAATGATGGAAAAAACATGGATGTTGAAAAAACATTTCCAAACGATTCTAGAGATTTAATAACAGAAATTTCTGACAATGTACTAACAGTAGGTGCTATGAGTGCTAACTACAATGAAAATCTACCTGCATCTTTTTCTAACTATGGTAAGATTAATGTAGATGTTTTTGCACCTGGTGTACAAATTTATTCAACAACACCAGAAGGAGGATATGCTAAATTTAGTGGAACGTCTATGGCAGCTCCTTCAACTGCAGGAGTTGCAGCATTAATACGCTCTTATTATCCAAAATTATCTGCCAGTCAAGTAAAACATATTTTAATGAATTCTGGAACAATGATTAATTTTGATGTAATTAAGCCAGGTTCTAGATCTAGAGAAAAACCAACAGGAGAAAAAGTTCCTTTTTCAGAGTTGTCAGTTTCAGGAAGAGTTGTAAATGCCTACAATGCCCTTAAGATGGCAGATTATATGGTAAGCGGTAAGTAAATTAATAAACGAACTATTCATGAAAAAAATCATTCTATTTTTAGCGATCTCAACATATCTAAGTTCTTTTGGGCAGCAGAATTCTAACTCAAATTATTGGCAACAACATGTAGATTATACCATGGATATTGACGTAGATGTTACTAAATTTCAATACAAGGGAAATCAGAAACTAGTATACACAAATAATTCTCCAGATGAGTTATCGCATGTGTATTACCATCTTTATTTTAATGCCTTTCAACCCAATTCTCAAATGGATGTTCGTTCTAGAAATATTCAAGACCCAGATAGAAGAGTTACCAATAGAATTAGCAAATTAAAACCAGAAGAGATTGGTTATATTAAGGTAGGTTCTTTAAAACAAGATGGTAAAAATGTTGCATATGAAGTTGTTGGAACTATCTTAGAAGTAACTCTTAATTCACCTATTAAACCAGGAAATAGTGTCACTTTTGAGATGATGTATGATGCCCAAGTTCCAAAACAAATTAGACGTTCTGGGCAAACAAACAAAGAAGGAGTAGCCCTTTCTATGGCACAATGGTACCCAAAAATGGCAGAATATGATTTTGAAGGATGGCATACACCACCCTATATAGCAAGAGAGTTTCATGGTGTTTGGGGAGATTTTGATGTTACAATTCATATCGATAAAAACTATATCATTGGTGGAACTGGATATTTACAAAATCCTCAAGAAATTGGTCATGGATATGAAGATAAATCTAAAAAATTAAAAAAATCAAAAGATGAAAAATTAAGCTGGCATTTTAAAGCACCCAATGTACACGATTTTATGTGGGCAGCAGATCCAGACTATACTCATGATATTTTAAAAACAGCCACTGGAATAGATTTACATTTCTTCTACAAAAAGACCTTAGAAGAGAAGTATTTAAAAAACTGGAAAGACCTTCAGCCCAAAACAGCTCAATTAATGAGTTTTTTTAGCGAAAACATTGGAAAGTACCCCTACAAACAATATTCTGTAATACAAGGGGGAGATGGTGGTATGGAATACGCAATGGCAACTTTAATTACAGGAAAAAGAAGTTTTAATAGTTTGTTTGGTGTTACATCTCATGAAATGGCACATACGTGGTTTCAATTTCTGTTAGCAAGTAATGAAAGCAAGCACCCATGGATGGATGAAGGGTTTACTTCATATATTTCAAATATAGCAGGGAATAAAATTTTAGATAAAAACTTAGAAAACCCTCATACTGGATCTTATAACAGATATTTTAAAATGATCTCTTATAGAACAGAAGAATCTTTAGCAACTCATGCAGATAGATTTCATTTAAATTCATCTTACAGTACAGCAAGTTATAGTATGGGGAATATATTCTTATCTCAATTAGAATATATTATTGGAAAAGAGAATGTACAAAAAGGGCTTAAAAAATATTTTGCTGATTTTAGCTTTAAGCACCCTACGCCAAATGACGTGAAAAGATCTATGGAAAAAGTTTCTGGAATTCACTTAGATTGGTATTTAAATGAATGGACACAAACAACACATACAATAGATTATAGTGTACGAAGCATTAGTAATAAACAAATAATATTACAAAGACATGGTAAAATGCCAATGCCTATAGATGTTAGAGTTACCTATAAAGATGGCACATTAGAAGATTTCACGATTCCTTTACAAATGATGAGAGGCAATAAGCCAACAACGGCAACAGTTTTAAAGGATTGGTCTTGGTCTCACCCTGTCTATAGATTTAAGGTTTCAAAAGAAATTAGCTCTGTAGAAATAGATCCGTCTAAATTGATGGCAGATATTTACCCAGCCGATAACAAGAAGTAGGTAAAAGAATACAAGTATCTTTAAAAAATAAAAGCGACGTTTTACGTCGTTTTTATTTTTTATCTACCTGCTCTAGTAGTGTATTAATCTTGTTGTCTTTTGGAAGAAATCCTTTTAGCATTAAACCCACACCAAAAACAATTAATAAGATACCCATAATTCGTTTTATTCTGTAAACAACAAGAGGAGTCATCTTGTTTTTTAATTGTTTTGCTAAGATAATTTTCCCTAGATCCGTTATAAAATAACTGGTAATAATAATACCAAAATAATAAAAAATATAGGTAGGGTTCATATCTAGAGTTGGCCCAATTACTACAATTAAACCTAGCCAAAAAGCAAGTACACCAACATTAATGAAATTTAAAAAGAATCCTTTTAAAATTAATTTAAAATAATTATTGTTGGTAGGTAACTTTAGAGACTCTTCAATATCTTTTTTCCTAGCTTTATCTAAATAAGTAATAGCACCGTAAACAATTAATATAAGGCCACCTATAAAAAACAAACGTGGATCATCTTTTATTCTTTCCAGTAAATGTCTACTTCCAAAGTAGGCAATCACAATAAAAGCCACATCTCCTAGAATAACCCCCAGATTAAAAGCAATAGCAGCTCTTGCACCCTTTACGATGCTAGTTTGAATTAACATAAAAAAAACAGGTCCAATCATGAAAGAAAGAAAGAACCCAAAAAATATTGCATTTTTTATGTCGTAAATATCCATGTGTTAAAGATACTTTTTTTTAGACATCATCATAATCAATTGAAATTTTTGATGTTGTGGGATGTGCTTGGCAGGTTAAAATAAAACCATCATTTACCTCTTCGTCTGTAAGAATATTATTTTTAACCATTACAGCACTTCCTTGGGTTACCTTTCCTAAACAACTAGAGCAAACACCTCCTTGGCATGAATAAGGAGCATCAACATCATTTCTTAATGCTGCTGCTAAAATATCGTCTGTTTGCTTCATGGTAAAAACAATCTCTTCATCATCTAATAAAACAGTAACTTCTGTTAGACCTTCTTTAATTTGAGAGCTATTTTCTTCATTAACTGAAGCAGTAAATAATTCAAATAAAATTTGGGATTCTTTATAACGATTCTCTTTTAATGTAGTTGAAACAGTTTTAATCATTTCTTCTGGACCGCATAAAAAAGCTGTTTTAAAAGACCAATTTTTGTAAATATTTTTAATAAAATAATTTGTATGACCCTTGTCAATTCTTCCAAATAATGACCCTTCTTCATTTTGTCTGCTAAAGACATAGTGCAAATTAAATCTGGTATCATAGCTTACAGAAAGAGCATCTAATTCTGCTTTAAACATGGTTTCATCTGAAGATTTATTACCATAGATTAAGGTAAACGAAGAAGAGGGCTCTTGTTGCAAGACCGCTTTAATCATTGATAATACAGGGGTAATGCCACTACCAGCTGCAATGCCTAGGTAATTATTGCTTTTAGTAGGTTCTAGCATAAACTTCCCTTCAGGCTCATGTACCTCTATTAGGTCACCTACTTTTAGTTGAGAAGTTGCATAGGTAGAAAAAACACCATTCTCAACTGCTTTAATGGCTACTTTTAATTCACCACTTTCAGGAGCAGAACAAATAGAGTAGGCTCTACGTATTTCATTGCCGTTAACAGTTGCTTTTAGTGTAATATATTGTCCTGCTTTATAGGAGAAATTAGTTTTTAAATTTTCAGGAACATCAAAAACAATAGAAACCGCATTTGCGGTTTCTTGTATGTAGTTTTTAATAGATAATTTATGAAATGCATTCATGTATTTATACGATTTTATTTTCTACTAAATATTCTGCTATTTGTACAGCATTTGTTGCTGCACCTTTTCTTAAGTTGTCAGAAACGATCCACAAATTTAAGGAGTTTTCTTGAGATTCATCTCGTCTAATTCTACCAACAAAAACTTCGTCTTTTTGATGCGCAGTAATTGGCATAGGATATAGGTTGTTTTTTACATCATCTTGCACAACAACCCCAGGTGTTTTACTTAATAATTTACGCACGTCATTTATCTCAAAATCATCCATAAACTGAACGTTTACGGCTTCTGAATGCCCTCCTGCTGTTGGAATTCTCACCGCTGTTGCAGTTACAGAAAAAGTATTGTCCCGTAAAATTTTCTTGGGCTCTTTTACCAATTTCATTTCTTCTTTGGTGTATCCGTTTTCTAAAAAAACATCGCAATGAGGTAGTGCATTTCTTCCAATAGGATGAGGATACACCATTTCACCTTTAATACCTGCTTCCTCATTTTCTAATTGTTGAACCGCTTTTACACCGGTTCCAGAAACAGATTGATAGGTAGAAATAACTACGCGCTTCATCTTATATTTTAAATGAAGTGGAGAGAGCGCCATTACTAATTGAATAGTAGAGCAATTAGGATTGGCAATAATTTTATCAGTAGCAGTGAGCACATCTCCATTAATTTCTGGAACAACTAATTTTTTTTCAGGATCCATTCTCCAAGCAGAAGAATTGTCTATTACCGTAGTTCCAACGGCTGCAAATTTTGGAGCCCATTCCAAAGATGTATCACCTCCAGCAGAAAATAAGGCCATGTCTGGTCTTGCATTTACAGCATCTTGTAAACTTACAATGGTGTATTTTTTGTTTTGATAAGAAATTTCTTTCCCCACAGATCTTTCAGATGCAACCGGAATTAATTCAGTGATGTTAAAGTTTCGTTCTGCTAATACTTGAAGTATTACATTTCCTACCATGCCAGTAGCACCAACCAAAGCAATTTTCATAATATATTATTTTAATATTTCCTTAATAATTTGCTCACAAAACAGTATTCAAGTGACTGATTTTTAGGCATTAATTAATAAGTCACAAAGATGCTAAAAAATGTAAAAAAAACGTCTATCAATTGCACTAAGAAATTGCTAAAAGTTAAAAATTTATCGAATACAAAGGAAATGTTGAAAATTTAACTTGGCTCAAAAAATAATAGTAATTTTGTGGCTAAGTGTCTGTAGAAGATAAAAATAGATTGTTTAACGAATTTAGTATAGCATGCAACTGTACAATAAGTTAAGCGCTAAAGAACGCGCTGCATTAATAGATGAGGCTGGTAAAGACCGCATCACCATTTCATTCTATCAATATTACAAGATAGAAAATCCAGAATTGTTTAGAGATACCTTATTCCTAGAATGGAATTTATTAGATGTTTTAGGAAGAACCTATGTTTCTTATGAAGGTATTAATGCCCAATTATCTGTTCCTTCAGAAAATTTTTTAGCATTAAAAAATCAATTAGATGCAATTTCCTTTTTAAAAGGAATTCGACTGAATGTAGCTATTGAACATCATAATAAATCATTTCTAAAATTAAAAGTAAAAGTCAGAGACAAAATAGTTGCTGATGGCTTAGATGATAAAACGTTTGATGTAACAGCCAAAGGAGTGCATGTAAATGCCAAAGAATTTAATGATATGTTGGCAGATCCTAACACCATTTGTGTAGATATGCGAAATCATTACGAAAGTGAAATTGGTCACTTTGATGGAGCTATTACACCAGATGTAGATACGTTTCGTGATTCTTTAGACGTCATTGAAGAATCGCTAAAAGACACCAAAGAAGACAAAAATTTATTGATGTACTGTACTGGAGGAATTCGATGTGAAAAGGCTTCGGCCTATTATAAACACAAAGGGTTTCAACATGTTTTTCAATTAGAAGGCGGAATTATAGAATACACAAGACAAGTCACATCTGAAGGATTAGAAAACAAATTTATTGGAAAAAATTTTGTGTTTGACCATCGAAGAGCAGAAAAAATTTCAGAAGATGTGATTGCCAATTGTCATCAATGTGGCAACCCGTGTGACAACCACGTAAACTGTGCAAATGATGCTTGTCATTTATTGTTTATTCAGTGTAATGACTGCTCAGAAAAGATGGAGACGACTTGCTCTACAGAATGTAAAGAGGTCATTCAATTGTCATATGAGGAGCAGAAAGAACTCAGAAAAGGAACTCATGCTAGCAATAAAATTTTTAAAAAAGGGAGATCAGAAAAACTGAAGTTTAAAAAGTAAAGAAGAACAAATAGCGCGTATAAATTCAGTTCAATTTTTTTATGCTTTTTACAATTTAATCATTGTGTAAGATTCCGTATATTTACTCGTTATATAATACTGCTAAAATTTTATACCAAGACAATTTATGAAGTATGTTAAGGTATGTTTTAGCAAGCTAATAGAATACTATTTAGCTAAAAATCAATAAGAACTCTAAGAAGCCTAGGCTTCTCAAAATATATTACGTTATGGCATGTGGAAGTTGTGGTACTGGAGAAGACGGTAAACCAAAAGGGTGTAAGAGCAATGGAAGTTGCACAACAGGAGGTTGTGAAAAATTATCGGTATTTGATTGGTTGTCTAACATGACATTACCAAGTAATGAAACTCCTTTCAATATTTATGAAGTTCGTTTTAAAAACGGACGAAAGCACTTTTTTAAAAATACAGAAAAATTAACCATCTCAATGGGAGATGTTGTTGCAGTTGAAGGATCTCCAGGGCACGATATTGGTATTGTTTCTTTAGGCGGAGAATTGGTGAAAGTACAAATGAAAAAAAGGAAAGTATCTTTTGACAGCGAAGAGGTAAAGAAAATTTATCGAAAAGCTTCTCAAAGAGATATTGAAGTTTGGGAAAAAGCACGAAACCGAGAATTAGAAACTCAAAAAAGAGGCAGAGAAATTTTAGGAAGGTTAGGTTTAAAAATGAAGCTTTCTGATGTAGAATATCAAGGAGATGGAAATAAAGCAACGTTTTATTACACAGCAGATACTCGAGTAGATTTTAGACAACTAATTAAAGATTTAGCAGGTGCTTTTTCAATTAGAGTAGAAATGAAACAGGTTGGCGCAAGACAAGAAGCTGCTCGTTTAGGAGGCATTGGCTCGTGTGGTAGAGAGCTATGCTGTTCTACATGGCTTACAGATTTTAGAAAAGTAACAACAACCGCGGCTCGTTATCAGCAATTATCTTTAAATCCTTTAAAATTAGCAGGTCAATGTGGAAAATTAAAATGTTGTTTAAATTTTGAATTAGATACTTATTTAGATGCTTTAAATGATTTTCCAAAACAAGAAAAGATTTTAAAAACAGAAAAAGGAGATGCAGAGTTTGTAAAAATGGACATCTTTAAAAAAACACTTTGGTATACCTACAAAGAAAATAGATCTAAATGGTTTAAATTAAACCTAGAACAAGTACTTGAAATAATAGAATTAAATAAAAATGATGAAGTTTCAATTCCGTTAGAAGAATATGAATCTGAAATAGAAGAGGTTGTAACAGTTGATTTTGAGAATGTTGTAGGCCAAGATAGCCTTACACGTTTTGATGTTCCTAAAAAGAGTAGAAGAAGAAATAGGAATAATAATAGGAAAAAAGTAGCTACAGGTGCTAAACCGGCGCATGCAAAGAGTCAACAAAAATCGAATAACCTTGGCCAGTCAAGTAGCAATAGTAGTTCTGGCGATCAGAAAAGGAATAGTAGTCAGAATAAGCCACAAAACAAGAGAAGAAGAAAACCCAAGCCAAATGGTAATAGTAACCAACAACAGTAAGAGATTAATTCTTATTTTAGGGGTGTTTCTTGTGTTTATCTCTTGCGATTCTAATAGAATTTTTGATGAATATAAATCACTTGAAAACAATAGTTGGCCCCAAGCTGAGTCAATAAACTTTCGGGCTGAAATTACAGATACAATCTCTAGAAATAACCTGTATGTTACTATTAGAAATAATAAATTGTACCCATACAGTAATTTATTCTTAATTACCAACGTTATTTTTCCGAATGGCAAGAAAATTGTAGATACTCTTCAATATGAAATGGCTGATAAAAATGGAAAATTTTTAGGAAATGGAATTTCAGAAATAAAGCACAGTAAGCTTATTTTAAAAGAAAATAGTATTTTTCCAATCTCAGGAACATACACTGTCTCAATTTGGCAAGCTATGAGAAATAATGGAAGTGTTAATGGAATTAACCAATTACAAGGAATTACAGATGTTGGTCTTAGGATTGAAAAAGTAAATTAGAATGGCAAAAAAGGAACAAACAAATTTCAAAAAATATATCATACGATTTTGGATGGTCGTTTTAGGAGGTTTTATAGCTTTTTTACTGGTGTTTCTATTAGCATCTTGGGGTGTTTTTGGTGAGCTACCCACATTTGAAGAATTAGAAAACCCAGAAAAAAATTTAGCAACTGAAGTTATCTCTTCAGATGGAGTAACCTTAGGGAAATATGCATTTAAAAATAGGACTCCTGTTGGGTTTAAAGATCTTCCAGACAACCTTGTAAACGCATTAATTGCCACTGAAGACGAACGTTTCTATGAACATTCTGGAATAGATTTTAGAGGATTGGCAAGAGCAGTTGTAAAACTAGGAAAAGGTGGAGGAGCTAGTACAATTACCCAGCAATTAGCTAAAAACTTATTTAATAAAGGAGGATCTAGCAGTACAGTAAAAAGATTAATGCAAAAAGTAAAAGAGTGGATAGTAGCTACCAAGTTAGAACGGCAGTATACTAAAAATGAGATTGTAGCCATGTATTTAAATACGCAAGGCTTCCTCTTTAATGCTATAGGAATTAGGTCTGCTTCAAGAATATATTTTGGCAAAGAGCCTAAAGATTTAGATATTCAAGAATCTGCTATTTTAGTTGCCATGTTAAAAAATCCACGGCAGTTTAATCCTAACAGAGAAATTTCAAAAGGGAAATCACTTATTAGAAGAAATGTAGTTTTTGCTCAAATGTCTAAAAATGAATTCATCACTCAACAAGAAAAAGATTCATTACAACAGTTGCCATTAAAAATAAACTTCACTCCAGAAAGTCATAATGATGGATTGGCTACCTACTTTAGAGAATACTTAAGAGACTATCTTAAGAAATGGACTAAAAACAATCCAAAACCCAATGGCGAATTATACAATATTAATAGAGATGGGTTAAAAATCTTCGTAACGCTAGATTCTAGAATGCAGCAATATGCGCAGGAAGCAGTGCAAGAACATATGTCTAATCTTCAGAGCTACTTTTTTAAAGAACAAAAAAATAATGAGTCAGCACCTTTTTATGATTTAGAAGAAGAACAAGTTGCTTCTATTTACACAAGAGCAAGAAAAAGATCTGAACGTTATAGAAAGATGAAAAAGAATGGCTATTCTGAAAAACAAATAGATTCTGCCTTTGATGCAAAAACAGACATGCGAGTTTTCTCATGGAATGCTCAAAGAGAAGTAGATACCATTTTGTCACCAAATGATTCTATTCAGTATTATAAGACCATTTTAAGATCTGGGTTATTGTCTATAGAACCACAAACAGGTCATATTAAAGCCTGGGTTGGCGGTATTAACCATAAATATTTTAAATACGATCACGTAGAACAAGGAAAAAGACAAGTAGGCTCTACATTTAAACCATTTGTATATGCAACGGCCATTAATCAGTTGCGTTTGTCTCCATGTGAAAAATTTTCCAATACTCCTTACACTATTCCTAAAGGAAGGTTTGGCATTCCTAAGGCTTGGACTCCCAAAAATTCTGGCGAAAAATACGGAGGTGAAATTTCTTTAAAAGAAGCTTTAGCAAAATCTGTAAACGTTATATCAGCAAGATTAATAGATATGGTTACACCAGCAAATGTGGCTCGTTTGGCAAAATCTGCAGGGATAGAAAGTAGGATCCCGAAATCACCATCAATAGCTCTTGGTTCTGTAGAATTGTCTCTAATGGAAATGACAGGTGCATATGCAACTTTTGCAAACAAAGGAATGCGAGTAGAACCAAATATGTTATTACGTATTGAAGATAAAAACGGAACTGTTTTAGCAGATTTTACGCCAAAAACTAATGAGGTGCTGAGTGAAGAATCTGCCTATGTGGTATTAGAATTATTAAAGGGGGTTACCACAGCAGGTTCTGGGGTTAGGTTAAGAACTTCAGCACATTACTACAAAGATATTATTACAGGATTTCCGTATAAATTTACAAATCCGATAGCCGGTAAAACTGGAACAACCCAAAATCAGACAGACGGATGGTTTATGGGAGTTGTGCCAAATTTAGCTACAGGCGTTTGGACTGGAGGTGAAGACAGGGCTGTTCATTTTGAAAAAATAGCCGAAGGTCAAGGAGCAACCATGTCTCTTCCAACTTGGGCATTGTTTATGAAGAAAGTGTATGCAGATACAACGTTAAATATAAGTCAAGAAGATTTTGAAAAACCGAAATATGTTGGTATAGATACCAATTGTGGGAAAGAACCTGTAGATAAAGAAAATAAAATTAAAAAAAGACCACCAGTAGATGACGATACAGATTTTTAACATCGTTAATGTGGAGCTTAACTGGTTTTAGTATCTCATAAAAAAGATAAAATGATCAATAAAAAAGTAAACAATGTTGAAGAGGCGTTAATAGGTGTTTCAAATAACATGACATTTATGTTAGGGGGGTTTGGCTTGTGTGGAATTCCAGAAAATGCCATAGCAGAATTAGTTAGAAGAGGTGTTAAAAATGTTACCTGTATTTCTAATAACGCAGGGATTGATGATTTTGGATTAGGACTCTTATTACAAAACAAGCAAATTAAAAAAATGATTTCTTCTTATGTAGGAGAAAATGACGAATTTGAACGTCAAATGTTGTCTGGAGAATTAGAAGTTGAGCTAACTCCGCAAGGAACTTTAGCAGAAAAATGCAGAGCTGCTCAGGCAGGTTTTCCCGCATTTTACACCCCTGCAGGCTATGGGACCGAAGTAGCGGAAGGAAAAGAAACAAGAAATTTTGAAGGTAAAATGTATGTTTTAGAGTTTGCTTACAAAGCAGATTTTGCTTTTGTAAAAGCATGGAAAGGCGATGCCGCAGGAAATTTAATTTTTAAAGGAACTGCGCGTAATTTTAATCCATTAATGTGTGGAGCAGCAACCATTACTGTTGCAGAGGTTGAAGAATTGGTTCCTCTAGGAGTATTAGATCCCAATCAAATTCATACACCTGGAATTTTTGTACAACGTATTTTTCAAGGAGAGAAGTTTGAAAAAAGAATAGAACAAAGAACTGTAAGATCAAGAAGTTAGTTATGTTAGATAAAAATGGAATAGCTAAAAGAATTGCAAAGGAAGTACAAGACGGGTTTTATGTAAACCTAGGAATAGGGATTCCTACTTTAGTAGCCAACTTTGTTAGAGATGATATTGATGTAGAATTTCAAAGTGAAAACGGAGTCTTAGGGATGGGACCTTTTCCCTTTGAAGGAGAAGAAGATGCAGATATTATAAATGCAGGAAAACAAACCATTACTTCTTTGCCAGGGGCAAGTTTCTTTGATTCTGCTACTAGTTTTGCCATGATACGAGGTAAACATGTTCACTTAACCATTTTAGGAGCTATGGAAGTTTCTGAAAACGGAGATATAGCTAACTGGAAAATTCCAGGGAAAATGGTGAAAGGAATGGGTGGCGCAATGGACTTAGTAGCATCGGCAGAAACAATTATAGTGGCAATGATGCACACCAATAAAAGAGGAGAATCTAAGCTGTTAAAAAAATGTTCTTTACCACTTACAGGAGTAGGTTGTGTTACCAAAGTAGTCACAAACTTAGCAGTGTTAGAAATAAAAAACAACAAATTTTATTTATTAGAAAGAGCTCCAGGAGTCTCCGTAGAAGAAATTAAAAAAGCAACTGAAGGAACCTTGGTTGTTGAGGGAGAAATTCCAGAAATGGATATTTAATACCAAATCAATGAAAT
>Ga0114995_10000352_pt1 | contig 31501 bp, 31 predicted proteins | sample ArcticOcean_MG_C_11_FD_87038 | JGI IMG/M metagenome (GOLD analysis project Ga0114995, IMG submission 87038) | Marine microbial communities from western Arctic Ocean - ArcticOcean_MG_CB2_154 | ecosystem: Environmental > Aquatic > Marine > Oceanic | place: Arctic Ocean: Canada Basin | collected... | reverse complement strand
GTAAATAGCATATGGTTGAAGGGCAGTTCAGTAAAGGCAATGGCGGCATCGGCTTCGCCTTCAATCACGCAAACTCTATTCTCATCGAACTCTTCTGCAATCATCTCTTTAAAGACTTTATTCAGCGTCGGTGTAAATTCTGACATTTTGATCATCGCACGATTACCCGCTGCCAAAGCGGCCACTAACGGACCCAAGGCTAGAACTATAGGGTAGTTCCAAGGCACAATGATGCCGATAACCCCTAACGGCTGATAGTGAACTTCATTTTTGGCGGGCGCAAAAAGTATTCCTACGCTTCGTTTACTGGGTTTCATCCACGTGCGAGTTTTTTTGATCGCCATGTTAATGCTTTCAACACTGGTCAGGATCTCAGCGATTAAGGTTTCATCTTTTGAGCGACTACTAAAGTCTTTGTTGATAGCGGCCGCTAGCTGGTCTTGGAATTTAATTGTTACCCTTTTTAGGGCTTTCAGATGTCCAATTCGCTGCTCTGCTGTCGGCATAACTGCTTGAGAGTAAGCATATTTTTGGCGGTTAAAGAGTTCTTTTAAGCGAACTACTTGAGTATCTAGAGAGGTGATATTTGCGGTATTGGTAACCACGATGAGTCTCCCAACATAGGTGTAAAAAATGGTAGTATTGATTGTGTAGGTATTATTAGAGTTATTACTCTAATCTGTCAATAGCCAACACCCTATTTTTCATGTCTGTTGGCAGTGGTTGGCGTATATAATAAACATTAATGAATAGTAGGAAGTGTAACAATAGAATGAAAACACGTGACCGTATCCTTGCTGCTGCTCTGGAATTATTTAACCAAAAATACGAGCGCAAGGTAACGACCAATCATATTGCGTCGCATCTCAAAATTTCACCAGGAAATTTGTATTACCACTTTAAAAACAAACAAGAAATTATATACGAACTCTTTCTGCAATATGAGGAGCGGATTGATACAAGCCTAGCCGTTCCCACGGAACGAAAATTGACAATAGAAGACAAACATAATTATCTACAAAACGTGTTTCAGGGAATATGGGAATTTCGTTTTATTCATCGTGATATGGAGCATCTTATATCAGGAGAAGACCGGCTGCATGCGCGTTATCGTGGTTTATTTCGCCGTTGCCAAAAAAATACGGAAGCGATTTATCAAAGTTTAAGTGAAGCTAATATTATAACGATTGAGCAGCGTGATGTAGAAGGTTTGGCGCTGAATGCTTGGATTGTGGTGACGAGCTGGTTCTCATTTTTACAATCCAGCTTACATACAGGCTCTAATGAAAATATTACTTTAGATATGTTGAGAGGTGGAATCTATCAAGTTTTTCAGCTAGAGCGCCCGTACCTTAGTGATGAATACCGCGAGCGTGTAGAAGCGATGCAAGAAGCCTTTATTCCCAAGCCCGAGTGGTTGTGATTTTGTTTAAATATTCTCAGCAATCCATTCCTCATAAACAAGCTGTATGCTTGGGCGAGACATCACAGCATCTGCAACTCGCTTAACATTAGGGAATTCTTCTATACTTGGGTGTCCCTGTGTTGGATCTAACCAAGTGGTTAACATGAAAAGGTATATGTCCACTGCGCTTAAGCATGTGCCCAGAACCCATTCATTGTCACCGATTTGATCATCAACTACTTTCCAAGTTTCCCTCAGTCGTCTTATTCCTCGCTTTTGTGCGCTTGCTTCATCTGCAGGAGCGTCCACAAAGCGGTCCGGATAATAATAAGTTTGAAAAGCGGTTTGGATAGAATTAGAAAAATACACCAAGGTTTGTAAATACAATCCCCGTGTTGGATCATTGAGCTTGGGAGCAAGGTTTGCGTATGAATGTAGGTCACACAAAAATATGGCAATAGCAGCACATTCGTATATGCCAGTATCTTGGTACATAAGAACAGGCACCCATCCATTTGGGTTAACCTTTAATTGTTGGGGTGGGCGTTGTTTTCCCCTATCTATGGTGGACTTAATTAATTCATATGGCACACCAAGCTCTTCTAAAATTACACGAACGCCTTGGGCTGCACTTCCACTCGCATAAAATAATTTATATTTCATGGTATTTCACCTTTTTCATTAGTTCACCTAACAAGAGACAATTATAACATCTCTTGTTAGGTGAACTAAGTGGCTGTATCACTAAAATATAGTCACTGCTGTGGGCGCTTTTATGGCTCTTAAAAGTATTTCTCTAAAGTTAACTTAAGATGGTCGTCTTTAGCAAAAATTGCAGCAGGATCATTACTATTGCCTGTGGAAAATGCTCTGGCTTCGATTGACATTGTCAAGTTATCTCCAATTCGACGGTCGCCTGTAACGGAAAAACTGGTTGTATGGAAATCTAAGTCGTAAATGGCACCTGCCATTAAGGTTGTACTTTGAGTATCATTTAGAGCAAACCTTGCACCCATGCCGATGTCGTTTTGCATTGCACTATTGGCTAATTTACCGCGTTGATCTTTGCCATATTCAACAAGAACCCCTACATCTGTTGCCGATTCTTGGATACCATAGAATGTATACTCTACACCAAGTTGACTGGCCCAAAAGTTTTCAACAGGATTGATTTGACGGATTACTTCACCTTTCCATAACCAACTATCAATAGTCGCTTGGACGTCTAATCCTACTTGTTCCATTTGTTGATAGTGTGCACTTAATACACTATCGCTATTAAGTGAAATAGCGCTGTATTGTGGTGTACGATCGGTGCCTTCATACCAGTGGATACCCATATCATAAACATCGAAGGAATGGCTCCAGCGCGCAGCCAGGTCAACATGTTTGTCATTGTCACCGGCTTCATAGGTGGTGGCATCACTATTAACCACTAAGCCTGATCTAAATCGACCATTAAGGCCTGCAGAGGTGCGCTCTCTAAAACCTGGCAATATATAAAGGTCTACAATGCCCCAGTCGTTCACTAAAGATAGGTTAACCATTGGTTGGCCTAGCTTATACGCTTTATCTAAACCTTCAACAGTGTCTTTTTGGTTGATGACATCAACAATGTTTTGAAATTCGGTCACCCCCCAAAATACTCTACGAACACCACTTCTTAGCTCCCAGTTATCGTTGTAATGTACCCAGCTTAGCTCTCGAATATCTGCGTGAGTTCGCTCAGAGTCGCGCTGATCTTTTCTAAAGAAAGGCGCAAAGGTTAAGTTGTCTTGCCGGTCATTCCACTCCCAATATAGTTCAGGTTCAACTGAAAGTGAAAGATTACTACGATAGTCTTGATTGGAAAATTGACCATCATGAGCATACAGTGTTGCTTCTGTACTTATTTTTCCAGTCGCTTCAAAAAATAGCTCATCAGCTAAGGCAGGTTGCATAAGCAACCCGCAGCCAATCCCTATCCATAGGATCTTCTTCATATTAGCGCGCTCTTTTTAGAGAGTTTTTGTTAAAATCTGAAGCTGATAAACCATTACCAAACTGGTATTGGTTATAGCTTAAGTCAGTGCTTTTTTTAGTTTGGTGGTTAACCATCTTCATTGAGCTAGGGCGCCAGAATTTATCATTATATTGCTGATATTGTTCAGTGGTTAAGGTTTTAAGCAAGCTGTTTTTACGGTCATAAAAATCCGTTCTTAGTATGCGATATTCAGCTTTATCTATCCAAACAACGCGTTTTGTATAGCCTGAATTCTCATCTGTGGGGTATTGCTCCACAACAAAACAGGTGCCGATGGAACACGCCTCTTCTTTAACAAATTTGTAGTTATATTTTTCAATTTCAAAAGATGATAAATCTTCAAAAGAAAATTCTGAGCCCATGAAAGGGCCTGACTTATTACGAGAAGCGATACGCTTAACACGCTTAAGGGCAGGTAAGTATAACCATTGATCGTCAGCCCCGGAGGTGTGAGAGAAGCTGAGGAAAGCGGTTCCTTTTACATCTATAGGGCGATCAAAAATGGTTAGGCTTTTATCACCGTCGTTAGCAATTTCTAGTGTTTTTGTTCTGATCTCACGGACACTTTCTTGACCTTGCTTATTACGTAACACCATGTTCATTGCTGCTGTCATATCGACCCAGCCCTCGTCACGGATTTTGGCTTCCTGAGCGATAGCTAAGCCTTTATCTTCAGCAGTTCCTGCAAAAGCTGTAGAGGTGTTTAATGCTAAAATCGAGCCAGCAATAATCAAAGTTGTTAGAATTTTATTAGTCATTTTTTGCATTTCCCTTAGCAATAGTTAAGTATATTTAGTTGACAGTTGGATGGCGTTTTTTGCATCTTTGTTACCATCTAACAGCATTAATAATGGTGGTAGGAATAAGAAATCTACAATTAAAGCCACCGCAATGGTAACCGCTGTCAATAGACCCATATCTGCATTAAGTGAAAATGTTGATTGCGCCAGTACCATGAAGCCTGCAACAAGTACTAAAGTAGTGATCCAAAGTGCTCGCCCAACACTACTAAAGGCATATTTAACAGCTTCTTCAGAGCTTTTAGAATACTTATCTCTGGCGTGCTTGTATTTTGTTAAAAAATGCACAGTATCATCCACAACAATACCTAATGTCATACCTGCTACAACTGATAGTGCTAAGCCAATCTGGCCATCCATAAAATACCATAGACCAAAACCTACAGAGGCAGGGATAAGGTTTGGTAGTAAACTGATGACGCCGTAGCGTACAGAGCCCAAAGCAAGGCCGAGTAATAGTGAAATCAGGATCAAAGCTACTGTGGTGCCAAATAACATACTGGTGATATTTCGTTGGCCAATATGTGCAAACATTAACGTTGGGCTAGAGATAGAAACTTGGTAATCGGGCGCATTTTTAGCGAACCATTGATACATATTCTCTTCTAAGTCAATTTGTTCGACAGAAGTTAAATTCTTGAATGTACCAATAACTCGGGTAGAAGATTTATCAACGTTTAACTGATTATTTAAATCTAAACCGTATGGGAGGGACATTTCGTACAATAATAAATACTGAGCAGATAACTCCCGGTCTTCAGGTAATTTATAAAACGCTTGATCATCAGCGTGCATATTCTTATTCAGACGTTTAAGTACATCAGAAAGAGTGCTTACGTGGTCAGTAACCTCTTTGGCTCGTAGCCATTCACTGAAGTCACTCACTGTGTTCAAGAATTTAGGATCGTTAATGCCACCGCTCACCCTGCTATCTATAGAAATTTCTATGGATGAAAAACCCGACAGATTCTCTTCCATGAAGTCGGTTGCAATACGAAACGGCACTGTTGTATCAAAATATTCTACAAAGTTATCATCCAGCTTGTTTTGTGGTAAAAAACTAGCCAAAGCGACAATGATGACCGCAGTTGTAGGCAATAGCACTTTACGTTTTTCTACTACAAACTCAGCAAATTTTTCCATTATTCCATAGTTGCGTTCTGGGGATATTTTGCTGGCTTTAACTGGCAGTAACATCAACAGGGCAGGGAATACTGTAATAGAGAAGACAAAAGCTAACATAACGCCAATAGCGACCATGTTACCTAGATCACGAAATGGTGGTGAATCTGAGAAATTCATACTCATAAAACCAATAGCGGTCGTGATGCTAGTGAGCAATATAGGTTTAAAATTGACTCTTAAGCTTTCTTGAAGCGCTTCTTTTTTCGCTGTACCTTGGCGCATTTCATAGTAGTAACTGGTCAGTATGTGTATGCAGTCGGCTACTGCTAAAGTCATTATCATGGTGGGGGCACTAACAGAAGGCCCTGTTAAGTAAAAACCAAACCAACCAACAGCACCCATAGTGCCTGCAATACTAAAAATAATCACAACCAAGGTTGCAAAAGTACCACTAAAACTACGTAACAATAAGACCATGATTAGTAATACAACGCCGAACATGGCGGGTACTAAAGTACTGCTATCAGACATCGATGTTTCAGTAAATGTGTTATTCATCATGACCATGCCACTGAGCTGGACATTGATATTAGGAAACTTTTCCTCAAACTGCGCCTTGATTTCACGTATTTTACCAGCAACTTCAGGAACCTCCGTGATTGGATCAACTCCAGGAAGCTGGTTAGTGACGTTAACAATTGTTACATGCCCAGATTTGGATACTATTTTATTCAATAGTAAGGGGTCATTGGTGGCGATTTCTTTTAGCTTAGGCATATCTGCAGCAGTTAAAGTATCAGGATCTAATACTAAATCTTCTACTACCAAATCATCTTCCTCTGCAACCGTGTACTGGAAGTTTGAAATGGAATCAACACGGGTAGAATAGGGTACCTGCCATGACTCAGTCGTTAGCCAATATACCGCTGCAAGGTTTTCTTTGGTGAAAATATCACCGTTTGTAGGCTCCAAAATAAACGCGACATTGTCACTTTTTGAGTAGATCTCTTGAACTGACTCAAAAGCAGTTAGTTGTGGGTTATCCTCACTAAAAAAAACTTTGTAGTCTCCTTTAAAAATTAAATTTTTAGTGCCATAAGCAGTACTTAAGACAAGTAGTATTGATATCAATAATACAAGCCAGGGTCTGTTAAGTGAAAAGTTATAGATACGTTCTCTCATGTATTCCTCAAAGAAATGTTGGTTAAAGTGCTTTAAGTACAGCTAATCGGGCGATTTCTGCCATCTCAGGTGCGAAAATTTCGTCTTTTATTCTTTTAACGGATGCTTTCCAATCGAAGTGTTTAGCTAAAGGCTGCCAATTCATACCGTCGTGAATTAAGTTTATGCTGTTAATGAGTTCCCGTTCAGCATCAAGTTGAGAGCGTATGGAGCCAATATCATTATCACCCATTAATAATGCTTGTGTTCCAAAGTCGACACTCCAGCAAGCAAATACTAATTGCTCTATTCGCATACCTTCCGGTAGTTCACATTCACCAGCATCAACAGATGTTTGATAATGAGCAAAGACAGGAGACAATAAAGCTGTTTCTAGTTGCTGCTGTTGTTGACGACGAAGCTCAGACGCTTTAGCAGTGCAGCCTGCGGTTTTAACCGTGACGCAAGTCATAAAGTCTTGTGGGTAGGCTTTGGTATTTAATAAAGATCCAACATGCATAGCGAGCGCTTTTTCACGGTTATTACCGTTAAAGGTTAATGCTCGAGTAAAAATTGATGCAATTTCTTCCACATGTGCGTTGTATAAGGCTAAGATAATGTCTTCTTTGCTGTTGAAGTGGTTGTAGACAGTGCCTTTAGAGTAAGGGATTTTTTTAACTAGCTTGTCGATGGTTAAAGCCGCTTCACCTTCGTTGCGGATCATATCTTTCGCACAATTGAGTATTACTTGCTCTCTGGTACCTTTGTCTTCGGTACTAAAAATTTTAGGGCTCATAATGGAATGTTTTTATTGACGATTCGTCAAATATAAACATTTATTATGTGGGTGTAAAGTAAAAACTTCTTTATTTTGACGAATCGTCATTTTATTGCCCAGTAGGCTTGCATGAGCAGAGTTAAGGACCACTTTTGCCTTTAGGAAGTGTTGTCGATGGGGCTGACCCGCAGTGTTTGTGTTGTTAGACAAACTTCCTAAATAATTGCGTGTCATCGAACATTGCTTCTAATTGCTCTATACGTGGCTTGGCCTGGGGCCATATCAACTCTTGCACCTGGGCGATCATAGATTCCATCAACAATAAGCTGCTAACCGATGAGTCCCATGCAGATGGGGCTATGATGCGGGCACTAAATACGTTGTCTGTGAGTTGGCCAATAGGTGACACCCACTGGTCAGTAAATAAAATTATTTCTGCACCCTTTTCTGCGGCCATGTTAGCTAATTTAAGGGTGTTGTTTTCATATCGTCGTACATCCATTATCACAATTACATCGCCTGCTTTAAGGTTAAGAAGGTAATGGGGCCAAACATTAGATGCAGGTTCTATATGTATGATGTTTGGACGAATCACCTGCATGTGCAAAAAGAAATACTCAGCAAGTGCATGAGTAAGGCGACCACCAATAACATAGACGGCGCGGTTTTCATCGGCCAGTAACTTACAACTATCATCGAATTTTTGAGTATCGATATTGGCCATGGACTGTGTGATATTGTCTATTACGGCATCGGTGAATCTGTTTAAAATGTGTGTATCTGGTGCGCTGCCAGCCCATTTTTCATGCTTTACAATGGGGTTAGAAAGGGTAGCTTCTACCTCTGATCGTATCTGCTGCTGAAAGTCTGCAAAGCCTGAAAAGCCTAGCTTTATTACCAGCCGCCCAACTGTAGGTGTAGATACGCTGGCTTTGTTGGCAACGCTAGTAATAGAACCTAATGCAGATGCAGGATAGTTTATTAAGATAGCATCAGCCAGTTGGCGTTCGGCACGAGTGAGCTGGTTAAACTGTGCTTGTAAGCGCTCTGAAGCTGCTACGTTTGACATTTCAATACTCTTTTTTTTGTAAATTAATTTACACTATACATTGTTGTGTAAAAATAACTACGTAATATATTGACAGAATGGCGCAGGAAGAATAATACTGTACATTATTATAGCTTGAGGCAATTTATAGGACCTAATATGTACTTAATAATTGGCAGTTTCACTAACTTACTATGAATGCCTCTGCTGAACAGTGGGTGAAAGTATTTAATGGCGAAAGTAAGCCAACGGGCGAGGGTGGTCGCAATAGCAATAATATGCGGCCCATCGTACTTGTGTGTGAACATGCGTCTAACTTTGTTCCACCAAATTTTAATGGATTAGGGCTGAGTGAAAAGCAATTACAAAGCCATATCGCTTGGGATCCTGGGGCTCTTGATACTGCAAAATTGATGGTCTCTAAGCTAGATGCGACTTTAGTGGCGTCTCAAGTATCTCGTTTGATTTATGATTGTAATAGGCCGCCACACTCTTCTACCGCCATACCTTTAAGTTCGGAGCAACAATCGATTCCAGGTAATTCTTCCATTACACCTGCTGAAAAAGAGCAGCGTGTGGAGACTTATTATCGGCCGTTTGAAACAGCGTTAACACAATGTATTGACAGTTTGGTGTCGCCCTTAGTGGTGACTATTCATTCCTTTACGCCGGTATATTTAGGCAAAAAAAGGGATGTAGAAATTGGTGTTTTATATGATACCGACCAGCGTTTTGCCGATGCCTTTATGCGTCAAGCTGGTGATCAGCCACGTTTTAATATACAACGTAATCAGCCGTATGCCCCTACAGATGGTGTAACTCACACTCTTAAACACCATGCCTTATCTCGTGGGTTGCTCAATGTAATGTTAGAAATTCGCAATGACTTAATATCTACCTTAGAACAGCAGCAAAAAATGGCAGCATACCTTGCCAATTTAATAGACCTATCATTATTGGAGAACACTTAATGAGCCTCAGTAAAAGCACCATATCACCAATTGATGGCTCAGTTTATGTGCAGCGTGATTACGCTAATCAGGAACAAATAGACAATTGTCTGGAAGCGGCGCATAAAGCTCAAAAACATTGGAAAACGTTGCCATTGTCTCAGCGCAAGGCATTATGTAATGATGCGGTACAGGCATTTGTTGCGAACAAAGACGCTATAGCTAAAGAACTTTGCTGGCAAATGGGGCGGCCTATTCGTTATGCCGCAGGAGAGGTGAGTAGTTTTGCTGAGCGAGCTGAGCACATGATTGCCATTGCTGACTCTGCCCTAGCGCCTTTGCAGCAAGAAGATAAAGCGGGGTTTATACGGTATATTCGCCACGAACCTGTGGGTGTGGTGTTAGTGATTGCGCCTTGGAACTACCCGTTACATACGCCAATTAATGTAATAGTGCCTGCTCTTTTGGCTGGCAATAGTGTTGTTCTAAAACATTCTAGCCAAACCCCTTTATGTGCAGAACGTATTTGTGAAGCGTTTGCCAGTGCAGGATTACCAGAAGGGGTGTTGCAGTATTTGCATTTACAGCATGATGATACAGAAGCTTTGGTGGGTTCTGGGAGGGTTAACCATGTGGCCTTTACTGGCTCAGTGGCTGCTGGCCGCAAGATTGAACAGGCGGCTGCAGGTCAATTTATTGGTGTGGGGTTGGAGCTAGGTGGTAAAGACCCTGCCTACATACGAGCCGACGCAGACTTAAACTATGCTGTTGAGTCCACTGTAGATGGTGCCTTTTTTAATTCTGGGCAATCTTGTTGCGGGTTAGAACGTATTTATGTTCATGAAGCGGTATATGATGCCTTTCTTGAGGGATTTTTGGCTCTTACCAATAACTATCAATTGGGTCGCTCTGATGACCCAGAAACTACCCTAGGGCCATTGGTACGAGCATCAGCTGCCAATTTTGTACGCCAGCAAATTGCTGAAGCGGTTGCCCAAGGCGCAGTGGCTCATATTAACCCCAAAGACTTTCCAATGGATGAAATAGACACTCCTTACATGGCACCTCAGGTTCTAAGCTTGGTAGATCATTCAATGCGAGTAATGACCGAAGAGAGCTTTGGGCCGGTAGTAGGCATTATGAAGGTGGCCAATGACGATGAAGCGATTAAGCTAATGAATGATAGCGATCTAGGTTTAACGGCAGCCATCTACACTCAAGACATAGATCAAGGTGTGGTGTTGGGTGAAAAGCTTGAAACAGGTACTTTCTTTATTAACCGGTGTGATTATCTAGATCCTTCTTTGGCTTGGACTGGAGTAAAAAATACTGGCCGCGGTTGTACCTTATCAAGCTTAGGTTTTGGCGCCTTAACTCGGCCTAAGTCATACCACATCAAAACCATATAACAAACCAAGCTATAGGGCCTTATCATGAATACATTTGATTACATTATTGTGGGTGCAGGATCTGCAGGTTGCGTGGTGGCAAATCGGCTCAGTGCTGATCCACGCATTAGTGTGTGTTTGGTTGAAGCAGGCGGTTCTGGCAAGAGTTCCTTGGTGAGTATACCTGCAGGTATTTTCGGTTTGTATGGTAATAAAAAATACGATTATAGTTTTACTAGCGTGCCTCAAAAACATCTTTGTAATCGAGTAATTAACGTGAATCGAGGTAAGGCATTAGGCGGCTCCAGTTCCATTAATAGCATGGTGTATATTCGAGGCAATCGTAATGATTATGACGGTTGGGCAGCATTAGGCTGTGATGGCTGGAGCTATGATGATGTACTTCCTGTGTTTAAAAAAATGGAGTCTAATCAAATTGGCCAAAGTGCAAAGTATCATGGCTTTGATGGTGAGCTAACAATTTCTAAACAACAAGACCCTCACCCAGTGGGTAAGGTTTTTGTAGCGGCTGGAAAGGCTGCTGGGCTGCCAGAAAATACAGATTTCAACGGGCCTTCTCAGATGGGATTAGGCATCTATAATGTTAAACAAGATCGTGGCCAACGGGTAAGCAGCTATACGGCCTTCGTGAAGCCCATTGAGTCTAGAAGCAACCTCACTATTATGACTAATACCCAAGTATTGGAACTCAGTATTGAAGGCAATAGGGTATTGGGTATGACGGTTGAACGTGATGCCGTAGAACAGCAGTTACGCTGTAATAAAGAAGTGATTCTTTGTGGTGGCACTATTTTGTCACCTGCTATTTTATTGGCTTCAGGTGTTGGTGATAAAGAGGAATTGAAGCAACTAGGTATTGATTGTAAGCATCATGTGCCTGGTGTGGGTGAGAACCTACAAGATCATATTGATAGCATGGTTACTGTCAGGTCTGCTCAAGCTCGCACTATGGGGTTATCTCTTAAAACACTAATACCTCACGTATTACCTGCGCCGTTTAAATATTTTTTTGGCCGCAAGGGCTGGTGGACTACTAATTATGTAGAGGCCGGTGGTTTTGCGAAAACAAAGTTGGCTATGGCTGGTGATGGGAATGTTGAGGCCGATCCTGATGTGCAGTTTCACTTTACGCCGTTGTATCGTAGCCACCGAGGTAAGAAATTTGAGTGGGGCCACGGCTATTCGGTATTCACCTGTGTGTTAAGGCCTCTAAGCAGTGGCAGTGTTAAACTGGCCAATGATGGTAGTAAGCGTAATGTACTGATTGACTTCAATTTTTTTGCTCATGAACAAGACCAAAAAACGTTGGTGGAAGGGGTGAAAAAAGCGCGCGAGATACTCGCCTCACCCGAGTTTGATTATTTGCGTGGTGAAGAAATGGCCCCAGGTAAGGATGTGCAAACCGATGCTCAGATTCTTGAGTATTTACGCAATACTGCCAGTACGGTATACCATCCAGTTGGCACCTGTAAAATGGGCACTGATGCCCTGGCAGTGGTGCATCCTGCAACACTAAAAGTGACAGGCATGGATAATTTACGGGTAATGGATGCGTCTGTTATGCCGCGTTTGATTAGTGGTAATACATCGGCAGCAACCATGATGATTGGTGAACGTGGAGCTACGATGATATTAGCTCAAAAAAAGAGAAACAAACATGCAAAAAGCTAGATCAGTGCCACAAGACATCGTGATTATTGGTGCTGGTTTTGTAGGTGTTGCCACTGCAATGTGGTTACAAAAGAGTGGACATAAAGTGACGTTGGTAGATCCAGAACCGTTTATGGAAGGGGCTTATTTTGGTAATGCCTGCACTATTGCCACCTACGCTAACATTCCAGTGGGTTCCCCTAGCACGATAAAGCAGATCCCTAATTTGTTGCTTAACCCTAACAGCCCTTTGTCGATTAAAGGATCTTATTTACCTTGGCTTACGCCGTGGTTGTTACGTTTTGCTTGGGCTAGCAGGCCCTCCAAAGTAGCGTATATAGGCCATCAGCTGGGTGTGTTGTTAAGCCATGCATTGGGTGCTTTAGAACCATTGATTGACGAAGCTCAAGGCCATGATTTGGTCAGGAAAAACGGCACCTTGTATTTGTATGGTAGCGAGGCGGGGTTTGTTAAAGCAAAACCAGACATTGAGTTAAGACGTAGCAGTGGTATTCCAGTTACAGAGCTGACTAAAGCTGAGATTGGAGATCTAGAACCGAATTTGAAACCGATTTATGAGCGTGGTTTGTTTTTCGAAAATGCGCAACAGCTGCTTAGTCCCGTAGATTTGTTACAGCGGATGGCAAAATCTGTGATTGCCAAAGGTGGTAAAATTATTACCAACAAAGCGCTGGGTATTGAGCGCATTAGTGCAGATAAACTTAAGGTGCAGTTACAAAGCTCCAGTTTGTTAGCCGATAAAGTAGTGGTGGCTGCCGGTGCTTGGTCAAAGAGTTTGGCACAACAGGTAGGGGATAAAGTGCCGCTAGATACAGAACAGGGGTATCACGTGATGTATAAAGATGCACAAGAGATACTCAGCAGGCCTGTAGGTTGGGCTGATGTGGGCTTTTATATGACACCTATGAACGAGGGTTTACGAGCAGCGGGTACGGTAGAGTTAGCTGGCCTTAACAACCCAGCTAACCCGCGACGCTTAAAGCTCATTGCAGACACGGTGAAAACCTTATTGCCACAATTACCAAACCACGACAGTGAGTGGACAGGTTTTAGGCCATCTATGCCTGATTCCATGCCTGTTATTGGTCAGTCTAGCAAAGATGCAGGCGTCTATTACGCTTTTGGTCACGGCCATATAGGGGTCACCTTATCAGGCATTACTGGCAAGCTTATTACTGAACTGATTGATGGTAAGCCTGCTAGTATTGATATATCAGCCTTTGCTGCACAGCGATTTTAAATAAAGAGACACATAACGAGACACATAATGTACCTATCAGAAATTAACACATACCCTATTAAATCTACTCATCCCATATCTATTAAGGCTGGCTACTTATTTTCCACAGGGATGGGCTTTGATAGAAACTGGATGTTAATAGATGCTAATAACACCATGTTAACATCAAGGACAAATCCTAAGCTGTTACATATCGTTAGCCGTATCGAAGGCTCTAATTTGCGCGTCATGTTACCGCAGCAAGACTTTCTACTACCCTTAGCTCCAAAGGCTACTACCCCTATATTGGTTGAACATTGGGGTGATACCCCTATGCCTGCTTGGCCACAAAGTGAAGCATTAGATTCTGCGTTAAGTGACTATTTAGGGCTGGTATGCCGTCTGGTCTATAGTGCTAATTTACACTCAGAAGATCCTACTAATGCAGTTTCCTTTGCTGACGCACAGCCTTTATTGCTCACAACCACCGCTTCATTAGCGGCCTTAAATGAGCGATTAGGTGACCCTATAGGCATGGATCGCTTTCGTCCAAATCTGGTAGTGAGTAACCTCATTGCTGATGTAGAAGATGACTGGAAGCGAATTCGTATAGGTGCCTGTGAGTTAGAGGTGTCATACCCTTGCGAACGATGTGTTTTGACTACTATAGACCCTGTATCCCTTGCCAAACATGCAAAACAAGAACCCTTGCGAACATTAGCAACCTATAGGCGCTTAGAAGCGGGAGGAGTGGGCTTTGGGGTTAACCTAATAGTGATTAAGCCGGGCCCAATAGCGGTAGGCGATACAGTACAAATTTTGAGTTAAATTTGTTGAAGATTAGCCTTGAATCCAACCTTCAGTTCAAGGCTAATCATAACCATACCTTACTCTCCTGAACTACCTAGCCCGAAAGTCTGTCCGGCTTTAATCACATCTTCGGTGTAAGCTTTACGTTGGAAGATAGCCTCTACTTTGGGTGCAAAAAAGTCTAAATTTTGGCTGTCATAGCTGGGGTCAAAGCAATTTTGATCCCAGAGTTCGCAAAAATCTACAGCCGTTTGATAATAGGGATTGTTGCGGTATTTATCTCGCTCGTTGGGGTTCCAGCCATCTAAGTGATGGGCGTAATAAATCATTTGAAAGGTGCCGTGATGTTCTATCACCCAAGACACTTCCTCACGTACAAAAGGGCGGATTATTTCGGCCGCCATGCGGTCATGATTTTGTGGTGCTAAGCCATCACCAATGTCATGGAGTAACGCGGCCACTACCCAGTCGTCATCAGCGCCGTCGCGCCATGCTCTAGTGGCAGATTGTAGGCTGTGCTCTAGGCGGCTTATAGGGTAACCGTCTAAGCTATCTTGGCCTTGCCGTGCGAGTTCGTTGAGTAACCTTTGAGCGGTTTTAGCATGATACGGGTGTTCTAATTTTTGCAGCATGGCGTAATCTTCATGGGTGCCATGTTTCATTTGGGTAAAACTAACGGTGGCCATGCTTTCTGCTCCGGTTCTATTGCGCTCTATTGAGGTCTGTTTGGAAGTGTCCATAGTCGTCCACACCCTTACTAATATTGCAGAATTTTGTTGCTGCTTAATTTGTTGAACCGCAGGGCTAATGTATTGAATGTTTAAGCCAATGCAGCGATCATCACTTACGTTAGGTTTTGAATAGTGTACGGTCCATCCATGATGGAATGACGCTTCGCCAGCTGTGATGATTGGTAGTGCATTGGTCCGCGCTCAGCCTCCACTGCTTCCAATATAGAGCGATGGGTTAAGGCCTCTGTTGCGCTAGTAATAGGCATCCCAGTTAGAACTCCGTGTTGATCATAATATGACTTTAAACAATCTGCCATAGTAATATCCCATGCTGATTATGGCTGCAAGAGTGCCAGTTTCCTGATTGCTTGGCAAGGCTGCCAGTTGCTTGTAATAACGGCAGATAAATACACTAAACATTGAGCCAGTCGTAAGGTAGAATTAGAGTCTGTTTTATTAAGATACTTTTATATATGGCCAGTTTGCATAAAGACGTTCTCCGGGAGCTCGGTATTTTGCAATTAGAATTGCAAACCCTTGGATTGTGGAGTGATCTTGCACCCCCTGAAGAAGCCTTGCTAAGTGCTGAGCCTTTTTGTTGTGATCTTATGGGATTTGCAGAATGGTTACAGTGGATTTTTATACCGAGGCTGAGTTATCTGGCAGAAAAAGAGGCTCAGTTACCTCGTAAAAGTGGCATTTACCCGATGGCAGAAGGAGCCTTTAAAGACCTATAGGGCACTGTTAAGGGTTTATTGGGTAGTATCAAACGAATGGACAACTTACTTACGGCATAAGCCTTGAGGTTTTGCCGTAAGTGTTTGGTTTATGCTGAATAGCGTTGACCGATCCAGCCACCAATTACAAGGGCTGGCAAAAACATCATCGCTTCAGTTGGGTTGATCATGGCATTAATAATGCCTGGGCCTGGGCAGTAGCCGCTGAGTCCCCAGCCAATACCAAATAAACTTGCTCCTAGTATTAAACGACTATCAATACTTGTTGTAACGGCCATGTAGAACCGTTCAGCAAATATGGGTGTTTTGCGTTTCATAATAAAGCGTGATGAGAATAAGGTGACAGCTACAGCACCACCCATAACGAAGGCTAAACTTGGGTCCCAGTTGCCAAATAGGTCAAGAAAATCCTGTACTTTAACTGGGTTTACCATTTCTGAGATGACTAAGCCGGCACCAAAAATAAGGCCTGATATTAGGGCGATGATTATACGTTTCATTTGATTGCCTTCCTTATCCGATAAAGTTGCGTAAGATTGACACTGTGATGATGCCGCTGACCATAAATGTGGCTGTTGCAACCATAGATCTACCCGCCATTAAGCCAATACCGCAAACACCGTGTCTGCTAGTGCAACCATTGCCTATGCGTGTACCTATACCTACAGCTAAGCCTGAAATGATGAGCAAAATAGGGGAGTAGCCTTGGCGTAATTCAAATCCAACTGGCAACATCAAGTAGCCACCACCGATAAGACCCACTAGAAAGGCCATGCGCCAGCCTCGTTCAGAGCCGCTGAGGGGGTTGAATAATACGTTGTATAAGATGCCACTAATGCCAGCAATACGACCATTAAACGCCAGCAGTAACGCTGCGCTAATACCAATCAAAATACCACCGAGGAGAGCTTGTGAGGGGATTGACTCAAGCATGATTTAAACCTGTATATTAGAAAACACTAATTAAATTATACTTTATATAAATGACCTATGTCAATTGCTCAAACCCGTCAAAAGTAAGGAGTATTTGATAAATGTGGGTTTACTAGAGAATTCCAGCACACTCAGTATCAACAAATGACTCATATCGTGCTATGTTTAGGGTTATAAATTTGATACTAATAATGTGGACGTTATATAGATGCCAAGACATGACGATATCGGTGATATGCCAAGCTTAATGCCCGATTCAGATGAAATTAAAGGGACTCAAAAACAGTCTTCTTCAGCTAATAAAGGTGGTAATGCACATGCTCATGTTGAAGGAGCTGATAGTACTTCCAGGCGTGGTGGTAGAGATGGTGGTAGGCCGATAGCGGCCCCTCGTGCTATGCAGCCAAGTGCTCCTCAAATGGCAGTGAGGGGTAGTGGCGTTTTATGGTTTTTGGTTGTGCTCATGTTTGTTAGTGTATTGGGTGGAGGTTATTGGTCTTACAACAAACTAACAGATGTGGATCTGATGTTAACGGTATCTAGAGGAGAGCTTGATCACGCCCGTAACCGTATTGGTGAGCTAGAAGCGCTTGTGGTAGCAACGGACGTTAATTCCAATAAATCTGGCACTGTTGTCCAAACTCAGGTGAGGTTTATTGATAATAGAGCTAAAGAACGCAATAAGTTTGTAGATTCAGAAATTGACAAATTATGGGGTGTTACTTACCGCACTAACCGCCCAGCCATAGAAGAAAACCAAAAGGCAATTGACAACAATACCACTACGGTAAAGCAGCATCAAGATACTCTGAAAACCCAAAGCGAGCGAGTGGAACTACAACAATCTTCGATTGCCCAGCAACAAACTCAAATCGAAAAAACTAGCCAGACCAATCAGCTAGCAATGAAAAATGTACAAGACCAGCTATATAAAATACAACTGATGCAAGATAAATTGTCTGGTTTGTTGGGGCAGGTGGCAGCACATGAAAAAACCTTGTCAGGCCAACATAAAACAGATCTTGGCCAAGCTCAGCTTGCCCAGCAACACGCCAAAGATTTAGCGGCTTTAACTATTTCTGTGCAAAGCTTGTCGAAATTAGTTGGGGATTATATAAATGGGGACGATATCAGTAAGCTTTCAGGCCGCATGAGTGTGCTTGAGAATAAGTCTAGGGTGTTAACTGCTATCGAACAAAATGCCAGCGCAATGGATGAGCGTGTTTATGTAGTAGAGCAATCTATTGATTCAGTAAATGCATTTCGTAGAGACACTAATCGCAGTTTAGATCAGCTACAAAGCCAGATTCGAAATTTGGCATATGGCGAATAACCAAACTGGATAAATATAAGGGATTATTGTATGCATAAGCTGTCGTACCCTAAAATTAAACTGGGGCATTGGCCTACACCTCTTGAGCCTATGTTACGCATTAATAACATGCATAAAGGACCAGAGTTATGGGTAAAGCGAGATGATTGCTCGGGCCTTGCTTTTGGTGGTAATAAAACTCGTAAATTAGAATATTTATTAGCAGACGCTCAGCTAAAGGGAGCGACGACGATTTTGACAGCTGGTGGTATACAGTCCAACCATGCTCGACAAACTGCTGCCGCTGCCGCTAGGGTAGGCCTTGGTTGTGAGTTGTTTTTGGAGCAGGTAGAGGGCATTAAAGAAGCAGATTACAATCATTCAGGTAATTTATTACTAGATCAGTTGCTTGGTGCACGCGTGCACAGTCTTCCTGCTGGGCAAGATTTAGATGCGGCAATGGCGCTACGTGCTCAAACGTTAAGCGATGCAGGCCAAGTGCCTTATGTAATGCCTGTAGGTGGCAGTAATACCATTGGTGCAATGGGATATGTTGAATGTGGCCTGGAATTGGCAGAGCAATTACAACAGCAACAGCTCAGTTTTGATGCCATTGTTTTAGCGACGGGAAGCGCTGGAACTCAATCAGGTCTGTTGGCAGGCTTGGCTTTAGCTGGGGTGGATATTCCAGTGTTGGGAATTACTGTCAGTCGTTCTAGCGATGAACAGTGCCAGAAGGTGTTAGCGTTACTGCACGAAGTGCAAGATGCATTGGAACAACCCCAGTTACACGAAGACCATGTGATCTGTTTTGACCAATACTATGGCTCGTCTTATGGCGACCCAACACCACAAATGCTTGAAGCTGTTCGCCTTGCTGCTAGTTTAGAAGGCCTATTGTTGGATCCGGTTTATTCTGGCAAAGCCTTTGCTGGCTTGTTGGATTTAGTTCGCCATGGTTATTTTGACACATCAGAACGTATTCTTTTTTTACACACCGGAGGCGCCCCAGGCCTTTTTGCTTATAGCGACTGTTTAAGCGAGCACTAATACATTGTGGTGTGCCTGCTTCGATTAAGTGATTAGGTAATCAGTTGTTTAGGGCTTTCAAGTTGTTTGCCTCTACGCTTAAATGTTTCTATGATTATTTTTTCTAGGGCAGCGGTGACTGGCATCTGTTGATGATGGCGGGACTGTAGCAGGGCAATCTGGCGTTTTATCGGTGGCTCTTCTATGAGCCTAAAGGCTAATTCTTTACTATCTTTTGGAAAAGCCATCCAGGGTAGTGTGGTAATACCCGCGCCAGCTTCTAGCATAGCTACCAATGAGGTCATGTTGGTAACATGCATCGATGCGAACAAAAACTTTTGGGCTGGCGTTTTATCCACTAAGGGTGTGGAGCCATTACGAATAAGTTTTTGTTGGTTTAGTTCTTTCCAGTCGATGTCGTTACCCATTTGCATCCACGGGTGGGCTTTACGGGCTACAATACCTACTCGATCTGCACATAGGTGGGTGTGGTGAAGGTCTAGTTCAGCTTGCCAAATGCTGCTAATAGCTAAATCAATCCGCCCATCCAGCACTTTGTCTCTTAAGTTATCACCATTATCATCTTGTACTTGTAAGTGGACATGAGGGTGTTGTGCTAGAAAAGTTCGAATGATTTCGGCTAATACAGTTTTTGCGATGGATGGCAAAACCCCTAGTTTAATGCTGCCAGATTGCCCTTGTGCCATGCTTATGCCATTGTGCAGGGTAGTTTCGTAATGTTTATAAAGGGCTTTAGCCTCGGGTAAAAAAGCGATGCCAAAGGAGCTCAGCTCTCCGTGGCGTTCTGGGTCAAATAGTTGCGCACCCAATAATTGCTCTAACTGCTTAATAGCTAAACTAACGGCAGGTTGAGACCTACACAGAAGGCTTGCAGCCTTGCGGAAGTTTTTGCACTGGGCCACAGTAATGAATGTGTTGATTTGGGCTATTTTTATGTCTGGCAACATGGCGTTAACCTTATTTTTTATGTTTATAATAAAACTTATCAAATGATACAATCAATTAATTATTATTATCAAGTCCTTGGGTTTATTATAGGCTTAGCTAATACAATTTTATGCCAATTAAGGCAGCACGGGAGTCAATATGAGCCAAGTACAAAAGAACTACATTGCCGGTCAGTGGGTAGATGGTGAATCAACGGTTAAGAACATTAACCCTTCAAATCACACTGAAATTGTGGGTGAATTTGCTCAAGCTTCAGCTGATCAAGTAGATCAAGCTATTGCTGCTGCGCGTCAAGCACAGGTTGAGTGGCAGGCCACAGGCCTAGAAGCTAAGCAGCGTGTATTACAAGCCATTGGTGACGAAATGATTGCTCGTTGTGACGAGCTTGGTGAAGTGCTTTCCCGTGAAGAAGGTAAGCCTCGTGCAGAAGGTCGTGGTGAAGTTTACCGCGCTGGTCAGTTCTTTCAGTACTACGCTGCTGAAGTGTTACGTCAAATGGGCGACACAGCAGACTCTGTACGTCCTGGCGTAGAAATTGAAGTGCATCGTGAGCCTATGGGTGTTGTGACTGTAATCAGCCCTTGGAACTTCCCAACAGCAACAGCTTCTTGGAAGATTGCTCCAGCCTTAGCCTTTGGCAACGCCGTTATCTGGAAGCCAGCTAACCTAACACCAGCCAGCGCAGTATTGCTGACTGAAATTATTGCTAAGCAAGACATTCCTGCAGGCCTATTTAACCTAGTGATGGGTTCTGGCTCTAGTGTTGGTGAAAAACTGATTACTTCTGAAGAGATCGACGCTATTACCTTCACTGGTTCATTGGCCGTTGGCAAGCGCGTAGCAATAGCTGCTGCTACCAACCTTACCAAGTTTCAATTGGAAATGGGTAGTAAGAACGCTTTGATCGTATTAGACGATGCAGATCTAGACAATGCAGCAGACTGTGCTGTTAATGGTGCCTTTGGTGGTTCTGGTCAAAAGTGTACAGCCTCTTCACGTTTGATCGTGACTGCCGGTGTGCATGATGAATTTGTTGCTAAAGTACAGCAGCGTATGGCCAAGCTTAAGGTTGGTGGCGCGTTGGAAGAAGGCGTAACTATTGGGCCAGCAGTAGATGCAAAGCAATACGCACAAAACAAAGAGTACTTCCAGTTAGCTAAAGACGAAGGTGGTCAGTTGGTTTGTGGCGGTGAATTTGATGACAGCAAAGGCTACTTTATGACGCCTGCACTATTTATCAACACCACTAACGACATGCGTATTAACCGTGACGAAGCGTTCGCTCCTTTGGCTTGTGTGATTAAGGTTGCAGACTACGATGAAGCTTTAGCTACTTTGAACGACACGCAGTACGGCCTAACTGGCGGTATTTGTACTACTTCTCTTAAGTATGCCACTCACTTTAAGCGTAATGCTAAAACAGGTTGTGTGATGGTTAACTTGGCTACTGCTGGAACAGATTACCATGTGCCATTTGGTGGTCGTAAGAACTCTAGCTTTGGTTCTCGTGAGCAAGGCAAGTATGCGCAAGAGTTCTACACTGAAGTGAAGACCACATACATTAAGGCTTAATTACTAACGCCTCCGCTGTGGTTGCGAATAAAGTGAAGTGATTTTAATACTGTGGGTGTTGGATTGCCGCGTTTCTATGCACCTCATAATGCTCCTCGCAATAACGGGAGTGTAGCTATTAAGAACGTATTAAGGCAAACCGAGAAATACGTATTTAAAGAGAGCAGAATATGAGTAAAATGTTGATGATTGATGGCTTGCAATACAGCCATTGGAGCCGTGAAGTATTTGAACAGATGCGTGATGGTGGTTTAAGTGCAGTCCATGTGACTATTGCGTACCACGAACTCAGTCGAGAGACATTGCAAAATATTGGTCAATGGAATCGCATGTTCGAAATACACGGCGATTTAATCATGCCTGTTCACACTTCAGCAGACATTGAAGCTGCACATGCTCAAAACAAAGTTGGCATAATTTTTGGCTTTCAAAACTGCTCTCCTATTGAAGATGATATCGACTTAGTGGCTATTTTCAACCAGCTAGGCGTAAAGATCATGCAGTTAACCTATAACAACCAGAGCCTATTAGGTGCAGGTTGTTATGAGGCTACAGACTCTGGTATTTCTCGTTTTGGTAAGGTGGTTATTGCAGAGATGAACCGTGTAGGTATGGTTATTGATATGTCTCACAGTGCTGAAGAAAGTACCCTGCAGGCTATTGAGATTTCGCAGCGTCCTATAGTAATCAGCCACGCTAACCCAACATTCTTTGAGCCTGCTAAGCGTAACAAATCTAATAAAGTCTTGTCTGCCTTAGCTGAAAGTGAAGGATTGTTAGGTTTTAGCATGTATCCTTTTCATCTTAAAAATGGCCCTAAGTGTCGTTTAGATGAGTTTTGTACCATGGTTGCAGAAACTGTGGACCTAATGGGTATTGATCGTGTAGGTATGGGTAGCGACTTGTGCCTAAACCAGCCAATTGCCGTTTTAGAATGGATGCGTAATGGCCGTTGGACTAAGCAAATGGATTACGGTGAAGGTTCTGCAAGTAATGCAGCTTGGCCTGAGTCTTTGTCTTGGTTTGAAACCAGTGCAGATTTCCCAAATATTGTTGTTGGCTTGCGTGATAAAGGCTTTAACGAAGTGGAAATAGAAAAAATCATGGGCCGTAACTGGCTAGATTTTTGTGCTACTGGATTTGGCCCAAAAATAGTGATCTAATCTCTTTCTTCTGCTAGGGCTCGCATTAGTGCCCTATTCAGTACACACCACAAGGCTTGTTTTGAGGTATTAGTATGAGTCAAATTATCTTGCGTCCGGCTTCACAAGTAATGGACCTAGAACGTTTAGGTGCAGGTTTTTCCAGCCGTCTAAGTTTTATGCGAACGTTAGTTCGACACATAGTGCAAGATCAATGGGCCATTAGTTATAGCCAGTTTGAATTAGATCAAGATGGATATGGACACGCTGTGTTTGATATTAAAATGCCGCATAGCCAGTTGAGCTTTGTGGTATTTTCTCAATACCTCGCACCAGAAGAACGTAATGATCGTGTTATTGCGGAAAAGTGGGACCTTACCATGACTTTAGTGGAAGGCGAAGTGGATGATCTGTGGTTAGAGCGCCTAGCTGCTAATGTGCCGTTACAAGAAGCCGGCCGTATAGACTCGCGTAGTTTATCTCTTTCTCGTGGTAACCGTAGTGCACGGGTATTTGATTCTTTGTTGGCCCAACTTCGTAATGGTCAACAGCCAGACCCTAAAAAATTAGCTGAAGCAGGCTACTTGTACCGCACCACAGCAGTGTATGGTTCTGGTAAGTTTGGTGCATGTGACTGGGATAAGATTGCCCGCCATCATCCTGATTTAGCACGACCTTTTTCTGCTGAAATGTTGGTGTGTTATTTATTGCGCCAATTTAGTTTGGACCAATTACACCACATGGTACACCAGCCAGATTACCCTAAAGCGGTAGATTTGGATATTAACTTACAGCGTTATATAGGTATTGGTAATTCTACCGGCCTAGGCATGGCGCCTTATTTGATTAATCATCCTTTATTGATGAGTCAGTGGATTGGTCAGCGAGAGCAGGCCTATGCAGAAGTTTTGGCTGAGCCAGTTGAGCAAGATAAAGTGGCTAAGCTTCGGGTAGTGCTTACGCAAGCTATGCAGCACGTACGTGAAGTGAGTACGTTCGATGAATGGCAGGCATCTAATAACATGCAATTATTGTTAGATGCTCAAGATTTAAGCGATTGGCTCGCCAGTGATGGATTAGAAGTTAGTAACTGGCGTCAATTACACGAGTGGGCCCTGCAACATTACAGCCTAGAAACTCAAGAGCTATTAGTAAGTTTGTTATTTGAGCTTTATCCAGCCATCGTTAACCCTAAAGAAGACCAGTTGGCTATTAATGAAAGCCTCACTTACGATCCAACTCAGTCGGCACAGAACTTGGCTGACAGTATTCAGGAAAGCTACGATTGGGTATTTGACTATGATTTTGGTCAGGCCGATGAAAAGCAAACGTTTTGGTATTACTCGCAAGAAAAAATTGAACCAAGGCTTGGTAAGTTGGGTGTTGATGATGGCGCCGAACTACAAATGTTTTTGGGTATAGCTAAGGCCGTACAAGCGTGTCACGATGATTTGCTAGCGGTGATGGAGCAATCTTATGATGTCAGTGTGGCTGAGTTTTTATTACAAAAGCCCATGCATCTGGCTATTGTGAACCGTATTGCCACCATGGCGCAGACTCAGTACGGAGAAATTCGTGCTAATTTATTGCATAAAGAAGTGTTACCAATGCATTTGTTGCGATGCAAGCTAGCCTTTTTTGGAGTGAGTAAGTTTGATCCAAAATCTGCTTTATGGGTGCGTAACACAATGTTCCAAGGCGCACCTGTTGTGAGTGATTTAGGTAATGAATTTAAAGACGATTGGTACTTTCCGGTGGCGCCAGTGTTAGGCAGCAAGGATCAATTGAATGTCTGAGTTGGCACAAATATCAGCTAATGAACTTAAATTTTGGGTGAAACGTAGTGTGGAAGGTTTAGGTTTTTCCCCCGGCGATCAATTGTCGGCAGGAATTAAGGCTGCTGCAGCTTTTCAGCTAGGCTTTGCAAACAGTAGCTTGTTAGGCAAGGGCTTAGACGCACTTAATAGAGACATTAAAGCACCTTTGCTTGTGTCCTCCAGTGATGAAGAAATACAATTTGATGCACAAGGCCAGTCTGCGCTTGTGCAGGTTGAGTTAGCCTTAGGTTTAGCCTTGGCTAAAGTGGTTCCAAAGCTACGGATTAACCGCATTGCGGCGGCAGCCTTTGCTGTGCCTTGCTTAATGAACTGGTTAGCTCAACCTTTGAGTCGGCCCGAGGCACAGCAATGCTACGCCTTGTACTTTACTCATCACAGTGGTGCGCAACGTTGTGTGCTTATATCAGCGGATGGAAAATTATTGGGTTTATATCAGCCATTGAAGCAAGTTGTAGCAGTCGATGAGCTATTTTTATGTATGGGTCAGGCCGACATTGAAGGCGTACTTATAACCAATGGCGCTGATATGTTAGGTTGGCGCGAGCGTTGTTTAGACCAAGGTCTGCATCTAGAGGCAGCGTTGGTTGGTCGTTTGAAACAAATGATGCATGCTTCATTCGTACCAGAAACTGAAGCCTCACGCGCAGGTGCTGGGCCAGGTTAATATATAGCCTAGCCCCTATCTGGCTAACTGTATGCCTGTATGCCTACCTAGTTAAGCCTTAGCTTTGAGTTTGACCCATAAGCGCGCCGATTGCATGTATAAGTACAGGGCTGCGCTCTTGGGCTCTAAAGGCTGCGAGAACTTGTATGCGTAATTGAGGTTGATACATAAGCTCTTGTACTAAACCATTAAATACTCCTTGGTCTGCAGCGCATTGATGTAAAAACAGCCCCATGATCTCTGCGTTCAATAAGTCTTCACTACACTTACTGGTAATGGTGGCCAGAAGTTCTACCCCTACTATACTGTCCTTGTTTAATAGTTGTGTTAACCATTGCTGGCGTGAAGTGGTGTCTGGTGTTTGGCTAACAGCGCGTAAACACGCTATTTTTTCACCCTCATCTGCACTGGCTTGGCCTCGTAAGATAAATGCGCTGGCTAAGGAGTGGTCTAGTTTTTGATTTTCAAGTTGGGCCGCAATGGTATCTAGCACTGGAGCTGGCAATTGGCTCACTTGTTGTTGCCAGCCTTGCTGTTCGTTTAATCGTATGGAAAAGTCTGCAAAACCTTGTAAACCTAATTCTTGCCAACCTTGTTGTGGGTCTTCGCTACTCATGTATCGGCGCACTGCCGGATAAAAGCTGGAAGCGGTTTGCTTTAAGGTGAAGCTTGCTTGGGCATGAAATGCTGCCATTCGAGCTTGGTCTGGGGTAAATGCAAGGTTACTGTGCTTTAGCTGTTCAGCCCACTCGCTAGAAGCCTGCTGGTCTAGCATGTTCGTACCAATAGTTTCTAGCAACTGATTTAGGAATTCATCACGTGCAGCTTGTATTAGCAGTCCGCGCTCATCAAGTGGCAGTTTAAGAAACCAAATGGTGGGGGGAGACTTCTCCTGCTCAGGAGTTTTTGGAGACCAAGATAGAATGCCTACCCAAGCGTGTCGTAACCATGGTGATGGGTAAGGTTTTTTCCCTTCTTCAAAAGACTTAAAATCTACCGAGGAAAGTTTACTGAGGCGGCAGCCCATGTCGTATACACGGTACTGGCCTTGTAGCTGTTGCAGAAGATCGCTCAAAGTTTCCATGGGTTGCATTTGGTCTACTCGTTGGCCTAGGTTAAGATGGCGCGTATTATATCAAGTTTTACGCAGCGGAGTGAGAGTTGGAGTGGGAGTTGAAGCGGGAATTGAAACCAGAGGGGTGGCGCTAAAATCTTGGTGGGTTTACATGGTACAGACCAAAGGTGGGCGATTGTACACAGGGATCACCACCGATCCAAAAAGGCGCTTTAAAGAACATTGTGATGGAGGAAGGCTAGGTGCGCGTTTTTTTCGTACAGACCCTGCTTTTGCTATGGTATTTCAGGAGTCGCAGCCAGATCGATCTGCTGCTAGTAAGCGCGAAGCTGCCATGAAGAAATTAACAAGGCAGAAAAAATGGGAATTAGTGGAAGTGTATGCTGCCAAAAGTGGCAATAATTGAACACATTGACTTATTCTTTTTCCGGTTTACTCATTTCTTGGGCGTTAAAGCGCTGTCCAGTTATGCCGAGGCTATCTGGGCCAAGTAAGTATTGGTATGTTGGCATAATGTCTTCGGGTGTTAAGTTTAGCGCTGGGTCTTCCCCAGGATAAGCTTGGGCTCGCATGTTAGTGCGAGTGGCTCCAGGGTTAATAATATTGACACGAATGTTACTAGTGTTCTCAGTTTCTTCTGCGAGCATTTGGGCCATGCCTTCAGTTGCGAACTTAGATGCACAGTAGGCGCCCCAATAAGCCTTTCCCTGAATGCCAACGCCTGAGCTGGTGAAAATTATTGAGGCGTCCTTGGAGGTCTCCAATAAGGGTAAAAGTGCTTGTGTCATCATGAATGCAGCAGTTACGTTAACGTGCATGACTAAGCGCCAAGTGCGGGACTCATAGTTAGATAGAGGTGTGCGTTCGCCTAGTATCGATGCGTTGTGAACCAAGCCATCCAAGAGGCCAAATTCGCCTTCGAGTATCTTGGTAAGTTCAGTGTAGTCTTCATCTTCTGCCGAGCGTAAATCTAAAGGGTAGATGGCTGGCTGGCCATACCCAGCGCTTTCAATTTCATCGTATACTGCTTCAAGTTTTTCTAAGGTGCGGCCCAGTAGTATTACGGTTGCACCTAATCGGGAGCAATCAATAGCCGCTGCGCGACCGATGCCACTGCCCGCACCGGTGATTAATATGACTCGATTTTGTAGTAGTTTTTCTGGGGGCGAGTAGTCAAGCATAAAAGTATCGTCCTTAATAAGTGAAACCTATACAGCCTAGGTTTAGGTATCGACCTATGCTTGGTCAGCTTGAGGTTTGGTAGCATAGACCATGTAATTAACGTCCACATTCCGAGCTTTTAAAGCATATACTTTGGTGAGTGGGTTATAGGTCATTCCAGTCATTTCTTGCCCAGATAAATCGGCCAAGCGCATATATTCGTGTAATTCAGAAGGTTTGATGAACTTCTTGTGTTCATGAGTGCCCTTTGGCAGCATTTTCAATAGGTATTCTGCACCAACAATTGCAAATAAGTATGATTTTGGATTGCGATTAATGGTTGAAAAAAAGGCTTGGCCACCGGGTTTAAGTAGCTTTGCACAGGCTGCAATAACGGCACTAGGGTCGGGTACGTGCTCTAGCATTTCTAAGCAGGTTACTACATCGTATAAGCCGGGTTCTTCTTCAGCCAGCTGTTCTGCGGTCATTTGACGGTAATCAACTTCTACACCGCTTTCTAGGCTATGTAGTTTTGCCACCTTAAGTGGTGCCTCTCCCATGTCTATACCAGTTACCGTTGCGCCACGTTGCGCCATTGCTTCGGCGACGATACCGCCACCACAGCCTATGTCAGCTACTTTTTTTCCATGAAGGTGGGCGCGCTCATCAATCCAACCGATGCGTAGTGGGTTGATGGCGTGTAAGGGTTTGAATTCGCTGTCTAAGTCCCACCAACGGGCGGCAAGGGCTTCGAATTTGGCTATTTCTGCAGGGTCTACGTTTTGGTTCGCGTTTTGGGTCACTGTGGTGTTTCAAGCTAATAAAAAATGGTCCTCAGTATAGCATGCCACTTCAATCTATACACTGCATCTTAAAATGGACATATGCAGGGCCTGTTAATGATGGCTTTGTAGGTGGCAAATTAGCGTTTAATTGTGCTAAAGTTGCGGTTTTATTGACGCTTTTTTTAGGCGTTGTTTATAAGGGCGCCGAAAGGTAAGCTCAAAGCGTTAGTCGCACAAGGAAATTGGCATAATTATGGCTGAAATAGCTAAACAAATATCGCCTATCAATATTGAAGATGAACTCAAGCAATCCTACTTAGATTACGCCATGAGCGTAATTGTTGGGCGCGCGCTACCCGATGTGCGTGATGGCTTAAAGCCTGTACACAGGCGCGTATTGTTCGCTATGAATGAGTTAAATAACGATTGGAATAAAGCCTATAAAAAATCTGCCCGTGTGGTGGGTGATGTTATTGGTAAGTATCACCCCCACGGTGATACTGCGGTGTATGACACTATCGTACGTATGGCTCAGCCTTTCTCCTTACGGTACACCTTGGTCGATGGTCAAGGTAACTTTGGTTCAGTAGATGGTGACTCTGCAGCAGCGATGCGTTATACGGAAATCCGTATGCAGAAAATCGCCCATGATTTATTGGCCGACTTAGAAAAAGATACGGTTGATTTTGTGCCTAACTATGATGGCACAGAAATGATTCCTGACGTATTGCCTACACGGTTTCCAAATTTATTGGTGAACGGTTCCTCAGGCATCGCTGTAGGTATGGCTACTAATATCCCCCCTCATAATATTAATGAGATAATAAGTGGTTGTTTAGCCCTTATAGAGAACCCTGATATTGAAGTGGATGAGCTCATGCAGCACATCCCTGGCCCAGATTTTCCAACGGCTGGCATTATTAACGGTCGTGCAGGTATTGTGCAAGCTTACCGCACGGGTCGTGGTCGTATTTATGTACGTGCCCGTTACCACGTAGAAGAAAATCCAAAAAATAACAAGCCGTCTATTATCGTTACTGAGTTGCCTTATCAGGTAAACAAAGCGCGTTTAATTGAAAAAATTGCCGAGCTTGTTAAAGATAAGAAAATTGAAGGGATTACCGAGCTGCGTGACGAGTCTGACAAAGACGGCATGCGTATGGTTATTGAGCTGCGTCGTGGTGAAGTGCCTGATGTCATTGTTAATAACTTGTATGCTCAAACACAAATGGAAAACGTGTTTGGCATTAACGTAGTGGCCTTGGTTGACGGACAGCCTCGTACGTTAAACCTTAAGCAAATGCTCGAAGCGTTTGTGCGTCACCGCCGTGAGGTAGTGACGCGCCGTACTTTATTTGAACTACGCAAAGCCCGTGAACGTGGCCATGTGCTCGAAGGATTAATGATAGCCTTGGCTAACATAGATCCTGTGATTGCATTGATTAAAACCTCTACTAACGCGGCAGAAGCACGTGAGAAATTACTTGCCCAACGCTGGCCTGCTGGTCCAGTAGTAGCAATGCTTGAGCGCGCAGGCCCAGATGCTTGTAAACCAGACGCTTTGGGTGCTGAATTCGGTTTGCATGGAGATGAGTATCAACTCTCAGAAGGGCAAGCTCAAGCGATTTTAGAATTACGTTTGCATCGTTTAACTGGGTTAGAGCAAGACAAGCTTGTTACTGAATACCAGTTGCTGTTAGAAGGTATTGCAGCATTGTTAGAAATACTAGGTTCTGCCGAGCGTTTGATGGAAGTTATTCGTGAAGAATTGGCAGTAATATTAGAATCTTATGGTGATGAGCGTCGTTCAGAAATTATTGCTTCACGTCAAGACCTTACAGTAGCAGACCTAATTCCAGAAGAAGACTTAGTGGTAACCATCTCTCATGGTGGTTATGCTAAGACTCAGCCGGTAAGTGATTACCAAGCTCAACGTAGAGGTGGCCGTGGTAAAGCAGCCACAGGAGTGAAAGAGGACGACTTTGTAGAACACTTACTAGTGACTTCATCTCACGACACTATTTTGTGCTTTAGTAACTTAGGCAAAGTCTATTGGCTACGAGTTTTTGAAATTCCACAAGCCAGTCGTACAGCCCGTGGTCGCCCAATTATTAATATACTTCCATTGGCAGAGGGTGAGCGCTTAACCACTATTTTACCGTTGCCAGAGGGTGGCTACCAAGAAGGTCACTTCATCTTTATGGCTACTGCTAGTGGCACTGTAAAGAAAACACCATTAATCGCCTTTGCGCGTCCTCGTACTAGTGGCTTAATAGCCCTTGGTTTGGATGAAGGGGACACGCTGATCGGAGCTACAGTGACTGATGGCGAGCAGCAAATTATGTTGTTTGCCAGTAATGGTTTAGCGGTTCGCTTTGATGAAGGCGATGTGCGCCCAATGGGCCGTACTGCTCGTGGTGTGCGTGGCATACGTCTTGCTGAAGATGCCATCGTTATTAGCCTAATCATGCCACAAGCGGAAGGTCGTATACTGACTGCTAGTGAAAATGGTTATGGTAAGCAAAGTCGTAATGAAGACTACCCTGTTCGTGGTCGTGGTGGTAAGGGTGTTATTGCTATCCAAATGTCTGAACGTAACGGTGCCCTTATCGGTGCAGTTCAAGTGTTTGATGGCGACGAAGTCATTCTCATCAGTGATCAAGGTACTTTAGTGCGTACGCGTACTAGCGAAGTGTCTGTGTTGGGTCGTAATACTCAAGGTGTGACCTTAATTAAGGTACAAGAGGGCGAAAAGCTGGTGCAGGTTGCACGAGTTGCTGAGACTATAGAAGAAAGATCTGAAGAGATTGTTGAAGAGATTATTAACGAAGTTTCTGAGGGCTCTGTAGAACAAAGTACTCCTGAATCTTCAGAAAATAGCCATCAGTCGGACACTGATGAGGCTTCTTCAGCGGCGGATGCCCCAGAACAGGAGTAGGCGTCCATGAGTACACGTCAGTTTAATTTTTGCGCAGGTCCTGCCGCACTGCCTACTGTTGTGTTACAGCGGGCGCAAGCGGAAATGTTAGATTGGCAAGGCCGTGGTTTGTCGGTGATGGAAATTAGTCACCGGCACCCTGCCTATATGGCTATGGCGCAAGAAGCAGAATCTAAGTTACGTCAGTTGATGGGTATACCGGACAATTATAAAGTG
>Ga0114995_10000350_pt1 | contig 31536 bp, 30 predicted proteins | sample ArcticOcean_MG_C_11_FD_87038 | JGI IMG/M metagenome (GOLD analysis project Ga0114995, IMG submission 87038) | Marine microbial communities from western Arctic Ocean - ArcticOcean_MG_CB2_154 | ecosystem: Environmental > Aquatic > Marine > Oceanic | place: Arctic Ocean: Canada Basin | collected... | reverse complement strand
GAACGTGGGATCAAAATTAGTACAACCAATCAAAATAAATCAGGGGTATTCGAAGCCTATATCAAAGTCACTGTGGTTACTGAGACCCGTGAGCGTTCAGTTGCGGGAACGGTGTTTAGTGATGGAAAGCCACGGTTCATTCAAATCAAAGGTATTAATGTGGATGCTGAAATTGGTCGTCACATGCTTTATACAACTAATGATGATGTTCCCGGTATAATCGGTATTCTAGGCTCAATTATGGGGCAAAATGGTGTAAACATTGCTAACTTTACTTTGGGGCGTGCAACTGAAGGCGGCGAAGCGATTGCAATGCTTTATGTCGATGCTGCTGTTTCTGAATCGGTGTTAGCTGATCTGGCTGCAACAGGTAAGTTCAGTCAAGTAAGTCGCCTGGAGTTTGATGTTTAATAAGACCTTTTCATTTAATTTGTGACATCCATGGAAAATTTACCATGTTAGATGCAACGCATGAGCTAATTGAAGCGAATGGTGGGCCTGAGGCTTCCATCGCCTCTTTAAATATTACGCTGATCGTGGACTTGACAACTATGGGCTTTTGGATTGCTAATTCATAAACCTTGCGCAGGCCAGTTTGTTCGGGCGTATCTAGGATGCGGCTGCCCTCGCCAAGAGTTCTGATGGTGGGGGCTAGTCTGCAGGCATGATCTCTGTACCCTGAGACTAAATAGGGTCTTCCACTAATTCTGAAAACTCCATTTTTAGTGCTTAGGTGAGGTTTCAAAGGGTCAAGACTGTTGGTCTACTTTCGCCACACTCAGTTTGGCTGACCATGGAGCGCGATACTCTTAACAGCTTTGCAACGGCGTTCAGTAAAAGGTTTTTTGGCTTTACGAGCTTCGTTCAAGCATAGGGCTATACGTCTAAGAATATCTTGTTGGGAGTTTATGTCTTCTGATCTTGTTAATTAAAGGTGATTTTGGAAGGCGGCCAAAACAGCCACATAAACATCGCGCTTAAACGGAACGATTGCAGCGGGTAGCGCACTTGGAGCAATCCATTTCCATGCTGAAAATTCTGGTTCTTCGGTGTTGATATTGATATCTGCATCTTCGCCTAAGAAGCGCATTAAAAACCATTTTTGCTTTTGGCCACGAAATTTACCGTTCCATAACTTTGGGATCAAATCTCCTGGTAATTCGTAAGTTATCCAGTCTTCTGTTTCGGCCATAATCGTCACTTTACTGGCCGGAATGCCTGTTTCTTCTTCGAGCTCGCGCAAAGCTGCCACGCGGGCATCTTCACCTGGATCAATGCCACCTTGCGGCATCTGCCAGGCATCGGCATAATGCTCGAGCCTTTTGGCTACAAACACGTAACCAGACCTGTTGATCACCATAACACCCACATTGGGGCGGTGAGGTAGTTTTTCGATGTCGGTTTGCAACATTTTCTATTGTACCGGCTGAATGGCAGAGAGGCCTTTTAGTAGATCGATGGCGTAGGATAGTTGGAAGTCTTCTTTACGCAATTCGGCAGCCTGCTCAGCGACGGCGCGTTCGGCCTCTATTAGGGTGCGTTCCGCCTCAGAGATGCTGTCGTTATCAAGGGAGCCACGTAAATCGGCTTCAGTGCGCATTTTCTTTTGCTCCTCTTCAGATTCTTCATCTTTAAGCGCACGGCGTGGTTGTTCTACAATGATGTCAGGTGAGACCCCGAGAGCTTGGATTGAACGGCCGGAAGGGGTGTAGTAGCGGGCGGTAGTCAGGCGCATCGCACCTTTACCGGGCAAGGGCATGATTGTTTGTACTGAGCCTTTGCCAAAACTTTTGGTGCCCACAATAATCGCCCTGCGGTGATCTTGCAGTGCGCCTGCGACGATTTCTGAAGCTGAGGCTGAACCACCGTTTATTAGCACAACAATCGGTTTGCCCTCAGCTAAATCGCCCACTCTGGCATTCCAGCGATCCCCCGTTGCGGGGTCACGGCCACGGGTAGATACAATTTCACCTTTTTCGAGGAAGGCGTCTGATACCATGATGGCTTGGCTTAAAAGTCCACCTGGGTTGTTGCGCAGATCAATTACAAAGCCGTTGATGTTATCTATCCCGCCGGCAACCTCAATTTGTTTTGCTATACCGTCTTCGAGATTTGGATAGGTTTGATCGTTGAAGGTGCTTACGCGCATCACAATAGTTTTGCCAATTGATTTGTCACGTACCGCGGTAAGCTTAATCGTGTCGCGAATGATGGTGATGTCAAAGGGTTCAGGTTCCGCCTCGCGCACAATTGTAATCACGATTTCAGAGCCTATAGGACCGCGCATCAATTGCACTGCGGCATCTAAAGTGAGGCCTAGTAGCGCTTCACCGTCCACATGGGTGATGAAATCTCCTGGCTCAACACCGGCTTTGGCAGCTGGCGTATCATCGATTGGTGTGATGACTTTTACGAAGCCATCTTCTTGGGTTACTTCAATACCCAGACCTCCAAAGGCTCCCCGCGTCTGAATGCGCATATCATCTGCATCATCGGGTGAGAGATAGCTCGAATGCGGATCTAGCGAAGTCAACATTCCGTTTATTGCAGCTTCAATTAGTTTTTTATCATCCACATCCTCCACGTATTTGGCGCGGATGCGATCAAAGATATCACCAAATAATTCGAGCTGTTGGTAGGTTTTTGCCTGGTCCGTTTCCTTTGCCAAAAGTGGTCCCGCTAATTGCGGAGCGATCACTATTCCCAGCAGTCCTCCTACTGCAGCTGCAATAAAAAACTTTTTCATTCCACTATCCTTATTTCGCTGGGGTTTCGACTTAGTTTGCCTGCGTCGCACCTGTTACGCTCTATAAAGCCTTTATTGCGTCAGCTTTCTAGCCCCTTGTTTGCCAGAGATCATGCTGAAGCGATTAATTTAGTCACGTCTTCGACATGCAGCGTAACATATCGCGCTTTTGACTAGAAATTACCCAGAGGTTCCTTTGGGCGTCTGATTAGTGAGACCCCGGTCATTTCGTTTGGTTGGGGTAGCTCCATTAGCTCTAGCAATGTGGGTGCAAGGTCGGCTAATCGGCCTGAAGATAAACTATAGCCTTCAGGGAGCCCTACACCGATGACTGGGACGAGGTTGGTTGTGTGCGCGGTGTGTGCCCCCCCCGTCGCAGGATTAATCATCATCTCGCAATTACCGTGATCGGCGGTAACAATCATCGCGCCACCTGCTTTAGCCAACGCGTTCATCACCTTTCCCAGTCCCTGATCTACTGCTTCACAGGCTGCAATTGCAGCCGTTAGGTTTCCTGTGTGGCCTACCATATCAGGGTTAGCGTAGTTGGTGATGATCAAATCGTAGCCCGCGGCTATGGCAGTCACAAATTGATCTGTGACTGTGGTTGCCGACATCTCGGGCTGCAAGTCATAAGTAGCAACCTTAGGAGAAGCGGGCATAAAGCGATCTTCACCTGTGTCAGGCGTTTCAAGGCCACCGTTCATGAAAAATGTAACGTGAGGGTATTTTTCAGTTTCGGCCAGACGAAATTGAGTTTTGTTATGCTTGGCCACCCACGCGCCCAGAGTGTTTGGAATATCGCGCTTGGGGAAAGCGGATTTGAGATAGGTATCATGCGTTTCAGAATAACACACCATCCCCAATTGCGCTGCCAGTTTTGCCCGAGGGGTGCTATCAAACTCTATAAAATCGGGCTGGCATAGTGCTGCAAGGATTTCGCGTGCTCGGTCTGCACGAAAGTTTAGGCAAAACAAACCGTCTTCAGGTTTCAGTCCTGCGTAATTCCCGATTACGCTTGCAGGAATGAACTCATCAGTCTTGCCGTCTGCATACGCGAGCGCGATTACCTCTTGCGGGGTTTTGGCTTTTGGGCCTTTGGCCTGGGCGATGGCAGCGAATGCGGTTTCGACCCGCTCCCAACGGTTATCGCGATCGAAAGCGTAATAGCGGCCAATCACTGTGCCAATGCTTGCGCTTACAGGAAGGTTGTCTTGCAAAGTTTTAAAATACCCCTCGGCTGAACTGGGGCTGACATCCCTACCATCTGTGATTGCGTGGATTACTACTGGAATATCTAATGCCACTAACATTGTAGTGGTGGCCAGTAGGTGATTGAGATGACCATGCACCCCACCGTCGGAAATTATCCCTATAAGATGCGCAGTGCCAGAGGTGTTACGCAAAGTGGTGGCAAAATTTAAGATAGCTGTATTTTTAAAAAAGCTTTTATTTTCAATAGCCAGATCAATTTGCCCTAAATCCATTGCGACCACACGACCAGCTCCAATATTAGTGTGGCCCACCTCTGAATTGCCCATTTGTCCAGTAGGTAGGCCTACGTCGGGTCCATGAGTGATTAAGGCGGCATGAGGGCAACTGGCCACGAGGCGATCAAAGTTAGGTGTATTGGCTAATGCGGGGGCATTTCCTGCCAGCGTTTCACTCAATCCCCATCCATCCAAAATACAAAGTACAACAGGTTTGGTCATGGGGTTTGCTCCTTATTTTCTTATATCTGTTTAACTGATCTGCAAGTATATTCCACCGTTTTGTATTGTTCGGTGGCATGAGACTCGACTCTAAGATTTAGGCTCTATAAAAAGAACATAAAGAGAACATTTACTGTAAATGCTACATCGTCGTATTTTATCATTATGGTTTCCTCGGATGGGGGCGGAGCGGCTGTTGCGACAGGGCCGTATGATGGAAGGGCGGCCTTTGGCTGTAGTACGAGATAACGCGCGGATGCAGGTAATATCATCGCTCTCGCATAATGCTGAGTGCCGAGGCTTGACGCTTGGGCAGCCTCTGCGTGATGCGATGGCGATGTGCCCTGATTTGGTTACCCATTTGCAAAACCCACAGCTTGAAGCGGGATTCTTGACCAGCCTGCGGCGTTGGGCCATTAAATTTTCGCCTTGGGTGGCCGAAGAGGTGCCCAACGCATTGGTGATTGATCTCACTGGCTGTGCGCATTTGTTTGGTGGGGAAGAGGGAGTGATCGCGCAGGTGGAACTAGATTGCCACAATCTTGGGCTCTCGGTGCATATTGGTGTGGCTGATACAAAAGGTGCTGCCTGGGCTTTGGCGCGTTATGCGGGCCAGCCTTTGGGTTTGAGCCGGACGGGGGATGCGATTGATCAGGAGGCTCCTGCAACCCGCTCCCGCGCTGCCAAGCGCCATAATTGGGAGCGGGGTGGTCAATTGCCGCGTCTACGTTCAAGCAGAGGTGCATCTGGTCGTATTGCGGCGCCGGGATTTACAAGACAAGCGCTGACTGCCCTGCCTGTTGCGGCTTTAAGATTGGAGGAGCATGTGATCGCCTCGCTAAATCGCTTAGGTATCCGCCGGGTTGAGGATTTGATGGTCCAACCCCGTGCGGCGATTGCCCGGCGTTTTGGCAAGGGTACAGTCTACCGGATGGATCAGACCTTGGGCGTCGCCCCTGAGCCTGTAAGCCCTGCGAGGCAATCGATGCATTTTGCCTGCCGGTTAACCTTGCCGGAGCCTATTGGATTGGTGGAGGATATGTTGGCAGCTTTGGACAACTTGCTGCCACGATTGGCGGTAAGTCTGACCGCGAAGGGCCGTGGTGTGCGGCGATTACGGCTCGAAGCTTATCGTACTGATCAAACGATGCAATCGTTAGAGGTTGGGCTGGCCCGTCCTTCTGCAGATGCCGCCCGAATGCGGCCACTTTTAGCAATAAGGCTAGGAGACATCAAAGCAGAATTTGGCATTGATGTGCTGCGGGTAGTGGCAGCGCAAACTGAGCCTGTCTATGCCCACCAACATAAGGGTCATATTGAAGTTGGGGCCGCGGTGGTGGCGCAGGTGTCGCAAAACACGGCGCTTGATGATCTCATTGGCAAGCTGGGTGCGCGGATTGGGCTTGAGGCAATCACGTGTCTGCATCCGGGTGATAGCCATATCCCTGAAAAGGCCGCCCAAGTGCTTGCGGCGGCTTGGTCGATACCACAGATGGATTGGAGCGCGTCATCATGCGCAAGACCCTTAATACATTTTGAGCCTGAACCTTTATCCACCTCCAATGGGCCACAGGTGCCGCTACATTTTAAATGGCGAGGGCAACTTCATGAGGTGTGTAAAGTCGAAGGCCCCGAACGAATTGCTCCAGAATGGTGGCTGGCCGAGCGCGCTTGGCGTAGTGGCACGCGAGATTACTGGCAAGTGGTAACCAAAGCCGGAGACCGGCTTTGGCTTTATTTCGCCCACGGTGGTGCAATATCAGGCGGTTGGTTTTGCCAAGGTAGGTTTGCCTAGTTGGCTCTAGATTTCAGACCAGCCAGGCGGTGTCATGGCGTAAAGTAGAAATTTGTGGGAACATTTCTGGTCACGATTAAAATAGGGTTGATTAAAGATGGATTTGGCGCAAATCTACTATCATGAATGTTGTAAATATAAGACTCGAATCTCTAGGAAAAATACCTGAAAAGGTTGCGTTCCAACGCTTAGAACTAGCCCCTATCCTAGTGCTTTATGGCAGTATGGTTGCGGCTGGGGAGTGGCGAGACTACGGAATTTCATGCCTAAACGAGGTGGCAGTCTTCTCAATTTTTAAGCGCACAGCTGAAAATCCACTATATCGGATCGAAAAGCGCCCAAAATTACGAAACAAACAGGGCATGTATGCGGTGATTGGAATGCAGGGCCAGGTTTTGAAACGTGGTAATGATTTGAAGTCAGTTTTAGGTGTGTTAGAGCGCAGACTTTTCCGCACGGTAGATTGAAGCAGCTATAGCTGTGTGCGATGGATAATATGCCCGTCTCCAGCATTAGATATACGTTCTATTGTCGTTTTAATTCCTTCAACTCTTACAGACATTGCATGGGCATTAGCATGGATCAACTCATCTGTATTAATGGTCAAAGCAACATGGCCTGGCCAAAAAAGTAGCTGTCCTTTTGCCCAAGTCCCCTTAAAATCTGGGAAAAATTCTTGCTGCGGGCCGGTATCACCTGGACAGTCATTGCCACAGGCCAGACACGCGGCCTGTATTAGTCCTGAGCAATCGATCCCGGATGCAGAATTACCCCCCCAGAGGTAGGGCGCGCCCAAAAACATCATGGCGACTTGGATGGGGTCGGTGAAAAATGTACCAATGGGGTAAAGATGTTGATACGGGATAAAGCCCTGTGTTGTCTCATAAAATGCCCCACTTTGGGCTGTCACTGTCACTTGGCTACCGAACGGTAGGGATATTTGATCTGTAGATTTCAAATCTGGCGCTGCGTAGGCATGGCTGGAAAGAGTGCTTACCCAATGGGACTTAGGTATAGCGGCCTCCAAAGTAGCCGTCTTCACGTAGCCTTGGTAGCCGTCTTTTTCTGCATGGCCATAGCTCCAATCCGCATCTTCCTTAATCAGATGAAACGTGTCGCCCAGCAGCAGTTGCCTATCGCGTGGACCTTCCGCATAGCGGCAAAGGTCTGTGAGGCTGGCTCCTATTTGATAGGCAGCCGTCATAGGCCCAAAATTTCAGGCAAAGCTTGGAACAAAGCTCGCGTACCTTGCCCCACACCACCTTTGGGACGGGCTGGGGCCGCAACGGGCTGCCAGCCGTAGCAATCAAAATGTACAAACCGCGCCGTGTTGGTGACAAAACGTTGGAGAAATAGTGCGGCGGTTGTCGCACCGGCGAAGCCACCGGATGGCGCATTATCCAGATCTGCGATATCTGGCTCGATCATTGCCTCATAAGGTGCATGCAGAGGTAATTGCCACACGGGATCATCAACTGTGGAGCCGGCTGAAGCGATGGCGTGGCTGAGGGATGCGTCCTCCGTGAAATAGGGTGCTATATCAGGCCCCACCGCCACCCGCGCCGCGCCGGTGAGCGTAGCCATGCAGATCATAAGGTCAGGCGGTGTTTCATCGGCCAAGGCCAATGCATCCGCTAAAACTAAACGCCCTTCGGCATCAGTATTATTGATTTCAACAGTGAGACCCTTGCGGCTGGTGAGAATATCTTGCGGCCGAAAAGCATTGCCGCTGATTGCGTTTTCCACAGCTGGGATCAATACCCGCAGTTGCACTGACATTTTGCTGGCCATGATCATCTTAGCCAGTCCCATAACATGGGCGGCACCGCCCATATCTTTCTTCATTAATCCCATTGAGGCTCCGGGTTTGATATTCAACCCGCCAGTGTCAAAACATACGCCCTTGCCTACCAACGTTAGCCTTGGGCCATTTTCACCCCAAGTCATGTCGATCAATCGTGGTGCACGCACTGAAGCTCGGCCTACAGCGTGAACCATTGGGAAGTTTTGCTTAATTAGGTTCTGCCCTGATATCACAGTGATTTGAGCACGATGGTCATTGGCTAAATCTCGGGCTGCGGCCTCCAGTTCGTCTGGGCCCATATCGTTGGCCGGTGTGTTGATTAGATCGCGTGTGAGGAATTCACCTTCAATAATTGCCTGTAGATTTTGCTTATCTAATCTGGCTGGGCATACGAGTTCAGCTTTTGGAGCTACATGTGTGGCGTAGCGGTTGAAGCGGTATTTACTGAGTGCAAAGCCCAGAGCAAACTCTTGTGCAATCTTGGGGTTTTGACCAGTGAGCTCAAACACTGCTTCTGGTAGATTTGCAATATCTGCAACCGCACCAAAGCGCTTGCGCTTGCGGGTGCTGGCATCGCCGAAGCCTATGGCCATTAAAATGGGAAGCCCATTCTCAGTGATGTATAGTATTTGACCCAGCTTCCCGATCCAGCTTTGGCTGGCAGCGGAATTCTGTGCTCGTGCGCCATGTACTTTCAGCCAGGCCTTCGCATCGGCACTTGCCACGAGATATAAAGGAATGGCTTGTGGTGAGGGGTTTGCGAAAATATTAGGCGTACGTGGCATTGGCGATCCCTTTGATTACTCTTTGCGTCAAGGTAATCACCGCCATTAGTTGAATGCAATGCGCACTGAACATCTTGCATGGTACCTCTGAACAAAACGTTATTAGATATGGGCTGGGCGCCGAGGAGCAACAAGATAGTGTTAATAATATAAGTTTGTTTATTTGGTTGATGAGAGACATTCATGGATGACAGCTATAGGGTTCACAACTCGCCTAGTTATAATTTCGCTGGGGTTGGCTGTTGGCAATATTTCGTTACAACAGGATGCAAGTTAGCAAGGATAGTAATATGGTGCGCGATTGGGACGTTGTCATAATTGGATCTGGAAATGCAGGTCTCACTGCTGGTATTGCGGCCAGCGAAAAGGGAGCAAGTGTGCTGATGCTTGAGAAGGCTGACCCAGAGCTAGCAGGCGGCAATACAAAATACACAGCTGGCGCCATGCGTTTTTGTTATGAAACAAGTGAAGACCTCTTGCCACTCCTCGCAGACCCGAACGACCCCCGGATCGTCATCTCTGATTTTGGGCGATATACTCAAGAAAGATTTAAAACGGATTTATTGGGTTTCAATGAGGGTGCGCCGCTTACACCTGAGCAAGAAATATTGATTGAGCAAAGCTATGATACAATGGTTTGGCTTGCCAGTCATGGTGTTACCTACGATCCGATTTGGGCACGTCAAAGCTTTGAGAAAGACGGCAAAATCATTTTTTGGGGTGGGCTAACACTTGCGGCTCAAAATGAGGGGGTTGGCCTATTTGATATGGAACTTGCAGCCTTTATGAAACTTGGTGGCACAATCCGATATGGCGCTGAATTTGCGGTTCTTTTGACTGAAAATAATAAGGTTACTGGTGTATCTCTTGCGTCTGGCGAGGAGGTTTTTGCAAAATCAGTAATCTTGGCATGTGGTGGATTTGAGAGTAGTGATGAGATGCGTGTTGAGCACATTGGGCCAGAGTGGAAGACAGCGAAAGTACGTGGGACCCCTCACAATAACGGTGATGGTCTGCGTGCTGCTTTGGACATTGGGGCCCAAAAATATGGACGTTTCGATGGATGTCACGCAACTCCTATGGATTTTCACATGAAAGATTATGGAAATCTTAAAATAATTCCGAGTGAGCGCAAAAATTATCGGAAAATAAGCTATTTTTTAGGTGTTATGATTAACAATGAAGGTCAACGATTTGTGGATGAGGGTATGGATTTCCGAAATTATACTTACGCACAATTTGGCCGCGCGGTTTTACAGCAACCTGAGCAGAAAGCATGGCAGATTTTTGATTCAAAAGTGTTCGATCTGCTCTATGCTGAATATAGTTTTTTTGATGCGAGTTTCGAACAGGCTGATAGCTTGGAGGAGCTAGTTGCAAAATGTGATGGGCTGGACGCTTCTGCAAGCCTCAAGACATTGTCAGACTTCAATGACAGTGTTGACAGTACTGTTGTCTTTGACCCCACGATTAAAGACGGTAAATCTGCTAATTCTGGTGATCTTGCTAAATCTAATTGGGCCCAAAAATTGGATGTAGCGCCATTTCGCGCGTTTCCAGTTACCGGTGGTATCACTTTCACTTATGGGGGAGTGAAAGTTTCCGAAAATGCGGAAGTTTTAGACAGAGACGGGCAAGTGATAGTGGGTCTATTCGCTTGTGGTGAAATGGTTGGGGGCATATTTTTGGGCGGTTATCCTGGTGGCTCAGGCCTAACCTCGGGTGCAGTATTTGGAAAAATTGCTGGTCATGCGGCTTGGAACTCTGGATCGTAGGCCGTGGACATCGGCTCTGAGTGTAAAGTGGCGAAAATACGTAGATGACTTCCGCACAATAATGGCGCCTTGCTCTGTGTGATAGCGCAGAGCTGAGCGAGCGCATGCATATGCTGGCGATTGCCTGCCGAAACGCCTGAGTGCTGCTGCCTGATAACAGCCCTTTTGCTGAATATGGAGAGGTATAGATGATTTCTGGAGCGAAAGGTGTGTTTGAAAGAGTGAGTGTGAAATGTAAAAAGAACTGCGCCTATTTGGCATGTGAAGCCTCAATTTTTTTGCGTATATGATCGCCTGCCGTAATGGGCGGATAAAGCACCCCATCGCCTATACAACTGGGTAGGCACTCAATCTGTGCGTCATAGTCAGGATGCATAAAATAACCAATAGACATGCGGCGTGACATTGCGTCGTTTAAATCTTCTGGTGTTACCACACGATGCATGGTTGATACCCATTTGTCATTTGTCCATCGCTGCATCATGTCGCCGAGATTTACTACAAGTGCCCCTTTAGGTGGACGGACGGGCACCCAGCCTCCGTCCCGTAGAACCTGAAGTCCACCTTTTGCGCCAGTCATCGCCAGAATAGTTATTGCGCCGTAATCGGTATGGGCCCCAGTGCGTAATTGGCCAGGCAGGGGTGGTTCCGTTAAGGCCGGATAATGGTGCGCCGACATGATCGAGAAATGCTTCTCGATTAGTGGCGCAAAGTGGTTTTCTGGCATCTGTGCGGCAACTGCAAAGATGCGCAGCAAGCTCGCTGCCAACTCTTCAAAAGCTTGATAGAGTGCTATCAAAGCTGAATCAAACCCTGATGGTGTATCGGGGACCAAGTTTGGTGCATAAGCAGTGGCTGCCTCAGGGATATGTGCGAAGTCGGCAGCGCGATTGTTGATAGGTCCTAAAAATAAACTCTCGCGCAAATCCTTAGGTGCGTCTTTGCCTAAGGTTGCCGATAAGCCTCTGGTTGCTACTCCGTGATACCCACGTTGCTTGGCGGGTCCTGTTGGATGCCATTTGGACTTGTCTGCGTCTGGAAGATCAAAAAACTCAAAGCCTTTTGTGAAGACCGCATCGAAGAGTGATGGAGGTATTTTGTGCCCAGAAAGGATAACGAAACCAATTGTTTGTGCCGCATGAGCGACTTCGTGGGCAACGCTGGCTTTGCCCCCTGCATCGCCCTCCAAAAACGCAGTGATATCAATTACTGGAATAGTATTAGTCATCATGTCTCCAATCGTGAAATTACGTGATCATAGGGGATATCGCGCGAGATTAACCCGCCTGACAAAAGTGCCGCCTTCAGCCGTACAAAGGCAGCGGGAGGAAGATTGGTATTTTTTGCCCAGAGGCCTGAAGCTTGATAGCCTGCGATAGCATTGGTGAGGACTAGGTGTGGTACATCTGGGAAAAGCTCAGCCAGTTCATCGGCAATCTCTGAGGCGGGCTCGTTCGCCATGGCTAAAAGTGCAGGTCCTATCCCGGCTATTAGTGTCGCGCAGGTCTGAGGGTGTTTTTCCATGTAGTGCCTAGTGGTGTAGAAACTGGTGTAACTAATATCGCCTCGACTGGCGAAACGGTGCCAGATATGTGCATGGCCGGCCGCTACAGCGGCAGACGCATAGGGTTCCAGCACCTGTGCCACGTCAATCTCGCCAGCGGTGAGGCGAGCTGCGTTCGTGTGCATTGGGGCGTTGGGCGCGATTTCCAGACTATCAGGATCTATACCTGCGCGTTTCAAGTCGTCTTGAAATGTCATCCACGGGGTTGGCACTTCATATGCAACAGCAAGACGCTTGCCTTGAAGTTTTTTGAATTGAAAATTCAAGTTGGGTTCGCGCCCAATGAGGATGAAAGGATCTCTTGCTACTATCTGCCCAAATGCCACAAGTGGGCACTCTGGGTCGCGTTCATGATGCAGCATGACCCGCATTGGCCCACCCCACGAAATATCAGCTCGGCCTGCGAGCAGGCCCTCTGCGGTTTCGACTGGGTCAGGAGAGAGTTGGATATTTACTTCTAGTCCCCGGTCTGACCAAAACTTGCGTTTGTCAGCGAGATAGAACGGCGCATAAACGATAGTGCGTAAGTTTTCATAGAGTGTAATCATAGTAAAAAACCCGTCCTTTCGAGATAATTATGTTGCCATCCAAAGTTGCTCTTAAATTTCGTAAATACTCAATCATTCTAATGATAAACACCATTTCCGCCTCGAGTTCTGGGGTTGTATTCAATGTAATCTGCTCTAAACTTTATTTGGTTAAAACAAGGAGGCCGGAAGTGCCCGTTATTAAGTATACGTTGATCAAGGGATATGACGCCGAAACAATCGCAACGCTTTCGCGGCGAATGACAGACGCTGTCCGCGCGACGATTGCTGCGCCGCCTGATGGCATTACTGTGATTGCTGAAGAAGTACCTGCGACCAACTACATGCGTGGCGGGAAGGGGCGGACCCCAGGTGCACCGGTTCCGGGTGCTGTGGCGGTCGTTAGCAACTACCTTGATGCGATGGAGGCACGCGATCTGACACGTGCACAAGGTTATTTGCATGATGATTTTGAAATGGTATTGCCGGGTGGAGTTAAGATGCAGGCAGTTGAGGTGCTGATGGTATGGAGTAAAAACCGGTATAAAAATATTAGAAAAGCTGTTGAAGGTTTTGATGAGGCCTTTGAAGAGGATCGGGCCATAGTTTGGTGTAGGGGCACTCTGCATGGTACCTGGCTGGATGGTAGCTCGTTCGAGGGGATCCGCTTCAGTGATCGGTTTGAACTGGTCGCTGGGCGCATATTGCGGCAGGAAGTCTGGAATGATTTGGCTGAACATCGTCCCTCTTAACTCCCAAATTTACTACTAAGACCATCTGAATGGTTTTGTTGGTGGCGTGTTTAACTTTTTTGTAAGTCCTAATTATCAGTGACAAAAGCAAACGTCGCATAGGTTTAGGTGGCCTCTTTGCTCCTAAAATCTGTCAGTAGTTGACGAAAACGGTATGACGTTGTCAACCTTGCTGCAAATGCGTCCAGGAGAATCGCAATGGCAATCCTGCGTGGCATTGTGCAATTGAACTGATGGGAGATCTCTGAATTTCTTTTTCCAGTAATCTGTCACTCTATCTAAGAGGATATCCAATGACCCAGATCACGGGCGATTATGTGAAGCAATTCAATGCTAAGCGGATCACTGATCCTGCGCGTTCGGCTCTGGTAATCATAGATATGCAATATGCTACGGGGCATCCTACTGGTGCGCTGGCGCAGAAGATGAAAGCTGAAGGAAACAGCGTTACGGACTGGCGCTTTGAGCGAATAAAGACTTTAGTTATTCCCAATAACCAGCGCTTGATCAAGGTGATGCGCGCGGCGGCTGGTAAGGTCATCTATATTACCATCGGTGCCGCCCTTGCTGATTGTTCAGACGCGCCGGTGCATATGCGTGCCTTTTTTGAGTCACTAGGCAACTACGAAGGCCAACCGGCACATCAGATCATCGATGAGCTCGCTCCCGAACCTGGTGACCCTATCGTACGCAAGACTTCTATGGGAGCATTCGCCTCAACTGGCCTTGACCATTTGTTGCGTGTTCTCGATCGAGAACATCTGTTTATGACCGGTGTTTCTACAAATATGTGCGTTGAAACAACAGCGCGAGAGGCCGCTGATAGGGGCTACGCTGTGACACTGGTCGAAGATGCCTGTGCAACCACCCATAAAGAGCTACACGAAGGTACCCTGCGTAACTTTGGCCGGTTCTTCGGAACGGTATGCTCAACAGACGAGGTGATTAAGATCCTATCTTAAGATTTGATAGTATTTTCACCAGCCATATAAACATCGATCTTCGTGATATGGTCTTTACACATGGTAAATACATTTGCGTTTGATTTAGGGTCGGCAGCGCCAATGCCAGAATATGTAACTGTAAATTGGCTGGCGATGCGGCCTGTGGAATGTGAGGGTGTATGAGTGAAATTATGGTGCACAGCCTTTAGCATCCCCTCCCAACGGTTTGCAAAAAAGGTGCTGATAGTATCGCGACCTGAATAGGCGATGTCATGTGTTTGGATCTTTAGTATGCAATCCTTGTCTAGCGTTTGAGCGAGAGCGTCAGGATCACGTGCATCAAGTGCGGCAAAGTATCGTATCACAAGTTCCGTAAGCTCGGAATCAGTCACAGGGTTTCTTTCAATGTATTTTGACCAGTCATATAGACACGAACAGTTGAAAAGTTATCCTTTACGATCTCAAAGAAGTTGCAGTTAGATTTGTGGGTGACGCTGCCGTCGTGTTCTGTATTTTGGACCATGAAGCGGCTAGCGACACGCCCACCAAAGAGGTCTGGGATATGGTTAAATTGATGGTGCAAGACGGCCGCATGATCAGCCCAAAGCCGAATAAACATCTTAGATATTTCAGCGTGCCCTTCAAGGCGAACTCCGTGGGTTTCAACCGTGAAGATACAATTAGGGGCAAGGGTGTTAAGGAGACCAGGTAAATCCTCGGCATCCACCGCATCGAAGTAGCGCTTAACAAGGTCAACTTGAGTTTCTGAAGTCATGGAACGGTTCCTTTTGGGAGTCCTGAAATGTGATCAGCTATACCACTGGGTGTGGTCAGCCACAATTCGTCCCGGCTTTTCAAGACGTGGTCAAGGGCGCGCCGTAGGGCAGCCAGGCGGAACGGCTGGCCAATAATGAAAGGGTGCAGGACGATGTTGAATACCAGTGGATACTTTTTAGATTGTCGGAGCATTTCGTCGAAGTGATCAATAATCATCTCCTCAAATTCGCGCCCCGTGTGATGCCGGAACACTTGCGCAGGGCTATCGTTGAGTTCGATTGAATAGGGCAGTGACAAAAGTGGGCCTGCACGCGTACGCATCCAGAATGGTTGATCGTCGGAGGGCCAATCAAGCACATACGAATAGCCTGCTTCCTTGAGCAGATCGAGTGTGACGTTAGATTGGACGATATAAGGCCCAAGCCAGCCCTTGGGTGGTGCACCAAAATGCTTCGTGATACTATCCGTTGCCTGAGCAATCATTGTGCGCTCAGCCACCTCATCCATGATATCTTGACGTTCGGAGTTGGTGACCCCATGGCCGATCACTTCGTCACCTCGAGCCTGAATACGTTTTATGATCTGGGGACAATGTTCCAACACGGCTGCGTTAATATTATGTGAGGCAGGTAGTCTAAGCTCGTCGAGTAAATCAAATAAATACCATATGCCTACCCTGTTTCCGTAATCGCGCCATGCATAGTTACGCGTGGTCTGTGGCGCACCTGGAAGTGTATGATCGCTGCCAAGACCAGTCATGAAAGAGAACCATTCGATATTATGGCACAGGCAAACGGCTAGACGCTTGCCTTCTGGCCAGTCATAAACTGGGCGTTCAGTCAGGGCAGAAAATGGGTACCGGTTGTGATGTTGGATTTCCATAGTGATTCTCCTGAACGCAACTGCAGCAAGGTTGACAACGTCATATCCTTTTCGTCAACTGTTGACAGATTTTAGGGGCTGGGGGTTGCGCAATGTCGGCATGGACTGGAGTTATTACGGATGAAGAAGAGCGCCGCTATGCATCGGCGGGGTTTGGTGGTGAAGGTGGGTTTGGAAGTCATCCTGCGTTACTGATCATAGATGTCCAGTATCGTACTGTCGGTACCAAGCGGGCTCCATATTGGGAAGCTATCAAAGAATATCCGACTTCCTGCGGTGCTGTCGGCTGGGATGCGGTAAAAAAGATTGCGCCGCTTTTAGCTGTATTCCGTAGCAAAGGGTTTCCTGTACTATATCCGCATGTGGCTCCTAAGAATGCTGCGACTGATGGTGGCCGCCTAGCGCAAAAGATCCCGTCAATAATGGGTATTGATGCTAAGGGCTATGAGTTTTTTGATGATATAGCTCCGGCTTCAGGTGATGTAATCTTGCCCAAAAAACACCCTAGCGCATTTTTTGGAACCCCATTGACCAGTCATTTGATTGATCTGGGTGTAGACACGCTTATTATCACGGGGTGTACAACGTCAGGCTGTGTCCGGTCGTCTGTAACAGATGCCTTTGCTCTCAATTTTAAGGTTATTGTGCCTGAAGACTGCGTTTATGATCGCGCGCCTACCTCACATGCGGTGAACTTGTGGGACATGAACGGTAAATATGCAGACGTCATGACGTCCGCGGAAGTCATTGAAAAACTGACTACATTGGAGTGCGGGCCATGAGTGCTGCAGACATCGAAACGGCTTTGATGCAATTAGTCGCATTCACTACTGCAACCGAATGGGTAGATATCCCAGAATCTGTTAGAAAACGGGCGGCGCTTGTCTTATGCGATGATATGGCCGCAATGATTGCTGCGCGGGGCGAACCTGAGGTCGTGGCCTTACACGACGGTGTTGCCAGGAGCTCAGGTAATCCAGAGGCAACGGTTTTCAATGCGCGTGGACAACGGTTGGATCGATATTCGGCTGCTTTGGCTAATGGCTGCGCCGGTGATTGGGCTGAGTTGGACGAGGGCTACCGTCGCGTGATCTGCCATGCTGGTGTCTATTGCTTGCCGGCGTTACTTGCCGAAGCTGAGGCGGATGAACATACGACTGAAGACCTGCTACGTGCATTAGTAATTGGATACGAAACTGTGGCGCGAGTGGCGCGGACATTTACCTTTCCTAATTTGGTTTTGCACCCGCATGGCAGCCTGGCCGCCGTTGGAGCTGCGGCCGCTGTTTGTGCCTTGCGGCGAGTGTCTCAAGACATAGCAATTGGTGCAATTTCAGGTGCTGCAACTATGGTATTGCCAGGCCCCTACACTCATCCTATCAAAGGCTCTCTGGTGCGTAACGTGTGGCCGGGTGTCGCTGCGCAAACTGGATTGCGGGCCGTTGATTGGGCCACCATTGGTATATCTGGCCTACCCTCGGCGCTTCATGACGTCTACTCCGACGCATTTGGGGCTGCTGTAAATATTGATGAACTAGGCAGTGAGCTGGGCGAGGGGTGGGCCATCTCGGATGGTTATCACAAAGTTTTTGCATGTTGCCAATATGGCCACGCAACCATTGAGGCAACACAGAAACTTTTAGCACAGATTTCGGTTGATCGTGTAGCAGCTATCCATTTGGATACACATGAGAAAGCTCGGGTCATGGACAACCCTGATCCAGATACAACTATTGCTGCAAAGTTTTCGATTCAACACATTGCAGCTACGGCGGCAGTTCACGGTGGCGGAGGTGCGGAGGCATTTTCGTCGAGTTCGCTGCACGTACCAGAAATCATGGCGCTACGTCACAAGGTCAGTACCGCGATCTACACGCCACTACCGGACTGGCCTAACGATAGGCCTACGCGGGTAATTTGGACGCTAGATGATGGCTCGACATTGTCTGAGGAGGTCATGAGTGCGCGTGGGGGCCCAGACCTACCATTCACGCCAGATGAAATTTGTGCCAAAGTTCATGGTATCGTTGATGATCCTTATCCGGGAATGGGGGTTGTCATAGATGCCTTGCTAGACCTCGATGTGAACGTGCTATTGCGGCCTTGGAACGATATCGTGTGCGAAATGACTGCGCTATGAGTGAGACGCTTGATTTGTTGATAATTGGGGCTGGGGCTTGTGGGCTAGCGGGTGCGATTTCTGCCCATGATGCTGGCGGAACTGTAGCCATTGTTGAAGGACGTGACAGACCGGGGGGTAACTCTTCGCTCTCAACTGGATCAATTCCCGGTGCAGGGTCTAAGTATCAGCATCAGGCGGGTATTGACGACAGTCCTAGGCGGATGGTCGAGGATCTAACCCTCATCGCCGGGCATCACCAAGCAGATGATTTAACCCACATGATTGCAGCAGAGTGTGGACCGCTTTGTGAATGGCTCATTGAGGATTTGGGCGCGCGGATGGAACTGATCACCGCTTATCGTCATATTGGCCACTCAGTAGAGCGTCTGCATGCGCCAAGATCGCGGCGCGGACAGGACCTTGTAGATGATTTGCTGCGTTTTGTAGCTCAAAGGGATATTCCAATAGCTGTGGGCAACAAGGCAAAGCACTTGCTGGTGGAAGACGGTTATGTGGTGGGCGCAGTGGTGGAAGGTGAGCCGGTTCGTGCACGCAAAGTGTTACTTGCAACGAATGGTTTTGCTGCTGATCCCGCACTAGTGGCGGAACATTGCCCAGAGATCGCGGCCGCAGAGTATTTTGGTGCGCCCGGAAGCACAGGCGATGCAGTCCGTTGGGGGCTGGCGCTTGGCGCAGCTTTGGGGAACATGGGTTCGTATCAAGGCTATGCAGCAGTAGCTTACCCGCAAGGCCAATTATTGTCTTGGACAATCCTTGAAAAAGGCGGCGTCTTAGTCAGTGAAGCAGGTGAAAGGTTTGGTAATGAAGATTTGGGGTATTCGGGGTTTGCATCACACGTGATGGCGCAGGGCTCATTTGCCTGGGCTATTTATGATATGCGCATTCACGGTGTGGCACAGGCCGAAGAGGAATACGCGGAAATGTCTGCGATGGGGGCTGTAAAATGGGCTGATACCCCAGCGGCGTTGGCAGAGGTGGCTGGTTTGAACCGAATTGGTTTAGAGCAAGCGATATTGGCTTATAATGCAGCTGCAAAAGGAGACTGCAAAGACCGTTTTGGGCGAACAGCTTTTGGCATGGCTCCGCTCCAAGCGCCTTTTGCAGCAGTTAAGGTCAAACCAGGGTTGTTCCATACACAGGGTGGTTTGCTTGTCGATAATAAGGCGCGGGTCCGGAAAGTAAGTGGCGGTGTTATTGATAACCTTTTCGCTGGAGGTGGTGCGGCGGCCGGGATTAGTGGGCGTGATGGGGCGCTTGGTTATGCTTCTGGCAACGGATTGATCACTGCACTTGTATTGGGACGCAAAGCGGGAATAGTCGCCATGCAAGAGATCAGAGCGAAGGCATGACCGGCGCTCAGAGGATTGCCAAATTTGCGGCGCGCACTTTGAAAGAGGGCGTACCAAGCCAAGTGCTCGACGCGGCACATCTGCACTTTCTCGATGCACTTGGTGTTGGGATTGCGTCCTCCACAGTTGCTGATAACGCAGGCTGGGCAGCTGCAGCGTCTGCGGGATCTGCCAGTTTACTATTGGGTGGAACTGCGGAACCTGGAGCGGCGGCGATGATTAATGGAGCGTTGATCCATGCGCTTGAATATGACGATACGCATATTGCATCGGTTGTACACGGTAGCGCTGTGGCGGCCCCCTTGGCGTTGGCTGTAGCGGAAATGTCGGGCGCATCTGGGCGTGATTTGATACTCGCGTATATCATTGCTTGGGAGGTTGCTATCCGCATTGGGTTAGCGGCACCTGGTGGTTTTCAGGCACGTGGTTTTCAGGTGACTTCAGTCGGTGGTGCGATTGCAGCGGCTGCGGCTGCGGGGCAGGTTGTAGGGCTGGATCCGGAGCGTGCCATATCGGCCATAGGAATTGCTGGCGGTCAGGCTTCTGGGACCCTTGCGTTTTTGGCAAATGGTGCGATGTCAAAGGCGTTGAACCCGGGCTGGGCAGCGCGTACAGGAATTGAGGCTGTTCGCCTTGCGCAAGCAGGAATGACCGGCCCATCATCAATTTTAGAAAGCACTTTTGGTATAATGAATACTTTTGCTGGGTGCAGTGAGGGGCTTGAGGCCCAACTTGCCACACTTGGAGAGGAGTGGTTGTTGCCCCAAGCGGCGTTCAAACTTTATCCCTGTTGCCATTACATTCATCCATTTCTGGAGGCTGTTGTGCAGGTGATGGCACGCGGTGTAAATGCAAGCAACGTTACATCTCTTACCGCTTTTGTTCCACAGCCTGCTGCGCCCCTGATATGTGAGCCTTGGAGCCGTCGCCAGGCACCTGCTTCTGGATATGACGGTAAGTGGGGCCTCGCTTATTGTATGGCGTTGTTACTGGTAGACGGGCATGTTGATATTGCGAGTTTTGAGAGTGCCCCAAGGGCTGTTGTTATTGCCGTTGCACGAAAGATGGTATGGGAGCCTATGCAAGAACATGGTTTTCCTGACCGCTTTGCAGCCCAGATTAATGTTGAAACGCCTCTGGGACAAAGGAGTGCGCTGATCAATCAGGTGCATGGTGCTCCAGACCGTCCTCTGATGATTGAGGATATTTGTACTAAATTTGCAACTAATGCAGGCCGTAAATTCTCTCCTGAGCGGGTAAGAAATCTCGAGGGTATGATACTAGGCATTCATGATATGGGCGAAATAGGAGAACTTACTGCTCTTTTGCGCTTTTAATTCATTAGGTTTGGCAGGAACAGTACGATTGAGGGGAAAGCAATCAGCATGCCCAGCGTGAACAAGTCCATAATCAGGAATGGCGTTACTCCAGCAAACACCTCTTCGAGTCGTAAGGGAACGGGTGAGGCTGATCGCACAACATAGACATTTAGGCCTACAGGCGGAGTAATTAAAGAAATCTCGGCAAGCTTAATTGCGATAACGCCTAACCAAATAGGATCATAACCAACACTGGTCATTATTGGGAACATCACAGGCAGCGTCATGACCATGATGGCTATAGGATCGATCAGCATTCCTAGTATCAGGTACAGAAGTGCAAAGCCAAGCAGGTAAGCGATGGGTGATAGCTCAAGTGCGAGCATCCAATCGGAAATGTCCCCAACAAGCCCAGTGTAGGTAAGAAACCGCGCGAAGATAATCCCACCAATAACAATGATAAAGATCGTTGATGTCGTTATCCCGGCGTCTTTAAAGGTATCGACTAAAACTTTCACATTCATCTTACGTTTGGCGGCGACTATCAGAAACGCGCCAAAAGCACCTACTGCTCCAGCGTAGGTCGGAACAAAAAAGCCTAGATAGATCCCGCCAATCACGAGGATAAATAGAAACGTAATCCCCCAGACTCCCTTGAGAGATTCCCATTTTTCTCGCCGCGTGATGACTACGTCTGGTATGGGCGCTAAGTCGGGACGCACCTTGGCAACCACATAGATACCGCCCATATAGATTCCTGCTGACATCAGCCCAGGTATAAGCCCCGCCACCAAAAGGCGTGCTACAGATTGCTCGGTGATGACTGCATAGATAATCATCAGAATCGAGGGGGGGATCAGTGAAGCTAGGGTCCCAGAGGCGGCGATACACCCTGCTGATAGGCGTTTATCATATCCAAATTTAGTCATCTCTGGCATGGCCATTTTTGTAAAAACAGCCGCATTCACAATGGTAGAGCCGCAGGCTGCACCAAAGGCCGCAGACGCTAGGGTAGTTGCCATCGCGAGTCCGCCGGCTATCTGGCCTAGCCAATTGTAGGCTGCTTTATACAAATCTTTTGTTAGCCCGGCTTGGGTTGCAAGCGATCCCATTAGGATAAAGAGAGGGATCACTGCAAGCGTAAACGAGTTTGTCGTTGAAAATGGTACTGTTGCAAGCTGTGCTATGGCCGCCCGCTCACTGATAGTAATAAAAATACCAATAAAACCGCTGAGGCCTAAAGCAACACCAATATGAACGCCCGTGGTAAGGAAGAAGACAAGAAGCCCGGCTACAATGACACCGGAGGTGGCTGGATCGAACATGGCTTGCTACTCAACTTTCTGCAAAACGCCTAGTGGGTCATTTTCAAGACCCTCGCCAGTTTTGATACGGATTACATCCTGGGTTAGGTGCAGCGCCAATTGTAAGATTACGAGGGCACACCCCGCCGCTAACACAAAACGTGCGGGCCAGAGGGGGAAACGGATCAGGCCTGCGGTAGCCTCACCGATTTGAAAGGAATACTGTGCTTCAGAAATTGCTTCGCTCAAAATCAAGCCAAAGAATGTCATAGCTGCTAGATCGGTGATAACGTCCATTGCAGCGCGTATCCGTGGAGGCATTTGAAAATAGACCAGTTCGACCCGGATGTGCGCGCGCCTTATCTGTGCATACGCAAGGGCACCAAATACTATTAAAACCATCGTGCTTTCTGTGAGTTCTCGCGGGCCTGGAACGGGAATAAGCAAAATTTGGGTGCCTACAATATCTGCAACGCCAAGAAACATTGACATTAACATACCGAGGCCGCCGACCAGAAGTACAGCTAGTGCAAGACGTTCTACAATGTGGGAGAGAAATTTCACGGAGTACCTGCGGTCAAAGGGTGGCGACGCGCGATATCGCACGTCGCCATAGTTTTATTTATTGATAATATTAAGCCAGTAGTCTTGCACTTCTCTGGCTTGATCTCCCATGCCTCGTCCGTCCATATTTACAACCCAATCGCCCAAGAGGTCAGGCGCTGCAGCTTTCCATTTGGCTAGTTCTGAAGCTGGAAATTCGATGATCTGACCACCTGCTTTAACGATCGCTACACCGGCAGCTTCTTCTGCTTTTTCGATGTTATCCATATAGGTTTTGCCCGCTATAGCAGCTTCTTCTAACATGATTGCCTGATCGTCGGCTGAAATACCATTCCATATGTCTTCATTGATGACGACCAAGTGGCCAGAGATGGACATAACTGGACCACAGCTTATGGGACCAGGTTCATACAGGCGGTTGGAAAGAATATTACCGCGGTTGAGGAAAGAGTAATCTAAGGAGCCACGTTGCAGCGCCTCATAGACATCGCCAACACCAACCGATACGGGAACTGCGCCAACAGCTTCGTGTGCTTTAGGAATATCGGCGCCGAAAGAACGAATTTTCTTGCCTGAAAGACCTTCAACTGTGAGGCAAGAATCATCCTTACCCGTCAGATAGTAAGACCCAAGTGGTTGGTGAAATAGAAACTTAAGGCCAAATTTGGAAAGTTCGTCACGAAAGTATGGGATATCTTTGAAGGCAGCGGCTGAGATATCCATCGCCTGGCGTGGCGAATCAAATACGAAAGGGATTTGATAGGCGCGCCAGAACAACAGCTGGTCTGTGTAATAGCCGGGGACGACAGATGCCATATCAATGGCGCCGCGACCTGCGAGGGTCATCACTTCGCCACCACCACCGAGGCCGCCGGCAAAGGTGATTTCTATGTTAACACGACCTTCGGTGCGTTCGGTTACGGTGGAGGCAAAATCTTTTTCTGCCTGCACGAAGGGTGAATCGCCCAAATAGTGACCCCAACGTAGGGTCACGTTGTCTGCATTTGCGGCGCCAGCGGCAAAGACCGCTGCTACGACGATGCCGGTGATACGATTAAACATGAACATCTCCCAGATGAAATGCCGCCCATTCGAGCGGTCGGTTTATGGTTTCCAGTGTCCCAGTTTAGGGGCAGTGGGTCTATTGTATCGTTTGCTATGCGCTTCGTCTTGAGACGAGTATCATAGCTTAGAAGCATTTGTCTTCCAAACGAAAGAATAAGTATACTCCCAATCGGTCAACTGTTGACAGTTTTGCAAAGTTGGCGAACACTTGTCAACGGTGGCATATTTTTAAAGGATTTAGTTGTGAGTAGCTTGCGAGGAGATGCCGGTTCGACCCAATCAAAAACCTCCACTGAAGAGGTTCGGGAAATCCTTGATAAATTAGCGAGCCGGGCGTCTTGCAGAGAATTTGATAGTAGCTTGATCTCCCCTGAAACTCTGGAAGATATTTTGTGTGATGGCGTCGAGGCTCCCTCATCTTGCAACCAGCAGAATTGGCATTTTATTATTGTTGCAGACCCAGCTCAAAAGCTGCGTGCAAGAGAGATTTCTGGTGGAAATCATCATTTTTCTGAATGCTCAGCGTTGATTTATTTGTGTTTTCAAAAGGGTTGGACGCATGGGAATTTGTCTATCGTGCAGTCTGTTGCTGGAGCCTGTTACCATATGATGCTCTCCGCTCATTTGCGTGGCTTCCAATGCATTTGGAATGCAGGCATTGGCGATCAGATTACTCTGCGTGAGATGCTGAAACTACCGCAAACATTTGATGTGATTGGCGCACTTGCAATAGGAAGGGCAAAAATTACAGCGCCTAAAATTAAGGCACCTCGCAGATCAGTAAATGAGATCTTTTCATGGGAACGATTCGAACGGCCCGAGGCCAGTATTTACCCAGTGAAGGAAGCTGTGGCCTATCCATTCTGGGACATTAGAAATGATTCCAACCCTTTTGCTCTATGGGATCCGAGATGTTGGACGTGGGATCAGTTAGCTGATTTTCGGGGTTACTCTGTATGGGCTAAATCCCCCTTGGCAGGGGTCTATGTTTCCCGGAGACAAGGTGATGCATTGGAGGCAGAACATGCGCTGCTGCCGGATTTACCGCTGGGCGCACACGTCGCCGAGATTATGCCGTGGGGTGGTACCTCAACAACAGCTTTGCTGAATAAGTTGAGATCTGATGTCGACCTATCAGTAGTTGAATTATCAGATAATAACTTGAGTTTTATCAGGGAACGATTGAGCCGAGAAGGACATGATTTAACGCAGGTTAATTTTGATTTGATGCTCAATGGTCAGCTGCCCTACACTGATGCTTCAATGCATTTGGTGATATTGCCACAGATGTTGGAACATGTGCCTGACCCTACGGCTTTGCTGGATGAGGTTGTCCGTGTTTTAGTGCCGGGTGGATCAGTAGTGGCGAGCGTACGCAACGCAAAATCTGCTTATGGAAAGTTATGGAAGGCTGAAGAGTCAAAGGCTCAGGTGCCAAATCAGGGACCTTTCACCCCATTGTCAGCAACAGATGTCGCTGCTTGGTTTGCGGCTCGGTTTGAGATTGACCAAGAGGTTGGGATCGGGATCGGCGCAACTGGAGACGCTCACGTCATGACTGATGACGCGTGTTATTCTGGAAGGCTTTATGCGATACGGGGGAGACTTGCCTAAAATTTCTTTAACCCAATTTACGCGCAACAAAGCGTCCCTTACCCACGGCGTCACTTTGCAACGTGCCATCGCGCAATGCAAAACAGCCGCGCGACAGGCTATGAACAACGCGCGCACTCATCCGTTCGCCCTCGTAGATGGAATACCCTGCGCCAGTGCCAAGATTTTCTTTGCCGACCACCCAGTCAGCGTTCAAGTCGACTACAGCGATATCGGCATCTGCACCGGGACAAAGCGTTCCCTTGGTGTTAAGGCCCATTCTCCGAGCGGGGTTCTCACTGACGAGGGGAATGAGCCTTTCCAGTGGCAGTCCACGCTGATCGTATCCGTAGGTCAACAAGGCGGGCAGAAACGCATCAAGCCCTGGGAAGCCAGGTTGCGCCTTCCAGATACCCCCATCTTTACACGCGATGGGGCGGTGAATGTGATCAGTAGCAATCGTATCAATATCTCCACGCGCGATCGCGGCCCAAAGCGCCTCGCGATCCGCAGGCGCGCGCAGTGGTGGATTGACCTTGCCAATAGATCCAATGGCACTGGTGGTGTCATGGGTCAGATAGTGCAAGCACGTTTCGATGCTAACCTCAGAACCCCCGGCACGCTGCCGCAACGCAGCATCCAGGGCTTCGCCAGAAGAGGTATGGACGGCATGCACTGGAGTACCAGTGACGCGTGCAAAATAAGTAGCGCGCGACAGTGCATCAGCCTCGACAAATGGTGGGCGGGTGGCGTTCCACGTCGCCAAGCCGCCCTTGCCGTCAGGATCAGCTGCGAGGACACGTTCGCGCAGAACCCAAGCAACCTCAATATTTTCAGGATGAGGGCAAAGCAGACCTTCGTTAGCGGCCAAGACTTCCAACAACCGAAAAAGAAATCCATCATCCGTGCCAGGCAGCCCAAGGCGTTGGCCTTCATCACCGCGAATGTTCATGAAAAACTTTGCACTAGGTGCACCGCGTTTGATCAGGGCAGGCAGTTCAACCAGTTGTTCTTCCGTTGCAATCACGAAGTGAAAACTGAAATCGACTCGTGCTCCGGCCTGCGTAATCTTGCAAAGCTCATCGAAGACAGCACTGTAAGGATCGGGGCTCATTACATAAGAGATGATAGTTGTTACGCCACCAATGGCCGCTGCCCCAGTTTCGCTTTTGGCGTCTCCAGGCTCACGGGGACGGGCGATGTCCATGCCGTGCCCCAGATGGATATGTGCATCTATTGCTCCAGGCAGTATTGTCAGTCCGGTCACGTCAATACTTTCCTGGGCATCCCCGCTATTGGGGCCAGAAATCTCAGAAATCTTGCCGTCTGCTATCAAGACGTCAGCCTGTTGCAGGCCCAATCCAGGGAGAAAAGCCACGCCCCCTCTCAGTGCAAGATCCGCTTGATAGGCCATGGCTTGTCTCCTTACATAAGGTGTGCATTATGACCTGGCGGCGGGTGCTACTTCAACCCATAACCCACAAGTCATGGTCAGTTCGGCCAGTCAGCGCGCGTGTGGCGGTTTGCGTTGTGCCTAATATTGACCATTATAATTGCCTACCACTAACCTGGTCCGTAGGGGTGGCTTGGCTGCGCGCACCGCATCTAGATTTTCTAGACTGTGGCTTATGGAACGTTGGTAATTGGGTTGGTCCATGGTGGATAGCTGTGACGACTGATGGGTTCGAAGCCCCTCTCGCATTCTTATTCAATCTGGCGAACTGGATTTACTATATTGAGTTTTTTGAGGCTTTCGATGAGTGTCGGTCGGGTTTGGTACAAAAAAAAGTGGGTGGTTCGCAATGATGGGGTGGCACCTATGGCTTTTAGGATTACCGCACCGTATTGAATATTTATGTGAAGGAATGTCGCAGATTTGTCAGCCTGAAGGTCTGTGGGTCAACCGGATTGGAAAAATAAGGGCTCAGTCTCGGTCAATGCAATGTGTGGAGGTAACGGTGTGAGTGGCTTGGATGGATCGGAACGCTTGGTCGCGCAAAACCTCTCTAGCCTCGCATTGGTCCAGCTTGAGAAGGCTATTATGGAAGGTGAAATTAGTCCTGGAGAGCGGCTGAGCGAAAGTGGGCTGGCGCGGCGTTTTGGTATATCACGTGGCCCGTTGCGAGAAGCTATTGGACAGTTGGAGGGCCGTAAATTGGTCACACGTGTTTCCAATCAAGGTGCAAGAGTAGTATCGCTGTCAAATGAGGAGTTACTCGACCTTTTGCAGGTTCGTGAGGGCCTTGAAGGAATGGCGTGTAGTCTTGCTAGCCAAAATATGACCGAAGCTGATCTGACGCGTCTCGAAGATATGCTAGCATTACATGCAAAGACGGATGCCATGCAAACTGGCCGTGGTTATTTTCAGGAGTCCGGCGATGGGGATTTCCATCAAGTTATTCTTGAAGCCTGTGGCAATGCGCGGCTGATTGGTATTTTGAGCAATGAACTATATTCGCTACTTCGTCTCTACCGGCATCGCCTGTCTATGCGTCCCGGCCGTCCGGCTGAAGCCCTAGAAGAACATAAACATATAGTTGCAGCATTGCGCATCCGCGACCCTGACGCCGCCGATACCGCTATGCGGGCTCATTTGCGGTCTAGCCGCTCTGCGGTTGAGGCCTGGATGGCAGCTGAGGAACAAAGTTCATGACAGACAACTTATCGAAACGGCGAAAAGCATTTCGGGCACGCATGGATTTGCGCGATGCCATGATCCTTCCGGGAGCAGGCAATGCACTAACTGCGCGTATAATTGAGGAACAGGGTTTCGGTGCGATTTATGTAACTGGGGCGGGTATTGCAAATACCTATCTTGGTGCACCAGATATTGGGCTAGTAACGCTGACTGAGCTTGTAGGAACAGTATCTGCAATTTCTGAGATTAGCGACCTGCCGTTGGTAGTTGATATAGATACTGGGTTTGGAAATTCGATCAATACGCAACGGACTGTTCGCATGGTTGAACGCGCAGGTGCTGCGGCAATGCAGATTGAAGATCAGGTATTTCCGAAGAAATGTGGGCACTTTGCAGGCAAAAGTGTGATACCGCTTGAGGAGGCAGTTTCCAAAATCAAAGCGGCCCTTGATGCACGCGAAAATGCCAACACGTTGATTATTGCGCGTACTGATGCTCGCGCCATTCACGGGCTGGAGGCGGCACTTGACCGTGCTGAGGCTTTCATTGAAGCAGGTGCTGATATGACATTTGTAGAGGCTCCTATCTCCTATGACGAAATGCAGATAATTACCACGCGCCTCAGCGTCCCACAAGTTGCCAATATGGTGGTGGGTGGACAGACTCCTTTGACCTCGCAGACTGATCTGGCCCGTCTTGGTTTCTCGATGGTTCTTTACGCCAATACCCCGTTGCAGGCTGCTATGCGTGCGATGAGTGATGTGCTTGGCGTCCTGAAGGCTAAGGGCGATGTGAGTAGTGTGATCGATAAATTGGCTGACTTCAAAGAACGCCAGCACCTTGTGGGCAAAGACAGCTATGACGCATTGGAAGCACGTTACAAAATCGACTAAACTAGTACAGCGCCAAGTGCCATGGCAACGGCCGCTTGGGTTGGATCTACTACAGGACGTTGCATTATAGCCTCCAGACGTGAGCGGTGGACTGAAAGCCCTGCGCAGCCCAAAACAATAACATCCGCATGGTCGTGCTGAACTAAGGTATGTGAGATCTCCTCTAGCCGATCAAATGTGCCTGTGCCAGACGCGGTTTGTGCTACGGAGATGTTTAGTGACCGTTCGGCTACCATACGGTCAAGTACGCCCATGCGACGCAAATACTTGCGGTGCCGCAGGATTGAGCCTTCAGATATGGCCACTACTCCGATCCGATCGCCACGCGCCATCGCTGTTAAAAAACCACTTTCCTGCATGCCAAAGACAGGCGCATTGGTTGCCTCGCGTGCGGCATCAATTCCAGGGTCGGAATAGCACGCGATGATGACCGCAGACGCATCAGTGCGGGCGCGAATCAACTCTAACATTGGTGCCACAGCCGCGTCGCTATCAGCCTGACTTTCAATTCCAAAGGGTCCGGCCGACACAGTTAAACATTCGATAGGTGGCGACCCACCCATCCGAAATGACATGATTGCAGCGTCGAGACCTTCAGTGACAGCTGGATTTGAGTTTGGATTGATAACAAGAATTGGGCCGGTCATGCCAGATTTACTCCAAAATTCTGATCTGGGTCTAACTCTGGGACGGATTGCCCTGGATGCTCTGTTAAATCAATTGGTGCTCGTTTAATGAACTGGCCTGCACCAGGTTTTGCGATCAGTTTACCGTTATCAACTATGCGTCGCCCCCGACCTAAAACTGTGACTGGCCAGCCTGTAACTTCGGTTCCAGCAAAGGGATTGTAGTCCATCGCATCGTGCATTTCGCCAGCGATGCGTTTTTCATTGGGATCCCAAATGGCGATATCTGCATCAGCACCAATCGAAAGCGATCCTTTGCGTGGCAACATTCCATAGATCCGTGCTGCATTAGTCGATGAAAGTGCAACAAATTTATTTAGACTGATCCGACCTTTATTCACGCCCTCAGAGAAAAGAAGTGGTAAGCGCATTTCAATACCAGGCATGCCATTAGCAATCTGGCGGAAGTTGACATCATATCCACCGTTAAATTTACCTGTCTCATCATAACGGTAAGGCGCGTGATCAGAGGATACCAGTGATAGTGATCCTGCCTGCAAATGTTGCCAGAGTATTTTTTGGGTAGGCGTATCTCGGAGGGGTGGTGAACAAATAAACTTTGCGCCTTCCATTCCTGGTTTATCCAATTCATTCCGGGTCAGAAATAGATATTGGGGGCAGGTTTCAGCCCAGACCTGTCCACCCTTCGAACGGGCATTGGCTACTAGCTCGGCACCGCCTGCGGTTGAGACGTGCACGATAAAAAGGGGCGCTTGTGCTAAACGGGCTAATGAAATAGCTCGATTTATCGCCTCTTCTTCCGCCAGACTTGGGCGCGAAGAGGCATGGTGGCGCGGCTCAACATTGCCACCTTTAACCAACCGGCGACCCATCCAATCCAGCATATCATGGTTTTCTGCATGTACCATCGTCAATGCGCCGTGGCGCCCTGCGACTGACAGAATATCAAGGAACTGACCGTCAGAGACCCGTGTTGCGTAGGTCATGAATACCTTGAACGACGTCACGCCCTTGGCAAAAACATCCGGTAATTCTGCCAAAACATCTGGCGTTGGGTCTGTCAAAATTAGGTGATACGACCAATCGAGTACTGATTTTGGTACGGCACGCTCATCATAGGTTTGCATCGTTTGGGCCAAACTTTCTCCTCCTTTTTGAGCAGCAAATGGCACAAAACAGGAATTACCACCGAATGCGGCAGATATCGACCCTGTCTCGTAATCGTCGGAGGTCATCACCCCCATGCCGCTTTCCTGTGCTATATGGCAGTGGGCCTCAATCCCACCTGGCATTACGATATGGTTTGTCGCGTCGATCACGTCTTTTGCGTCAGTTATGGCTTCAGAAATCGTTACAATACGCCCATTACGGATACCAATATCAGCATTAAAGGTCTCGGTTGCGGTAGCTAGAGTGCCGCCACGAATTGCCAGATCATGCGCCATAGTTCAACCCTCCGTGCCGTCTGGGTATATCACACCCGTCTGGCTTGTAATACGACCATAATGCTTAATTTGGCGGTGACGTTTGAAGTCAAAGATTGTTTTCTTGCCAAACTTAGTTGCGTCCATATCGCAGGAGTGGACTAGTAATTCATCCCCATCTGTAGTGGCTTTTTGGACGATAGTCCCATCTGGGGCAACAATGATACTGCCTGAAAACAGTGGATGGCCGTCCTCATTCCCTGCTTTGGCAACAGCCACGACCCAAGCCGAATTTTGATAAGCGCCAGCCTGGCAGCAAAGGTCAGAATGGAAGACCCGCGTCTCTGGCGTCTCTTCCGGATTTTGCGAATTTGTGGTTGGTGTGTTGTAACCCAGTATGATCAATTCTGCGCCTTGTAGTCCCAGTTCGCGGTACGCCTCTGGCCAGCGACGATCATTGCATATGAGCATACCCATCCAGGCGTCCATATTACGAAATACTGGAAAGCCTAAATCGCCGGCTTTAAAATAACG
>Ga0114995_10000343_pt1 | contig 31761 bp, 51 predicted proteins | sample ArcticOcean_MG_C_11_FD_87038 | JGI IMG/M metagenome (GOLD analysis project Ga0114995, IMG submission 87038) | Marine microbial communities from western Arctic Ocean - ArcticOcean_MG_CB2_154 | ecosystem: Environmental > Aquatic > Marine > Oceanic | place: Arctic Ocean: Canada Basin | collected... | reverse complement strand
TCGATTGCTTTTTTAAATGCTTGTTGTTTTGCTTCTTCAAAAGAAGAACCTTCTCCCTCGACTTTTATTGCAAGTGCGAGAGGAGAAGTAAGGATAAGCAAGACTGCGAGAACTAGTCTCATGCAAGACTCCTATTAAAAGTTAGAGTTTTTAAGAGTTACTACTGCATCGGATACATCTTTGTACCATGTACCAGTTGTTTGAAGTAATTGGTCGTCTGCTTTGACATGGGTATATTGCATACCTTTTATCTTAATCTTTGCTTGAGATCGAATTGTAACTAATATATCTCTTTTAGAAATATTTGAGTTTGATGTAACCGCAAAGTTCATGTTTGGTTTACTAGGGTCTCTCGGTGCTTGAGGCTCACTGCTTGTTATACCAACGACTGCTGGTAGTCTCGGAGCATTGTCATTGTTTTGTCCTGTACCCGAAATTCGATTACGATAAGTGTCATCTTGCGTTTCATTACTGAACCCACTGATGCTTGTTTGAGTTGAAGTCTCAGTTGTACCATCAATGAAGTAAGCAAGTTTTGACTTTGCTAATTCTTCACCTGCTTCGCGGGCAGTGACGACATTCATGTTAGTTCCTCCATTTGTAGGACTTGTGACTGTAATTGATATACTCTTAATAGACCTTTCGTCACATCTAATTCCTAATGAAGGGAACCAATCTCTATCAGTACATTCCCAGTTGACTTTGATACCATCTTCTTCAAAGACTTCCGAAAACACTTGTTTGTTGATTGCTGTTCTTTTTTGTGCTTCTACTTCATCTGTTTTTCCACCGAACATCGAACAACCCGTTGTGGTCATAATCAGTATCGATAGTAGTGTTATGCTTGTTGCATTTTTCATAGTTAACCCTCCTAACTTGGGTATTATTAATTTAACTTAGATGTATTATATGAAATTATAGAGACTTATGCAATACTTTTGGGTAAGTCATTTACCCAGAATTCTTAGTAAGATAAGTCTCTACTTGGATGCGTTCAGAATCAGAAAGTAAATCGATATCATACTCCCCAGACTTGATCTGAGAAATAATATACTCAATATATTCTTCATCGAATGTATATGAATCTGTGGTTGCCTTATCAATTTCGATCCAACTCTTACCTTCAAACTTATAGACACGATTTGGCATTTGATCGACTCTAACAAAGATATCTCCCTTCATTGCAATTGAAGGGAATATGGTTCCGAAATTAGTTGATGCTTGTCTTCCTTCACTATCTTTTGCTAAGAACAATTCAGGATGTGCCATTTTAAGTGCGTTTTGATGAATTGACCCATCTGGACCGACTAAGTATTCACTATCTTGTACTTTTTGATATGTAACACCCTGACTAAGGTTTTCATCTGGAGTGTCTTGTGGATTATCTCCGTAGTATTCTTTAAATGCTTGTTTAGTTTCTTCTATTTGTCGCAAGAACGTTGGGTCTTTTGAGATAGGCTCGGGTACAGGCTCAACCACCTGATTTTTTTCAACCGAGGCTGCATCCAATAATTTTTGACTTTCTTCCCATTCATTAAATGCGTTGCGAACTTCGTCTATAGAAGGTTGTATTTTTGTAAAATCAAACCCTGATTCTAATTCAGTACTATCAATGTCTTCCTTCATCAACTCGTAATCTTTTTCTATGTTATCGTCCATTCCGAAAGGAACCGTATCAAACCCTTCAAAACCGCCTAAGGGTTGAGGATTTGGATCTTCAGGGGGTTCAGGCTTTTCCAGGCTAGGGTTTTCCTTTTTGCGTTGTTCAAATGTGTACTGACTTGCAATTAGCAATAAGACTGCTAGTGGATCGAATACAAAGATGATAACCATGATCAACCATGATACTGCTGACTCTAATAGATTTGCATCTGCATCTTCGGTACCAGTAAAGAACTCAGCAATATACCTGATTGGCCCTACTTCACTCTCAACTAATCTAACTGTTTGTTCAGACTCAAACTTCTCGTCTTTAAGACCATCGATTGTAGTATAGATACCATCTATCTGAAGGTTCCATTCGTCAATCTGATTAAGGTCATCGTCTTGTGATGATGTGGATCTATCTCTTATAAGATTAATTTCTCTATTAGCATCTGCAATTGTAGTCTCTGCTGATCCTCTATAAGAATCTATATTTGACTGTTGGCTATTGATATCTCTTTGGGCGGTTCTTCTCAGTTTATCTTTTTCATCTTCAATAGCATCACGTTCTGGTTTTTGTTCTTGTCTTACTTGGTTTGCTTTAGCAACATTGTCTACTACTTCTATTTCAGCACTTCTAAATAATCCGCCTGCGTCTGTTTCTGTTGTAGTAGTGCCTTGATCAGCATAACTGTTTATAATGCTGTCTAACGGTATTAGTTTATCATCTTGTGCTTTGAGGTCAATAACTAGTTGATCTCTTATGCTTTGAATTTGCCCTTTTGCATAATCAATTTCATCTTGTACTCTATCCCAAGCACCGTCTCTGATTGTTTCTTGTTGTGTAATAGAACTGGTTATATCAAACCCTGTACCAGACGATATCCCTGTAATACGATCTCCGAGTATTTCAATTCTGTTTTCTTCTCTAGCAATCTGTCCATCAATTCTCGTTACAGTTGCTATGGCCTCTGTTGCATTACCTGATGCTGTGTCATGTGCTTTAGATAAGAATCCAAAAATACCGATAGATGTGATAAGCATAAGGACTAATACGGCAATGCTTAGATATGTCTTTAACCACCATGTGGCTATTCCCCAATATCTATGTAACCAAACTGCGGTAACAAGTTTGCTTACTTCTAATACACCTCCCATAATAATGATTGGGATAACTGCCGCTGAGAATATTGCGGCTAAACCTGATACTGAATAAAAAATGGCAACACCACTAATAGTGAGTGCTGTAATTAAAGTCAGCCAGGCTATAAATGAATTTGTCTTCATATAATTGGTTTCCTTTGCGTTATCGTACATAGTATTTAGTGCGATTTAGCATGGTTATTTAGTAATACTATTCTCTATCTAATTCTTTTGTAAACAAATGTCCATACGTGTCGATAAATTCTTGGTAGAACATACTGAGTTGTCTTGGTATGCCTGGACCTTGTTGAATCAAGTAAGTAATAAAAGGAGCACTCCCATCTATTCCTTGGCCATCTATAGGTTTGTCTCTTATTTTAATTTCTTTAACTTGAATAAAGTCCCCATCTGGGAAAACATATTTGGAACCAACTAGTTCATCTAGCCTTAATTTGTTATTTTCAAAATCGTTTAGATTGTTATCACTCATCTATATCTATTACCTCTTGGTCATAGGTAACATCAAAGCCACCCTTTCTCATAGTCCACCAATCATCATCGTCTTGGTAATCCCAGTCCATGCCAAAGTTTCCGACTTCTTCTAAGTCTTCGACTGGCATTTCACCTTCTGCAATCTTGTCAAATATAACTTGACATTCTTCAAGGGTTTTATCTCCCTCATGTAGATCAAAAATATATTGTACATCAATTATTAATGAATATTTTCTTTGTACTTGATGCCATTCAGACATCGTTGCATGAATTACCTTAGCCATTAGTGACCTGAACTCCAATGTGAGTATTCTTCATTGCATTGATATTCACCACAGCAACATTGACCTCCGTCAACATCAATGTAATCTTCATCACCTGGTTGTGCTGGAAGCATATCTGCAAGTGTGTGCAGAGTTCCTTCTTCGTCTTTAAACGTATCTTTTATTGTCATAATATTCTCCTATTTGTCGTCCCTAAATCTGACGAATCTAGGGAACCTTAAACTGTATGAGCCATCCTGATTTTGAGATACTGCATCACATAATACTTCAACAGTTTCTCCAATAACATCAAATTGGTTACTATAAAATTCGGCTCGTTGATCATCTGAAAATCCAGAGCCAACATTAACATTGATCAGTTTGCCATCGTCTGTCCCTTGACAAACTAATGCACCCAATCTACTTTTATTTCTTCCCGTACCCTCTTCGATATCGATGACTTGTAAGTCTACAGTAATAGTAGGCTTCCATTTCATCCAGAAGAGATTACGTTTGCACTCATATGGTGCCTCTAAATCTTTGATCATAATGCCCTCAAATCCTGCATTGACCATATCGTTAGAGTATGTTTTAATTTGTTGTTTGCCTTCATCAGTGTCTAAGTCAACAATGATGTGTGACATAGTTTCTACAGAACTGAGGTTTTCTAATAGAGGTCTTAAGTTGTTCATTGCAGTAATACGTTTTCTGAATTGTGCGTTGCAATGCCCACGTTGAAAGTCTGCTAACGGCATAACATCGAATACGTGAAACACTGTATCATCAGCCTTAGCATCAGTTTTTCTACGTGCTTGTTTCATTAACTCATTGAATGATGCTCCAACAACTTCACCATCGAATACAAATCCTTTAGAGCAATTACCAATCTTACTGCCTAGTAAAGCAATAATGCTTTGGACATTGTTGGTTACTTGATCTTCAATGTGAGTGAAGTTCTCAAAGATTTTTCCGTTACGACTGTAACATGTTGCGACTGGCTCAGGATGATCATACATGCCTGGCTCCATCGATACTACCATCAGAACTCTGACGCCATCTAATTTAGGCTCAAGTCTTTTAGTGCCTGACATTTCAGGTCTGCCGTCTCCGTTAGTAGCAAGTTGACATTTAAAGACTGGTACTTCATAGTCAGTCTTCTTACAAACTTTGTTGATTGTAGCAACTGAAAATCCTGCACGTAAATCTCTGCGAATGACTGGAGCACAAAAGTTGTTCCATTCATCACTAGAAAATTGTAGAGACATCTTTGCTACTGCATCAATGGCGTCATTACCAGTTAACTTACGTTCTTTAAGTTGTTCTAGTAATTCAATAAACTCTGGATAAGGGTTAGCATATTCTCTATCTGATTCCTGATTATCAGAAATCTTTCTGACTCCAAATGTAACATATGGATTGTAACACATGCCAGCAAGTTTTAAAAACGTATCTGCATTATCACTGCCTAATGTTGCGGCTTCTAATGCTTGAGTCAAAACATCTTGCTTGTGCAATTTTGAATTGCTTTCATTTAGTTTATGTATCCAACTTGCACTCATATGTGTCTCCTTAATATACTATTATTATACAGCCAATCAAATTCAATGTCAACCTTTCGGTTCATAACTATTAAACATATCAAGACCTTGGCTCCACCATATAGAAACTTGACTGAACGATTGCTCGACCAAATTTCCGACAGCGCCTGCTCCACCAAAGATAAAGGTACAAACCAAATATCCTATGACAAAGCCTATTGCTAAGTTTTTCATACTTCCTCCATTACTTTTACACGATTCAACTGGGTAGTCACTAGTCCATGATCGTCTGTGCGATGACCTTTAACTGTGCCTTTAATTCTTAGTTCGGTATCTACTTTTGGGTGTATAGTAGATGAAGCAAAAAATACTACTGAATCGGTGCTAGTCTTAGCAGTGATAAAGTAGCAATTATACTTGTGAGACAGAAAAGTTCTGAGGACAGTAACGTCCAATTCTATTCTATCTTTAATTTTGCCGATTGCAGTAGAGGTCTTAGACTCCAAAGCAATTCGGTCCTCTTGACCTTTCTTTACTATAGCACGATCATATGACTTTGGAAGACTTGCAATCATACCGAAATCTTTCATATCGGTAATTATGTCTTTGTCTGCGAGAGCCATTGCCGCCTTGTCAAAGTCAGACATCCAACCACCTTGTAAGGATTTGAATGTAAGTGCTTTATAGTGTTGACGAACTTGCACACCGAGGTTCTTAGTAGTCGCATCGATACCCTTGAGGTTGTCTTCTAGCAACTGCTTCATAACGTCTCGGTTCGGAGTGACTTTATCAGTCTTCTCATGTGCCTTGATGTAGGTCTTACCATTCATCAAGTATGCTTTTGCAGAAGCCGCCCAAACATCGTTGGCTGAATATTCAATTTGATTTCTACGCATAGTTCTCATTCCTTATGCACTCCAGTATGATTCTGAAAGTGTTGACATGTAATGAGGAGTATTAATTCCTTCAGTTACAGTGATTTGCTTACCAGTACCTGGGCAGATGCCAGTCTTAGTAATCATTGGTTCTACATAATCTGCAACAGCAACAACCGTATAAGACGATGCAAACTGTTTGTGAACTCTACCAAAGTGTGCTTCAGTAGCATCACGGTATGCATTGTACATGTTAGCCATGTATTCTGATTCACCATTAGCAACGCATTCAGCAACTTGATCAAAAGCCTTCTGATAGTATTTTACAGTTCTAGTGATACCAGCTTTAGCGGCACCAGTAGTCTTGTACTGAGTAGAAGCATAAGACTTCTTATTAGGCTCTCTGTGAACTGCTTGATTAGTGTTATCGATTATATAGTACATATTGTTTCCTTTGTTTTTCATAATATGAGTATATTATAACGTATTTGGGTACCCAAAGTCAAGCCTTTTTTGCATTTATTTGCATTTATTTGCATTTATTTTGGCTTTACTAGTCGTAAAGGCTCCCAAACTTGCGGATAATCAGGTTCAGATACTTCAAGGGCATCATATTCTGCTTCAGTTAGTTTTGGCTCACATTCTTCTCTAATATAATAAGAAAGATTATGAAATAAGCTGGCAATATCATCTTTTGTATGTTGATCTTGTTCTGCTAACCAACTAGTTAATTCATCAATGCCACCATTATATAATAATTGTGCAACCCATTTAATATTAGCCGCATTACGACCGTTATCTAAAATACTCATTATTCCACCTCCGGATTATATTGTTCGTATTCGCCTGTATACCAAGCCTTAATGATCTTTTCTGCTGGCTTACCTCTCAATGATTGTGAGATATTAGGAAAACCTTCTAGCCCAAATCCAAGCCTTTCAGTTTGATCAGGAATAAGTGTATCTGATAACCAATAAGCCGTACTTGCTGTTGTTCCTTTTGTTTCAAACCAAGGCTGTTTATCTATTGCTCGTAACATACCTTCTATAAATATTGCTTGTGCTGAAAAATCAGTTGGAACATTCCATTGCATACAATCATCATAGTAAACATCGTCATAAGTTCCTTGAGTACAAAAGCCGTCTTCGACCCAACCTTTACTTAAGAATGATGCATGGCTTTGAGCAAACATATTCCAAATAACTTTAGGTAACTGATATGTAGTGTACTCCCAACATGGTTGATTATCGTTACATGTCCATGAATCATAGAGTTGTGTAACATATTCTGATACACGTTCTTCTATTAGTTCTACATTAGCACCTGCTACTTCATCATCATATAATAAGTTAGGCAGACTGCCAATGACACCGTCTACTTGATCGAATACACGTGAATCATTCCATATTATACCTTCACCTACATATACTTCACCGTCAAATCTGCCTTTAATCTGAGAGATTATTGATGCCATTCTTTCCATATAATAACTTTTAAGTCGGTCACGTTCAGAAGAACTTGCTTCATTTTCTAGACCACAAAAACATACCCACATAGCACTCCAATCCGCTGACATAGATGTTACACCTAATTGCTGTAACCTATCTGCTTCCCATAATATATGTTCTTCATGTGTATTCATAATTTTTTTTAGTAAAGACATATCAACATATACTTGACCGTCAAAGGGAAACAGAAGATTGTTTTGATCATCTAATGCTAAGAACTGCCATGCATAATGCATGTTCATTCCTAAGTCTTGTGCGGTCTCGGCAATAAATTCTATTACCCAATCACTTAAATGTTTACGACTATGATTAAGTTGCCAAGACTCTGTATGATCTTGCCAATATCCAAAGTTATATACCCATGCAGTTGTTACTCCGTGATCTTTTAATTGACGTAATGTTGTACGATACATTAACTTGACATATTCTTCTTGGGTACAATCTGATATCCAACTATCACCTCTGTTTTCAAAGTTTTTATATATCCACTCTACGCCGTAATCTTTAAATCCTATTGACTTAAGATGATCATCACTAAATGAATTTTGTGGTATAGGTATTTCGTAATTACCGATATATGATTGTTTGATTTTTGCACTATGAGGGTTAGTGCATGACCCTTCACTGTCATTGTCAGATACAGTTACTTGTATACTTGCTGTAGCGCCTGAGCAGTCGATAGAGAACGTGTAATCACCATAACTATCTAATGTGATGTTCTCATTACCGCTTAGTGCTTTACTCCCTGACCATGTTCCAGATGCTGTACATGACGATGCATCAGAACTAGACCAAGTTAAAGTAGTCTTATCTCCTGATACAATCTCATAGGTACTTGCTGATAATGATACGGTTGGTGTAGTAGTGTTGCCACTATTTCCTCCCCCAGTAGTTCCGCCTGCTGTAATAAGGGCGCCAGCAACATCAGTACCACCTCCACCTCCACCACCACATGCTGTAAGAATTCCTACTAAAGGAACAATTATTATATGTCGATAAAATGTCATTCTGTGTACCTATATGTGTCAAGTGTTTATATAGTATACACAAAATGGTACCCAAAGTCAACAAAAAAATGCCCAAATCTTGCGAAATGGGCATTTTAGTTTGAGTCTTCTCTGAGGAACTGCTGTTACTGCTAAATGCTAGTAAGTTAATTGACCTAATGAGTGAAACATGATCCAAGTAGTTGTTACGAATAACATTACTTCACCAAAAGTCTCACAATTAGGACAGTATTGCTTCATATTAAAGATTATTTTCAATGTTGTCTCCGTGTGTGTGATGCAAGGTTAGTATTTGATATGCACCTAATAATGGATTTTAGGATTGCGTAAAAAATACTGCTATGTAGGACCCTCCTACAATGTCTATTTATGCCTGTATTACTAAAACTTATATTTTGTGCATTGCCCATAACCTATATGCATACTGGTTATGCGTGACGGTCATGCTATTCTTATATCAATCATTTGTTTTCTCTCAACCATTTTCTATAGGATATAATTGCACCTGTAGATTTTTTTAATTCTTCTTTCATGTAAACTTCATACTTCTCTTTCATTTCTTTTGACTTGTTCATGGTAGTAACCCAACCGTCTGAGTTATCTTGCCATCTTTTATCGTTTGTCATATATTTTTAGAATCTAAGTATTCTCTTAGATTCCCCTGCAGGGTAATCATCATTGCTGTCTTGTGATCATAGACTCTAATAAAAGGCTCTCCCTTTTTACCCCTTATCTTATGGACACCGAGGTAATAAGGGCATTGAATCTTTTTGATTATTTCTTGCACAAAGGCTTCTGGAGCAATGATTCTACGTCTGTGCATTGTCTTAGGATTTAGTCCTAATTCAAAATCATAATATTCAATTTTTGCTAACTCAAAGAGTTGTAAGCCATCATCACTTAATCTTAAACCCTGCCCGCCTCTACCAGTTAACCACATCTTAAATATAGTATCACCAATTGGCACACTATTGGGTATTACTCCTGCAGGAATTACATTTAAGATTGCTTCTGTAATTTCTTTTTTGGTTTTAGGAAATTTCATCCGGATACACTGTACGTCCGGTAGTCAAAAAACATACTGTGAATTTGTCAGTTTTAAATTGTGCATTTAATTTTCTGCAAAGATTTCTTGCATGACCTGGATTAGAGAAACTAGTTTTTTTATATTTAGGTGCGGCATCACTTGTTAAGTAATGTGAAGATTTTAAGTTAATAGGCTGGTCATCATAGTAGACTGCCCATATACCGGATGCTTCAATAATTTGATCGCACTTGTATGTTTCTTTATCTACGTACTCCAGGATCACATGTGGTTGACTTCTACTCACTTGAAGTTTCCGCCTTTAACCTGTACATCAATTGTTTCATCTTTTTCTTTTTCCTTTTTCAATTCGTGTAATTCTGCTAACAACATAACTATATCATCTCGTAAACCTCTGGCATGATCTATAGGGAGAACAACATTGGTACTAGCCTTGCTTTCTCCCATCGATACCTTGTTCACAAAATCTTTTATGTGTAACATAATATGCTTATATATTTATCAGATTTTTTGCTTCTATCTTGGTTTTGAATGGTCCTTTATACGGATATCGTTGTATAAAGATGTATTTTGGGCAAAAAATAACTTGTTCTATGCCATTGTGTTCTACTACAAAGTACCCTGCGGCATGAAAGCATTTAGATTTTTTAGTCTTTGTAAAGACATGAAGACCACGTTTAACATCATAAACTGAGTTATATGTTCTCGTGGTAGTCGGGTATTCAGGATAGGGTGTTTCTACTTTAGCAATAGATTCTTTTGGTACAATAAATTTAATGTTAGTTTTCTTTTGAATTTTGCTAATAGACTCAAATTCAAACATTTCATTTTGTAGATTAACGTTAAACGTTCCTACATTATTTGCACACACGTTACCTACTTTTCGTTCACCATCTGTCAATATCCAAAACTCTCCATCAGTGATGGGCTTCGCAGTTAATTCTATATCTAATATCATTTTTTCTCCATTAAGTTCGTAAACATATATATTATTCATTTTTCTTTATTCTACCTTTTCTACTAGTTTGCCAGTATATGGCGTGTTCAACCATTTAGAATACACATCTGCTTGATCACTAATTCTATTCAATTCATACTTACCGCAGAACCTCATAAAATGTACTCCAACTTGCGGGACAGATTCTTTAGACGATACACCTTCCTTTACACACTTATCAGTTTGATTTCTAAACTCAATTGGTTGTGCAGTGAGATCGATTAATGTACGATTGCGTTCATAGTCATCACGTACTCTGTGTTCGATTTCATTATGATCAGTCCAACGTTGTAACATGATGTTATTCCAGTTGAAACCACCTTTGTCTTTGTCAGCAAATGCTTCTAGCAGACCTGTCTTATTCTTACTGCCCTTCTTACGTACACCAGGATATGCACTAAACACATTATCACTAGTGTCACCACGCATACACTTCTCAAACAATAGATACTGAGGGTCTTCTAATATTTTGTGTTCCATAGTCTTCTTATCAATGACTGGACGTCCTCTGTCATCAAAGTAACCGTCAATCGTAATTAATTGCTTGTTTACACCGTTGTACATATGAACAGACTCTGATAACAATTGTAGATAATCAGTGTCAGTTGAGATGATGATATGCTCATCGTCAGGATGTAGTGCGGCGAAACGTGCTATGCAGTCATCAGCCTCAGCATTCGGATCACGTAAGACTGTTACATTAGTCTTCTCAGTCAAGTATGTAATCAATGCTTGATAAGTCTCCCAGAACATTTCACTTTCTTCGATTTCCGCTTCAGTCAAATCTTGTTCTTGTACTTTACGATTTGCTTTGTACGGAGTGTAAAACTCTTTACGCCATGAACGACCTTCTAAACAAAAAACTACATGATCAACGCCATAGTTACGAACTGCTTGATTAACTGACCCTAGAGTCAAATGTAAAGCCATACCTATCTTCTCCCAAGTATCTGCATTACGTGATGCAACATGCTTGGCACGAAAAAAAGCGTTCATTGTGTCTATAAGGGCGTATTTCATTTAAGTCTCTTATTTATCATTTAATAAGATACTATTATACGCAATAACTACGCATATTGCAAGCCTTTATGGGTAAAAAGGGTAAATTAAATTATTGGGGGAGGGGGAGGGGTAAATGATTTGACTGCATCATCAAGTGCTTTTTCAGGTTCTACAAATCCTTCTGCTTGTGCAACTTCTTGGTTATTAAAGAACTTATGCATTTCTTCTATTAAGAAAGCCCTAGATTCAGGATTAGATAAATCCATTCTACGTTCATTGATTAGAGTAGTTTGATGAGACTTCCAAGCCTCAAATGCTTTAAAAGAAACAGTTTCTAATAACTCTTTGCCAGCTGGACCTGGTAAAGGGGGAAAATCCATTGCTGGTAATTCTTCTTGGTACTTCTTACAAAATACTAAATTTTCCATTAATCAATCATCCAAAACATTAATATGATCATGGGGTATAATCCCCACAGTAGGTATTCTACTCGTTTAAATTGTTTCTCACCTTTTTCACTTATATCATACATATATGTTTACCTCAACTTTGTTCATATCTTCCGTCACCTAAGTCTTTTTTTGAGACAACTCGCATCTCAGCACCTGTAATTGGATCTGTATCTTTTCTATTATAAGGATCTGCTTGTTCTTGCTCATACACTTCTAATGCAATGTTACGACACACTTGTTGAAACCAACGATCAACGATTGTTTCGTCTTTGTCATCATCTTTTTCTTTGTATCCTGCTTTAATTAGATTTAAAAGAAACTTATCATTCCAATCCATTTCAAAGGAACCGTTATTAATATCGTCAGGGGCAACATCAACACTTAGTATCGATACCCAAGGTTCGCCGGCTCTTGTTGCTATCTCTTTTTCAGAAAGTTTCGGTGCAGATTTCTTTTTAGGTTCGGGCTTTTTCTTACCGAACATGTCTTTTATTTTTTCAAACATTTAATTCCTCACTGTATATGTATTTAGAGAGATTATCTTTACCCGTTATATTTTTCATAAACGCCGGTGTCTCTCTGTCAGTCCACTTAGCAAAGTCTTTCTTGTAAACTTTGTAGTAATTCTGATAGGCATCAACTGCATTAGATGTCTTAACATCATCGGGCATTGCTTGGGGAGGTTCTACAAAGTCAGCACTTGCGATATTATTGGGTAAATGCTGTAGAAGGTCCTTGAGTTTTTCTTCAGTCAGATGCACTCTACCGTACCTGTGTGTATACTCGTTGCATAAAGCAACAAACATATCATACACAAATTGATAGTTTGAATCACTAGCACGTGTCCATATAGCACTCGGATGATTGATGTGAGATGCTTTGTAGACAACATTCTCCATGTTGCTATCACTGAGTCTCCAACGTTTGATGCGGTGATTATTAGCAGTTCTATCTTCATAGAGATCACCGTCTAGTACTCTATGAGCAGTAGACATAAGCTGGGCGTACTCTATGATCATTTTGACCACATGCTTATCGCAATGCAGTTCTGCTGATTTGACTGGGTTGCTGTCTAAATAAAATATGTTCATACTTTCCTTTTATATTCTGTTAACATTGATAAATACTCTTATAAAGTGATGGAATAAATCTATGAGTGATATAAGAAACATACTGAACATGTTAACGGAAAATGAGAGTAATGTCAAGCCGCATTTACCCGAATCTAATCCTGGCGAAACATCAGATTTCGTTAAAAATAATGCAAGATTTGCAGGACATGCAGAAGAAACCATGGATTCTATGATCGATGGTTGGGAAGTAGAAACATTACCCGAATTTTTGAAAGACGAAGGTGTTAGCATTCCAAATGCAGAAGTAGAAGAAAACATCTCTGACAATAAACCAGATACTATCGATAGTGAAATGGATGCATACTTTGGATCTGCACCAGAAACATTAGAAGAATTTGATTGGGAGCCTACTGCGGCTGACTCGGCTAATGCTGAAGTTGGCAAAATATATCAGTGTAGTTACTGTGACGGCGATGGAGTAGTTATTGATCCATATGATGATGACGGAGAATTTGAAGCATGTGAAATATGCGTAGGTACAGGACATGTAGATCAAAACGGAGATCCAGTTAGAATAGGCTTTGGTCCCAGAGAAGATGAAGTTGTTACTGGTGTAGCAGATGAATTAGAAGTCACCGACCCTGAAGATACAGAAGTTTATGCTGAAGGTGTTCCATACAGTAAAAGTACAGAAAAAGATTTAGCAGACAGAATTAAAGACCCTGCTGATAGATTTATAGGCAAAGACAAACCAAAAGCTGACAAAGATGAAGGTGAATGGGCCAGAGAATTAAGACATATCAAACAATTAGGCGGACAGACTGGTAAGATCGTAAAAGACTATGATTCTGGAGAAGAAGTAGAGGAAGCAATTGATGCACAATCTAAACCTATTAAAGATAAAGAATTAAATGATTACTTAGATAGAATTTTAGATAAAAAGAAAGGAAAAACTGACAAGTATAAACTTCCTTATGTACATAGATCAAATGTTAAAAATCTTATTCCAATCGTAGATCCAGACGGAAAAAGATTTGATTTAGATAAACTGGCTGCTGACATTACTCAAAGGCCTACTAAGTTACTTAAGCAAAATGAAAAAATGCAACACAGTGACGGTACAACTAGTATCTTCTATAACATTGGTTTACCTGCTTTAACAGGTTTAGGCTACGATGAAGGAAAGAAAGAGTTCGTTATTATCAATACTTGTCCAGGAGCAGGAGAGTGTAAGACATTCTGTTATGCTTTAAAAGGTGGATATGTACAGTGGGCTCCAGTATCAATGAGTCAAACAAGAATCTTAAACTTCTTATACAATGACCCAAGTGGTTTCTTTGATAAATTAAATGCAGAGATTGATGAACAAAAACGTAAAGGTGATGCTAAACTAGAGAAACATAAAGTTGTTGTGCGTTGGCATGATGCTGGAGATTTCTTCTCAGACGAATACTTACAGTTAGCATACAGTTTAGCCGCTACTCATCCTACAGTAGACTTCTATGCTTATACTAAAATGGCAGATGTCTCAGGCTCAACACAAAACAGACCACCCAACTTTATGATTAATTTCTCAATGGGTGCAAGGAAAGCAGAACAAAAACGAGTAGACTTTGGTCTAGAAAAACATTCAGTTGTTGTTCCAAAAGATTTATTCGGTGATCTTTTATTAAAAGATGGAACCAGACTAGTTAAAGGACCTGATGGCGGATGGCAATGGAACAGTGAAGAAGACTATCAAACATTCAAAGACCGCATGGCACTTAAATATTCTATCAAACCTGAATCTATAATCACATATGATGAAATGATGAAGATACCATTGGGAGGCGGCGGAGTCGGCAGTGGTGTAGCAGACGGAGATCGTTCATTCAAAAGAGGAATATATAACGTCATAGTCAAGCCAGGTGACGGAGACGATTCTGCTAACCGTGCAGACGTTTTAGGCACTTATTTATTAATGCATTAAGGACTTTTTATGCTCCATTATCCACGTGGGCAAATGATTCAACACCCAATAGTTGAAGAACCCGAATACATAGACCAACAACAAAGATGTAGTATGTTAGTGGATGTCGCTAGTCAAATGGCCAAAGACTGGCAAAATGGCTACCCCGGCGGAACTGAAGAACCTGGCAACAAAAATGATGTGTCATGGTCACCTACTTTTAGATCCACTTGCGATGTAGATAGTCAACCTTCTGAGCCAGCAAAAACAGTATACGGTGCATTGTGGACAAACTTCACACCTATTTCACCGGTAATTTGGACTGTTTATTCTCCTTATTCCGGATTCGGTGCACCCAACAGAGGTCCAGCCTGCTTTATAGCAACTGAAAAGGGTAAACCTCATACGGCTTATCTAATATTCAGAGGTACATTAACGGCATCTGATTTTCTCATTGATCTTAAATATTTTCATGTAAACAATCCTATTTCAGGCGGAGAAGGAAAATGTCATAAAGGATTTTCTGAATATTTTACTGGGCTCGGTATTAATTCTACCCCTGGTAATGAGGCAGGCGCACGTCCGCATGGTATGCCAGTAGCTGGACAAACAGAAACATTATATGAGGCCTTACACAAATTGCCTGCTTTAGGTATTAAACATCTTATAGTTACTGGACATAGTTTAGGTTCTTCTGTTGCTACATTAGTTACAGCATGGGCTACTACTTTAGTAGACAGTAATGATGATCAACTATTTGAAACAATAAGAGGATCAGTTAGTGCTAGTCCGAGAGTGGGAGATGCAGGTTTTAAAAAGTGGTTTGATGCACAACGTGATCGATCAGGATATAAATTAGGTCAAAGGTTCTGGAGATTGACTAATGAGTCAGATGGTGTTCCGAAAGTGCCTGGAGAAATACAAGACCCGGGTGCTGTGACATATGCCGAGGTCGGATACAATGTTCATTTTAATGCAAATTATCCAGATACATATCCTCTTGATGCTTTAGTTACAAATACAGTATATAAAATTGTAAAAGTAGGAGATACAAATTGGGATAGTATAGGTTTTAGTGGTAGTATTAAGTTAAATAAAACTTTCACGTATAACGGTGTTACTGTTATACCCGGTGAAGATCCAGGTAAAGTTCAACCTAATGCCAAATGGCAAGCAAACCCTAATCATAATCCATGTTGCTGTTATAGTTATGCAATTAACAATCCGTTATTGACTTTTAATAAACATTTAAATGCGGGAAATGAATCACAAGGTGGAAGTTGCCATTTCCCTGTTGTGCCAGCTAGAACATCTAGTAGTGGAGATGATCCACCTGCTTCTTAGATTTTGAGAAGTTCTTTTATAGAATATAAACTTTTCATATAACGAGACTTATCTTTTAATACACTTACTGGTAGATCACCAAATCTACGATCACCATACTTAACTTCAAAGTCTACATTGTTTACTTCTTTAAAGATGTTAACCATTTCTTCTACTGATGTTCCTGTAGTATTTCCTAATGATTCAATTTCTTCTGCTGGTTCTTCTATTGCTAGTTTGATACCTTCGCAGACTTCATCTACATGTATGTAATCTCTTACACATGTACCATCTGTTGTGTGATAATCATTACCGAAGATCGTAAACTCTCCTCTCTCAGGTGCTTGTAAAAGATTATGCATTAACCCGTCTGGATTAGTAGGAGCAAAGCCTGATGAGCCGACTACGTTGTAGAATCTAAAGATAGTAAAAGGTTGTACATTATGTCTCATGCAATATTCTATCACACAGTCTTCCGCCGCCTTCTTAGATGTACCATATGGGTCATAACAGTACTCTGCAACACCTGTCGATGCGAATATAAAGTTCTTAGTCTTTATCTTTGCCAAGACATTCATCGTACCATTGAGGTTAGTGATGTAGTACTGAATAGGCATCTGCTGACTTTCATTAACTCTAACTCTCGCCGCTAGATGTATGACTGCATCAAACTCTTCCGGGAACTCTCCAAATGGATGATTGATATCATGCTGAATAAATTGTCCTTCTTTGATTGGGTGTTGAGGTGCTATGATATCTAAACCCCAAACATCATATTCTTCATCTAATGCTTTACATAAATGTGAACCTATGTAACCTGAACACCCTGTTATTAATACTTTTTTCATAATTTTATTGCCAATATAGTTAGTATTGCTATTAACAATACGTTAGTAGTAAAGATGCCTATGGCTAATATTGTATGATACCATATCCATCTAGTTTTGTATGCATTTTCAACAGTTAATGCCGCAGGATCTATATCATCCTTCATCATATCTATTACAACTGTTTCTTGTTTTATTTCTGGTTTCTTCCAGAATTTTGTGATCCAATCCATTTATAATCCTTCAAATAATTGTGCTGATTGCGTTGTTGATACAGTTTCTGCTGGAGTAAATCCTTCATCAGTTGTTAACCACGTATCAGTGTCTGTATATATTATATTAAATTTGTGCTTGTTAGTCAATACACTTCGGACATCATCAATGCATATGGTGTTTCTATTCAGACTAGTAATGTAGTCTGCATGACTTATTGTTGTATGTTTTAGTATACCTGCTGTAGATGTATTAGATTGTTTACTAGTAAAACTATCAAAGCATGATAACCACTTACTTGCAATTAGATTTTCTTGTTCATTGTAATGTTTTAAAGAACCTAACTGATAGTAAGACTCCGCTGTCGGAAACTCTTTGTAAAGAACATTAATAGTCATTGCTACACTTTCTTTAGTTCCTGTATAGTAATACTTATCATTAAAGTTCTTTAACCAACGCATACCTTCATATGCAACTGTCGGTAATTGTATATGTTGTTCTAAGAAGGCGATACCATAACTTTCTACTGTGCTAGGATTAAATGCTACTCTTGCACTTGTGATAAAGTTTACTTTCTCTTGTCCTATGATACCATACTTGATCTCATACTCAGCACCCATTTCTTTTAATCGTGCTTCAAACTTCTTAGCACCATTTGCATTGGTCATTACTTTAGCAGGTAACTTAGTTGATTCGATCACTTTTAAAAAGTCTTCAGGACCTTTTCCTTCTTCCCATCTACCTATGAACAAAACACCTGTTCTTTCTTTGTGATGTTCTTCTAACAAACTAGGTTCAGGTAACGGAATAGGTAAATGAATGCCCTTCTTCGTTCCTAATATTTGTGAATTGAATTCACTCTGAGTACCGATTGTTGTATTAGGCATTAACATTTGTAATCGCATAGACTCATTTACATTGTCTAAGAAAGGATTCTTTGTGTTCTCAAATAATTGACTTTCTAAATGTGTATAGTTGATAATCTGAATACAATCTTCTAGACCAATCTCAGACATCAAACGTGAAGTCTCATATGTATTACATACGATAGAATCATATAGGTTAGATTCTAATGCTTTGATCACAGAGTTTCTAAAGTTAATCATGCGTTCTAAACAATAACTGTCTCCGTACATGAAGATACCTTGATGTTTAGAATAAGGTAAGGGATTGTCTGTATAGATAAATCTAGCACCATCGTTCTGTAAAGTTTTTGTAAACTCTGTATGTTTATCAAACTTATCTGTAATGATATCAACTTTGACATTGTTATCCTTCATTTGCTTTACGAAACTTAAAGCAAACTGCCCTATACCACCATGTGGTATAAGATGTTGGTAAGACATTAGAAATGCTATTCGTTTATTATACATATGTTATATTATACTACCTTTTAATATGCCAGTCAACTGCAATCTACCCAAAAAGGAAGGGTGACGCCACCCTTCAATCTCTATATTGTTTATGTATGTTCGGCCCATCTTTATTATCTTTGTATCCTAACTCGGCTGGGAACTCCCGTCAGGTGTATAGTTATCATAGTTCGATTATTATACTGGTTTTTATTACTAATGTCAAGCCTTTTCAACAATAAAAGACATTACTGTATTGTTTGAAAGATAATACTGTTGTTTGGATTCAGACAGATACTTGAAATCACCTATCTTATTTCTACATTGTATGTCTTCACAGTCACATGGCATAAAAAATTCACTTCCGTCTTCTTCAAAATCATCACTAATCGTAGTAGAATAATCATAGAAGATTTCTTCTCCTGCTTCAATATCTCTTAATGCAATGATAGTATCATCGTTGAGTATACCACAGTTTGGATTACAATGATGATTAATTAATAAACCCGGGGGTTCCAGATCGACATATGTTTCATTAGAAATTTGAAGTGGATTGCATTGATGCTCTCCCCTACGATATACTTCTTGTAAAGATATATGAGGACCTGTTAGTTTTAAAATTGAACTACCTTTTGTTATTGATTGAGTAACAAATACTCCTCTGCCAAATTTAGACTCGTCTATGCGATACTGTCCTTCGGTATGCTTGTCCAACTTATATTAACTCCTCTGCGTTCTAACTCTCTGATGCATTTTGCTCTGCGTTTTTTATTAGGCTTATCTGCATTAATTTCTTTAAACAATTCTTCTTTAGATACTTGTTTCATGTAATAATGTGTTGTTACTTTTTTACTTGTTCCTCTTACGATAACAGTTTGTGATGGTTTAAACTTTATTGGCATTTCTCTCCGTAGTTGTGTGTGTTAAATTTCGACTGTAGTAGTCGGTTCCTCTATTTGAAGTAGTCCTTGACTGTTATGTCCAATCATGCTATCACTACTTCCAATAAATTCTTCTCGCTTCCCGTCCCAGTTTTTAAGAGCATCTTTAATACTTGCTTCCGCTAGTACTGAACAATGCAGTTTAATGGAAGGCAACTCTAATGCCTCTGCGATATCTCTGTCTTTAATTAACTGTGCTTCTTCTACTGTTTTGCCTACTAACATTTCAACAAACATCGTTGAACTTGCTATTGCACTTCCACAACCGTATGTTTTAAATTTTACATCAGTAATCTTTTCATTTTTGTCTAGTTTAAGTTGAAGTTTCATTACATCACCACATGCTGGTGCGCCTGTCATGCCAGTTGCTACGTCTGCATCATTTGGATCAAATTTTCCTACTGAGTGTTGTTCGGGATTTTTGAGAACTTCTTCAAATCTATCTACTACTTTTTGTGAATATGCCATATTACTTTACTACTACAAAAACTTATTAAGTTCCGTAATGTTTACGAATTGTTTCTATCTTCTCCTCTGCACCTGCTATCACTTCGATCTGTGTTTCAATTGCTTGAACCACGTCTGGGTGTTCACCAATCCCTGCTGGGTTAGTTTCATATACCTTGATGTTGGCTTTTGCCATTGCGACTTCGCCTTCAAGTTTTTTGATTAATGCTTCTAATAGATAATTCATTGTTATTTTTCCTAATCTTCACATGTATTTATCATGTAAATCATTGATTTTTATTATTTTCCGATTGCGTTACCATAAATGTGTACGTGAACTCTGCTAGTATAGTAGTATCCACGTTGTATTGCTTCATCTGCAATCGTTGCTTCAGTCTGAACTAGACCTTCATATGTTCCACCTACTCCCATAATCCATACGGGAAAATTACATCCTGCTTCTCTAAACAGTTTTATATTTTCTTCTACTTCTCTCCAACTCTCGTCGGTTCCATTGACTACAAACTTTAACTGACCCTTGTTAGATACTTCTGCATATCTACCGATTACTTCAGGTTTGATTGCTTTCTTAGATTTCTCACCAGCAGTTGCCCATAGTTTAGGACTCAGACTCCAGTACCATTCTCTACCACTTGATGACCAATCTTGTATATAGTTAGCAAAGTTATCTTCGATAGGTCTTGTACCGTTAGTCTCTATTGTTACATAGTTAGGCATGTTATTTCTTTTACCGAACTCATCTAAGATATCCATCATGCCAGGTTGTGTGCCTTTAATCATCGGCTCTCCACCTGTAAACACCATGTGTGTTTCTTGTCCTGTTGCTGGATGTATAAACTTACCATGCGGTAGATGTGCAGTAAGTTCATCACATGCTTCATCTACTGTCTTATCAGTCATTAGATGTTTATACTTCTTACTCCATGTATAAGAACTATCGCATCCTTTGTCAAACACAGGCAGATCAAATACACTGTCTATGTTTGTGATATCAATAGTTTCATAAGGAAGTTCGTATGTCTCAGGATTTGTAGGATCTTTCTGACCGAAGCCATTGCATTGTAAATTGCATAGAAAGAACCGCATCCATAAAGACGGAATGCCTACGTATTGTCCTTCACCTTGTGCAGAAAAGAATGTTTCACTATACTTTAGTGTCATCTATTTTTTATCGCTGTATATAAATCCATGTTTTCTAAGGGCTTCTTCTCTAGTCATTCCCCACTCGATTAAGACTTCATCTATTTCAAAGTCGTAATACCCGCCTGTAATTTTTCTTAGTTGTGATCTGTAACTTAATTCAACAGAACTCAACCATAGTCCATACAGTGCAACTACACTAAATGCAATACCAAACAGTATTTGTATTATTTCAATCATAATTAATTATAACACCTCTATTATGTAAAGTCAAGGCAAATTTGCCCAAATTGGCTAATCTAGCCACCATGATTCCCAGGGGAAATCTAACCATATGTCAGGGTCATCTATTCGATTGATTGAATCGTATTGATAATTCACACCATCGAATGTACTTGATTCGTTATTAACGAGTACAGAAAACTTTACGTTTTCATTCCATACTACATTCCAAGTAGCCTTTTCTTCTGGAAAGCAACCAGCTTCCCAATCTTGTTTGATCCAATTGAGTGTTGCACCCGAATCATTGATGTCTTCAACTATAAGAATCTTTTTGCGACAGTTTATGTCCCAACGACTCTTGTGTAGTTCAACTTCTTCTGGATTTAATGCTCCAAACGCATCGGCTGCCATCCAACAATTAGACTCTGGACCACCCTGAACATTGTCACGTAATGAAACATCTAAGGCATGCATAGGTACTTTAAGATAGTGTGAGATCATTATAGCAGGAAATAATCCTCCTCTAGTGATTCCTACTACATAGTCAGGTCTAAAGTTATCCAGGTGCATCTGTCTTAAAATTTCTTGCACACCATTTTTTACATGATTGATATGAATTTTTTTAATGTTGTTCATTTGCTTCCTTTATTACACCGTTAGTCCAGTTTTCAGCACATGATTCTGCATATGCTTTAGATTTACCTTCGAGGTACCTTTCTTCCTTCAGTTCACCGTCTTCCCATAGTTCAACTACGTAGACTTCTGCTTTCTTTATTACTGATTCTCTTTTTGCCATTCTATTGCTCCTGCTTCTATCTTATAACTACTGAACTCATTACTGTTAATGTAATCTCTAATCAGTTGTTTACTATTATATCCGTAATTCATTGTATCATTACTATACGGAACTTCAACTTGAATGGTCATCCTTATCGTATCAGGGCCAACGCCGTGTGGACTCGGTACTCCCATTATTTGTTGATAATTTTGTTCATCGCTTTTAAGATTTTATCAGCACGTTTGTTGCTGTCAAGTTCAAAATCATCAACGGTGCCATCATTGTTTTTATCATACACCAATGCCCAGTTACCGAAAGCAATACAAATGCATCTTTCACGTTCTGTTTGGTCCTTTTCAAATGCATAATCACTTATCAATTGCTGTATTTTATCTGCAATTACTGTATCCTTTTTACAAATCTTTAACAATTCATCAAAAGGAAAATTATCTAAAGTAACTTTAGATTTCTTAGCAACTGTCTTTTTAACAACAGTTTTCTTTACTGGCTTTTTAGTTTTTTTGTCTGCCATGTTATTCTCCTATTATAATATACTACTATTATATTTATTACTGAAATGCCACAAACATTAAAATCATAAAGAATGTGACCCCTATTACTATTACAGAAAACTTAAACACTGCTTCAAGTATCTCTGGAAAGAATTTGATAACAAGATATGCGAGAGCAAAAAAGCCTATAACTTCTAACATTATAAACCTAATATTCCTATTGCAGATGATAGACCTGCATTGTGCAGTTCGATGTAATCATCCATATCTTTTAAAATTCTATCTGTATCATCGATCCCTTTATCTGTCAATCGTTCTATAAGGCGCTCTCTGGCGATCTGTGGATGCTCTTTTAAGATAGTCTCAAATACATCTGCTTTATTTGAACCCTGACATATATGTACAACTCTATCTCTTGGTAAAGTTGCGAATGACATTGTTTGTCCTATAGCCATATTAAAACTTCGGTCTGTTGTTATTATAGTAGATATAAATTGCTATCATTAATCCTACTGCAAACAGTAGTGTAAAAGTATCCATTATGCCCTCTCGTAGATTGCTGAGTTAGCATCGTGTTCAAACACTTCTACACTCTTAACTCTTACTGTAGGGTTAAGTGCTTTCTTTTGATACTTTGATCGTTCAATGATGATAGTCATTTGCTTGAATACTTCTTCTGCAAATTTCTCTGATCCTACATTGTCAAACACTTTAACTTTTGCTAGTCCACGTTTCTCTAATGCTCTTAACTGTCCTATCTCAGGATCATCTTTTGATACAACAATAGTGTGATCAAAGTGATCTTCTAACCAGTCTTTAAGTTCTTTCAAACCACCAAAGTCCATAACCCAATTACGTTCATCAAGTCTATCACACTCAAACACAAGTTTGAATCCTAGTGAGTAACCATGTAATAAAGAACAATGTGAATGTTTTGCTTTCCATTGTCTAAAGCAACATGAGAAACCTCTGTCGTTGCCATATGTTTTAGTCGATAAGAACTTGCCCTTACCGAAATCAATCTCTGGTATCTTGTTCACCTTTTTCTTTCCCCAATTAAATATACTCATTTTTCTCCTTCTGCTACTCTTTTTCTCAATGATGAAGAACTAAATGAATGATCTCTACCATTATAAATTACTTTAATATCTCTACTTTCACAAATATCTTTACCAGAAAACTCTTGGTCTTTATATTCGATGCCTATGATTCTTATATCGATCGGCAACACTAAAAGCAAATCTAATAAATCTTGTTCTGTTTGATAGATTACAATCTCGTCTACATGTCTTGTAGCCGCTAATTGTATTTGACGTTCTACTATTGATTGAATCGGAGGATTCTTTGAATCAGGTCGATCTATTGTAGGGTCAGTTTGCAAACCTGCTATCAAGTAATCGCAATGATTCTTTGCTTCTGATAACATTGCAATATGTCCTGCATGTAACAAATCAAATGTACTAAACGTAATACCAATAGTCTTACCCTCGTCTTTGAGTTTTCTTACGTTATTAAAAATCACTTCTTCAATATCTCCATCATTACTTCTTGTTCTTTGTCCTTAAGCCATTCATCTTCGCCCACAAACGTAGGTGCATCTGCAATAATCTTATCTAAAAAGAATTTAAGAATATATAAGTCTTGCTTAATGCCCCATGACATATATCCATCGTTGTAAGGTGAAGTCATTTCTATATTCATCTTACGGATCTTGGACATGATATCATCCTGATCAGGTAATATTGGACCTGCCATAACTTATGACCTTGCTAGTGCTAAGAACTCCGCCCTAACTTCAGGGTCGTTTTTAAATCCACCACCTAGTCTACTTGTAATAGTAGAACTACCAGTGTCTTCTACACCTCTTGACTTAACACAATAATGTTGTGCATCAATCATTACTGCTACATCTTCAGTTTCTAAGATAAATGATAGAGCATGATAAACTTGTTCAGTTAAACGTTCTTGTATTTGAGGTCTTTTAGCAAAGTACTCAACGATACGATTAATCTTAGATAAGCCTAATACTTTCTGTTTAGGTACATATCCAACAGTTGCGAGACCGTCAATAATAACAAAGTGATGCTCACAATTAGATTGTACTGATATGTTTCTTTCTAAAACCATTTCGTTGTATTGCATTTTGTTATCAACGACTGTTGCTTTAGGGAACGCATCATAATCAAGTCCCCAAAAGATTTCATTGACATACATCTTAGCAACACGTTTAGGTGTGTCTATAAGACTATCATCTGTAAGATCAAGTCCTAATGTATCCATAATTTGATTAAAGTTGTTTTCGATTTTATCGATTTTTTCTGTACGAGATAAACCATTGTCAGTCACTGGAGTTTCTACTCCCACTTTGACTAAATGTTCATGTACTGCTTGCCCTAGAACCGGGTCGGTTTTTGTTTTGTTATAAGACATGTGTCTTTTCTCCTTCCTAACGCGGATATTATTAAACTAAAATGTGTTGTAGCCTTTGTGCTACATCTGTATTTATACATTATACTACTGTATATTATATTTTTCAAGTAAAAAGGGTAATATGATTTGTTGTGTGAAGTCTTTATGTTGTTCTGTACTAGGATGCGGATCTTTTTCACGTGCAAACTCATGTATTGATACTTCTTTTGCCCATTGCCCTAAATTTTTAATAGGTAAAAAGTAATTTCTATCTATAGCATCATAAAGATAATTGATTTCCGGATCAAGTTGACATATTTGAGAATCTTCTCTAGTGTACTCTCCTGGGTATTGAATACATTCACTATGTTTACTGTAAATTCCCCCATATGAGTTACCACCAGGATTAAAGTTATGACCAGGATGATCCTCCGGGTCATTACCATAACTAGCCGGTCCACCGTATGCGAAACAATCCCAATCATATTCAGTAAAGAAATATTTAATACCTTTATCTTTAAGGAACCATTGTGTTCTTAAAATATGTTCGCATGTTTCTAATATAGCCTTATCAGGATTAGCAAAATATTCAAAATAATGACTAGTCAATTCATCATTCCAATGAGAATTAAAGATATAATGACTAGGGTTATTAAAATTTCTTATTCCAAGAGGATTAGTGCAATGTTCCCATTGTTCATAAAATTTTTCTTTCTTATCTAAATCTACTAATACAGGCCTCTTAGATCGGAACTGGTCCTGTGGTTCTGAAAATCTGTTCATTAATACTTTAAAGTCTGGTTTGGACGGAGGGCCCAACACTGTAACTCTATTCCAGTTATGATCAAAATTTGGACTGTAATGTGATTGTCTATCAGCACCTGACCACATAATACCTACTAATATATCTTCAGGTTTATGTCCTTCTTCAATTACTTCTAATACTTTAGAAATAATTTTACGTGAGATAATTGCATTGCCAGCCGCTCCGTGGCCGAGATGTGCTACAAATCTAAAGCCAAGTGATTCTTGTAGATGCTTACACCATACAGTATCTGTATTGTTGATCTGTGAATAAGAACACCCACCAGTTATTAAAACATTCATTTAATATCTATCCAATTAAAAAGTTGTACTATTCTAGCCGTATCATCTGATGTTCCAAAGCACGGGCCGATTCCATGAAACTTATATGCAGGATAAATAATTAATCGATTGTATACGATATTAGAACTTGTATGCATTGTCCATTTGGTTATGTCTTTGTCTTCTTTGTTTAGAACTAACATATTTAGTTGCTCCTCATCCACTAAACGATTTAGTCCAGTAGAGTTTTGTTTATAGAATAATGTTCCTGGAGTTGCGTCTTGGTCTTTAGAAAGATAAACTACACCGGCATAATAGTCATTGTTAGTACCGTCTGCATGTATCATATTATCAAACATGCCGTGTTCATTAGTTGCCTGACTTATTCTAAAATGACCACTGTCCATTTGCCGCATCTGTCTAAGATTCTTGTTTAATTGTTTAGAGACAACAGCATCGATCCAAACTGGACTATGTGCTTCTTTGCTCATCTTGCCTGGCCAGGGAGCGTTACCATTAGGGTAACCTTTTGATATTTTCTCAGGATAATAATCACAGGAGAGAGCAATATCTCTCATACTATCATCATTATAAAAGTTATCGATAATAATTAAACTTGGATCCATTAGTTGTTTTCAAATATCTTGTTATATTGATTATTTACTCTAATGAAGGTAGTACATTTACTCAAGTCTTTGAGTTTACGTGCTCCTGCGTAAGTACAGGCGCTTCTAATGCCCCCTAAGATGTCTTGTACAGTACTAGATACTTCACCCTTATAAGGAATCTTTACAGTTCTACCTTCAGAACTTCTGTATTCTTTGAGTCCGCCGAAGTGTTTTATATTTGCTGTGTTACTACTCATGCCGTAGAATTCAACAAAACTTTTTTGAACTGTATGTCCAATACCATGATCTGGACCGGTTTCATTTGTAATATATGATCTAGTAATGACTTCACCGCCACCTTCATCATGTCCTGCTAACATACCACCAAGCATAACAAAGTCTGCACCAGCACCAAATGCTTTTGCTACATCTCCAGAACTACTACAGCCGCCATCAGCAATGATGTGTCCGCCAAGACCGTGAGCGGCATCGGCACATTCCATGATTGCTGAGAGTTGCGGATATCCAACGCCAGTCTTAATGCGAGTAGTACAAACACTACCAGGCCCAATGCCCACTTTAACGATATCTGCTCCACTTAATATTAACTCCTCTGTCATTTCACCTGTCACTACATTGCCTGCAATGATAATAAGTTCTGGGTATGTTTTTCTGATTTGTTCTACTGTTGTTGCGAATCGTTCTGAATAACCGTTTGCAACATCAATGCATAAGAACTTGATAGTGACCATGTTCATTACCTGATCAAGTTTTTTTAAGTCTTGTTCAGCAATACCTATACTCATAGCAACAAAACATCGTTTAGCAAGTCCGTTGCCAGTAGTAAAGTATTGTATTAACTCTGCTGATGAATATGTCTTGACCAGACATGTAAATAGTTTTTGGTTGATTAAGGCATCTGCCATTTCAAATGTACCAACACCGTCCATGTTAGAAGCCATAATAGGAACACCCGTATAAGATGAATTATCTGTTGCATTTCTAAACGTGTAACTGCGATTTAAATCAACTTCCTTGCGTGAACCTAATGTTGATCTCTTTGGCTTAATTAATACATCTGAAAAGTCTAACTTGATCTCAGATTCAATTCTCATTACAGTTTCTCTCCAGCATCTAATAGTACAATTTGATCAAGTACCTTGTTTGCTTCTTCGGTTATTGTAGAGTATCCCATGATGTCGCCTTGGCGTTGTAGTATCATTGCATCATATAATAACTTTTCGTACTGTGTCTGTAGTTTCTTTCTTGGGTCTTTCTTAAAAAATCCAAACATTAGAATTTGCTCACTCTTGTTTGTTGTCGATAATCTGTACTATCTCTACGCCATTCTTCACCATCATCTTGCATGATGTCAATACAACGATCAATAGTACCGTTAGTCCAATCAGATATCTTGCCTTGATTAGGATGTTCGATGCTCAATAGCGGATGCATCTTGTCGATCACATCATCTAGTGACCATGGGATATAAAGTCTATCTCTGTCATTAGCAAACGTTTCAGGGAAACTTCTGTAAGCAGGGAATAGAACATTGCAACCTAATGCATCACCTTCTGATACTGTGTTGCTTACCCAGTCTTGTAATGCACAATTGAATACAACTCTAGTATCATTAAGAATTCTATAGTAATCATTCTTAGATAGATTCTCATGGATAACTAGTTTCTTTTGTTTCTGTAATTTCTTTGTACGTTTCATGTAAGAGTCGTTATTACTTCTTAACTCTCCACCTGATAAGAGACAGAACTCTATGCCATGATTCTTACCATATTTTTTATACCATTCTTCAATTAGGTCCATGTAAAAATCAGGTTGCTTTTCTTGGTCCCAACGAGCAGTAAATGCTACTCTCATTTTACGTTCTTCAAAGGGTTTGTATTCTTCTAGTTCTAATAAACGTCTACGTACTTCTTCTTTACCAAACGCAAGACCTGAGATATTATAGATAGGGGCGGTCCAGCCTGCTATCTTCATATGTGCAACCATTTCTTCATTAGTTGCTAAGACACCAGTAACAAATTCATTGACCATCTTCTCATAAAGACCCATCCACTTCTCCATGCCCCAAACATGAACGAAATCATCTGGGTCGATAGATTGTGCTAGACATCTTACAAAGACTTTAGGTCTATGTTCTTCTGATACTTGATCCATGATGTAAGGAAGTGATTCGATACCAGGTTGAAACATATCTTCAAAGAAGATACAATCTTCGCTAGTTACTTCACCTTCTTTCATCAACTTAACTAATGACATCATCTGTGACATACCGAAGTATGAACGACCATGTGCGTCTAAGACTTGCCCTGTTACAATAGATTGATCAGTTGTTAATAGATCGCCCGGAACAACTACATAATCAAGACCACGTTTTTCAAATGCTTCTGTATTCCAGTCTTGCAATTGCAAAGTGTATCTTGCTTCGTAGGGTTCTAAGCCCATGTAATATAATTTACGCATAATTTACCTTTTACTTCTTATTTCTAAATACTCGTTCAATGTCTTCTTCAATACAGTTATCACCATATTGAATCTCACAAATAGTTAGTGGTTCACTTTCATTGTTTACTAACATATGCCAATCTTGTACAGGGATCCATGTAGAATCATGTTTACCAAACTTGCCGACAAGTATATCTCCGACATCACGTTTAGCATCATTAGGATATGCTACTGTATACACACTAGCAATACCATTTGCTACAAACCAAAACTCTGCTCGACCTGTATGTCTTTGCATACTTAATGACTTACCTGGATCAACAGTTAATTCTTTAATCTTAACTTCTCTGCTGAATTCATGTAGTACACGATAGTAACCCCAATCACGTTCAGTACGTGGAGCCGCCCATTCACCTAAAAGATCAGAACTAGATTGAGTTTTATCTCCACCTATTCCGAATGAAAACGATAAGTTTGTATCCGGGAAGTTCATTTCTTTGATGTTAGCACTGTTTCTATCTCCACCATTAGCAAAAATAATGTGTTCATCAGGGAACATGTGTCTAGTAATGTGTATAGCATTCATACTAGAATCGTCTGTGTCATCAAATGTAATCACTTGATCCACATTACGCATTGCTAGTAAAAGTCTAACACGTTCTTCAACTGGCATGAATGCCTTGCCTTTCTTTCTGACAAGCCAGTCATCACTATTAACTCCTACTACTACTTTTGCACCATGCCATGATCCTTCACGACCTAAGTCTTTTGCTGAATCAATGTAATCTAAATGCCCAGAGTGTAGCGGATCAAATCCACCTGTAATTAAGACAACAATGCCGTTCTCTCTCGTAGGGGAAGCGGGCATTTCTATCTTCTGTAAAACAGGTTGTGCCACAACACTGTTTTCTTTTACAGTCTTTTTCTTAGTAACCGTCTTCTTTTTAACAGCCGGTTTCTTTTTAGCAACTACTTTTTTACTTTCTGTAGTGCTTTCTTTTTTCATATTTTTGCCCATCTAATTCCCACATATTTCGTACGGGCTTGTTAGCCACGTAACGTTGACTATATAGTCGCCAAATGCGACTACTCTTGTTGTAAAGATGTTCGGGTTTAACCTTATACCCATATTCTTTACAGAAGGCTGTGTAAGCCTCAAGGTCCTCAAAAACTTTAACAGTTTTAGGGTTTGACATTGTAATATTCCTTCTATTCTCATATTACCTTAGTGTTATGCACCCGATTCATTCGGATACTCCATTTCGCAACCGTTTTCATTATCTTCGGCTACTGAAATCTTTATGTAACGATTCGGATACTTTGTTTGTATTTCTAATGCCAAATCGTCTGCGATCATTTCACAACTCTTATGATTAAGTTGTAATACACTTGTACTGCTTTCTACTTCTGCGTACAAACGTTCTAACCATCTTTTAAACTGTATAAACTCTATGTCTCTATCATCATGGAAGACTTCAATCCATACTTTAAAGTGAAATATATGTCTGTGAGGATAGCCTAAGAACGATACATCGTCCCAGTCACCTGTTGCTAACTTAGGATCTGTATCAGCACCAGGATACATGTGTATACCTTCTTTACTGAATGTTACCCAAATGCTTCTCATATTCTTTTATCCATAGTGTAATGATACTGTACCTGACTGCAAAAGTCAAGCACTAGTTGACCCGTTTTCGACTAATTTATTTATTCTTTGAATTGTCAGTCTTTCCCATGATTCTCCTTGAGCCTCAGGATCCATATAATGTTTGTCTTGTGTTGTCCAAAGATCGACCAAATCAGGATCTTGTTCAGCAAAGTCATGTAAGAATGAATTTCTTTTTCTCCAGTCATTCATATGATCCATGTCACCGCCTATTTCTTCGCACCATTTACCACTTACGACATCTTCAAATTCAATATTAGTAACTTTAGGTCCTTCACCGTAAAGACTAGGACCTTTTGCTGGTAACCAAGAAGGATCATGTTTGATTATATTAATCATTCCTTTAATTTCATCTAACGCATGTTCTTGCATCATTTTTTGACCGTTGATCTCAATCCAATAATGTCTTAAAAATCTTAACCATCTACTTTTCATTGTAGTAGTTGTTATGTTAATTACTTCTTCAAACATATCTAAATTAGGGATAAGAAAGAGTGGTTGATGATGTGCAAACCATTTACCATCTGTCCACGACCTTTGAGTTAATTTAGTTGTTAAGTTTAACCATTCTTTTTCATGTATTGGTAATAGAAGCCAAGGTATGTGGGCATCATTATTCCATTCGTGCCCTAGTGGCACTTTAAGTATATGATTAAATCTGTTTTGCACTACTGATAATTCAAAAGGACTTTTAGTTCCGTTTAGTATGTCAGTTATAATAGCGCCAGCACAAAATGATCCGACACAAACTATCTTCATTCATCTA
>Ga0114995_10000340_pt1 | contig 31859 bp, 26 predicted proteins | sample ArcticOcean_MG_C_11_FD_87038 | JGI IMG/M metagenome (GOLD analysis project Ga0114995, IMG submission 87038) | Marine microbial communities from western Arctic Ocean - ArcticOcean_MG_CB2_154 | ecosystem: Environmental > Aquatic > Marine > Oceanic | place: Arctic Ocean: Canada Basin | collected... | reverse complement strand
TATGCGATACCAAGCACCATGCTCATGATCCACAAAATGTTCCCAAGAATAGGCCCATAATTTGTCATACCAGTCCCAATACCGCTCTTCACCAGTCTTTTGAGCCAGCAGTGCCGCTGCTGCTATAGACTCTGCCTGCACCCAAAAGTATTTATCCCCATCACACACGCTATCTGTAGGATCAAAGCCATAACAAATACCGCCATGCTTTTGATCCCATGCTAATTTCAACGCCTTATCAAACAAAAATTGCGCTTTAGGTAAAAGCCAGCCTTGAGGCTTGTAGTCATCTATAATCAATAGCAATTTGGCCCACTCTGTAAAGTGGCCTGGTTGATATCCCCACGGGCGAAATAAGTTTTTAGGATCTTCTTTGTTATAATCCCAGTCCACCTTCCAATCAATAGTATAGTGTTCCCATATATAGCCGTTAGTGGTTTGAGTTTGGCGTACACAAATATTGTGAGCTAGAAGGGTTGCTCGGTCTAAATAAGGCTCATGGCCAGTGGCTTCAAAGGCAGCAATGAGTGCTTCACAAGAATGCATATTGGCATTTTGACCACGATAAACATTCACCGTTTGCCAGTCTGCACTCGCTTCATCGGCATAGAGACCATCTTCAGGCAACCAAAAATTTTGCTCCATAAGAGCAAAAGTTTCATGTACATATTCTTTGGCTTCTACAATGCCTGCTTTTGCAGCAGAGGCATAGGCCAACAGAACAAATGCTAGGCCATAACAATGGTTGGTTTTATCTACTGACTGGCCGTCTTTAATAAGCCAGGCATAGCCACCACTGAGAGGGTTAAGATGAGCGTTACGTAAATAATTTAACCCGAGGCGTGCTGTGGCAAGGTATTCCGCGTTGTCAAAATAACGCGCTGCTTCACTGTAATTAAAGATAAAGCGTGTACTGCTCACCAAATGTCTAGTTTGGGTATCATAAACACTGCCATCATCACTAAAAAAATGAAAAAACCCACCCTTCGGGTCTATTGCCCGAGGGTGGTAAAAATCCATGGTAGTTTGGATATGTTCGGCAAGAAAACTGACTTCACGGAAACTAGGTTGTTGCATTATGTTCATGTAATCATATCCAGCCTGTTGGGTAACGAGATAATAGTGCCTGCCCACTGTACGGCATGGGCCCCACAAACACATCGCCTGCCGCAGTGGCGTCTACTATTGTTACTTTCATAGGTGTCATTACACCACTATTTTCGGCACTAAAATAGCGCAATGGTTTACCACAATCTGTAATAACAATAAGCCTTACACCAGCCGCCATGATTTTAGCTGAGGTGTCTACCTGAAGTTCGTTACCCGCAATAAAATCCAATTCTTCCCTACTCATTTTCACTAGGTCGGCGCATACAAAAAATGCCCATATAGCAGGCCAAGCTTGGGTGTTATCAGCCCATAAATTAACCCGTAAGTTAACATCAAAACTGAGTAACCATTGTGCCTCTTTAGCACGTTTTAAACCGGCCAACGTAGCGCTATAAAGCCCGTCACTAGTGAGTGCATTGGAACAAAAATGAAATAGGTCATTACCATCGAAGCAATGTTTTGGAAAATTATCTGCGATAAACAACATGTAGGCTGATGGATGCCAATAAAACTCAAAAGTACGTTCACACTGCGCATCTAAAGATACAAAAGCCAAGCCGGTTTTAGCCTCTTTAGTAGGACTTAGATAGTCCAAGTTAACGCCTTCTTGAACCAAACTATGGGCAATAAAGTCACCAAACATATCATCCCCGAGCATACCTGAAAAAAGCATAACCTCCCAAACGTGACACTGCTACGGCAACGTTTGCGGATACACCACCAGGAAATTTAGTGAAGGATTCGAGTGCATCATCCTGTTTTTTACCAACTTTTACGCTGATATTATTGGACAGTAAGTCTACTAGAGCTTCTCCAAAAGAGATGACTTGAAACATGATTTTCCTTGTTTAATAGCTTGTTAGGTACACATTTAACCTTACTATATAAAACTCCTGTCGTTTATCAAACCTTACACTTAGTGTACTGGCCTTGGTAGTTCTAGTGATTCACCTTCAATAAATCAAACACCAGCCTAGCAAACGTCTTCGCTTTGTTGGGGTTAGATAACAGCTGCATCATCTGGTTGTTGTGTGCTTCACCACTATCCATGATGGCCTCGTCTACAGCCTTGTTAAAGTCGCCCAGCAGAGCCTGCTCTGCGGTATTGTTGGCGATTTGCTTCATCACCAAACCGTTTTCGCGAACTTTGTCGCTAATGGTGTGAACGTAACTAACGAGGTCGGCTTCCGTAAGTTCATCGGTGATGAATAGCTCATTCAGGCGCTCTACCACCTGCGACAAAAACTCTTCTTGCTTGTCTTTAGGTTTTGCGCCGCCTACGCCGTCGCCCGGTTCTAGCTGGTAGTCTGCTGCATCTTCTTTTAGCTTTAAGTCTTGCTGGCGTATAACCGACAAGCGGTAATGGCTAAGCTCAATGCTATTTAGGTCTATATCATCCTCATCAAGTTTGCTGTCGCGTAACATAGGGCTCAGGTTACGGGCAAACAAACTGAGCCTTTCTAGGTCTTTATCATCATAATCTACAATTTGGGACATAAATTCGTAGAAGCGAACGAAGCTGCCTAGGTCTTTTTTGAATATATCCAACTCATCCTTGGCCTGTTTACATTCTTTGAAGCTAGCTTCGGCATTGCCCATCAATACTGGGTCGCCACTTTGCTTGCTTCTTGCCACAATGTCTCGTGCTTGCTTGTAGGCTTCTATGGCATGCTTGTAACGCTGTTGCCAACGATCTACCGCTGGTTTACAGATGTTGGCTATGGCTGCATTGCTTTTGCTCTTAACAAAGAAGGCATCACAAAACTGCTCAACTTCGCGCCATTGGAATATGCCGGCAACACGCAACTTGCCAGACAGATCAAAAATAACATCAGGGTCGGTTACATCGGCCAGTTCTGCTGTTTGGTAATAGGGCTGGAACGACAACAAAATGTCTTCTGGCTCATTGAAGAAATCCACTATAAACGTACCCGTCTCTGCTTTACCAGGGAAGGTTCGGTTTAAGCGAGACAACGTTTGCACACATTCCACCCCACCTAGTTTTTTATCCACATACATGGCGCATAGCTTCGGTTGATCAAAACCTGTTTGAAACTTATTGGCCACTATTATTACTTGGTAGTCGTCGCTGTCAAAGGCTTTACGCATGTCGCGGCCCTTAAGAGCGAGGTTCATATTAGCTTCAGTGAATTTTTCGTCTAGTAGCGCGGCAGAACTTGGGTCTTTATCCGTAAACTCAACTTCGCCAGAGAAGGCCACCATTGCATGTATGCGGCCATAACCTTGTTCTGCTATATATTTATCAAAAGCGTGTTTATAACGTACCGCCTCTTTGCGAGAACTGGTGACGACCATAGCCTTAGCTTGGCCGTTCAACAGGGCCATCACATTGTCTTTAAAGTGCTCCACAATTACCTGCACCTTTTGGCTGATATTGTAGTCGTGCAGCCGTACCCATTGATTGAGCTTTACCTTGGCCTTTTTACTTTCTACCTCTTGGTCGGTGCCTTGAATCTTCATGGCCAGGTTATAAGCCACTTTGTAGTTGGTGTAGTTCTTCAGCACATCTAAAATAAAGCCTTCTTCTATGGCTTGGCGCATGCTGTACACGTGGTACGCTTCTGGCCTATTGGTTTTAGACGGTTGCTCAGCAGGATTAGGCAACCTACCAAAAAGCTCTAAGGTTTTAGTTTTAGGCGTTGCAGTAAAGGCCAAATAGCTCAAGTTGCTTGACGCCCGGCGCGACGCCACCGCCGCATCAAGAATATCCTCGGTAGTGAGCTCTTCATCTTGGCCAGCACCATCTATCATCAACACTTCTTTTAACTGCCGCGCAGTGCTGCCCGTTTGCGAGCTGTGGGCCTCGTCGGCAATGACTACATAATTACGCTCTTTAAGGTTAACGCTGTTCTCGATGGCTTTTAAGACATAAGGGAAGGTTTGAATGGTAACGATGATAATGGGTTGTGATTCTTCTAATGCGGCGGCCAACTTTTCTGATTTAGAGCCATCGCCCTCATTGCGGTTAATACGCCCAACCATGCCCTCCACTGCAGTAAACTGCGAAATGGTCTCTTGTAACTGGTCATCCAACACTGTTCTATCGGTCACTACAATCACCGAATCAAACAGTTTATGGCCTTCAGGCGTATGGATAGACGATAACTGATGTGCCGCCCACGCAATAGAGTTGGACTTACCAGAGCCTGCACTGTGCTGTATCAAATACTTATGCCCTGGGCCTTCAGTGCGGGCAGCATCTACCAACTTACTCACTACATCCCACTGATGATAGCGCGGGAATATTAAAGTTTCTTTTTTGTACTTGCGCCCTTCCCAGTCTTCTTTTTCTTCTATTTGTAAATGCACAAAGCGCGCCAGCACATTAAGTAGGCTGTCTGGCAGCAACACCTCGTTCCATAAATAGTCTGTGGCGTATTGGTTAATGTCTTCTGGCACATCGTTACCGGCAGCACCTTCTTTAGTTCCCTTGTTAAAAGGCAAAAAATACGTGCTATCGCCCTCTAGACGTGTAGCCATATACACTTCATATTGGCTCACTGCAAAATGAACCAAGGCCCCACGTTTAAAGGTGAGCAGCGGCTCAGGCTTTTTGGTGGCAGGATCTATAGCAAAGCGTGTGGTTTTGTATTGTTTAATGGCGTTGTGTACGGCCTGTTTAAACTCGCTCTTTAGCTCTAGGGTTGCCAATGGTAAGCCATTCACAAATAGCACCAAGTCTATGCGCCAACGTTTTGCGTGTTTCTGTTCAGAAACACTATCGCTCAAGGCTGTTTCGCCCTCGGAAGGCTCTTCGCTTTTACCTTTTCCTTTCCAGTCATCCGCCCAAGGTGAATATACCAGCTCTGGCACCACCCGTAAGCGGTTCTTTTGATAGCGGGCTAAAGAGTCTGCGTTTAATTCATGCTCAGGTTTAAACTGGCATAGCTTAAAGCGTGTTCCACGAATTCGCAGCTCATTACGAAGCACTCCCAAGGTGCCAAAGGTACGCATTTCTTTATTGGCGGCATTGGGGTCGGCTTTGTTTAGCTGTGCGCCAACATGCTCTAAAAACTTAGACTCTGGGTCATTCGGATACAGGCCACAGAATTTCTGCCATTGTTCATCTTGTGTGTCTTTAACAAAGCCCAGCAAGTCTTCAGAATACAAGGCCAGCTCACGGTTGTACTTTTCTGGTTTACCCAGCAACCAGCCGTTAGCAACTAGCTGGCGAATCATATCGTTTTGAAAGGTAAACTCGTTGGCTTTGTTCATTTTAATAAACTTCCTTGTTAATAATATTAGCGATCTCAAGCTTTAGCTCTTCTGAATAGTCATCTTCGAATATTAATGACGTCACAATTTTTTGTAACAGTTCTTTGCTCATCGTATTATCCGCAAGCCATACGGCGATGTTTTCCATACGCTGAACAAAGTCCTGAACGCAATAATCGTAACCATTCAACTCCAAAAAATAGGCCCCCAAAGCAATACTTGAGCGTTTATTACCATCAATAAAGGCGTGATTTTTGTTGATAGAAAAAACCAAATGCGCAAGTTTCGTTTCTATGCTTGAGTAATATAAATCATTTTTGATATGTTCTAACGGGCTGACCAACAGGCCTAAGTTATTATCACCGGCGCGACCTCCAGTATTATCGATAATCCAATTATGTACCTTAATGGCATGTTCAATATCAAAATATATGAAACCCTCAGTCATATCTTAGCGATCCTTTAGTCGCTTAAACACAGCTAAAGTATCTGGGTCAGACAACTGGTCTTCCAATGACCGGCTCGCGTTGCCCAAAAACTTGTCCACATCGCCTTCAGGTACCGTTTGTAAGTATGATTTTAGCTTTGTATGTAATGCATCACGAAAGCTCATGTCTCGGCTGGCCATCTTAGTGCGTGCGTCTTCAATAATTGGTTTTAAGTAAGGGTTAGTTTCAAGACTTTCAAGTAGATGATTTAATTCCTCTGGTAGCAGTTTTCGATCAAGCTTTTGAGCGCTCATAGCCATATCTTGTGCCAACCCATTTTCTATACTTGCGATCGCATTTAAGATTTCGGCATAAAAAGTATCTCGTACGTTATCACCTTTTGCCAGTTTCAATATCTGTTTGTACTCTTGTGCATTTTCCTTAAAGACCAGCTGATAAATTTTATTTGTGTAAATACCATACTTAAATTTCCCCATATCTAAGTGCTTATCTAGGGCATCCGTAAAGACCTTACGATAACTATATTCTCGATACGAAGACGGCAAATAATCAGTGTCACGCTGGTTAATAAACTTGGTATGCCCGCCCGCCCGCTCTGTTACCACATCAATTACAATATCCAGAATTCTAGAGCGCATAATCTTGGCTTGTTCACTCTCGGTCAACAACATGGCTATATTCAATGTTGCACGAAAATTAAACACGCCTAAAACAGAGGTTTTGGTACCGTAACCAATTACGGTACCATCAGCTAACCCTTTGAATTTTTTTAATTTTAATCCTGTTAATAACTGATAGCCATTCGCCTTCAACTCATCTTCATGGCTTGCCAAATATTTTTCAATAGTGCTTTCACTTACTGCAAAAATTATCGTCAACTGCTGCTTAGTCAACCAGCTGTCACCATCAAACTCTAAACCTCCTAGAGCCAGGTGCTGCTCAATTTTTTCAAGAGCGTATCGGTTGTTCAATACGTTCTGCCGATCAATCGGCGAACTGGTCAGATTATGAGATGCCATTACATTTCCTTAAAAGCTAACGTATACAAAATATAGCTCATAGCCAACTGCCCCATACCGTTACCTAACACAGTGCTCATGCGTCTACTTCCTTGTTGCTGGTAATTGATGGCTTGGGGGCTTGCCAGTTTCTTACGTCGATCTTGCCGGTGACGGCTGCAGAGATTAGGGCTGTGCGGCGTTCTTTCAGTAAACTTATCAACCCCGAACTGTCTGCCTCAAGGTCATCATATTGACTCAATGCACACGCTAGATATTCGGATATTTCCATTTGTTCGCTTATACATGGGAACGCACCTCCAATTTTCAGCAAATTTTGAATCGATAAACGTCTAAGTGCAGCACCTTTCACAAAGCTTTCGACTTGTTCTTTGACCATTCCACTTTGCAAAAGAAAATCTAAATATTCTGCTATCACCCGAGAATGGTCGGGCCGAATGATAATTAAGGACGAAGCCACAACGAAATCAATACCAGGTGGTGTAATTGCAGTTTGCCCGATTGTCCCATCCTTGCTGAACAAAATGTCACCGCTAAATGGCATGCATCTAGTTTTTATAAGGTATTCATAACTTACAGATGTAGTTAACAATGCGTCGTTAAAATTAATTACACCCTTTTTAATGTCGGTAATTGATACAAAATAATGCTCTCCACCTTCTGTTTCTGGCGATACATGTGCCCCATCTGTAATTTCTAGACATTTGTGCTTAATCATACAAAGGTCCCAATGCTCCGGCACTTCATCTAACCATTCAACACCTGAGTCTCGCATGGGAGCATTAGGGTTGAGGCCTTTGGTGACGGCATGGCTGATCACGGCTTGGCGTTTTTCTTTTAGCAGCTTGATCAGCTGTTGTTGTTTTTCAATCAGGGTGTCGATCTTGGCGGTTTCGTGGTCGAGGAAGTTGGCGATTTTTTGTTGTTCATCATGGGATGGAATAACCACCCTTATATTGCCAAGCAAGCCCCTACTAATCCTCTGCATTGTTGCACCACGAGCAAGATTCGATGTGTGCTTAAAATAATCTTTGCTGGAAAAAAAGATACACTACGAACTGCTTGTAGTACTTTTCATCAGGCCTAAAAATCACATTATCTACCGAGGTAACAACTTTTGATTGTAGGTTGGGCACTACACAAGATCGTCCAATTGGTGCATTTAATCTGGAAATTAAAATATCACCCTCATAAACTTCAGTACAATCTAACTGTTTGAATTTTTCTTCAGAAATAAATCCTAAGCCTTGCTCTTTATAACTTCCTTCACCAACATTACCTGTAGTTATATACCGAATTTCATCTCCAGATATATCTTTACTTTCTATCCAATCCCCATCCAGAAAAAGGGATTCTTTAGCTAAAGCCATATGTTTTATTGGAACGTTACGCCAATGAACTGGAACTTTATCAAGCCACTCAACTTCGCTATGTCGATAGTCTGAATAGGCAGCATTAATCATGAATGTACACCCTTCAATAAATCCATAATCTCTGCTGAAACAGCATCCAAATCTGCATCAATCTCCACCAGATCCCTAGGTGGTTGATACTGATAAAAATGGCGGTTAAAGGGTATCTCATATCCCACAATACCCACTTGTTGGTCTTGGTCGTCTTTCTTGTTGGCATCTATCCACGCATCTGGCACATGGGGTTGTACTTCTTTTATAAAGTAAGCTTCGTTTAGGTCGTTCACTAGCCGGGATGGATCAAGGGCAACGTTTTCGTTATCACGTAGGTCGCCATCGGTTTTGTACTCCACCGTCTCACCACCCACTTCAAACAGGCCGTACATAGCGTTGGCTTTGGCTGATGGGTGAATCTTTTTAACCACCTTTTCTGCCGCTGGGTTTTTCCAGCTTACTGCGTCTGTGATTTGTTTTTTCTCTTTAGTCTCTAAGCTTAAACTTTGTGCCTTGCAGGCTGCTTTGAGTGTGACCTCATAGCCGTTCATATCGTCACACTGCTGGGTGCCTATTGTGGCTTGCAGCAGTCTGGCGTTAAGTAAGGTTTGTTTTTGAGCTAGCCAAATTTTGCTGTCGAGCAAATCTTTAATCTGCTTTTCTTTTAACTCACTAAACTGGCTTTTGATGTAAGCGCGAATTTCAACGCTTTTCTCTGCAAGCTGACCATAGTTTTCACAACCCTCATCGTCACTCCATTCTTCACCATAGGTTTCATATATCCACTTCATGGGCGCATTTAACGGCTTGTTGGCAAAACGCAACTCGGCCAAACACTCATCACTAAATTGATAGCTCTGGCGTAATGGCCGTTCAATAGTAATACGGCGATAGCCAAACTCATGGGAGGCAAATATTTTGCTGGCGAAGGTTTTAGGTGCCTCAGTTTTTGGGTTAGCCGACTGCCTACCACGGTTGCTTTTTTGCTCTGCTGGTTTATTAAGCTCACGGGCATCTTCTACTTCAAAAGCACCAAAGCTACGGGTAATGGTGGCAATGTCATCAGCGCTCATTTCGTTGCGTTTAGAACCCAGAGATTTGCGCATTTTACCGCACAGGTTAACCCCGTTAATCAGCTGCACTTTGCCTTTACGCTCGTTAGACTTTTTGTTCGATAGTACCCACACATACGTAGCAATGCCGGTGTTGTAAAACATATCCGTGGGCAGTGCCGCTATGGTTTCTAAAAGGTCTGCTTCAAGAATATAACGGCGAATTTCGCTCTCACCAGAGCCTGCACCACCGGTAAATAATGGCGAACCATTGAGGATGATACCTATACGTCCACCGCCTTCGCTGGTGTCTCTTAGCTTGCTGATCAAATGCATTAAAAACAACAAAGAGCCATCAGACACACGGGGCAAACCTGGGCCAAAACGACCATCAAAACCCTTTAGATTATTTTCATCCTTAATTGAAGATTCAATCTTCTTCCAATCCACACCAAAAGGCGGGTTAGACAACATGTAATCAAATTTGTCGGCATACAGCTGATCATTGGATAAGGTGTTTCCCAGCTTAATATTGGTAACGTCTTGGCCTTTGATCAGCATGTCGGCCTTACAGATGGAGTAACTTTCTGGGTTAAGCTCTTGACCAAAGGCACGCATTACAGCCTGCGGGTTTAGCTCATGCACATATTCCATACCCGAGGATAAAAAGCCCCCTGTGCCTGCGGTGGGGTCGTAGATGGTGCGAATAATACCGGGTTTACTGAGCGCGTCATCATCTTCCATAAACACCAAGGAGGTGGTGAGGCGTACAATGTCACGGGGGGTAAAGTGTTCTCCGGCAGTTTCATTGGAGCCTTCAGCAAAGCGGCGTATTAGTTCTTCAAAAGTGAGGCCCATATCATGATTAGAGATGGCCTTGGGGCTTAAATCCGTGGCGCGTACTTTTTGCACTACTTTATAAAGCAGGTCTGCATCGTTAAGCTGGCCGATAAATTCGCCAAAGTTGAAGTACTCAAAGATCTGACGGGCATCATAGGAAAACCCTTGAATATAACTGTCGAGGTTATCTTTAATGCCGGCCTCACCCAATTTGGAAAGGTCCATTTTTGAGGTATTGAAAAAGTTAAGGCCACCTGTGGCACGCAGTAATAGTTTTTCTTGGGCCTCTTCTGGTAAACCCATATTTTGAACTTTGTCGTATTCCGCTAGAACAGCAGCTTTGCTGTCTTCAAGAACGCCTTCTAAGCGTCGAAGGAGGGTAAACGGAAGTATAATGCGGCCATACTGGCTTTGCTTAAAATCGCCACGTAGAAGGTCTGCTATAGACCAGCAGAAGGACGCGAGGTTATTGGGGGTTTGTTCCACAGAAAAATATTCCTTTAATATCTGATTGTCTTGGCACAGCGTATCACTTTTACATAAGCTAGTGGATAAATCCATAATATGTACGTGGTAAAAAGGCTGAATGAATGATTGCTCAAGCATCGTTCCGGCCAAAAAAAAGTGGCCTCTACTGGACGAGCTAACACCGCCGCTTAGCAAGGCATTATATCTCTTGACAGTGTTGCGCAACACGCTACAATAACCATATGATTAAATCCTTCAAGCACAAAGGACTGGAGAAATTCTATCTGAAGGGTACTTCAGCTGGAGTTCAAGCTAAGCAGTCAAAAAAGCTTAGATTTCAATTAGCTGCTCTTGATTCTGCCCAAGATATAGATGACCTAGATATCCCCGGATATAGACTCCATCCTCTAAAAGGGCATCGTGAAGGCATTTGGTCTATTACAGCTTCGGCAAACTGGCGTCTTACGTTCGAGTTTATCTATGGAAATGTTTACATACTCAATTATGAGGACTATCACTAATGACTATGCATAATCCACCACATCCCGGAGAATTCATTGTTGCTACATACATGGAGCCTTTTGATTTAAGTTGTAGGTTTTTGGCTGCAAAGCTTGATGTTGCTGCTTCTACTTTAAATCGGGTTCTTAAAGCACAGAGTGCAATTAGCCCTGAAATGGCACTTCGTCTTTCTAAGTCTATTGGCCGTTCTCCTGAAAGCTGGCTAGCAATGCAGCATGCGTATGATTTATGGCAAGCCAAGAAAAAAGTGCAGCTCAGTAAGGTCTCCAAGGTTAAGCTAAATGCGGCATAATCGGGTAGCCGGAGGTCTTTAACCTCCAGAGTCAGTGATATCAGCCATCTACACTTCAACACCATCAACTTAGAGGGGAACAAAATCAACGTTTAATACAAGATGGTCCTGCGCAACTGCATAATTTACAGTGGTTACACCACCACATCGTGGAGCAAATCCAATAAATCGCTCATTTTTTGAGCACCATATTTATCGCTGAGGGCTTGATATATTACTTGGACTTCTGGGGTAACAGATTCTATCAATTCAGAACCTAATGGCAAAATGTCCAGTAATACTCTGCGGCCATCTTTGCCATCTGCACCTCGAGTGAGCATCTTTTGTTGCTCTAAGTGTTTAATGATTCGGGTTAAGCTAGGTGCCAGAACACAAGCACTTTTGGCCAATTCTTTTGCATCCATTAAGCCGTTCTCATGCAACACACGTAGCACACGCCATTGCTGGTCGGTCATATCATGAGCTTTAAGTACCGCACGAATTGGCGACATCACAGTTCCCCTAGCTCTTAATAAGGCTAAAGGTAAAGAACGGTCTGTCTTTGTAGGCTGCATAGTAAGTCTCTAACAATTTAAGCGTACATTACCATCTCTTATAGGGCCTTAAGGAAAATCACTAAACAAGTTAACCATATCAGCAGCCCTGTAAAGGCCCTCCTTATCTGACTTTTGTGCTCAAGAAATTGTTCTTTCTGAGTGTATAGATACGAGCAGTAGACTACAGGTATTATGTAGCAAACAGCTGCCCCAAGTCTGCAAAAGCCTTAAACTCCAATGCATTGCCACTAGGGTCGCTAAAAAACAAGGTAGACTGCTCCCCTGCTTCGCCTTTGAAGCGAGTATAGGGTTCTATAATAAACTCTACTTTACCTGCCAATCTCTGCGCCAAATGCTGCCAGTCTTTAATAGTGAGTACTACACCAAAGTGAGGCACCGGCACACCTTGGCCATCAACACCATTAACATGTACCGACACCTTACCTTCTGGGCCTAAGTTTGGATTAAGATGGGTCACTAGCTGGTGACCATAAAGATTCCAATCAATCCACTCTTCACTAGAACGCCCCTCGTCCAAACCGAGCAACTGGCCATAAAAACCCCTCGACTCGGCAATATCTCTTACCGGAATAGCAAGGTGAAAAGGACGTATTGAAGATTCAGCCATAATTTTTCCAGGTAGTGTTCTGTGGGTTAAGTGATTAACCAATTAACCAATTAACCAATTAACCAATAACAGCTAACAAACGAGCCTTGGTATCTGCATCGGCAAAAGACGCTTCCATGGCCATACGAGAGATGTTGCGAAGCTGCTCTAGGTTTAAACCAAAGTCCTTCGCGCCAGACTGGTATTCAGCGCCTACTGTAGTGGCGAAAAATGGGGGGTCGTCGGAGTTAAGGCTAGTACTAATACCTGCTTCTAATATTTTAGTTAATGGGTGGCTGGCAAGGTCTGGATATACGGACAAAGCAATATTACTGCCCGGGCACACTTCTAGAGCTATGCCACGTTTCACTAGCTCTGCCATAAGGGCTGGATCTTCAACACTACGAACACCATGACCAATACGAGTCACCGGTAGGTTATCAATAGCATCCCATACACTTTCTGGGCCTAGTACTTCGCCTGCATGAGTAGTACAGGCAAAACCTGCTGCGGCAGCAATATTAAAAGCTGGTGCAAAGTCCGCTTGAGTAAACATAGATTCATTACCGCCCATACCAAAACCTACAATGTAAGGATGTGGGTTATCGACTAGCTGCTGAGCTACTACCACAGCCTGCTCTGGGCCCAAATGGCGCACACAGGAGAGGATTAAACGGCCAACAATGCCAAAGTCGCGCTCAGCATCATCAATACCCTGTACGCAGCCAGATAGCATGTCATCGTAGGTCATTCCTACAGCTGCTGCGTGGTCAGAAGAAATAAAGGTTTCGGCATAAATAGTGCCTTCTGCCGCACACTGTTTCATGTAGGTGTACATAATGTCGCGGTAGTCTTGCGCCTTGCGTAGGCAAAAGCTGGCTTCGTCATACGCTTGTAAAAACCCAACAAAGTCATCCCATGCGAACATGTCATCGGCAGTAAACAAACCCTCTTTGAGGCTAATGTTATTACGCGCAGCAATAGTGCGCACTAGCTCTGGCTGTATACAACCTTCTAGGTGGCTATGAAGCTCTACCTTAGGTAGTTTTTGAATTTTACTGGTTAATAATTCAGACATGAAATACTCGTTTTCTTTAATAATAAAAATTAAGTTAATTTTACTTTACTTAGCTTAGCTTGCAGGCAGTGCCATATTCTAGAGGCACAGTGCCTAAGTGGTGTGCCACAGTTTGCCCCATATCAGCAAATGTTGCTCTCTCACCTAGGTCATAAGCTTGCACGGGGGCGCCACAATAATGGCCATAAAAAATAACTGGCACATGCTCCCGGGTGTGATGAGAGCCCGGCCATGTAGGGTCACAACCGTGGTCTGCACTTAGTAATACTAAATCTTGCGGCTCTAGCTTAGATTCTATTTCTGGTAATCTAGCATCAAATTCTTCTAAGGCATTGGCATAGCCAGCAACGTTGCGCCTGTGGCCGTATTTACTATCAAAGTCGACCAAATTTACAAATATCAATCCTTCTTTCACCTTAGCCATCTGGTCTAACATCTGATCTACTAAACTCATGTTATCAGCCGCTTTTACGGTATAGCTAACACCCTTATGAGCAAATATGTCACCAATTTTTCCTACCGATACCACCGTGCCATGCTGATCTTGAATATGGTCCAATAAAGTGGGGCCTACTGGAGGAGTTGTTAAATCTCTGCGATTAGATGTGCGCTCAAAGTCTGCAGCACACGTTCCCTTGAAAGGGCGTGCAATAACACGTGTTACGTTGAGCGGGTCTACCAGTTTTTTGGCGATGTCGCACAAAGCATATAGCCTTTCTAGACCAAAAGAGTCTTCGTGGGCGGCAATTTGAAATACAGAGTCAGCAGAGGTGTAGCAAATAGGGTAGCCAGTACGTAGGTGCTCTTCACCAAATTCAACCAGCACATCAGTGCCAGAAGCATGCTTATTTGCTAAGGTACCTGCAATGTTGCCTTGGGCCAATAAGTCTTGCATGAGCTGAGCTGGGAAACAATTTTCTTGTTCCGGAAAAGTGCCCCACTCAAACGGTACCGGTAATCCACAAATTTCCCAATGACCGCTGGGCGTGTCTTTACCACTACTCACTTCTACAGCGTGGCCATAGGCACCTTGCACATTTACATGAGTTTCTAGAGGTAGGCTGCTTTTACGGCTGCCAACAGCTGCTGCTCCTAAGCCCCAACGCAACAGATTAGGGATTTTAAGAGGGCCATGGCGTTGCGCATTGTTGGCTAACCCTGCCTCGCACGCTTCTACGATGTGACCAAAGGTATCAGAATTTTGGTCACCATATTTGGGCGCATCAGCACTAGCACCTAGGCCCAATGAATCTAAAATTATAATAATGGCTCTGTTCATGCTCTTGTCTTTATCGTTATGTATTTATCGTTTAGCCACCCATAATTGGGTATAACTATCTTAGGTACAAATATGTAATTGCTAAGCCTGATAGATCTCTTTCACTAACGCTTGAGCTTCAGGTTTTTCAGATCGTTCAGAATCCAGCTGAATTAAACTGGGAACCTGTTGATTAACTAAAACTAACTGTTCATCGTTACGAACATGGGCCATAGCTAAGGGCTGTCCTTGCTCAACATAGTCACCTATTTGAACCATAGCAGTTAAACCTACAGCATAATCAATCGGGTCGTCTGCTTTGCTTCGCCCTGCTTTTAAGCTCACCATTGCCAAGCCAATTCCACGCACATCCATCGCTGTCACATAGCCACTTTGGAGTGCCTTAATTGGGGTAACTACAGGGGCTTTAGGTAAATAATACTGAGGCCTTTCTAGCAAATCTTCAGGCCCGCCAAGGCCTACCACCATATCTGCAAAGACCTGTGCTGCATGGCCTGTATTTAGCGCTGCAGTGGCTTTAGCTCGTGCTAAATCTAAGCTGCCTGCTGCGCCACTGATGTCTAACATGTGAGCAGCTAACTCAATAGTAATGTCCAGTAAGCGTGGGTCTGCTTGGGAAGGATTAAGTAAGAAATCGATGCATTCAGCCATTTCTACTGCATTACCTACAGTGCGGCCTAACACCTGATTCATGTCAGTAATTAGGCATCGTGTAGGCACGCCTGCACCGGTGGCCACTTGCGAGATACTCTGGCTTAATTCTTGTGCCATACTCATTTGCGCAGCAAAAGCACCGTTGCCTGTTTTAACGTCCATTACTAATGCATCTAGGCCTGCAGCCAGCTTTTTAGATAATATAGACGCAGTAATTAAATCAATAGATTCCACTGTAGCCGTTACGTCACGGGTAGCATAAAGACGCTGATCAGCAGGTGCTAGCTCAGAGGTTTGACCAATAATGGCACAGCCTACTCGCTTTACAAGAGACTTAAATAAGGCTTCATCTGGGTAAGCGTTGTACCCTGGAATACTGTCAAATTTATCTAACGTGCCACCTGTGTGGCCTAAACCACGGCCAGAAATCATAGGCACGTAGGCACCACACGCCGCAACAATAGGCCCTAGCATTAAGCTAACCTTGTCACCTACACCACCGGTGGAATGTTTATCAACCACAGGGCCGTCTAAGTCCATTTTTTGCCAGTTCAATACCTTGCCGGAATGCATCATTTGCTGCGTTAAGGTAATGCGTTCTGCCATGGTCATGCCCCGTTGGAACACCGCCATAGCAAAGGCACCTAACTGAGCATCACTCAACTGCCCATTAGTAATGCCACACACCATAAAGGTGATTTCGGCATCGGTAAGCACAAGTCCATCACGCTTTTTGCGGATTATTTCCTGTGGCAAGTATGCAAAGCTCACGCTGGTGCCTCGCAGCCTAAGTAGGCGCCTGAATAGCCACACAAGAAAGCGTTCAATAACCGCTCAACACCATCAGTAGCCATTTTGGCATATTCCATGGTTTGCTCATGGCTTAGCGGGGTTGGGCTCATGCCTGCGGCATAATTGGTGACAATAGATAGTGCACACAAAGGTAACCCTTGGTGACGCGCTAAAATCACTTCAGGTACGGTAGACATTCCTACTGCTTGAGCTCCCAGTACCTTAAGGGCACGAATTTCTGCTGGAGTTTCAAAATGAGGACCGCACATCCAAGCATAAACGCCTTCGTGCAAGGTCACATCATTTGCTTTAGCAGCGCTACGCATGGCGTCATTCATGCCATGGTGGTATGCCTGTGTCATATCTACAAAACGCTGATTGCCTTGTGCACCAAATAATGGTGATACGCCGGTCATGTTGATGTGATCAGTTATCAACATCACACTACCTGGCCCTGCGTCAGTTACCATGCTGCCTGCTGCGTTAGTAAGGATCAGCGCTTCGCAGCCCATGGCTTTAAAGGTTTGAATAGCTACAGCCATTACATCGGCTTTGCCATGTTCATAATAATGAGCTCGGCCCTGTAATACCGCCACTCGAGTAGCCCCGATATGGCCTAGTACTAAGCGACCCGCATGGCCGCCTACCCCAGCTTGTGGAAAACCTGGTAAATCATCAAAACCAATACTAGCTACGGCATTAACTTGGTCGGCAAACGTGCCTAAGCCAGACCCTAACACCATGCCTACTTGCGGCACAAAACCATTGGCAGCTTGATTAATAACCGCTAAACAGTCGTCTACCTGACTCATAATAAAAACTCCGGCCCAAATGCATGGGGTAATAAATCTGAAAGAGCTAGGCGCTTTTGCACGCCTGCTGGTGAACACAAAATAACAGGGGTATTGTTGTCTGCAAATTCACGAATACGCTGACGGCAACCGCCACAAGGCGTAGCACCTTGGTCATCTTGACTCATAATATATATCTTTTGAATACGTTGATGACCAGACATCACCATAGCGGCTATCGCGGCTGTTTCTGCACAGTTTCCTTCTGGATAACTGGCGTTTTCAACATTACAGCCAGCAAATATTTGGCCATCTTTTGTCACTACTAAAGCGCCCACAGGGTACTTAGAATAAGGAGCATAGGCCTTAGCCATGGCCTGTTTTACAGCATCTATATAACTTGTTTCGGTGCCATCAATTTCAGTACTTATGTCAGACATAGCCATAGTCGTCATAATCATCGTTCCTTCACATACGCCGTACCCGCAGCTTTAGGGGGTATAGCACGGCCAATAAAGCCAGCTAATAAAATAACAGTTAATAAATACGGTGCTGCTTCAATAATCTGCACTGGGATTTCGCCAACACCTGGGATAATCACACCCTGCAAACGCACAGCCAGTGCATCTAAGAAACCAAACAACAAACACGCTAACATCACGGTAAGTGGTCGCCACTTACCAAAAATAAGTGCAGCTAATGCAATATAGCCCTGCCCTGCTGTCATATCTCTGGTGAACTGGGCATTATGAGCTGTACTTATGTAAGCACCTGCAATGCCACACAATATGCCACCAACCAGTAGCGCTTTGTAACGTAGCTTAATAACCGATAACCCGGCGGTATCTACGGCCTTAGGGTTTTCGCCTACTGCTCGTAAGCGCAAGCCAAACCGAGTACGAAAAACCACCCACCAAACCATGGGTACCACAGCGAAGGCAAAGTAGACCAGAATATTATGGCCACTTATAAGCTCTTTGTAGATGGTGCCAAGCACAGGTATAAATGCTAACTGCTCTGCAAACGGTAAGGTAATAGATAGAAAACGCGATTCGTTATTTAAGGACGGAGTTAAACCACCTTGATGAAACCATGCCAAACCTAAAATAATGGTTAATCCACCCACCAAAATGTTAATGGCCATGCCACTCACAATTTGATCACCACGGTGGGTAATGGTAGCGAACCCGTGCAACATGGCTAAGCTACAAGAGACAACAATAGCTGCACCTAAGCCAGCCCACGGAGAACCCACCACTGCAGCAACGCTGGCTGCTGCAAAGGCCGAGGCCAGCATTTTTCCTTCTAAACCAATATCCACCACGCCAGAGCGTTCTGCAAATAAACCAGCCATGGCAGCTAGAACAAGGGGGGCAGACACTCGTAAGGTGGCGTCTAGGGTTAACAGTACAGTTAAAAATACGTCGCTCATGCGGCAGCTCCTACTAACTCTTCCTGCTTTTTAACCGGGGCTAGGCGACGAATTAACCACGGCCTATACATGTACTCTAAAGCGCCACAGAACAAGATGACCAAACCTTGCATTACCACCACAATGTCGCGGGAAACACCGCTCATTTCAAAAGCGAGTTCGGCGCCACCTTGGTATAAGGTACCAAACAATAAGGCCGCTACAATAATACCTACCGGATGATTACGGCCCATCAACGCCACGGCGATACCACCAAAACCATACCCAAGGTGGAAATCCATAATTAATCGATGCTGGTAACCTACTAGTTCGTTTATGCTTACTAAACCTGCTAACGCACCAGAAATACACATAGCCACAATAATAATACGCTTAGGCTTTATTCCACCATAAACCGCTGCAGTACCGTTTTTACCCGTAGCACGAATGGCATAGCCCCAGCGAGTTTGCCATAAGAAAAACCATACCAACACAGCACAAACCAACGCCAAAATTACCGACAAATTTAGTGGTGACGCTTCAATGCTATAGCCAAAACCTGCAGCTACATCATGTACAAACGGCATCCAAGAATTGGTAGGAAACAGCTCACTTTGAGGAGTCATTTGCCCAACTTCACGTAACACGTGAACCATGAGGTACACCATGAGTGACGCTGCCAAAAAATTAAACATGATGGTTGTAATGACTATATGACTACCACGATAGGCCTGTAAATACGCCGGAATCAAGGCCCATAAGCCACCAAATATCAAAGCACCAATAATACTTGCTGGTATAAATACCCAAGCCCCAAGTGTAGGGTCTAAAAAGAGTATGGCTAATCCAGCACCCAAACCACCCACATAAGCTTGGCCTTCGCCACCAATATTAAATAGGCCCGCATGAAACGCTACTGCTACGGCTAAACCAGTAAAGATGAAGTTGGTGGTGTAATAAATGGTATAGCCAATGCCTTCTTCATAACCAAAGGCCCCATAAAGCAACACTTGCGCTGCCTCAATAGGGTTCACATCAATTAGCCAAAACACCACTGCAGTTACGGCAAACGCGGTAAGGATATTGAGAAACGGCAGCAGTAGTCTATTTATCCACGTAATTCGGGTATCGCGGTTCATACTTGAGCTTCCTGATTAGATTCCTGTTTGGCAAACGCCAGTTGATCATCCATTGTTTGTAAAGGATCTATGGGATCTAATGCATTCGCCATCATCATACCCAAAGTTCGCTCATCGGCATCAGCGGCATCGATACGACCACTTATTTCACCGTCACACAATACAATAATACGGTCACTTACCGACATGATTTCATCTAGCTCTACCGACACCAATAACACGGCCTTACCAGCATCACGCATATCAATAATACGCTGGTGAATAAATTCAATGGCGCCAATATCAACACCACGGGTGGGCTGCCCTATAAGTAATACATCAGGATTACGTTCCATTTCTCTCGCTAAAATAAGCTTTTGCTGATTACCACCGGAGAAATTAGCAGATTTTAAGTTTGGATCAGCAGGACGCACATCAAAAGCGGCCATTAATGCTTGGCAGTTAGCCTCTACCTTGCTGTTGCTGAGCCAAATGCCTGAGTTGATCTTAGAATCTTTGTGATAGCCTAACAAAGCCGATTCACTGGCGCTAAAATCGGAAATCAAACCCATACGGTGACGATCTTCTGGCACATGAGCCAAGCCCATATCTCGCAAACGATCTGGCGTTAATGGATTTTTGGCATCCATTTCAAAACCTAATACTTCAATGCTGCCACTGGTCATGGCCGTGATGCCCGATAACGCCTCTAGCAGCTCTGTTTGGCCGTTGCCAGACACGCCTGCTACGCCTAACACTTCGCCAGCACGCAATTCAAAACTCACATCCTTTAAACGTTCAATACCTTGGCTATCGGCTACCGTTAGGCGCTTAACCTTCATCAATGGCGCCCGCACATTGGCCGGCTTTTTATCCACCTGCAACAACACTTTACGGCCTACCATCAATTCGGCCAATTCTTCTCGACTAGTATCTTGAGTGTCTCTATGGGCAACCATTTGGCCTGCGCGCATCACCGAAACTTGGTCTGTAATAGACATTATTTCGCGTAATTTATGAGTAATTAACATAATCGTGACGCCCTGTTGTTTTAGGGCACCAAAAATACGGAACAGTTCTTCTGTTTCTTGGGGGGTTAGAACGCCAGTTGGCTCATCCAAAATCAAAATTTTGGCGCCTTTGTAGAGTGCTTTAAGTATCTCCACTCGTTGTTGTAAACCTACTGACAGCGTATCTATGGTGGCGTCTAAGTCTACCTTTAGGCCATACTCATCGCCTAAACGTGTGAGCTCTGTACGTGCATCGGCTAAACCACTGGCCAACAACGCACCACCCTCGCTACCTAAAATCACGTTTTCTAATACCGTGAAGTTTTCTACCAGCATAAAATGCTGATGTACCATACCAATGCCAGCGGCAATGGCTTGGTGGGAATCTGTAAATGTATAGGCCTGGCCTAATACATCAATTTGTCCTGCATCGGCTTGATAAAAGCCATAAAGAATACTCATCAGTGTGGATTTACCCGCACCATTTTCGCCAACAATACCGTGAATATTGCCCCGTTTTATTTGCAAGCATACTTTGTTGTTCGCATGCACAGCACCAAAGCGCTTATCAATATCGGTTAATTCTATAGCGAAAGTATCTGTCATAATTTTATTCATCTATTACTGGTGAAAGCATTCAAAAGTGACATACAAACACTGGAAATAAAGTACGCCCAACTTCCAACAAGTTGGGCGTAGCGAGCGCCGCTTAAGCAAGCGCAGTAGCCCCTACCTACGGAGCTAGTAACTTTTAGTAGTTACAAGTGTTATCTGACATGTAGTCATGTACTGCAATATCACCAGCAATGATAGAGGCCTTAAGTGCATTTACCTTAACTTCCATTTCTGCCGTAACCAACGCACGGTTGTGCTCGTCAAGAGCCCAATCAACACCACCTTCAGCAAGACCCATTACCTGTACGCCAGCAGTCCAAGTGCCGTTATTATCAGACTCGTAGCTCTTATATGCCGCTTCACCAACACGCTTAACCATAGATGTAAGCATGGTGCCAGGTTGTAGGTGGTTCTGGTTAGAGTCTACACCGATAGCCCATTTTCCAGCGTCTGCAGCAGCTTGGTAAACACCAAAGCCTGTGCCGCCAGCGGCAGCAAATATAACGTCTGCACCAGATTCAATTTGGCTACGCGTTAACTCGCCACCTTTAGAAGGGTTACCGAAAGCAGCTGGAGTTGAGCCAGTCATGTTGTGGATTACGTTGATGTTAGCGTTAATGTGCTTAGCACCTTGCTCATAACCACAACCAAAACGGCTGATTAGAGGGATGTCCATACCACCAACAAAACCAATGGTGCCAGTTTCAGACTTCAAAGCTGCCAAGGCACCCACTAAGAAAGAACCTTCGTGCTCTTTAAATACAACATTCTGAACGTTGGCTTCTGGAACAACCATGTCGATCAAGGTGAATTTAGTGTCAGGGTACGCTTGAGCTGCAGCACTTACAGCGTTAGCTTGTGAAAAACCTACAGCAACGATTGGGCTGTTGCCACGCTTAGCCAGCTTCTTAAGGCCTTGCTCAACTTGGGCTTCGTTAGTAGGTTCTACTTCACGAACACTGATACCAGTGTCGGCAGTAAAACGCTTAATACCGTTATAAACTGCTTCGTTGAATGACTTGTCGAACTTACCTGCTTTGTCATATACAACAGCTGGCTTAATTTCTGCGTAAGCAGCGCTTGCAGTTAACGCAACTGCGCCGGCCGCGATCGCCATGGTGATTTTATTTAACTTCATTATATTCTCCTAGGTTTACTTTAATCGGCTTAAGCCGTTTTCTTCTTTTAAATTAGTCGCCGTAGGGCGTCCAAATATTCTTCACTTGTGTGGCTTGGCGTAAAAACTCCAACCCTTCACTTTGTAATGGATCAAGCCAGTCTCGATCCATTTCTAAATGAGTCCACATGCGTTTTAAATCTGTAACACTGGCCTGCTCTGCGTGTTTGTTAATGCTAGCATCCGCCCAACACCACATGGCATCAACTTCACCATGGCCAGCTAAGTGATTAGCTAGGTCTGCTTTGAGGCCGGCTACTATATTAATAACGCCAGCAGGAATGTCTGAGGTTTCTAACACTTGCACAAGTTCTAGTGCAATACTTGGGTAGCGTTCACTAGCCACTAATACTACTCTATTCCCCATAGCAATGGCTGGAGCAACTAGTGCAATAGTAGAAATAAGCGGTTGATACGTTGGCGCTATTAAACCCACAACCCCCACAGCTTCTGGCAATGCTAAGGTAATTCCACGATACGGCGCATTATGCACTGCACCATCGTATTTGTCTGCCCACGCTGCATAGGTAAAGAGGCAAGAAATGGCAGCATCAAACTCTTCTTGCGCTTGGCTTATGCTATAGCCACACACTTTTTGTAAGCGCTCAATCCACTCATTCTGCCTTTGTGACAAGTTTTCTGCCAAAAAGTAAATCACCTGAGCACGTCCATGAGCCGTTTGCTTTGTCCATGAAGACGCCTTTAAAGCCCCCGACACTGCATTACGGATGTCCTTACGACTACCAATGCCAACCATAGCAGCCACACTACCATCGGCATTATAGCTGGCTTGGCTATGGCCCGAATCTGGCCTTACTTGCTTACCCGCCACATAGAATTTCAAGGTACGGTCAATTGAAGAGGTAGGGGCAATAGAAGAGGTACGGGGAATGGAAGAGGTATGGTCCACAGATTGTGCAACCATTACATCTGTATGTGCTAATGCAGCAGGAGCAGAAGCAGGAGCAGGCATGCTGGTGAGGCCAACCGGAGATAAGTATTCGTACAAACCTTCTTTACCACCCTCACGCCCAAAACCAGATTCCTTCACACCACCAAAGCCACAAGCTGCATCAAACTGATTATGATTATTGATCCACACCACACCCGCTTCAACTTTAGGTGCAACATCCATGGCGCGGTTAATATTTTCACTCCAAACACTGGCTGCTAGGCCATACCGGCTATTATTGGCCAAGGCCACTGCTTCAGTTTGAGTGCGAAAGGTCATAGACACCAGTACAGGGCCAAATATTTCTTCTTGCACCAACGGATGACTTGAATCGACATCAGTAATTAATGTGGGAGGGTAATAGTTTTGCTGTGGGTTTTTGTCATGAGCCTGGTAGGCTTGCCCACCCTCCAACAAACCTGCAGTCACAAGAGCATCCACACGAGCATACTGCGGCTGGCTCACAAGGCTACCTACATCTATCGACTTATCTAAAGGCGATCCTGTACGCAATTGCTGCATGCGAACCTTCAGCTTGGCGTGTAATTTTTCTGCAACTGGCGCTTGCACCAATAACCGCGACCCAGCACAACATACCTCGCCCTGATTAAACCAAATTGAGTCTACCAGGCCTTCTACAGCGGCATCTAAATCGGCATCTTCAAATACAATAAAGGCAGACTTTCCACCCAATTCCAAGGTTAGTTTTTTACCTTGGCCTGCTGTTGCTAGGCGAATGGCGCGGCCAACTGCTGTAGACCCTGTAAAGGCAACCTTATCTACACCTTCATGGGCAGCAAGGGCTGCACCCGTGCCGCCAGCACCATTAATAATATTAACCACACCCGCTGGCACACCAGATTCATGGCAAAGTTGGGCAAATAGCATTGCTGTTAAGGGTGTTTGTTCAGCAGGTTTAATGACAATGGCATTACCCATAGCGATAGCAGGAGCCACCTTCCACGCCAACATTAATAGTGGAAAGTTCCAAGGAATAATTTGAGCAGCTACACCTACTGGACCATGATTTGGAAACTCTTGATGTTGTAGTTTTGCCCAGCCCGCGTGGTGATAAAAATGGCGAATAGCTAAAGGAATGTCAGCATCTCGGCTTTCACGGATAGGCTTGCCATTGTCCAAAGTTTCTAACACTGCAGCCATACGAGCATACTTTTGCAAATTACGCGCCAATGCATATAGTACTTTTGCACGGCCTAATCCACCCAACGCCCACCAGTTTGGCTGCGCGTCACGGGCACTAGCAACCGCTATATCTACCTGTTCGCTGGTCGCTATTTCTATTTGGGCCAACACCTCTGAGGTAGCAGGGTTACACACATCAATTAATTGGGCATCTGCCTGACTAACAAAAGCACCATTAATGTAGTGGCCGAAGCGGCGTTCATTTTGCTGTAGCCACGCTTGTGCTTCGCTATCGCTTTCTAAGGCTTGGCTATAATTAAGCTGTTCAAAATCTTGTATCAATGTGGTTTTCGTCATAGTTTCTTTTTTCATAGCCGCTTTTGTCGTCTTTGTCATGGTCGTCATCGTGAAAATCCTATACCTGATTTACGCCAAAGCGTGTCGATAAGCTGCTGAGTAATAGCCACTGTCATAATGATCTAGCTGACGTTCTATATCTCCCAGCAAACTGGAGGCACCAAAACGAAATAAGTCTGGCTCTAACCAACGACGGCCTAACTCTTCTTTCATCAGGGTCATGTAAAGCAACGCAGTTTTGCTATCGCTTACGCCACCTGCAGGCTTAAAACCAATATAAATACCAGTGAGCTGGTAATACTCACGGATCATACGCACCATCACTAAACTCACTGGCAAAGTGGCATTTTCTGTCTCTTTACCAGTAGAGGTTTTAATAAAATCTGCCCCTGCCATCATGCAAACCATTGAGGCTTTAGCAACGTTGGCCAAATTACCTAATTCACCGGTAGCTAAAATAGTTTTTAAATGGGCAGCACCACAAGCTTTGCGAAAGGCTTTAACTTCATCGTATAGCGCTTGCCAATTGCCTTCCAACACGTGCCTACGGCTAATAACAATATCAATCTCATCAGCGCCAGCGGCTACAGAATATTCAATTTCGTCAATACGTAATGGTAATGGAGACAGGCCCGCTGGGAACCCAGTAGAAACAGCAGCCAAATGGATACCCGTACCTTTAAGGCTAGAGCACGCGGCATCAAGCATTTCGTGATACACACAAATGGCAGCGGTAGTAAGGTTGAGTGACTCAATTCCTAAGCGTCGCTGTAGTTCTGTGCCCACAGGCTTTTTAGCTTTACTACACAAGCGTTTAACTCGGTCTTGCGTATCGTCACCCGACAGGGTGGTAAGGTCTATTAAGCTAATGGCCTTAATCAACCACGCCGCTTGCTGTTGCTTTTTAATACTACGCCTAGCACCATAACCTGCACAGCGGCGCTCGACGGCGCTTTTATTCACCCTAATTTTATCAAGCTGCTGTAAATCTAACGCCATACCAGGATTACGCACTAAGCCATCATGTTCTACAACATGGTTAGCAGGTATAACTATGCTAGCTGGTTTAACTAAGCTAACAGGTACTTGAGTTGCCATCTATTTAAACTCCATTAAGGAAACTATTTTTTCAGCTGTTACTTCACCTATCACAAGGTCTGTTACTAAGCCCGAACGTAGGGCTCCAAGCAAAGCCAGTTCTTTACCTAGCCCACCAGCCACAGCTACCACACGCTTACCCGCCATTTCTGCCGCTTTAATGCCCAAACCGTGACCATTAAGTGGGTGATCAACCAACCTCCCTGTAATGTCATAGAAACTACCTATCAAATCACACACGGCCCCTGCCACTCGAAGCTGTTCCAAATCATTGTCTGTCACCAAACCAACACTATGTAGGTAATGGTTGGTTTTAAGACCACCAATACCTACTGCATACAAATTAGCATTGCGCGCCAAATTTAAACTAAATTGCACACTGGCCTGAGCCATTAACATTTCGTGTTCTGCATCATCACGGGCTAAGTAAGGAACGGGCATAAAATAACCTTCGCCCCCAGTGCGCTCAACAAATTGCTGCACTACGTCGAGTCGGTTAGCTGAAAATTTACGGGTAAAGCTGCCAGAAACAGAGGCGAATATTAGATCTGCACGGTTTATTTTGGGGAGTTTTTCTGCCAAAGCAGATAATGAACGACCTTTACCAATGCCAACGCAAGAGGATTGCGGTAATTGGTTAAGAATATTATAAAAAAAACGTGCAGCGCCAGCACCAATTTCATCAAAACTGGCCTCATTATCGTCTGCATCAATATGCAGTGAGGGTGCAATTAAACAAGAGCGTAAATTAAACTTTTCCACTAACTGCTCTTCCAAGGCAACGCAACGAGCGGGTTCTCCTTCAATAAAGATCTTAACCATGCCCTGTTGCTGGGCAAGCTGGATTAACCGATGAGCTTTAACAGGGGATACACCAAGCCGTTTAGCCACTTCACCTTGAGTGTAGCCGCCTATAAACGACAGCCAGGCCGCCCGTGTTGCAAGGTCTAATTGCTCTGCATCTACGTGCTGTTTTGGATATTTAGCATTCATAGTGAAAAATATTACACCAAGTGTAAAATTTATACCATTGTTTTATTTACACCCGATGCCACCTTTACCTAAACGAGCTTCAATCAACTTCACCCATAGGCTTGCTCCAATAGGAATTAGAGCATCGTTAAAGTCATAGCTTGGATTATGTAAGGTGCAAGGCCCCATGCCATGTCCTATATCACGGTGATCCCCATCGCCATTACCTATAGCAAAATAGCATCCAGGTTTTTCTTGTAAAAAGAAACTAAAATCCTCAGAACCCATGGTTGGAATAAAGTTAACCACCTGCTTTTCACCTAACAAATCTACTGCAACCTCACGTAAATGTTGCGCTTGAGCTGCGTGGTTAATAGTGGCTGGATAGGCTCTTTCAAAAACAAACTGGCCTTCACAGTTAAATGCTGAACACAAATCTTGAGAGATTTTTGCCATGCGTTTTTCAACTGTTTGTAATACTTCCTCAGAGAAGCAACGTACCGTACCTTCGATCATACAATCATCAGCGATAATGTTTGTGGCATTTCCACAGTGAATTTTAGTGACGGACAACACCACAGATTCCAATGGATTAACATTGCGAGTAACTATAGATTGCAGACCTTGCACCAACTGACAGGACACCAACAAAGGGTCTGCACCCAATTGTGGCATAGCGGCATGAGCCCCCTTACCCACTACTTTAATTTTAAACTCGCTGGCCGAGGCCATCATGGCTCCCGGCACTATACCTACCGAACCTTGAGGATAGCCTGGCCAATTATGGTAACCGTAAATTTCATCGATCGAAAAACGTTCAAACAAACCGTCGTTGATCATGGCTTGCGCGCCGGCGCCACCTTCTTCAGCTGGCTGAAAAATCAAATAGACAGTACCCGAAAAATCACGATGTTTAGCTAGGTAACTTGCGGCTGATAGGAGTGTTGCGGTGTGCCCATCGTGGCCACAAGCATGCATCTTACCGGCATACTGGCTAACATGGTTAAATTGGTTGTACTCTTGTAATGGTAGAGCGTCCATGTCTGCCCTAAGGGCAACGCCTGCACCTACTTGACGGCCTTTAATTACGCCTACAACACCCGTAACACCGATGCCTTGATGCACTTCTACGCCCATATCAGTGAGAAGATCAACTACTATTTTTGCGGTACGGTGCTCTGTGTAGCTCAACTCAGGGTGAGCATGAATATCACGTCGAATGGCTTTAAAGGTTTCAGCTTCTGCAATGATTGGAGCAAGCAGTGTCATAAATAGGCCTGGGTTATTGGCTTGATCAATGTCAAGTTCTTGGTTGTCAGATAAGCGCTTATCAGGCGCCTTTATAGCATCAACTTAGCAGATACTGGATATCTATCTTACGGTACAGATAACAAGTGCCATGGCAGCATAGCCTAATTGGAGGGCTAGTCAACACTAGACCCGTATCATAACAACAATGAAAATAGCTTTTACGCCTACAGTAAACGCCTATTTATTGAGTTTTTAGGTTAAAGTAAAGGCCAACGCTTTGGCCACACGAATGAGTTGCACCAACAGATATCTTTCTTTAAGGTAAGCAAACACGCTAGCTCATCAGTTCCAGTGTCGCCAGACTCCGACACAAGCGTTTGAGAGGCCCCAGAGCTGAAGTCTAATTCGATTTATTTAGGAAATACTATGACCTGTGTATTTGTTCAAATTCGTTGCAACCCCGGAAAAACCTACGAGGTAGCTGATGCAATTTATGAACGTGAAATCGCCTCTGAATTGCATTCCACCAGTGGCGATTATGACTTATTAATGAAGCTTTACATCCCCTCAGAAGAAGATGTAGGCAAGTTCATTAATGATAACCTATTAACCATTAATGGCATCTCTCGGTCGCTTACCACCCTCACCTTTAAAGCGTTCTAGTTATGCCCCAAGCGCCCGCCTCATTACCTATTGATGAGGTTCTTGTACAGCTGTGCCAACAATTAGAAAAATGCCATGAAGTGGTTCTTATTGCGCCTCCTGGTGCCGGTAAAACCACCCGTGTGCCCTTAGCGATACTCCAAGCACCATGGCTAGGCCAGCAAAAAATACTGCTAATTGAGCCACGCCGCATTGCGACCTTGGCCACAGCCCACTTCTTAGCCCAAAGCCTTGGTCAAACTTGCGGTCACACTTTAGGTTACCGTATGAGATTGGACACTAAAATAGGCGCCCATACCCGTATTGAGGTAATTACCCACGGCGTTTTACTGCGCATGTTACAACAGGACCCAAGTCTTGAAGGTATAGGCGCAGTGATCTTTGATGAATTTCACGAGCGCAGCTTAGACGGAGATTTAAGCTTAGCTATGTGCCTACAGGGCCGAGAACTACTACGTGATGAGCTACCACTAAAACTGATTATAATGTCTGCCACAATGGACGCTCAAAGCGTGAGTCAATTACTCGATAACGCACCCATTGTTATCAGCAAAGGCCGCCAATTCCCGGTTACCACATTACACGTATGCCCGGCTCCAAGCCGTGGTCAGCTCTATAACACTTTATATGACACCGTAGCCCAAGCGTTAGCCAACCATCAAGGCAGTGTGCTGGTATTTTTACCAGGTCGTGGAGAAATCAACCGAGCTAAAGATCAACTAGCGAGTCTCTGTACCCCTCAAGGTTCATCTCAAAGTTCATCTAAAATTGAAATTTTTCCTTTATATGGAGAGCTGCCTATGGAGCAGCAACAGCACGCTATTAGACCACCTACCCCAGGCCAACGTAAAATTGTTCTAGCAACTAACATTGCCGAAACCAGCCTCACTATTGAAGGTATAGAGTGCGTGATTGACGTAGGTTTGTCACGCCAAATGGCCTATGACACACGTACTGGACTAAGTCGCCTGCAAACAGTGAAGGTGTCCCGAGCACAAGCTACCCAGCGCGCTGGCCGTGCAGGTCGCCTAAGTGCAGGCACATGTTACCGTTTGTGGAGTGACACAGAACATCAAGGCCTTGCACCTCACGCCACTGTAGAAATAAAACAAACAGATTTAACCCACTTATGCCTGCAGCTATATGCCTTTGGTTGCTCTGACCCTAGTGAAATGCAGTGGATGGACCAACCGCCCACAGGCCCATGGCAAAAGGCCGAACAACTACTAGTGGAACTAGGCGCGCTTAATCTACATAAATCGCTTGAGGCTGTTAAACAGCTAGCACCGCTAACCAAGGGCTTTGTCATTACCCTACATGGGCAACGCATCAATCAATTGCCATTATCCCCACGCTTAGGTCATTTATTGGTTACTGCTCAACGTTATAATGCATTGTTGTTAGGTTGCCAGTTGGTGGCACTGCTAAGTGAAAAAGACCCCTTAGCAACAAACTCAGACAATAACTATGATTTGATGTTGAGGGTAAATTGGCTCAATAATAACCGGCTAACACCCTCCAATGTAGTGGGTTTACGCCAACGTATTACTAAACAAGCTAAACGCTTATTGAGCCAGATGCCACCAGACTCTTCGCCTCCTGTTAGCCACAACTACAATAACAACCAGCTAGCCGCAATTTTAGTGGCCCACGCTTGGCCAGAACGCATTGCTCAACAAACATCAGACCCTAAGCAATACAAGTTAGCCAACGGCAAGCGTGTTACTTGTCAGCAATCAAACGCAGGGGCGCAATGGCTAGCTGTTGCCAGCACCATCGGTTTTGAGAATAAAACAGGCGACAACACTCAGCGTATTTGCCTGGCGGTAGATTTACCTTCTAGTTTATTTTTAGAGTCTTTGCAACACCTCACACAAGAACACACCCACATACACTGGCATGAACAACATGGTAGGTTAATTGCGCAGCGGCATACCAACGTAGGCCAACTGGAACTGAATACCCAGCGTATTAGCAAGCTAGACCCTCAAGCAAGGTTAGATGCAACGTGCCTTTATTTGGAGCAATTGAAGCTAACCCCATTAACTTGGGATAAAGATACCCTTAACTGGCAAGCAAAGGTGCAATTACTCCACCAAAGCTACCCAAGTAACGCAGGCACACCTAATCCATGGCCTGATGTATCCCTACCCACGTTAACCGCAACCGTACCAGCTTGGCTTGGGCCTTTTGTAGATCAAGCCACGCACCTACAGGATCTAAAGCGACTAAACTTAAAAACAATCTTGTCTAACTTATTGCCTTGGCCTTTATCCAACCAGCTAGAGCAGCTGGCACCCGCTCGTTTCACTGTGCCTTCAGGCAATGCTCACACTATTGATTACAGCCAGCACCCACCGGTATTGGCGGTAAAGTTACAAGAGCTATTTGGCATGCAACAACCCCCAAGCATTGGCTACGGCACCGCCTTGCAAGTGCACTTACTTTCACCTGCTGGGCAAGTGTTACAAGTAACACAAGACTTAGCCCATTTTTGGAGTACGGGTTACACCGAGGTTAAAAAAGAAATGAAAGGGCGCTATCCAAGACACCCTTGGCCAAGCATAAAGGTACGTGATGATGGAAGCATTGATTGGGGCGACTGTCCAGCCACTAGCAAGACTAAGCGCAGGCTGGCTATCGACAAAGCCCGTGAGTAAATAGCATTGGAATATAAACCTACTTTTGGCTAATATTATATAAGCTAGTAAATCGAAAAAAACTCCAAAGGGGGCCTAAACGGTGTTCTAAGGCGTAAACTAAGCGTTATTATAAAATAATTTCAGAACCTCTTTAAAATATGAGTATTTATCTGCCCACCAGCTTAAGCATCAATTCTAGTGGTCAAGTAACACAAGCCACAGTATAAATGGCCTTCCGTATTTTTGGCGGGTAGGCAAACAACGTGTTCAAATTTTCCCAATTTTGACGCCAAGAATGGGTGATTAAAGGGTATTTAAC